>Ga0307374_10002557_pt1 | contig 32152 bp, 42 predicted proteins | sample OX3MG_FD_202532 | JGI IMG/M metagenome (GOLD analysis project Ga0307374, IMG submission 202532) | Soil microbial communities from Risofladan, Vaasa, Finland - OX-3 | ecosystem: Environmental > Terrestrial > Soil > Coastal area > Acid sulfate soil | place: Finland: Risofladan, Vaasa | collected... | reverse complement strand
CAGACAGAAGATGAAAGTTGCGCCGACAACAGGCTGATTCGCGCTCGCCTTTTAAACCTTCCTGTAGAGGGTGCGCAACGCATATATATTTCCTAGAGGCACTCTTACTGTGATATTCTGCAGAGTGAAAAAGGCGCATCGGAACAGACCAAGAAGGATCTCCACATACTGAACTGCCACGACAAGATAAGGGGCAGCTTCGCCAACCTTGATGTGGAGACGCTAAAGTCGCATTTCAAGGCCCTCGATATTCTATCAAAGCCTGACAGCATGATAATACTCATCAAGGCAGCTGGGGGCTTCAAGGGGAGCAATCAGGTGTCAGTGGATCTGGGGCTCACAAAAAAAAGGTACTACACCGCCCTCGAGGAGCTGATTGCCTTCGGATTAGTGGGCAAGAAGGCGATGGACTACTCCCTCACTATAGAGGGCAAGCTGGTCATGGGAATCTCACTCACGTTGATCAAGCTCATGGGCAGCAAGGCCAACAAGGACATTGAGCTTCTGGGCGAGCTGCTCAATGTCGAGCGGTTCAACAGCGATGCGAAGGAAGTGCTGGGCTTCCTAAGGAAGGTTAGGGAGTCCTAGATCCTCTCTGGCCCATCCAGCGCATTTTAGACTCGTCGATAGAAATAAATATCTATGCATATATGTATATATAATAACGGTGGGCTGATGAGCAAGATAATATCCATATCCGACGCCACATACAGGCAGCTTTCGCGGATCAAGAGCAACAGGTCATTCTCAAAGACGATAGATGCCCTGATAATCGAGGGGTCAAAAAAGGGGAATGTCGAGGGGCTTGAGAGGTTCTTCGGCATCCTGGATCCCAAGGCCGCAGCGGTATGGCAGAAGGAGGTAGCCGCAGGGAGAAAGGCATTCGGCAGGGCGGGATCGGCGCGGTGAGTACATGGTCATCCTTGACACCAGCATATTAATCTCCGCGCTCAAGGGAGACAGTAAGGCGATTGCCGCAATCGAATCGTATAAAGGAAGGGAGCAGATGGGCATAACGGTGATGAACAAGTACGAGCTGATGCGGGGAGCAGGGTTCTTGGCGGCTGGAATCATAGATGCGTTGATAAGCAGCATGCTTGTCTACGACCTGAATGATTCGGGAACCGGCGCCGCGGTGGAGGTATACGCCTCACTAAAGAAGAAAGGAAAGATGATAAACGAATTCGACGTCTTGATAGCCGGAATAGCGCTGGCAAATGAGCAGGCCATAGTGACCATGGATGGCGATTTCCAAAAGGTTTCAGGGCTATCTGTAGTTTTGGTAAAGTAGCCTTTTTTCCTGCCCGGCATGGCACATAACGGTAATCGGTAAGGTATAAATATTTCCTGCCCCGCAACTTTCTAAAAGGGATATAGTGGCACAGCTGAGCATAAGCATCGATAGGAATGTGGGCTCAGCGCAAGCGGGAGACGACCGCAAGGCCGTGATTGAGCGCCTGCCTGAAGCCGTAAACGCCCACGGTTCCAAGGAGCTGATCCCGTGGAGCCAGAGCAGGCTGGCAGAGCTTAGCCCTCAACTTTCACGTATGGTACGCGCCGATATCTTCGAAGTGCTGTCAAAGAGGCGCAGCATGGGCGGCATAGTGTCCGATATAACCAGGGATATTGTTTCCATTGTGGACGACCTAAAGGGCTGCACGCAGAAGGGCAGGTATGACCTCATAGACGAGGCGGGTCCTTTTTACCACAGGAGACTGATTGAGGCAAAGCTTGATGCCACGGGCCTGGCTTACAGGGGAATGATATTCAAGGATGCCAAGGAGCTGATGAAGCCACTCGAGAGGCTTGCTGCAGGAAACTACCTCCGCGGCGTATACCGTCCGCAAATATCGCTTACCGTTAACAAGGTCGTAGCCAAGGCATTCACACTTGTACACAGGCGCGGACAGTACGATAACACGTATACAGAGAAGGACGCAATGTACAGCATGGGCTATGACTACTTTCAGGATGGCACCGCAGAGGGATACTACAGGGACTGCAGCCGGGACAACCCAGTAGGGCTTCTGTTCACCATTGATGCAAGGAAGCTGGACTACATGCACGCTACGCATAGGGAGGACAACCGTGCAGAGGAGGAGATACTCGTAGAGCGGCTCAACCCCTCAGAGATCCTCGGTATAGAAGTATACAAGAGAAACGTTCTTGTCGCCGAGATAAAGGGCTCTCCCGACTCCGGTTCACTTGCAGCTGTCAAAGATGCCCTGGCTTATAATCTTCTTCGCGTGAGAGTCTAACGACACCAAGAAGATATAAATATTTAGGAAACCGATACAAGTGATGAGCGCATGTACGCCAATTTCGAGGGCATTAGGGACTCAATGCATAGCGCAAGGTCAGAGGCAATCAAGGAGATTGGCGGAAGGATCACTCACAACCTGGGCTCGCTTCTGAGGACATCAGCAAAGGTTGCCGTAGGCGGCGCGATTGCGATCGAGCTCGTAGGCAACAAAGTTGCAGAGGCCGCAACCCTGCATCAGCTGCCCCAGACAGGCGGTGCTGACACGGTGATACTCGGAAGCGCGATGGCCATGACCTTCTTGGTCCTGGACATCAAGGGCTGGCTGCAGCGAAAGAGGGGCACTGATGGGGATTCTGGGATTTATGCTTAATCTTGTCGATGATAATCATGCAAAAAATGGCATCTCAGGATAACACGCGCAAGCACAGTGGACAGCCCGGAGAGTTCGTGTTCACGAACGGCACCGCATTGGAGAGGAATGCGGCGATCGGCGCCATAGGGTTGCTTGTCGAAAGGCTGGAGTCTGTGGGCTTCATATCAAACGCAAGCATCAATGGCTCATTCAGCGCGAAGAAATCCAAGTATGCGCAGAACTTCAGGAACATGCTGCGCTATGAGGGGATAAGGGAGTTCACCATAAGCTCGGGGCAGGCGGATCAGGCGCTGAAATGCACCACGCGCGACCTATTTGGCCGCATAGTGGTGGACACTTATTTCGTTTATGACTTTCAGAAGTTCAGGGAGTACCAGAGCATGCGGCTAAAGAGGCTGTTCATGCATGCGCACCCGGGCGCGGGCCCAAGGATTCGAGGATTGTTCAGCCACTTCATGCATCAGAACCAGCTCTACGGGATGAATGACCTCCAAGTACTGAGACAGTGAAAGCATGGACAAGACAAAGCGTAGTAGGAGAAGGCCGCCGAAGATGGATGCCACTACCGTGCTGCTTAAGAAGAGCACGAAGAGGAGGCTCGAGGCGCTCAAGTCAAACCCGAGGGAATCGATGGACTCCGTAATCGCGCGGCTCGCTAACATGGTTGTCGATGAGGAGCCGCTTTCCAAGGAGGAGATAGAGAGGATTAGGATAAGCCTCAAAGACATAGAGGCCGGAAGGGTCCGCAAGATGAAGGACGTGGCAAGGGAGATTGGACTGAAATGATGGGTACATGCCGTAAGAAGGGGGACGGGTACCAGTTCCACTATTCATCGCGCAACAAGGCTAATGCAATGACAATTGATATCGCAAAGAAGGAAAGCACTGACGCCAATGCAGCGAGGGCTCTCGGCTGGCTAAGGACAGCTAGTGGCAGGACAGGGTATGGCATTAAGCTCGTAGGTGCAGGGATTGTCAGCACCATGTTCACGCTAAAGGCACAGATGGCCAATGCTGGCGGATATGCTGTGCACCCTAAGATTGCGTTCGCTGCATCCGCGATTGCCCCCAGGCTGGGGGACACCTGGCACATGATAGGCTCCACTGCACAGCAGTGTGCGCCAAGCTTCCTTAGCACCTGCGACACACTGCACAGCGCGATGCTGGACGGCAAGGTGGTGCTGCACGATCCATTGCTCAGCACAATGGCGGCAGCGGCCTTGTTCATACCCACTGCATTGGCCTATTTGGCATTCAAAAAGTGATAAAGTTAAACTATCTTGGAATTTCTAATAATCATTTGGATATTGTGGTTTTGAATGAACAAAAAGGAGAAGAAGGAGAATCTTCTGGCTATCATGGAGAATTTCGGATTTATAGGCTCCAACGCTATAGACGACTCATTTGGCAAGGCTAAGTATTCGGCTGACAGTTTCAAGAATTTGCTTAGGAGAAACCTAACTAGGACGTTCACCATAAGTTCTGGCAAAGGGAGTAATTCAAGATCTAACTATCCCCCAATCCGCCTGTTCGGCAGTGATATAGGCGAGACTTACTTCATATTCAACTTCGACGCCTTCAGGGATTACCTATCTGGCAGGCTTGCCAAGCAGTTCCTGGAGACTAACCCGAACCCGAATCGCGTCATGATGGGCGCCTACACCAGGTTCATGAAGAGTAACCAGCTCGATTCCAGGCATCCTGACAAGATCCTTGAACCGGGCCCCAACATCTCCAGATATGAGTACGGAAAGTTCATACGCGGCGGGAAGCTGTATGGGGCAAGGTACGAGGTCTTCAACGGATAATACTATGATACAGTTAGAATTTCTAAGATAGTTGCGGTAAAGTGGAATATCTTCAGCATTTGCGTTCCTACGCATTGTCCTATCCAGCGACAACTACTTCGAGGCGGTAAAATCAGGCTGTAAGCAAGGCAAATGGCGCGCTAATCTTGTCGTCGAAAGCCGGTATAACGTGGAAAAGTGGCCTTCCCGGACCAGGTCAAAACACGCATTCCATGTTTATGATTTTGCCGCTTCCTTATTCCATCTTTGTGAGCTAAAAAAGGCCCTCACGAGTAAATCCCATTCTTTGGATCTCTTTTGGCCAACAAGCGGGATGGGTTGGCTATTAGGCCTTGTTTTCCATTTTTTCGGAGGATAAGCAAAACAAGGATTGTATTTTCGTTCCGGAAAGATGGAATTAAACAAACAATCTTTATTTGACTTAAGAATTCCATATATGTGAGATTAGATCTGAAATAGTGGGTTATTACATAATGCTAAATATTTTACTAAGTTTAATTCTGATATGGCGAAGTTGAAAAGTAGTGAAAAAGAGACTAAAGTGAAAAAGTTAATAGAGCTGTGGATTAAGGGACATGCTGCTCAGGGTGGCATCTTAACTGATAAGGTTCTTAAAGAGGAACTTAGGAAACACGTTGACTCACTAAACCTTTCCATTATAAGTTTTAATAGACTTCACAAATATTTAAAGGATGAATTTAATGAACAAATATACTTCTCGGAAAAAAGCAAAAATAAAAATGTACTGGCTATAATCGAAAAACTACAAGGTAAAAAAGGAGCAAAGTTAGAAGACATAAGCAGGATAGCGCAGGAATTTGCAGGACTGAATAACAACAAAGTTGTCGAGCAAATTAGTCAACTTCAAAGAGAAGGACAAATATTTAGCCCAAGGCGTGGCCTATTCAAATTAGTAGGGGATAACTAAGAAATCCAACACTCTTTCAGAAATTCTAATACATTTTATTGATTCCCTTAAGATTTAAGTAACAAAGCAGGTTCATAACACTTTCTTAAATACTCCAACCATCACCTGCCTCGTTTCACTTAATACTTTAAGTGCTTCTTTTTTTGAGACCCACTCTAAGTTTTCCATAATATAATTTTCCACAATTCTCATATCTGTATGGCCTGGTATCCGTCCGAACGTTGCCTGTATAGTCTCATCATTCCTGTCTATATGTTGGTAGATATGTGCAGCATAGTTTCCCCTATCTTTAACGTGGTTTGCCAATTTAACCAGCTTATAATCTAACCCCTTTATCTTGCAGGCATTAATAAAAGTAGTTAAACCATCCATTTTAGTGGAATACTTCAAAATTGCAAACTCAATGGGGTTCCATGTCTTTGTATCTCTAGTTAAGAGAGTATAGAAAAGAGATTCTAAACAACATCTACAAAGCAACACACAACCGATTGAGGAATATGGGAGAGAAAAACAGGCTTCTCCATAAAACCTTATTGCTTTATTAAATACTATAGTCTTAAATGGGATACTGCCGCCAAAATCCTTCCACAATTTTTGGAATTGCGATTCTGACTTTTTTGAATCTATTGCCATGACTAATTTATGTTTCGAAGAGTCTTTTAAATAATGTGTAGAGCTAGCAAAGACTAGGTGTGGCAAGAATACTCGTTTAGAAATTCTAAAACTATTTAGAAAATGGCGAAACTAAACCCTTTAGTTTATAAAGTCGTGCTATCTCATGATAAATTTCTGTTGTGGCTTTTGTTTTAAAATCCTGCAAGCTATAATAAGATAAATATTTCAAATCTTTCCTTTTTTTTATTGACTCTATAAGCTTAACTAATTTTTTGGCCCTTATTTTTTCAGGCATGTCTTGAACAAAAATTATTAATTGGTGGGTTTTCATTTTGTGTCCATCTAAAAGTAAAAAGGCCTGTTTAAATTCAAATAGCACATTTTTACTATCCTCTTTTCTTATTATTCCAATGAAGATATCAGCATCATTAATATTATCAACCATGTCTTGGTTTAATCCGCGAATCTCTCTTTCCCTGTGATCTTCAAGCAGGTAAGTAAAGACAGGAACTTGAAAGCTTTTATTTACTTGATTAACTATATCTGTTATTATCTTCCGTTCTTTATCGCTTTGGTGACTGGATGGATATACTGACATTTTAGGGGGCTTTTTTAATCTCTTAAGTTCACTAATCTTTCGCATTTTAGCTGAAAAATTTCTTGAAGGGCTCAATATGGGCATCTTACGATTCCGTAGTGCCATTACGCCAATACCATACAGGGCTATCTTCTCAATTGTCTTCCTCTTGGGCTCATTAAGGAAAACAACAAAAATTTCTAATTTATTCAGCCTACTCTTAGTCGATGCTATTTTCTGAATGAATATGTCTGGTATGTTGTCTTCTATCCTTCTTACCAAAATAGCAATACCGCTACCATCTATCTGTGCATAGAAATCAGGATTCCAATTGAATTCTTTTGGGGAAGTTTGCTTTTCTATAGTCTTAAATCCCATAGACTTCAGAGTAGCTGATATGGTATCAAATTCTTTATCTGCCATTTTAGGCCACCTAAAATTTATCGTTTATTATCTGCTTTAATTTTTTATATTCAACAAGAATCTTTTTCTTATCGGATTTTCCCAGTTTCCCTAAATCTAAATTTAATATGTCTTTACGTAAACCAGAAAGAATTTTAAGAACGGATTTGGCCTGAACTGATGTTTTAACCGTATCAGTATAAATTTCATCTATAGTTACATTCTCGTTATCAAAAAAGTCAGTTAATCTATCCTCAAAGACGTCTTTATCTAGATTACCCCTCTTTACTGCAATCCCCATACTCGTAAGTAATCTAAATTCCTTATTTTTCTGAACTATACCTTTTTTCTTTTTGGTAATAAGTATATCAACGATTTTCTCTTTCCCATACTTTTTTATTACCGAGGGTGCATACTTTTCTATCTTAACAAGAGCGGGATGTAATTCTATAAGCATATCTGCATCCAAATCTGGTTGTTCTTGTTTCTCAGAGTCCATAAATCGTTTTATAATCTGCGCTGGAAAATCTAGCAATCTCAGGTATTTTTCAACTTTATATTGTGAAAGTGAAGTAAGTTTTGAGATTTGATCAACGTCACTAGTACCTATTAGCTCTCTGATTTTTTCTATTGTAACTGCAATAGCAAAATCTGTCCACTCCACTCTTACGTTATGCATATGAAACATTATCGATAAATTTTCCAACTCTGATGGTTCTCTCTTCAAAACATGAGCAGGTACCTCATTGAGTTTTAGTTTTTTAGCTACTTCATACCGCCTTTGGCCATCAAGTAAGTAATACACATCATCCTTTTCATAGACTACGATAGGATTAAGTATCCCTTTTTCAGCTATTGAAGCAAGTAACTCATCTTCTTCTGACTGCGAAAATCTTTTTCTAGGGTTGAACGGATTTATTTTAATTTTTTCAATTGGTAGTTTTTGAATCTTATCATAAAATTCAATTTGAAACTCATCTTTACCTTCAGCCATCCAACCATCCAATTATACCCTATTAATTAACATATTTAGTGCTATTGGAGACTGTCTTTCTTGTGTATGGATTAAAATCTTCTTTGGCATAATATATGTATGTCAAAAACTGTTATTTGGGCTGTGATAAGGGCTGCTGCAATCGGTTCTAACTGCCTCAAGACAAAGACCGGAGCCGGGCTGGTAAAAGACGGCAGACTCTTCTCGACGGGCTTTAACATTTGTGCCCCAAAGCCACATAACTACGGAGATATTTTGGGCTCCTGCCCAAGACTCAATATCAAGACAGGCACTCAGTATGAGTTATGTTCCCCAATCCATGCAGAGGTTATGGTGTGCCTCAACATAAGGCCTGGAAGAATTGCTTCTACGCTTGCCATGTACGTTTCGCAAGAGAAGTTAACCTATAATACAATACGGGCAGCATTTACCACGCAAGAGCTTCAGGTACTTGAAGGCTCAGAATTGTACTTATCCGGCCATTACTGGGTGTGTGGGGGCTGCCTTAGCTTTCTCAAAGCCGTTGGCGTCAAGCGCGTAGTATTTGAAGACCTGACCGGCATGGACGTGGAGTGAAGTTACTGGAAGTAGGCTTCTCATGGCCCTATTTGGCTTCGCAAAACTGTAAGGTATAATAACTTAAGAGTAGCCTATATAGCCATAGGGGTGCGTTAGTTGAGACCTACTGCAATAGAGCTCTTCGCTGGCGCTGGTGGCTTTGCTCTAGGGATGGAGGAAGCCGGGATAGACGTAGTTATGCTTAACGAGCTGGACAAGTGGGCTTGCGAGACCCTCAGGCTCAACAGGCCTAAATGGAACGTGGTGGAGAAGGACATCTCGGATATCGACTGGAAGGGCATCAAAGCTGACATCGTGGCAGGAGGATTCCCCTGTCAGCCTTTCAGCTATGCAGGAAAGCGGCTAGGCTTTGAGGACACTCGGGGAACCATGTTCTTCGAGTTTGCAAGGTGCGTGAAGGAGGTCAAGCCAAAGATGTTCATAGCGGAGAATGTTTCGGGACTTACCACGCACGACAAAGGGGCCACTCTGAAGGCTATAGTGTCAGTTATGGCGTCATTGGGCTACAAAGTGCAGTATCAGGTACTAAATGCCTACAATTATGGCGTGCCACAGAAGCGTAGGAGGATATTCATAGTGGGTACGCTCAAGAACCTGGAGTTCAGGTTTCCAGCCCCCTCCTCTAGAATTATAACACTCAGTGAGGCGCTTAAAGGCGTACCTAGCTCTTCAGGTATCTCCTACTCAAAGGGTAGGAGCGAGATAATGAAGCTCGTGCCTCAGGGCGGATCGTGGGTTGACCTTCCCAAGGAACTCCAGCTCAAGTACATGGGCAAGAGCTTTTATTCAGAGGGAGGCAAGCGCGGCGCGGCGAGAAGGCTGTCCTGGGATGAACCAGCACCTACGCTAACAACGTCGCCATCGCAGAAGCTTACTGAATTCTGCCATCCTGATGAAACCAGGCCGCTTACGGTTAGGGAGTACGCAAGGATACAGACATTCCCTGACGAATGGAAATTCGCAGGGGGGGTTGGGGCGCAGTATAAGCAGATTGGCAATGCCGCTCCTGTGGCGCTTTCAAGGGCAATAGGCATTGCTGCAGCAAGGGTACTAAGTGGCAAGCTCCATAACGTAATACTTAATAGATGAACAATTTGGTTGATAATTATGCCAGCAAACACCCAAGAGCTAATTGGCTATTGCCTTACCCAAATAGCGGGGATAAGCGAGGGTAAGGCCAAGACGATAGCTTCAAGGTTCGATAGTCTGAAAACCTTCTTGAACACGCCACCGTCCAAGTATAAGGACTTTGAATACGTTGGTGGCAGAAAGTTTAAGTTGACTTCAGATGATCTGAATGCCATTAAATCGCTTCAGGCCAGCCACATCCTCGACCAGAAGTTGTCTAATTCGCAAAATTTTATAAAGATACTTGCTGCAAGGTTCTTGAAAACGCAGGTAACTGCAATAAATGAGTTGACACTTGAACAGATTAATGCGAATCCGATACTAATTGCCGCATTAAAACTCGAAACTCCGGATGAGATACTGAGGTTCTATGTGTTCCAAGCGATATCACGTAGCGTTGTTACCTCGATGGGTTCGCTGGTGCAAGACCTGTTAATCCACTCCGGGAGCAATGTTTACAATGCTAAAACGATGCCAAGCAGCGGCAGCACGAAATGGGATTTGGTAAAAAAGGGAGTGAAGGGAACCGTCTCATGGATTGAGGTCAAGAGCGGCCCCAACGATATAGATCGGACTCAGCTGTTAAGCTACAAGGACGCCATAGAGAACATTGAGCGGAAAGGGGGAAAGGGCTACATCGGAGAGACCTATGGAAAAAGAGACAGTAATACCGTAAGTCATGGCCTGTACCAACAGTATCTGCCGGAATGGGAAAGTAGAACCTTGATAGGCAAAGAACTTTGGAAATTCGTATCCAACGATAAAGATTACCCTACGAAACTTATACGTCTTTTGAGGGATTCGGCAAGAAAGGTTCTTATGAGCAAGACCATAATTGAGGAGATGGAAATCTGTTATAAACGCATACTAGAGGAGTTCCGTGACAAATATGGAAATTCAGACCGAGCAGTTCAAAGTTATCTGGACAATCTTTGGTAGATTTCTGGGAACAAAGAATATAGAAAGTTAACTGGGGCGACGATATGGCTAAATTGCATAAAAATCTGAAGATATGGCTAAAAAATAAAAAGGTTGCTATGGAGATGGGAAAATGGCAGGTGTATCAAAAACATAAAAAAACTGATAGACGTTATCATGTAGGCAGTGTGGCCGATTTTGTTTATTCTTACGAACATCCTGAATACCTGCACATGATTCTAAAAATTAGGGCAGATTCAAACAAAAAGTCAGGCTGGAGAAAAAGGGGATATGTGTACAAATTGACATATATGACCACAAGAGCAAAAGATGGCAACGTAGTTAATGGCCAGAGACCTCCAGTTATGGGTGCTGGATGCTATTATTCTCTTATGGAAAAGGCTAAAGAGCACAAATTTTTAAGATAGACACCTACCTTAAAGACCGGCTATTAAAATCTCTGTACCACACAGGTTTAAACATAGTCCTTAGGTTGTTTAAACAGATTTCATCCTTAGCCTTGTCAATCAGCAATAATAATATTTTAAAACTGTTTTCTATAAGTATAATAGCTTCTGTAGAATCGCTCCATAGCTTTAAGCCTCTAGTATCTATTAGCCCTTCAATCCCACTGTATTCTTTTATTAGTTTATCTTGTTGCTGGCCATAGTGGGCAGCAAAGTGCCCTGGTCCCCTCAGATCCTTCATCTTCTTAAATATTCCATCCCCTAAATCGTATTTTACTTTTACCGCATCTTTAATTTCATTATAGCCTAGGTCTACGTATTCAAGATTTATTTTGTATCCTTCTCCTACTGGAATAATATTTTTTTCATAGGGTCTAGATAACATATCATAAATAGCGGTATCTAACGCAGCTCGACACATAACACAAGCTGCCATGTATGCTCCATTTTGATAGCAAGACATTGCTTCTCTACACAAATCAAGACTCCTTTCAAATATTCGGTGCGTCCCAAACACCTCAGAATTTGTTCGAAGACACTTGTCCCACAATTCATTTACGGCTTTGGTTCTTTCTAACCTATTTTGGTTACATTCTGTAGGTCCTATATTTTCGCTTCCCACAATCCTCACTATTAATCAGACGTTTTTAGATGCATACCTGTGCTAACTGTACCCCCTCGCCCACTTGCAGTACCCGCAGCCTTTCGATGGCTCCGGCGCCTGGCCGGATAGCACCTTGACCGCGTTCTTGAACAGCTGCTCAGCGTGCTTGACGTCTACATCCATCTTTACTATATCAGTCTTGAACAGAAAGCTGCTATGGCCGTTCATGCCCACTGGGTGGAAGAACAGCAGGTAGGCGTAATCGGCCGTCTTGTAGCCATTCTTCCCCAGGAGGAAGTTGTACAGGTCGATCTGGTCCCTGTAGTACTCTGCCGTGTCCTCCTTGAGCGGGAACCCCCTTGTCTTGAAGTCCAGCACGATCAGGGTGCCATCCTGGTCCAGGAGCTCGTCCACGGCGCCCCTGAGCGTCATCCCGCTCTCCCTGTCCGTCCACTGTATCCCCTTGAAGTTGTTCCTCCACACGTCCAGCAGGGCCGTATCAGCGAACAGCTTAGCGGTTATCTTATGGCTTACTAGCTCAGGCGGCAACTCTCCACGCTTTCTGTAGCTGTCAAAGTGGGCCTTCAATACGCTGTCTATGCCACTAGGTAGGGAGGGGAATATGGCGTCCGGCCTCTTCACGCCCTTGACCATCTGGAGCCAGAAGCACCTGGGGCAGTCGTCCAGGAGGCCTAGAGACGATGGTGAGAGCCTGTAAGCGGGCATTATAGGGATTGGGAGTTGGTAATTTAAGGGTTTGTGGCTATTTTGGCTCAAACCGGATCACTCAGAAGCCAAATTCCACCCTGACTTAGGTACTTTTTCTTAAGCCAAAGGTATCGTTGTTTAAGCTCAATATTCCTCTTTTCCCAAATTCTTATCTCATAATCTTGAATTGCAAAACTTCGTTTCATCTTATGCATACTTAGTGCTAAATATGCCTTATAAAGCTGGTCTTTAGTGACAGCAATAACTACTCGTGGTCTAGGTGGCTCCAGACGAGCATTTGCTCCTTCAAGCACCCCAATACCCTTTTCCCTTAGAGATAGCCGTATATAGGGCCTCTTACCCTCCCTTCCAGAATAGCCATGCTTCTCCAAAACAAGCAGCCGCCCTCTGACGCTCTGCTCCCTTTTGCCTATGGCCTTTGCTATGGCTCGTTGAGTCTTCCCACTAGCTATGTGCTGTAATATCTGCACGTGACCCCAGTTTATGTGCATTCTTCGAACCAAGGTAACCGCTGCTCGTTCGCTATAGCTCAATTAAGGTATTTAAAAGGTGTCTACAACGGTCTTCGACGTAAGTTTCAGCGGTGAGCGAGCGGATAATTAAGGTGTTGTAGCGAACCGCTGTAGCGAAGCGCTAGCGGTTTCTGCAGCGGCTTAAGCTAGTAGCGTAAGAGTCTGAATCAGTGCTGTTTAGCATCTTCTAAGCCAATTTTATAATAGATAACTAAAATACAATTTCTATTAAACAGATTTAGGTACACTAAGCCTATTTATACCCTTTTAAAGAAATTACATGTATGTTTGATAATATTATAGCAAGAGTTCAAAAAAGAAAGATACTTTTGCACATAGATCCTCTCTTGTACAATAAACTATCACCTAAGTATGTAACTAATCAGCCTATAGAACTTACTTTTGATGTGTTCGATCTTGTTTTAGCAATTGGGCTAAGTAGAACAGTAAGAGTTACCAACAAAGTTAAATTTACTGACGCGGGAGAATTTTTAGAGCGGTTTATAAAAACTCATAAAAATGAGTTAAGAATATTGATAGATCACAATGATACGGATGTCAAAGAATCACTCTCAGAGTATATAGGAGCAGGCTTATCGATTATAATTGCTGAACAGCTTTATTCACTTAAAAGATCAAATATTTCTAAGATTAAAAGAGAAAGCGGATCTAAACCAGACTTTGAAGGGTATAACAACAACCTTAAGGTTATATGGGAAGCTAAGGGTTCAATAAATCCGTTCAACAAAAGCCAAATAGAACATGCAAAGGAACAAAAAGAAAACCCTTCTCTCTCTGCTGATTGTAGATTTGCGTCCTTTGCTCATCTAAAATCCGATAATATCACTGAGGTTGAAATTGTTGACCCTCTAACATTTAGATTCAATCGAAACGAATTAGAGCAACATACTGCCAAAGCAAAGCATTATGCATCATTATTTAATTTTATTGGCCAATCAGAACTCAGTAGATATTTTAAAATGATGGTAAAACGGCTCAAATACGATACAAATTTTGATGAATTTGAAGACAAAATTAAGTTGTATAAAAAAATTAAGAAACAATATGTTAAAATAACGCTTAATGGGGACCATTATCTAGGCAATCTCGAAAGCCTAGACAACGTAGATAACTCTACATTTTTGTACGTTGGCTTTGATGAAAAACTACTGAGCTTCCAAGGGTTTATTAGTTTTGAAGATTATGGAGATAATAAGCTTATTGAGCTGGATAAGAATGTTTTTAAAATTAGTAAAGATGGCCTATGTTACGGTTATATTAGAAACTTAGAGTTTCTAAAGAATCAGTTAGGTAACACTAAGCCAATATACTATAAAGATGCCGTATCAATTGCTGACATTGATGATATGTTTACATTTCAATTAGTTAATCAAGTATCCTATTTTTTTGAGAAGGATGGGTTCAATATCACAGAGGATAATAATTCAAATTTAATTGCAAATAAGAATAATAAATATTTCCACATCAAGATAGATAAAAACATTATAAAACCTTTTAAAAGTATAGAGCATCACATAAAAAATCAGAAAAGTTACCAAGTCATATTTGTTACACCATCAAAACTATCAGAGGAGGATATTAGTTATGCAAGTTTACAAGGGATCTTAATCATTAGTAGAACTCAATTAAAGCAGATTATCAAAAATAAAAAACGTATCTCTGACTTTATAATTTAAGCTGATATTAAAAATCGGTGTTTAGCTAGTACTTGGCTAGTGACTGGCTTATACCTGCTAAGAAATTTTTAGGGCGATGTAAATCATTAGAGAATATCATCAGTTCTTCACCCCTGTTAGGTCTATTGGCGCTATATTGTAAACTATATTTTCTTTGTCTGTAATCTGAATATAAAGTTTTAATTTGTTTTACATTATCGTATGTAAGAATCCAATTTTGAACTTTCAACTTTTGTATTTCTTTTAAAAGGTCTTTATGATCCTTGTTATCATAATAGTTTAAATAAAGATTTTTCCCGTTAATATAATATGGCGGGTCAAAATAGATTAAAACATTTTTTTTATATTTGATACGAATCAAGTCGATTAAGTTAATGGCATCTAAATTATAAACCTCGATTCTATTTTTATATAACGAAATCTTTTTTATGCGTTTTATCAAATCCTTCTTATTATATCTAGCATTAATTTTCCATTTACCTTCTTGTTTTAAGCCGCCTATTACCCCACCTTTTATTATTCCAGAATAATTCACTCTATTAAGAAAAAATGTCGAAAACCCCAGTTCAAGTAAGGTATAATTCTTTTTGTTGAGTTGTTTTTCTTTTTGATATCTCCAAGTTTCAATAGTAACTGGTGTTTCTTCAATCAATTTACAAAATTGTTCTGTTTGATTCAAGATAGAATACCAAAATGCATATAATGACAAATCAATATCATTTATTATTATTTTCGATGCATACTCGTCTAAAAGAAGTGAGAGCCCAACCGATGCGCCACCGGCATAAGGCTCAACGTAAACACAGTCAAGTAAGCAATTTCTTTTTATAAGTTGCTTTATGTATGGGGCAATTTTATTTTTTCCACCAGGATACCTTAGGGGTGAATAGATGACCATAGGTATCATTTTGTATTAGTTAATACTTTTTCTAAGAATACATCAATATTGTCCCAGGTAACGATTAAATCTTTAGGCATTGGTGAAAAATTCTTATTGTGGATATATGCATGGAGTGTGTCAATACCTAATAAGCTATCTCTATGTTGTACCGCAGTTCTAATACCCTTACAAGCAGGATTTTTTATTAAGCTTTTTTCTATCAAATCATCTACTACAGCCAAAGCTTTATTCTTTAGCTTCATATATTCCCCTTTATTCTGTGTCTGTTTTAGGTGGTGCGCGTCCATATACGCATCGCAGCTCAATTCTACAAACACTCTTAAAAGAACTGCAGCAGCGTTAGTGAATTTAGCAACATCCATACCCTGAAGTTCTCTATAAATTCTATTGATTTTAGGGTTGTTTATATTGACTATCCATGTTTTTGGTATTAATCTTCTTCTGAAGGCAGGCTGTGTATATGTTTTGCTGTTAACGCCACTAAGTACTCCGCTAACTTGCCATGGTTTATTTGCTTTAATCTTTATATTGGGTCTTGCTACAGGATTAAATTTGCTAATATAATCTTCGCGGTCTGATTTAAAGTAAATATCTTTTACACTGAAATTTGGTTTTAATATATCTTCCACTAATTGAGTTAACCCCTTAGTGACCTCTGATTTAGACACTCTTGATCCAATCAGTCCTTTATTAAGTTCTATCCCTAAAAGAGCCCTAAGATCAGGATCTTGAATCAACCTCTCTAAATTTGTAGCTTTAATATCGCTTAGTTTTGCTTTTAATTCGTTTGGAACTTCGGGTGCGCTCTTTAGAATTTTAATCACTTGTAACGTTAAGGAAGGATTTTCGCCTATACCATGATTGAATCTGTCGGTTTGTATTTTAGTCCAGGGCTCTACACCAACCCCATTATTTGATCCAGTATGCTTTAACTTAATCCACTTTTCTGCCTCTTCAGGGGTGCTATAAACAGTACATTCAACGTTTGCAATCAATTTATCTTTGAACTGCTCATGCAATTCTTTAAATTTACTTTGTAGAGTTTTTTTTGAAGTTTCATCGATTAAATTAGGATTGGATAAAAGTTTTAAGGCTATAACTCTCCTATTCCCTTCTAAAACGACAAACTTCTTTGATTCTTTTTTATAAGGCGTAACTTGTATCATATCGTTTGGATTTAACCCGTTTTCTGAAATATGCTTTGCTAACTCGTAAAGTTTTATATCCTGATTCTCTACCATTTTGTTTATTGCCTCCCTTTGGCTTTCCACAGGCTCAAACCTATAGTTTTCTGAATTAACTTTTAAATCAGCAAGGCTAATATTTTCAGTCTTAATCATTTTATCCCTTCTTCTTAAACAGCATTAATTTTTATAGGTTTTCTTAGTTTCAATGTGCCAATTCAAACTTGTCTGTTTCTTCTGATAGATTATCCCTTCCTCACAAACGCATCATAAGCCCTCTTGCTCAGTTGTGCCCTCACTTCCTCCTCCTCGTATACACATACCACACAAAGATGACGATTATCACGATAACCATTGTGTAGTAGACATCTACGTCACTGAATGCATACCTCTGGGCGCCCTGTGCTGTCACTGTGGTGGTACTGGCGTTCACCTGCTGTGGCGCCCTGTAGGCGCTTATCACGTACAGTGACAGTCCCGGCGAGGCCGCGGTGTAGAAGTACTGCGTCGCGTTCTGCCCCACCATTGTCAAGGGCAACCTGTCCCACTCTGCCACGCTGCTGTTTGCCCTGTAGAACCCGACCTCGTTCGGCGCTATGTTGTGTGCCGTGAGCCAGGCCTTGCTCACGTTGAGTCCGTACCTCACGCTGGCTATTCCCGAGTCGTTCACGGTGCTGTTGATGTACAGGTAGGCGTAGATGAGTCCAGGCGGCCTGTCCCCCGCTATCCCCCGGTCTAGGCTGGACCTCCAGCAGCTCAGCGAGGCGCAGCTCTGTGTGGTGTTTGCCGCGCTCTCAGTTATCCCAGCAGCGAAGTGGGTGTAGTTGTTCCTCAGCACAAGGCTGACGTTCCTCAGCGCTATTGTCGGGTCCGATATGTTCATCTTGTTTATCATGCCGCTGGGCAGGTTGGTTGCCCCTATCACAACGCTGCCTGATTCGTGGTAGACGTTTATGGTTGACTGCATTAGCCTCTCCACGTACCTGCCCGTGGTGGACAGCCCTGCCACAGCGTGTACCACATCAGTGGTGTCGTAGCTCACGTTCTCCGCTGTCGGGCTCATCAGGGGCTCGACGTAAGCCGCCTCTATGGCCGCCTGCGCCCCCGCCGGGGCGACCAGCTCTGTCAGTTTGAGCTGCTCTATGCTTGCTCTGTGCAGCACCCCTCCGCTCTGCTGTATCCCTGCCTGCCAGGTTGTTATGGTCCTACCCGTGCTTGCGTCTGTGGTCACGGTCTCCGTAGTGTTGTCAACCGTGTATCCTGGAGGGGTGGTGTTCTGTATCAGCTCCTCCCTGAACACCGGGTTGTTGGCCTCCTCGTTCGCCAGGTTGGTGTCGTTGGATATGGTGCCCTGCTCCACCTGGTTGCTTCCGAAGGTGGTGTTGGTGAGGTTCTCGGTGGTCTCGAACCTCGATGATGAGTCTGTGCCGCTGTTGTTCGGCGCTGTAAGCGCAGCGGTCTCGTTGGCCTCTACGGTATTCGAGCCCATGCTCTCGTTGATCGTTGTCGTAGAGGCGACTGTGATGGTGCTTGTCGTAGCGGCAACCGTGGTGGTCGCCGCTACAGTAGTGGTAGCCGCGCTTGTAGTGGCCGCTACTGTGGTGGTCGGTGCTGTAGTTGCGGCAGAGGTTGTGGAAGTGGCTGGAACCGTGGTTGTGGTTGTCTGGAGCGTAGTGGTTGCTGCAGTGCTAGTGGTGGAGGGGATGGTTGTTGTGGCTGCCGTGCTCGTGGTGGCGAATATGGTGGTCGTAGTCGTAGTGGTTGCCTGTACTGTGGTTGTGGCTGCTGTGCTGGTAGTGGCCGGGACCGTGGTGGTGACAGAGGTGGAGGCAGTCGTGGTTGCGGTCGTGGTGCTGGAGGTGGAGTTGGCCTCCACTGTGGAGTTCTCGCATCCCTGGATGTCAACGGTGCAGGTGAGCCAGTCGTTGCCGCTTGTGGAGTTTATGGTGCTGTTCTGCTCCGGAGCGGTCTGGTTGCCTACAGGGACCTCGCTAGGCGAAGATACTGGATCGTTCTCAGTCGCTGCTATGGTAGTGGTAGGCTCGGTAGTGGTCACAGGCACGCTGGTGGTGGGCAGCGTTGTGACCAGCACGGTGGTAGGAGCCACAGTGGTCGTTTCAACAGTGGTAAGCTCTACGGTAGTGGAGGCTATCGTGGTCGTGGCAACTGATATAGTAGTAGGTGCGGTGGTCTCCACAGTGTTGCCTGGAATCTGGAACGCGGCCTGGTGGGAGAGCCCCGCATAGGCGAGGCTGGCAAAGGACAAGGCGATAATCGCCACTGATAATAGAATCTCCCTGTTCGCCATCGTAACCCTATGCCTTCGATGGATAGGCTTTTAATTTTTCCTGCGGGGAAGCGGTTCTATCGCAGTAACATAGAGGTGAGTAAGGCGGTACACAAAATACGAAAAACTGTATAATGGCAGGGAAAGAGACCTCGTGCGCCACGCAGCCCTCGACAGCATAGGGGGTCAGTTAAGCATATATATTTGGAACGGGCCAACTCTTATAGAGGGGAATGGTCACCAAAAAGATGGTAAATGGTAGTAACCACGTACCGGAGTTTAGTGTGAAATATGTCGGTAGAGATACAGTGTGGGATAGTACTTACTCCTTGATTTTTACTTCGTTCCTTACTTCTGAGTACACTGTTTGCACGCTTTCTGGCCCCGTCTTTGAGGATAAGAGTAACCTCAGTAAATTCAATAACGCAGTCTCTCAGGGATTTAATAACATGGATTTTGCCAGATATGTAATCTCTGAAGGCAGGGAATTCTTCCCCGCTCTGAGGGAGCAGCACGCAGACATGAGGGCAATTGACCGGATAGACATAGTAAAAGCACTATCTGAGCTGACAAGGGATGAGGCTTACAGGTATGTTATAGGTGCAAGTGTGGATACGCTCAATTCGTTGGACATGCATGAGGATTTGGTTCTGGGCCCTGGGAGGAGGGGTATAAAGGTACCATTGCCTGAAGACAGGCTAGTCCCGACATACTTGTTGCCACTGATAAAGTTGATGGCTATTCCAACCGCAACTAAAATTCCAGAATCCAAGATGATGCCAAGTACTGAAAGTAGATTCGTAATCAACCTCGACCTTTCATTTGAATGTGGCAAGTGCCTTGGTGAAGGGAAGATTACTACGGATGAGATAGACCACATAGCGCACGAAACCCGAAAGGTAAAGGTAAGTGAGACTCAGAAGGAATCCTGCACATATTGCTATGGGCAGAAGATAGTAGGGCTTTGTTATAATTGTTCTGGGTCGGGGCAGCTATACGAACATCACGGAGGCTACTATTACCAAAACGGTGAAGAAGTCTGGGTATCCGCAAGACCCCCTACATTAGCTAATTGCAGCGTTTGTAACGGAGCCAAGGTTAGACTATGTGGCAAATGTGGCGGATCTGGGGAAGGAGACAGCATTAGAGTAGATTCTTATGAAGATGAGTCTTATGATACCCCCATATACAAGTCGGTAGTGTGCGAGGATTGCAAGGGTTCAGGAGAGCTAGTTAGCGATACCGCAATCCTGCACCTAGGTCAGGCAATAAAGGCGTACAATGACTCTATTAGCAGTTTAAATAATTCACTAAGCGCATTTATACCTAATGCGATACAGAAGGCGCAGGATTACAACCTCCTTGCGGTGGGTATAAACGGGAAGATTGAGGTGTGGAACTCCAAGATAAGAACCAGGATTGCTGAAAAGGAAAGTGAGGAGCTAATACGCCAAGAACAGGGTAAAAAATCGGGTCAAAGGGATGTATCCGCACAGTATCAGCCACCTACAACTCTACCTGGATACACGGGATTATTTAGGGAGCGCGGTCCGATAGGCCCAATGGACCTCCTGGAAAGCCAAATCAAAAACGCCCAAAGCCACTCTACAAGCTTGAATGCGAAGAAGATGCTAACTGAGTACCTTGAGATGCTGAGACAGCAGCATAACTGATTCGCTTGCTGCTCAAACCCTAAGGCCATCAGCCACTGCCTTGGCATTCCTTGCCTTCCCTGAGTAAAACCCTGCCTTGTTCTTGTATCCAGTCATCAGCACCCAGTCCATCCTGCCCATCGGCTTTATGGTAGCCTGTCCGGATGCCTTATAGTGCTCTGAAAGCCTCATGGCAGCCTCGCTTGCCCTTAGGTACTCCTTCGCTGCCCCATTGTGGTCAGATCCCTTCGCCAGGTAATCCGCGCGCCTCAATGCGCTATCCAGCTCAGCGATCACGGGCTTGGTGTCCTGGATTATCTTGCCCCTCTCTGCGTTTAGTGTTACTCCTGACATGCCTTCGCCTACTAAGTTCTACAATCGAAGAGATATTTATACTTTTCCGGCTTAGCGCTAACCTAGGGTAGCCATATCTGCAACGCTGTCGCTAACAAATGATTCGGTGCGCCTATCCCATCACATGGGCTTCAGCTGCTTCTTTACGTCCTCGTCCTTCATAGCCGCCATGTTGTGGCTCCTCTGGGCGTGGAACTTGATTGCCGCTATCAGGGCAGACTCCTGCTCCTTCGGCGCCTTCATCTCCATTCCGCAGCTGCATACCATGCCCTCTTTCTCTGCCATCATCTCACCGGTAATAAGTGCGTAGCCAAGGAATATAAGCCTTGGCAAGGGATACGCTAGCTGCCACGTAGGTCATCTGGAATCCCGATATTTCCTTATTATCCTAGCGCTATCCCCCTTGACCCTTATCCTGGCTGCCCTTCTCTTGAGCACGGGAAGTGCCTTATGCAGTCTTGAAGAACCGGTCTTGGAGCCCCTCTTTGCCGAGCGCTCCCTGATTAGCCGATGTACCTTCTCCTTCAGCCAGGGTTCGTATCTTTGGAGATACTCGTCAAGCCGCTTCCTGTCCAGCGCCTTGAGTATCCCGGGCCACAGCTCGTCCCTTATGCCCCCGCCGAGGTAGACCATGTCTATCACGGTCTTCTCCAAGTCGGATACGGGTATCCAGAAGTCCATGTACGGCTCAAGGGTGTATCCGAAGAAGTGCATTCTCTGTATCCGGTAGACCACGTAGTTCCTGCCCTGGAACTGCCTCACGCCCCGCCTTACGTTCCTGGTGGTCATGACAATAGGGTTCGTCCCCTGCATCGAGAGGCCCCTTATCCTGAGCGCGTCCTCAAGGCCGTAGTAGAACGGCCTGAAGGCGAACCCGGCCACCGTTGCGTCCCCGTGAAGGGTGTACTCGCCCCTGGTTATCCTTGTGATCTCGCCGCTCTTCATCATGTGATTGACCAGCCTCTTGAGGTAGGCATCGCCTATTCCCCTCTGGACGAGCGCGGTCCTCAGGTCCCCAATGCTGAACGTGGGGAAGCTGGAATCGCCGAAATGCTCCCTCACGTACTTTAGGTATTTCATGAAAATCGTGCCCTTATCCGCTCGACCATGCCCTTGAAAGTGGGGGTTACGCCCATGTACACGAGCCCACTGAGCTCCTTCTCGTTTACAGGAGGCTCGATATTGGAGATGAAGTCGAGCACAGCCTTGCGCACCCTTTTCCTATCGACGTAATCGCCCAAGAAATAGATGTCGTAGATGTCGCGTATGAATCTCCTGTCGGAATATGCCGCGATCTTCTCAAGCATCAACTCATCCGGGGAGAGCGTGAGGACCTCCATGCGGGTGCCGTCAACCCGCTCGAACCCCATGGATATGGGCGCTAGGTGCCCCTTCCTGTGGTTTATCTCGACCTTCATGTATGCGCCTCCTAGCGAGAAGGCCATGAAGAGCAGGTTTCCGGTATCCTTTATCTTTTCCACCTTGACGCTACGCTCTGAGGCGGCCACGAGCATGTCCCTCTTCAGCTTTTCCAAGTCTGTTTTTGCGCCGACATACGCATCGATGTCATCCGAGAATCGGTTTCCATGAAAGCAACGCCATATGGCGGTTCCCCCATGCAGCACTATCCTCTCATCCGTCCGATACAGTATCTCCGTTACCGTATCCTGGAAAGTGGCCATGTCCAGCTGCCACTTCTTCCTGAGCGAGTTCGCGATTGGGAAGTTCATAATAACCAAGGTTACAATATAATGTAACTTATGTAAATCAAGATATAAAAGCCTTTCTGTTACGTGCCAGGAAAACCTCTTAGGCGGGGGACGTCCCTACGCGTTCCACTCGATCCAATCAGGGTCAATCGGGCAGCTGTATTCAATCTTACCGCTAAGCCTTGAGTCCATGGTTATGGACAAGAATTCGTGCCTGTCGTAGCGTATGGGCATCTGGTAGTTCACCGTAGGGTCCATGGCGGACATCTGGAGCACGTAGCTTATGCCCTCCGTCATGCACATGTGGGAGATGCCCGGCTTTATCGCAAGCACGAACGGGGCATCCAGCCTCCTTGTAGTGGGCCCGGAGAACCCTATGTTGCGTACTGTCATGCTTCCGCGCAGCATGGTGTACACCTCAGTGGTGAAATTATGCCTGTGGTACGTCTCCTTTCCCTTGCCGTCTGTCAGCGAGAACTGCACCCTGTCATCAGGGCCCAGCACCACCGGCTTTACGGTGTCCTTGCCGCTCCCCTGGAAGCCCCAGAGCTCCCTGCCCCATGGGCTCTCGTTCTCGCGCTTTGTGGGCACTATGAGCTTTATGGGCGATACCCCAGTCGCCATCAGCGCACTCGCGTCCTTGCCGTCAATCGCCTTTAGTTCCCCCCTCATCAGCGGTGCGGAGTTCTCAGGTCTTCCCCTGAGCAATATGCCCAGCCCGTTGAGCGTGACATCTGCGACAGCGCCCTCACCGATCATCAGCGCGCCCGAACTTATCTTCCCCCTGTTATACTGTATGCTCGCCTCTGACATCAGCATGGAGACCTCTGATGGATCGTTGGCTATCCTCGTTCTTCCCTGAGGCAGGAATCTTGCCGTGATTCTCGGCTTCCCGCTAATCGCCATCTCCTTGTCAATATCCCGCATGGGGGCCGTGGCAAGCCTCCCGCTCTCCAGTGCCACTACGAACGGCCTTGCCGCCGCGCCTGCGGAGTTGTAACTCATGCGAAATCCCTATATATCTGGTTCCGACGCAGGAGATATATATGGGTTGCTGTGCCATATCGAGTATTTAAACCGTGCCCTCCGCCCCATTGACCATTTACCGACATCAAAAACCCGAAATCTTCCATCGGTTTGGAAGGGCAGGTAAGCATATATATTTGGAAATGGGAAATCCTATTGATGGGAATGCGCACTAAATCGAACCTGCCGGTTTTCAGCGTAAAGCACGCAGGTACGGAAACGTGGGAGGACTACCCAAAGCATCTGATCCCAATGCAGCCCAATCTTGCCAAGCTGTATGAGGTAGGATTGCTTAAAGGCCCAGAGTTCGACAACAAGTCGGACATCGGCATATTCAATAACGGGGTGTCTAAAGGGTTTGAGAACAGGGATTTCTCGAGATACGTCATTACCGAGGGCAAGGCTTTCTTCAAGGATACTACCGACCAGCTGCTGCAGGTTCAGGCAATCGACCACATGGGTGCTGTGGAAGCGATGGCGGAGCTGACCAGGGATGGCTCGTATAGGTACGTGCTTGGTGCCAAGCTTGAGACCCTAAACTCAATAGATGCCGGCAAGGAGTTTGTCATGCGTAATTCGGGTAGCTGCATCATGGTGCCGCCGCCGGAGGACAGGCCGGTGCCGTTGCGCCTGCTCACGCCCCTCAGCCCCCTTAAGATGCCGACACCCATACCCGCATCCATCATGATGCCTGATTCCACTACTACATTCAATATAGATCTCGGCGTTTGGAAGAAATGCGGGGAGTGCGTCGGGACGGGGCAGATTGAGACCGATGAGATAGACCACATATCGCACCGTACCAGAAAGGTAAAGGTAAATGAGACCCAAAAGATGTCCTGCGTGCGTTGCGGCGGCACCGGCAAGTCTGGCGGATGTTACCATGAACCAACTGTCAAGAAAGTGTGGGAGAGGGTATATGATGAATCTTGGCAGAGATCTAGGCGTATACTCGTCAGTTCGGAGGAGACCCCATGTGGCTGTTCGCCTCCAGGTAGCCCATGCCCAAGTTGTGTGGGCGAGGGGTTCAGGTCCATTATAGTAGGGGTTTACAAGGATGAGCCTTACGACGTCAACATATACAAGCATATCGATTGCGAGGATTGCAAAGGTGGAGGAAAACTGTTCATATCGCAAGCGCCGGTGGAGTTCAACGAGGCCATAAAAGCTTTCAACGACTCAATCACCAGCCTCAACAGTGCGCTTGACACCCTGCTCCCGCAGGCCATGCAGAAGGCCAAGGACTATAATCTCCTTGCAGCCTACGCAAACGGGAGGATTGAGATATGGAACGGCAAGATAAGGGCAAGGATAGCGGAGGTAGAGAAGCTTGAACCTGAAAACCGACCCGGCGTGGCGAGGAGTGATACGGCAAGGCGGTATCAGATACCTCCAGTCGCATTCGGGGAGATTGGCGTTGAAGCCGACCGCCCTATAGAGCCCATAGAGCTATTGCACATTCAAATGGCGAACAGGTACAGGCCCCCAGTAAGCTCCACCGCAAGGGGCCTGCTTGCAGAATCCCTTGCCATGCTTAGGGGGTAATGCCAATAACAGCATCAAAGTCTGCCAGCCGCAAAAGCTATACCTGCATAATATTACATAAATATGTAATAAAACGTAGTTTACCATAAGGTATAAATACCTTTTGTTATATAATCATATAACATTAGGCAGATATAAATGTGGAGTTTCGAGAACGAGGAGTACAGGAAGAAGGCAGTGCTTGAGGACATGCTTGTCGGAATGCTGTACAGGTACGGCGGCGGGTTCACCTTCCATGGGGGCACCTGCGTATGGAGGTGCTGCAAGGGCAACAGGTTCTCGCGCGACGTGGACTTCTACTACGACCTTGCGGGGGCTGACCGCAGCGATTTCACAAAGGAACTGGTGAAGTACATCAAGGATAGTGGCATCGCGGTAAAGGAGAAGGGATACTCCAATACCACTGACACCCTTTCCATAGTGGTCGAGACGAACACCAAGTGCAAGCTCGACATAAACTTCAGGTACAAGAAGGGCAGCCCGATAGACTACAACATGGTGGACGGCAGCCTCATGAAGGTGATAGGCCTTACCGCGGCTGAGCTGCTCGATGAGAAGATAGGGGTGCAGATGGAGAAGTGCGCGAAGGGCACCTCGGAGATACAGGACCTCTACGACATATGGATCCTGAAGGACAGGGTAACGATGACCGCGGAGCTCGGCAGGCGGCTCTCCCTAGCCGTGGATGCCACGAGGGCCAGTAGCCCCGCGAACGCAGGCTCCCTCGACTCCCTTATACTCTCAGGAGTCGCGCCTACGGTCGACCAGATACTCGATGACATAAAAGGTGTTGCTGATGGGATTGATAAAAAGCATAGCAGATAATTTTTCCGGCTATCCCGTGTTCACTATGCGGGACGTGGAGCTGGCGCTGCCTGGGAGCGGCAAGAGCGGAATCAGGAGCATACTCTCCTACATGGTGTCCAAGGGCAAGCTATACAGGGTCAGGAGCGGCCGTTACTCCTTCAGTAAGGATTCGCTCGTCTCCGGATTCGCCTTCAGGCCGTTCTACTACGGCCTACTGTCCGCGCTCACATACAGGGAGATGTGGGACCAGCTGGCGAAGCCGAGCATACTGACCACCAACAACGTGAGAAGCGCCTGGACGGAGGTGTTCGGCGGTACGAGGGTAGAGACGCACCACATACCGAGAAAGTACCTGTTCGGGTTCAGCGATGTCTCATACGGGGGAATCACCATTCCGGTGTCCGATCCCGAGAAGACGCTCATCGATTTCGTCTACCTGAGGCAGAGGGCATCTGAGGAGTGCTACGCCGCCCTCTCTGCAGCCTCGAATGCCGAGAAGCTCGAGAGCTACCTAAAGGCCTACGACAGCCATACCAAGGTTGCGGTCCGTAACATCTTCGCGAGGTACTCCACCACGCTTGAGGCGAAGTATTGAGCTGCCGCGCAAAAGAGGCCGTAAGGCAAGTGATATAAACCCTACGATTCAATATCTATTTGTAAAGTGATACCATGAAGGGAAAAGTGAAGATGTTCAATGCCGAGAGAGGCTTTGGATTCATAACCGGCGAGGACGGGAAGGACGTGTACGTACACAGCACATCGGTCGAGGGAGGAGCAACTCTTGCCCCGGGCGACTCAGTTGAGTACGAAGTGGAAGCGGGAGACCGCGGACCACGCGCAAAGAACGTCAAGAAGATTTAAGTAGGTAAAATTGGCCGCTGAGATGCGGCCTCTTATTCTTATTGTTTTCAGTGAGGATCAGCGGTAGCGCTTCAGACTCCAGACCTTTCCATCTCTGACTCGACATCGTCCTCCTCCTGCTCCGTCACGTCGTTGAACCTCTTCCTCAGCATGGCAAGGCGCTCGATGTCCATAGGGGCGAAGGCCTTCTCCACCTCGGGCCTGAATTCTGTGTCCCTCACCTCATACCCCATCTTCTTGGATTCGCTGTGCCACTCCGAGAAGGCGGCCTCCAGCTTTGCTATGTTGAGCTCTGGCACTGCGGCCATCATCTCCCTCAGCAGTGAGGTATTCTTGGTCCATGTCTGCAGAACTGTGTACATCCCCGCGAACGAGTTGACCGCTGCCTGCAACACCTCCCCTTTTGTGGATGCGCCGAGCTGGATCACTATGTCCCTGTCAACCCCGCCAACGACCCACCTGAGTGTCTTCTCCATGTTGCTGCCAGGAGGCTCGATGCTCTGGCACCCGTCGAACAGCCTGCCGAACTCCTGCGGTATCGGCATCTGGAGCAGCCTGTTCAGCTGCGTTATGACGTGCTTCTCGAAGCCGTTGGCATTGAGCTGCGGCACCAATGCGTAGAACTCCCCCAGCTTGTGGCCCCTCCAGTCCGGGGTCTTGAATACCCCTCTCTCCTGCTGCACAGCCTCCTTGTAGTGCCCGATGAAGCATTCGACCAGCTCGGCCTTCTGCAACATGGCGGCCTGCCTTGGCGTGGTTATCTCCAATTCCATCCCGATAAGATATTGGGCGAAAAGGAATTAATAGGTTGGCAGCCGCTACTGCTTTAGCAGGGCGTCGCACTCCATGAACCTTCCGTAATCTGAGACTCGCTTCTTTATTCTGCTCATCTGTTCCTTTGTCAGCCTTACGAAAGGGTTCAGCCCGACCACTATCCTTGCCTTCTCCTGCTTTCGGTTCCAGGTCCCTACAACTTGGCCGTCTATCACTATTATCGGGAGGAATATGCCGTTGCTGTGCGTGAATACCACCTTGCCGCTCTTGAGCACCCTCTGCGTCCCGGTGTTGCCCAGCATGGCGGACCGGTCAGTGTAGCTTATCAGGTACTCGTCGAACGCCGGAAGGAGGTAGACTCCTGAGTCGTCGCTGCTGGGCTTCAGCGTCTTGCGCGGCATGTAGTGCGCCTTGCCGCCAATCTCCTGCTCCTTGAGCCCTGATGCCTTGGCTATGCCAACCCTTGCATCAGACACCCTCAACCCTGACCACCATACGAAGTCCTTCAGCGTGGCGGGGCCGTGGCTGGTGAAGTACCGCTCCGCCATCTCCTTGAGTATCCCTTCCTTGCCCATCGGCCTTGCGCTGGGCACCCACTCGTCCAGCAGCGCGAAGGTTGGCAGCTTCCCCTGGTGGGTGGCGAAGCAGATTATACCCTTCCGTCCTGCCTTCCTGATTATGTGCGCCTGGACCTCGGTCTTGTCCATCGCGGGGATTCCGGTGTGCTCCAATGCGCGGTGCATCTCCTTGTACGTGAGCTGCTCCTTCTCCCTGAATGCGTTGGCAACGAGCTTCAGTCCCTTCTCGAGTATCTTGTCGGTGAGCCCGTTGCTCATCTGGTACATCGGTATGTCCTTTTCAGGGTAAAGGCTGAGCATAGCGCGCACAAGCTCAGGCGGCACGAAGTGAAGGGTGTGCCTCATGGGCCAGGTGCGTATTATCTTCCTCTTCGCTATCGCGTCCTCCACGTCCGATCTTGTGGCGTCCTTGCAGCGTAAGCCTATCGCCCAGAGCGCTGCCTGGTAATCCTGAGCCTGCACTGCGCCCAATGAGGCGACAACGCCGGCAGGGGATGCCAGCGGCTTGCTGGTGATGTGCTGGTTTGCCAGGCGGAACCTCACTATGTTATGTGGGGGCATCGATGGTCTAAGGTAGACAATGCTTAAAGCTCCATTCAAAGGTCTGATATCAAGAGGTGTAAAACGATAGGTATTTATATATTGTCCTATCAATATAGGATTATATAAAATGATATCACTTATGAAATAGGACAATTTGTCCTTTAATAATAGGATTTATTAATAGCTATATGTTTCAAAAATAGGACAAGGTGGTTTTATAAAAAAATCTGGGTTGGTCTATAGGTACATTTCCGATGCCTTTGTAAGTGAGGGGAAACGAAAGTTTGTAGGCAGGGAGATAGCCTCTAATCTGGGTATGTCCCCCAACACAGTCAATCTGGCAGTAAAGCAGCTAAGTAAAATAGGCTGTGCTATGCTATACAAAAGGCATTTCGAGATATCAAATTTTGACAAACTGCTTATTTACTGGGCAGTAAACAGGAAGTTCGAAAAGGACATAGTTTACAGAACCTATGTTGAGGCAAAAGGGCATGACGAGATAGAGCGGCATATGCCAGAGGGCATAGTCCTCACCAACTACAGCGCTTACGTGAAGCTATTCGGCAACGACGCATCAGACTACAGCGAGGTGTATGTGTATGCAAATGATAGCGCATTTAAAGCCATAAAAGAAAGGTTTCCGCCACAGCAATTCTCTCAGAGATCCGATTATCACAACCTGATAGTGCTAAAACCTGACTACGTTATGGAAAAGGAGATAATGGAACGACTAAATGTCACAGCTGCGCCTTCGCCAATATCGGCCCCATATGCCATGCCATCTCCCTTGCTCAGGAAGGGCACTGTTTCACTAGCACAGCTTTACGTGGATCTTTGGAACGCAAAGGAGTGGTACTCAAACGAGTTTCTTAAAAGGCTGAAGATGATAATCAGCGCGCAGGATAAACTATGGACCATCCCGCGATGAGCTTGGGATGCAGGTGATGGCGATGGCAATCCAATTTTGGAACGATGATAACACCAAAGAAAGTTTCGAGGCAATGCGCAGGCTCGTAGGCAAGATAGATTTCGTGCTGATAGGGGGCTGGGCAGTGTTTTATTACACGGGGCAGCAGAAGAGCCTGGACATAGACATCGCCATAGACTATGGCGCTCTTGATTATTTCAAGGAATATGGGATAAGCCAGTATGAGGGCATGCACATACAATACTCGATTATAGAAAGGATATACATCGACCTTTTCATAGACGGGTTCTCGGATAGGGACCTTCCCTTCCCGGTCAAGGACATAATGGATGGCTATGTCATGATAGAAGGCATAAAGGTGGTGGAGAAGGAACTGCTTATACTGTTGAAGACCTGGGGCTATTTCAGGGTTGATGAGAAGAAACACGATAAGGACATAATAGACACTTTATCGCTGTTGTTCTTCGCCAACCTCGACTTCGCCAAAATCAGAGGATATATAACGAAGTACAAGATACCTGAACAGAAGGGCACTGGCGCAATGTTGGAATATCTAGCCCTAGGCAAACGCTTTATCGCCAATCTTGATATAAGCGAGGGCGAGTTCTTAAGGCGAAAAGCGTTCTGCATTAAACAGCTGCATAATATAGAGTAAGGCGGCGCCCTTCCGTGCAAAGCCTTAAATTCTGGTTTGTGCAATAAAGAGTTGATAAGATGGCGAACGAGGAGCATCACCACGCGGAAGGGCATGTTCACGCTGAAGGTCACGCGCACACACATGGCGGCGAGGCGCACCACCACACTGAGGCGCAGAAGCCCAAGGCTGGCGGCATCAAGCCGGTACACGCCATCGGGATCATAATAGCGATTGTAATCATCATAGGAGTGGTATATGTGGCAACATCAAGCAGTGCGTCTGCGGCTACAGTGGCGGTAGGGGACAATGTCAGCGTAATCTATACCGGCACGCTGACAAACGGGACAGTGTTCGATTCGAACGTGGGCGGCGCGCCGCTTAACTTCACGGTGGGAGCCGGGCAGATGATACAGGGCTTCGACCAGGGGGTCGTGGGTATGAAGCTCAACGAGGACAAGACACTCACGCTTCCGCCTGCAGAGGCTTATGGCAACGTGAATCCCGCCTTGGTCGTAACTCTGCCGAGGTCGCAGCTGGGCAACCTGACTGTTGCTGTGGGCACCAGGCTGCAGTCCAGCAACGGCCAGGTGGGGGTCGTGAAGTCAGTGAATGAGACCAACGTCACAATAGACTTCAACTCCGAGCTTGCGGGCCAGACGCTCATCTTCCAGGTCAAGGTAGTGAGCATAAAGAAGTAGTGCGGGCTAATTGCCCCTTACACTCTGGAGCTCAAGGCCGAGCCTTATCAGGGTTGACGCCTTGGATCCGTCCATGGCTCTTGCACAGAGCTTCACTATGTTTATGAAGGCATCGGTCCTCTTGGCGAGGCTGGCATCCGCATCCATGACCAGGGTCCTCTTCACTCCGTCGTTGGAGATCCTTGCGCCCTTCAGCTCGCCCATCTCCTGCCTTATCCGTATGTCGTCAATCTTTGGGAAGTATCTCTTGATGATAGGGAGGGCGACATCCACGCCAAGCGCGGCGTCAATCACCACATCGCCGCTGATGCCGCCTATCATCTGGTTGCGCTCCTTCGTCCTCTCCTTCTCAGTTTTTTCCATATGAACTCACTTAGGCCGTCACTCGCTCAGCAGCCTCAATATGTTCGTCTCCAGTTCGTCATTCATCCCGATGGACTTGTCCCTCAGTATCCCTTTCTTGTCAATCAGTATGGTTGACGGCGTTCCCTGGAGCATGTATCTGGAGAATGTCTTGCCCTCATCATGATAAGTGGTATAGATGTATCCGCCCTCCGGAAGCTTGGAGCGAACCTTAGTCTCCTTTATGTCGTCCATAGCTACGGGGAACGGTATCTTGTATCCAAGCTTGTTTCCGTCAGTGAGGAGCTGATACTTGCCCATGCCATAGGCGATCCCGTCTATCGCGGCCTTCTTACCCCTTAGCAGATTCTGGTGGAAGGTCAGCCTGTTAAGTGTCTCACCTATGACCTCGCTCTTCTTGAGCAGCAGCTTGAGATTGGCGAGCGTGTTCTGTTCGTAGTCCTCGAACGCAGTTGCCAGCCCCAGCACCGTCACGCCCTTCTTCTTGTACTTGTTGTGTATGCCTATCGCCTGGGGGAGGCCGTAGAGGAAGCAGCCAGGGCAGTTGACCTGGATCACCTCGACCACGATGACGTTGCCCCTGAGCTTGGCTATGCTCGGCACCTGTCCCCAAGATATATCCAGGTTGGGAGCGCGTTGTCCTATCGTGGCGTTTCTTATTGTCATATTTTCTCACTCTCCATGAATGCCTTTACCTTCTCCATTACCCTC
>Ga0307374_10002556_pt1 | contig 32158 bp, 32 predicted proteins | sample OX3MG_FD_202532 | JGI IMG/M metagenome (GOLD analysis project Ga0307374, IMG submission 202532) | Soil microbial communities from Risofladan, Vaasa, Finland - OX-3 | ecosystem: Environmental > Terrestrial > Soil > Coastal area > Acid sulfate soil | place: Finland: Risofladan, Vaasa | collected... | reverse complement strand
CTACCCGCCACTGCGCGCGTAGGGCTCTGGGGACTTTCCAGACAGCCTGTGGAGCGGGAGACGGGGGTCGAACCCGCGACCTTCTCCTTGGCAAGGAGACGCTCTACCACTGAGCCACTCCCGCGATCATTGCCTGATCTCAGCTTGAGATCAGAATATTAGCACTGATTTGTGTCGCCGAGGGAGATAATCCCCTCTACTACTGCTCCTTGCAAATATTCCGATCGCACGACGAGAGTATAGGAGCAGCTCCTCATGAGAGCTGCCACCACTTCCGACCCGGGATCGTGATCGGCCTCTCCAGATCGGCCAGCTGCCCTTGAACAGCGGCGACCAGGGCCTCGGAGGTCGCGCTTACCTCGGCGATCTCCTTCTTGTGACTCTCGTAGTTGGCCTGCTGCAGCCCAGCATTGATCATCCGCCACGACCTCAGGTAGCGATCGCAAGCCCGGTAGGCATCGTCATAGGCACTCCTGACCTTCTGGGTGCCTGGCTCCATGATCACGGAGGCCATCATCTGACCCACCACGTTGGTGCCGGCGTTCATCTCCTTCTCGTGCCGTTCGTCTCGCTCCTCGTCGGACTCGCCTTCCATGCCGAACCCCTTCTCATGGACCACTCGCCGGAGTAGGAGCCCAAATCTCAAGAGAGGCTCATAGAGCTCCCGGAGACGCACCGCCTTCACGTCTCGGAGACGCTGCTGGTCGACGAGTGCCATCCGGCGGTCCTCGGCGCCCTGGCCGAGCCGGATGCCGGCCAGCGTGGCCACGGCCACGATCAGGCCGCCCAGGATCGAGGCGAGGATGTACCAGGCGGGGGTCACGGGCCGAGTCTAAGACTGGGAGACTGAAAGGAGATGGCACCCACTCCGACCTGGGCTGAGGCTAAGTTGGCTCGTGTCCGCGAGCTGCTGGAGAGCCTCGACTCCACCCTTCAGACCTTTCGCGAGGAGCACCCGTATCGCACCGAAGTCTCCACCAACGCGGACGACACCAAGCACTTCGTCCATGTCTTTGGGGTGGATCAGGTGTCGACCGACGCGGGGCTGGTCGCCGGCGAGATCCTCTATCACCTCCGGTCAGTGCTCGATCAGATGGTCTACGCGCTCGTCAAGGCCAACGGAGGGAAGCCTGGTAACCACACTGAGTTCCCGATCTTCAGCGACCCAGCCGGATTCCAGAAGGGAGGGGTCTCCAAACTTCGGGGGGTCAGCCCCCAAGCCCGCCAGGCGATCGAGTCCCTCCAGCCGTATCAGACGTCCTTGCCCTCCATCGACGAATGGGCTATCCGACGCGCTATCCAGTCCAACCCCCTCTTCATCCTCAACGAGCTCGCCCGGATTGACCGCCATCGCTTTATGTCAGTGGTGCGTGCCTTCATTGAGATGCAGGTGCCCGTCATGACCCCTGGTCACGATAGGCCGAATCGAGGAGGTGGTACCAGCGTCGTGCTCTCGGATGGCCTCCAGATCTATTGGTGCTCCTACCGGGCGCCAACGAGGCCCGAGGACGTCACCTACCCCCTCGTAGTCCACGAGGTGCTGGACGGTGAGTGGGACCCTGAGTTTGCAGTTCACAGCGAAGGTGGCGTCCCCTCGGCGGTGACCCGCCTCACTGGCCTTGCAGATCTGGTGGATACAGTGGTAAAGGACCTATCCGCGCTTCTCTGAGGACGACAGCAACACCATCGCCAGGACTCGGTCAAGGTCTACTACGAGCCCAGGCTCGCCGCGTAGGCGCCCAGAACCCGTGAGCTACCTGGGGTTGGCGGGGGCACTTGGTCGCGCGGCACCAGGCCAAAGGCGCTTTTCTATGCGGCGGTTACCTCGGTCGCCAGCCGCTCGGCTTGCTCAATAACCAGTTCAACAGCCGACTCCGTCCTGTCCGGCGGATAGTGGTATTTCGTCAGGAGCCGCCGGACTGTGCTTCGAAGCTTTGCCCTGGCTTGCTCTTTGATGCTCCAGTCCACCGTTGTGTTGGCGCGCACCAGCGTTACCAGGTCACGCGCGATTTGCTTGAGCGTGTCATCGCCAAGAACCAGCACTGCCGACCCGTTCTGAGACACGGCATCATAGAAAGCCAGTTCGTCATCGGGTAGTCCGACCTGCCCGCCTCGCTCCCTCTCAGCCTGCATCTCCTTGGCCATTGCTACCAGCTCGGCGATCACCTCAGCCGCGGTCAAAGAGCGGTTGTTGTAGGCGTTGGTAGCCCGGTCCAGCAGCTCAGAGAACTTTCGCTCTACAACCACATTCCTCTTAGCCACCTGGCGCACCTCCGATCGGAGCAGGCGGCGTAGAAACTCGATCTGGACATTGGGGTGCGGGCTCCTGGTGGCCTTGGCTGCGAATTCCTCGTCGATCAGACTGATGTCAGGCTTGGCTAGACCGGCCTCGGCATAGAGGTCGACGATGCCTGTGCCGACGACCGCGCTGGAGACCATCTGACGCAAGGCGGTCTCGAACTCAGCGTCGTCCTCGCTCTCGCCGCGCTCCGCAGCGCGGTCTCGCCGCACCTCGGTGGCCAGCGCCTGGAAGAAGGCCAGGTCGTCGCGGAACCGCTGGGACTCAGGCATGGAGACCACCAGGCTGAACGCCTGCGTTGCCAGGAGCGAGTGCTTGAGGAAGAGATCGGCCAGCCCCAAGTCCCCGCTCAGAAGGAAGCGCTTGGCGCCGCTGAGGGCATCGAGGTATGCCTGGGCTGACCCTGATGCCAGCTCCTCACGCCAGGGGAAGCCGTAGAGCTGCTCGCAACAGATCTGGTGGTTCTCTTCCAGCAGATCGAAGGCACTCTCCAGGGTGTCGCCGACCTCTTGGCGTTCTCGGTCTCGCTGGGTGTAGTCCTCCAGGGCAATCCGAAGGCTCTCAGCGATTCCGATGTAGTCCACCACCAGGCCGCCTCCCTTCGTGCGGAAGGAGCGGTTGATACGCGAGATCGCCTGCATCAGCCCAGCACCTTGCATCGGCTTGTCCACATACATGGTGTGCATCGGCGGGGAGTCAAAGCCCGCCAGCCACATGTCCCGCACGATCACCAGCTCCAGCGAGTCATCGGGGTTCTTCGCCCTCTCCTCGATCACGGCCAGGCGGTCGTGATTGCGGACATGGCGATTGAGCTCCGGTCCGTCGGGGGCTGCCCCGGTGATGACCACCTTTATCTTGCCCTGATCGTCCTGCTCGGAGTACCAATCTGGGCGCAAGGCGACAATCTCGTTGTAGAGGTCAACGCAGATGCGCCGGCTCATGCCCACGATCAGCGCTTTGCCTGCTTCCCTCTTCCGTCGCTGCTCCCAGTGCTCGACTATGTCCGCCGCCACTTGGCGCAGCCGATCTTGGGCACCAACCACCGCCTCGACCCGTCCCCATCTGGTCTTGAGCCGATCCCGGCTCTCCGTCTCAGCTCGTTCTGTGACCGCAGCGAACTCATCGTCAATGGAGCCACGAATAGCGTCTGGGATTTCTACCCTGGCGAGCCTGGGCTCGTAGTAGACCTTGACCGTCGCCTGGTCTTCATTCGATTGGGTCATGTCGTAGATGTCGATGTAGTCGCCGAACACGGTCCTGGTGTTGTGATCCGCTCTCTCGATCGGAGTGCCGGTGAAGCCGATGAAGATGGCATGAGGCAGCGCGTCGCGGAGGTTGCGGGCTAGTCCGTCGATCAGGTCGTATTGGGTTCGGTGCGCCTCATCGGCGATGACCACGATGTTTGACCGGTCTGACAGCATCGGGAAGTGTCGGCCGGCGTCTCGGTCCTCTTTGCTTCGTCCGAACTTCTGCATGGTCGAGAAGACGATGCCACCGGACGCCTTCTGGGACAGAAGCTTGCGAAGGTGGTCTCGCGAGTCGGCTTGCTCGGGGCGTTCGGGGAGGGTCTTAGCGTTAGAGAAGACGTCCTCGAAGAGCTGGTTGTCAAGGTTGTCCCGATCCGTCAGCAGGACGGCGGTGGGATTGCTCATCTCAGGATGCCGCAGGATCTTGCCCACGAAGAAGAGCATCTGGAGGCTCTTGCCCGACCCAGGTGCATGCCAGACAACCCCACCTCGGCCATCTCCCCGCTCCATGGCGCGGAGCGTGGCACTGACGGCGAGATTGACGGCCTTGAACTGCTGGTATTTGCCGATCCGCTTGACCAGCCCACTCCGCTCCGCCGAGAAGACGGTGAAGTTGCGAACCAAGTCCAAGAAGCGGGCGGGCTCGAACATGCCCTTGGCCAGCACTTCCAGGTCGGGGGTATCTAGCGGCGCTTCGCGATACCCATCTATGGTCTTCCAGGGGGCGTAGTGCTCGAAGGCTCCATCCAGCGCCCCCGACCGAGCCTGGGTGCCCGTTGAGATCACGCTGATATCGGTGTAGGACATCAAAGCTGGAATCTCGGCGGCGTAGGTTCGGAGCTGCTCCCAGGCTCCGTGGAGCGTGGCTCTGGCCTCTCCTGGAAGCTTGAGCTCGATGATGCCGAGGGGTATGCCGTTGACAAAGCCCACGATGTCGGGGCGGCGCTCACTCAGATCACCGATGACGGTGAACTGGTTGACGGCCAGGAAGTCGTTCTGCTCAGGGTGCTCGAAGTCGATCAAGCGAACCAGGTCATGGCGAGGCTGGCCGTTGGCGTCGCGGCGCTCGACTGGGACTCCGCCAGTAAGCAGTCCATAGATTCGTAGGTTCTCCGCGAGGACATCAGCGCTCTCGGGGCGACGAAGGGTGGCGATGGCCTGATGCACGCTTCCCTCGTCCAATCCAGGGTGCAGACGCGCGATGGCATCCCGTAGCCGCCCCTCCAACAGGGCGTCCTTGAAGCTGGTGCGCTCGGCTGCTTTCTCGCCAGAAGCGATGCTCGGGCCGTAGCGAACCTGCCAGCCGAGGTCAGCCAGGTGATTGAGGCAGACCTCCTCAACGCCAGACTCGGCGAGGAAGGACCTCATGGCAAGATGCTCTCGCCATCCTGAATTTCCTTCAGGGTCTGTCCGTGCAGGTGCCTCCACTCAAGGCGCCCGTTGGAGTTCCTTCCCAGCAGAACAGAACTGGCCGTCGAGGGTGATTGGAAGGTGTAGTCCTGATTCAGGCGCCAGATAAGTCCAGAGTCGTCGAATAATCCCTGCTTCAGAAGGGACGCGCGCAACTCACGGAGGTGCGAAGGCAAGGATGGCACCTCTTGACTGACGACTTCAGAGCCGGCTCGAACGACAAATCCCTCAGGCCGGTCAGTCCCGCGAGCCTGAATCCCCTTACTCTTCAGCAACAGATCATCGCTAGGGTCAGTCGCGATTCTGGATACTTCGAAAAACCCGACGCCTACCATGGGCAGACATTGGAGGATGTCAGCCAGGAACGCCTCTGAGTCGGCGATATCGGCCTCTGAGAGGTGGGGCGGCTGCGGTGCGTTGCCGTTCTCTAGATTGCACCGTTTCGCTGCCCGCGCGAGGTCGATGAGACGTGACTCGACATACTGTGCGTGCGCCTTGTTGAACCCCTTGTCCTTGCTGGTGAAGACGACAGCCTGAGTCCAGAATTCCTTCCCCGCAAAGTGCTGACTCAGACGAGTCAACACCCCGTCGCTCTGACCCACATACGCGGTCGGCAGCGGCTCTAAGGAGTTCGCAGCGTCCCACAGAACGTAGACACCCACGCCTTCCATCTCCGGCCGAAGCCGTGCCTCCGAGAAAAGCGCTCGCGGAAAAACGAGGCCCTGGCCCGTCCAGTTCGACTTCTGCACCACGCGCAGTCCTTCGGGGTTGCCAGACGGAACGAATATGTGCACCGAGAATCCGCCAGCCATCAGTTTGCTTCCCAAACTAGACTCTCCGCCTCGCGCACCCTGATCTCACCGGAGAGGAGTTCAGGTAGCAGGGTGTCGCGGAGCCGGGCGAGGGCAGCCGAATGCCACGGTAGCCGGGCGCCCAGCTGAAGTTGGGGGGAAATCCGCCGGTCGAGAACTTCCATAGCTGCGACAGTAGGCATTCGCACGAGGAACCGCGACAGATAATCCCACGACACGCGCGGCATCCGCGTGCCCTCAGATCCTGCGGAGGCGTAATCGATCACCTCGTTAGATGCGCAGGCGACGGAGGCAAAGGCCGCTTGCCCCGAAAGCTTGGGCCGTAGAACCAGCACGTCAGTCGAGCATACCCCTGGAGCGGGTGCCACTGCGACCTTTCTAAAGTAGGGCCGGAGCTTCCCGAATAGGATGTCACCCGCTTGGAATCGAGACTTGGAACTTGCCAGCGCCTCTGCCGAGCCCCAAGCGCTCAGGAATACACTGCCTCTAGCCATGTGCTCTAGCCCTACATAGTGCGTCGTCTCGTCGAGCTCGTCTGTCTTGGCTATTTCGGTGATCCGTTCAACTAACTCACCTAGAGACGCCTCGCGGCCAGCGTTTGCTTGCGCACTAGCGACTTCAGCTCTGACCAGCGCGTCGAGGATGCCTAACATACGGGCATTCGACTCGATCTTGTCGTCGAGCGCTTCGAGCACCTCGGAAATGGCACGCTGAACATGGACCGGCGGCACCCGCAGGCTCATCTGGCGAAGATGCAGCGGTCCAAAGTGGCGAAGAACGCTTCCGGCACCCATGGCTTCGATCTGACGTGTGAATGAAGGTGCGGTTAGCGCGTGAGGGATGAACGCGGGGATCACTCGGCCACCCTTGGGTCGAAACCCGATGATCCCGGTATAGGCAATTGCGCCCACGCCAGAAGCATCCACGACTGCTACCTCGCCGAGGGAGGCAGATGTGCTGAGGAGCACATCTCCCTCTCGGAGCCGGAAATGATCCCATCGTTTCTTCACCATCTCGGGATCTAGGTAGTTGCAGCCAGTGAGCAGGGCACCGGGCTCCCTCAGCCCTGCGAGGCGCACCAATGGAACTCCATCCTCCCGAAAGTCACGGGCCATAATTCCTGGTCCCTCGCGGAACTCCAACACGTCTACTAGGGGAACGAGCTCCCACTGATCGTCACTCGGAAGCATCGATTCGCTCCAGTGCCACTCGAACCGCTGCCTGCAATCGGTCACTCTCGTCAAAGGAGCCGAGTAGCTCTCCCTTCAGGCGTTCGATCTTCTCCTGGATTGGCTCTCCGTCATCCAAGGCTTCCTCGCTGCCGACATAACGCCCCGGCGTGAGCACAAAGTGGTTCTGGGCGATGTTGTCGATCTTGGCCGAGGCACAGAACCCAGGAACATCTTCGTAAGCGCCGGCGTCGGGCTCCCCTCTCCAAGCGTGATAGGTTCTGGCAATGCGCCCTATCTCATCGTCGGTAAGTTCCTTATGGGTGCGGTCCACAAGCATGCCAAGTTGGCGAGCGTCGATAAAGAGGATCTCGCCACGTCTATCGCGCCAGTTGCCCCGTCCACTCCCATTGCGCTTGTTTCGATTCAAGAGCCAGAGCGAGACGGGGATCGGAGTCGTGTAGAAGAGTTGACCAGGAAGAGCAACGATGCACTCCACCAGATCGTCCTCGACCATCTTCCGTCGGATCTCGCCCTCGCCCGAGCTCTGAGTCGAGAGCGACCCGTTTGCTAAGACGACCCCAGCTACTCCTCGAGGAGACAGCTTGGAGGCCATGTGCTCTAGCCAGGCGTAATTGGCGTTCCCAGCAGGTGGGGCGCCATATCGCCAGCGCGGGTCATCGCGTAGCTGCTCCCCTCCCCAATCCGAGATGTTGAAAGGGGGATTGGCGAGGATATAGTCAGCCTTCAGAGCGGGATGCAGATCCTCATGGAAGGTGTCAGCCCACCGCGGGCCGAGGTCTGCATCGATTCCTCGGATCGCCAGGTTCATCTTGGCCAGACGCCAGGTGGTGTCGTTCAGTTCCTGCCCGTAGACCGACAGGTCGGTGCGCTTGCCACCATGGGCTTCGACGAACCGCTCCGACTGGATGAACATTCCACCAGAACCGCAGCAGGGGTCGTAGACACGGCCACCGTAGGGCTCAATCATCTCGACCAGCGTCTTGACTACATGGCGAGGTGTGTAGAACTCGCCGCCACCCTTGCCCTCCGCAGAGGCAAAGCGACCTAGGAAGTATTCATACACTCGACCGAGGAGGTCCTTCGCCCGCTGTTCACTACTACCTAGCCCCAGACCAGCGATCAGGTCAACCAGTTCGCCCAGCCGTCGCACATCGAGACTCGGCCGAGCAAAGTTCTTTGGCAGCACCCCTCGCAGGCTGGGGTTCTCAGCCTCTACCGCATCCATCGCTTCGTCGATCAACTTCCCAATGTCTGGCTGCTTGGCCTTGGCTTGTAGGTAGGCCCAGCGAGCCCGCGGCGCGACCCAGAAGATGCCCTCGCCGGTGTATTCGTCCCGTGACTCTAGAAGCTCCCGAGCGTCTTCACCCGTAATTCCATCGGACGCAAGATCTGCCTCCAGTGCCGAGCGGCGCTCGCCAAATGCGTCATCGATGTATTTGAGGAAGACGAGACCCAGGACTACGTGCTTGTATTCGCTCGCGTCCATCGAGCCGCGAAGTTTGTCCGCAGCCTTCCACAGTGTGTCCTCGAACCCCAGCGGGCCGTTGTTAGCCACGGGCAGTCACGGTTGCTCTTACCGTCGCCAGAGTCCGTTCAAAGGAGCTGGCCGCTGTCGTGGAGCACCACTGCAACGCTCTCTGCAACCTGGGGTAGGTCTGGCCACTCACAACTGGGGGTCACAACGCCGCCGCGATGGTCCGCCTCGACGCACTTCCACGGCCCTAGCTCTCCAGCAGGTTCAGGATCGCCTTGTGCACCCCACCCTTCACACCCTTTGTCAGCGCCGCGATCACCGCTGCCCGGTTATCTGAGACGAACTGCTGCAAGTTTATCTGCACCGTGGCCGAACCGCTAGCCGTGCTTTGACGCCGAGGTGGCGTGGGCGAGCTGGCCCCGACGGGCCTGCCACGGCGACCGCTTCCCGTCGCCCGGCGACCCGAGCTACGAGTTGACCTCGGCGTGCCTGGCGACTCCTCCTTTGGATCTAGCCACCGGAGCAATGTCTGGTAGTTGTAGTTGTGCTCCTTCGAGATTGCTAAGACACTTTTTCCGTCCGCTATGTCTGCCTTAACCACTTTCAGTATCTCGGCTTTCTCCTTCGGCGAGGGCCTCTGCCCCCGCCCACGCCTAACTTCGGTTACCATTGGCTAACTCCTAATTCGTAGGTTAAGTGTCGCTAGCATAGTGCGCGCAATCTAATATCTGCGTCCTGATCTGCTCTCAGAGCTTGGATATCTGCTTGGACGGAGAACGAGTAATTCGCTTCGCTGATGATCTCGCCGTCTTCCAATTGTTCAACCGAGAGGTCGAATTCAAGGCCTGGATACGCCTTATAGATGTCAGATATTAAGGCTTTGGCCACGTCGTCATCGCTGTAGGAGCTGATTACGAGCTCCCGTGTGCCTTCTTTGTCTCTTTCATACCTGGGCTCAACGTCTATTGTGTAGTCGCGGATGGCGCTTAGAATGGAGTCGCGTGATGTCCTCAGGTCTTTGGCCTGTCCTCTAACCGTGAGATAATTCCAGCTATCGTATTCGGCCATTACAGCCCCACCTGATCTGCTTCTAAATCACAGACTAAGTCTACGGTGGTGTCATGGCCATGGGCTTCGTAATCAAGAACACCATCATCTAAACACTCTGGCATTACTTCCGCCGCCTTGCCCAAGACTTCGCTGGGATCTGTCGCGATCACGTCTACTTCTTGACAAAAGTGAGCCGTAAGGTTGACACGGTAAACTTGCTCTCCCTGGCTCACACTGCCACCTGTTCTAAGTATGTGTCGCCGTCGATTTGTTCCAGTTCTTCGTCCAGGTCTGCGACACAAACATCAATGTCAGGAAACTCTAAGTAATCTACAAACTCTAAATCATCGACTAGTGGATAGTACCCTTCTGTGCTTCGAGGACCGTGAAAGCCGATCTTTTGGGCTTTCGCGTATGCCTCTTGTGGGTCAGAAGCGACTACTTCTACTTGGCGTTCAAAGATGGCCTGAAGTTTGACTGAGTAAGTCTTCTCGATATCCGTCACAGCCCTACCTCTTCATTGGGGTTGCCCGGGATTTGTCCTTCATCTATTGCCATGTCGATACAAGTTTGAAGAGCATCACAAGCCAGGCCACTAAGAGTGTCTTCGAGTGAGTGCTGTGTATTCTCTACGAATGAAATGGCTTGCTCTCTGGTCAGCTGGGGCGCATAGAAGAGAACGTCGTCTACTCCGAGCTCAACAGATATTGTGGTGTCTTTCTGGCCCGCCTCAAGGCGGGTTGGCGTCGACTTCAATATCTCACCAATCTGTTCGCGAGTATACTCTCTACTATCCGCTAGATCAATACAGTAGGCACCATCCTCGATGGATACGTTCACTATGGCTGGAAACACCTGATCGATTGCCTTAATCAAGGGGTCTTTATTGTCGTCCTTGAATTTTCCGCTCGACGCGGTTTTCCTCAACCTCTCGCCAAGGGCTGCCGCCTCGGGATCACGTCCCAGTGTATCGAACAGATCATCGCACTCAATAATGAGTTGTGATGGCACGGCTAAGGTTCTAATAGCTGCGACCAGTTTCTCTTCCTGGCTCACAGCCCCACCGCCCCTTCTGGAGCCTCGGGGAACCTACCCTCGCTGATTTCGTTCTCGATGAAATCCTCGAGGAAAGTCCAAGCGGCCTCAGTCATCGTCTCGTTGAGATAAAGGCTGTGATGAGCTAAGAATTCGGTCGCTTCATCGAGACTTAGCTGAGGGTAGCGATCTCGGAAATCATCTAGCTCAATCCAGGTCGCCCCGAAACCTCGGCTTTCCCCGCTGGCCGATGACTCGCTGACGGCAGCCATCGGTCGGATGATGATCTCGCCGGTGCTTGCGTTAACCTGTGCTGAGTCGAAGTCATGCGTTTTGGAGTCTTCAATGGCGGGTGAAAACTCTTCTTTGCCATCAGTGAAAATAATCGTCGCTCTATTGCCCACTCGGTGTTGCCTGCTTCATTAGTTAATTAATACATAGATTCGACCACTTGTCAAGTGATTTACCCAATTAGTCATAAAATACTTTCAGCGAGCGTTCATCAAGGCCGGCGACAAGACGTCAACGGCATTAGGTGGAGCTGTCGCAGAAGCGCGCTCTCTGGCCAGCGAGTGGGCTTGGGCAACGCCTTTGCGCTTCATTGAGCTCTCTACCACGCGCGTCAGCTTGGAAGCTGGCTCGCGCACTGGGTCAGCTGGCCCTAACTTGGCTTCTACGGCCTGCACAATCTCTTCACTTGCAGCCCTGATGGACTTGGTGGCCTTCAGTAGCCGCTCAGCGACTTCTTCTCTCCCCTTCTCCCCTAGCTCGCTGGCCCAGCCAGCCACATAGCCGAAGGAGTAGTCCTTGGAATCGAGACCCATTGAGCCACACACCAAATAGGCCACGGACTCAGCTTCCAGCTCGGCGTCGGGGCGGTTGGCTAGATAGTCGTAGCCATCACCGTGCAGGATCGAATGTCCCAACTCGTGGGCGAGTGTCTTGGCTCGCTGAGCGCTGGGTAGAGAGTCGAGCATCGTGATCGTGTTGTCAGCCGGCGTGAAGAATCCATTCGCGCCGTGCATTTCCTTTTTCGGTGATTCCTTCAGGGTGATGCCCCTGTCGGCGGCCACCATCTCCAGCGTCGCCAGCAAATTCGGCCTCAGCGCCTGGTCGATGACTCGAACGACTTCTGGTGGCGCTTGCCCTGTCCTCGACTTCGTTTGCTCGACATCAAAGACAGTGCCCAACTTGAAGAAGGTTCGGCCCTTCACTTCTCGCTCCTCGCCGTCCTCGTCCAACTCCACCGACGGCTTGCCTGGCACTGGGCACCAAATCTTTAACCCATGCTCTCCGGGCTTCACTGACCGGCCCTGCCTATTCCAGGTTTGCATGCTCCCGATTTGAGAGGCGTCTGGATTCTGGAGCATTACCAACAGCGCATTGCCAGGAGAATAGCGGTGAAATCGTCTCTGGTAGGCCAAGTATGCCCGCCAGTTCTCACTTTCCAGTAGCCCTAGAACTCCGGCTTGGAACTTTTCATAAAGCTCGGGCTGAAGCGCCCAGTTTTCGGAGCGAAGTTCGGGTGACGGCATACATATATTATTTACTTATATCAGTATTTGTCAACACCAAACTGCCGTAATGGTGTCACAATGCGATGTTATTCATCACTTCGGAATCACCGCACTCGATGACCCCTCTGGGTGACTCGCAGGCGCACGCTCATCGCCGTGGTTACAGGTAGGCTTGCCGTCAGGCCCAGGCTCGGTGTAAGCACCACAGCTCGGACAGAAAACTAGCCAGTCAAAAGGGTCCTCGTCGTATCTGGTCTTAACTCCCACCTCATCTCTCTGGAGACTCCCCCACCGTCCGCACTTGCCTCGGCTACCGGATCGTCCCTGGGAAGAGATCTACTACGTTTCCTTAGAGCGGTCAAGTAACAATGCGATTTACGCAGCACGGCTTAGCCCTCGCATTTCTGTTTTTTGTTGCATTCGGGGGAGCACGATGGACGGCGACGATGAGTTAGCCTGGCCAATGCCGGCTTGGCGGGCCAGCGTGATCGCCGGCACATCTTGAATGACTCGCTGCCACTGCTTGGTCATGGCCTTCAGCACTTCCGCTCGTTCGTCGAGAGTGCCTCCAGCTTCCCGCTGCCGATCTTCGAGGTCAGGCACAACTTCAGCGGCAGGCACGACGATGCGGGTTCGCGCCTTCCCCTTGGCCCTGGTATTTGCCATGTATACGGACTCCAAGGTCTCGCCAGGGGTGTAGAGATGGACTGGCGGCACGGTCAGGCTATCCCCCTGAACCTTGAACAGGTGTCCGGCGTAGTGCAAGCGCAGGTGCGCCATTTGCTCTGGCTTGGTCAGCTCGATTACGACATTGCCACCACGGCGGATGATCTCCAGCTCCAACGTGGCATCGCGGGTCTCGGGGCCTGGGTTCGCGGCCTTGACCAGCGCGATGTCAGAGTTCGTTAGGTCGATCCGCTTTCCGGTCTGCTTCACACTGAAGTTCTTGGTGATCTGGACCGTGTCTCCCTGGTAGAGGTCGAACTCGCGGCGATAGTCAGGCTTCGCTGGGTCGGTCCAGGCAACGGCCACTGCTGGCCCTTTCAACTCACCAACCGCCAGCAGACGGAGCTGCGCCATGCGCGAGATGTCATCGACCTCAATATTGCTCAGCGAGCAGATGACTCTGGCTTCCGCCGCCTTCGTTACCCCATACCGCCTCTTGGCGTTCTTTCGCTCGGATTCCCAAATGTCGAGCGCTTCGGCCACGGCGGCTTCCTTATCCTGAACCACCGTAATCAAGTGCTCACCGTCCAGCCATTCGACAGCGGAAGGCACCTTCAAGGGATCTCGCAGCTTCTTCCATACGGACGCGTAGGCCTCGTCCTGCGTCCGCTTGATGCCGTCGATGGGCGGCACCTTGACGCCCGTGGCAGCCTCGATCGCCATGACGAGCCCGCCAGCGCCGATGGCTGAAAGTTGGGCCTGATCAAATATGCCAACCAGGCAAGGATGAGCCTTGCCGACCGCCTTGACTAGCTTCGCCAATCTCTTCGTGTCGCACTGAGCGAACTCGTCAACCAGGAAGAGCGTGTCATCGTCCACCGAGACTTCGCCCAGTTTCTCGAACGTCAGAGCCCGGTCAGCCCTGACGCCTTCTCCAAACTTCGCGGCCCGGTTAGCCGATACTGCTACGGCGATCACTTGACTATGTGGGCGCTCCTTCCGCCAAGCAAGAGCAGCCACCTTGGCGACGGCGGTCTTACCTGTGCCGGCCTCGCCCTGGGTAACGGTGACTCGGTGAGTGAGGATGACTTGAAGAGCCCTCACCTGATCCTTGCTCAAGCTCTCAATCTCGGGCTCGTCGGCCAAGGCATCACGGGCCAGCACTGCCAGTGCGGCCTTGCTGGAGGCGAACTTGGCACCAGGGGCCGGCAGCGCAGCCTTCGCCCAAGTGCCGATGGTGCCGACCACTTCCCGCTCCGTGGCCAGCTGGGTCTGAGTGGTAAGAGACGCCGAGCTGAGCACCACCAGCTCCGGCGAAAACCGGGCAGCCAGAGCAGCGGCTTCCGCCTTTGATCTGGCCTGAGCCCTGCGCAGCTCATCGATCTGGTCGGAGGTCAGCCTCAGCTCGTCGGCGCGCTGAAGCTTGCGACCAATGGTGGCTACCAACTCTTTGGCTTCCTCGATCGCCCAGACCTGCCTGGCCAGCTCGACCGCCATCTGGCGGCTCGTGCCGTAGCTCAAAGACTCCTCACCGATCAGGCCGCGAAGCTCCGCCCAGGTAATGGCTGACCGGACCTCGGGCAAGCGAGCCAACGCCTGACGAACGATGAACGCCTTGGTGAGCTTGCCTCGGTGCCGCGGCCCCAGTTCCTTGGCTCGGGCCAACGTCTCCGCCGTGATCCCGTCATCCCCTAGCAGCCGGTGCCACTGATCCAAGATGTCAGGTGCCGGGGGCACTTTGCTCATCCGTCCCGCGATCTTGGCCTTCTGAATGATCTTGGCGATCACGCTGGACGGCAACGCGTCGGGATCAGTTATGCCCAGCTCCTCTAGCTGGGACCTGTAGGAGTCAGTCACTTGCTTGGTTCGGGGTGACCACTTCAGGAGCAAGTCACGATCCGTGATCCCGTGGATAAACAGCTCTCGGTTCTTCGAGTGCTCCACCGTCTTGCCCGTCCGTTCGGCTAGTCTGGCTTCGACTTCTCGCGTGGTCTCAGTGCGGTAGCCAAGAGCTTCCAACCTATCTTTGACACCGAGCTGGAATAGGCAGTCCAGGAGCTTCTGCTCCTTGGTCACATGGAAGCTGTCCACCGCGCCGAAGCGGGAACCGTCGGCGGCCAGCTTGTCAGCGTGGCGCAGGGCAACGTTGCTGAGCTGAAGGTGCGAATGCCATTGCGGGGCGAGAGGCAAACCCGCAGCCGTGGCTTCCGGGGTCTGACGGCTTGTTAGGTGCTCGAAGGACATGGCGATCAGGCCGGCGGCCTTCTCATGGATCTCTTCGCCACCCACTCGACGGCGAACCAGGGGAAGGGTCTGCTCGATATAGCTAACCAGCTCGCTCGTGCTCGCCCTGAGAGCCGACATGATCTCTTCCCGCTGCTCCTTCTCGGCAGCGGCCAGAGCTAAGCTCAGGCTCTTGGGAGCACTGACCATCAGCTCGTGCATTCGCACTCGGGAGCCCTGGCTACCCTTGACCAGCGCTTCGCCAGTGACCGCGTGCATACCATCGCCCAGATTCAAGAACTGCTCCTCGGTGACTCGACTGTCCTGTAACCCCCACTCTTCGGCGAGACCGCCAAGGAACCCACTTGGAGCAGAGGCTAACTCTCCCCCACCGACGAAATACTCGAACGGCACACCGTCCGTGGCGATGCGCCTCTCCTGATTGAATTGCTCAGCTAGGTAATCGTATGAGTGTGCAAGTTCTGCCGCGGACAGCTTCCGGTGTTTGACCACAGTAATGCCATGCTAAATCGTATCACGCCGGACTGCAATCGTCTGACGGGGTTTGTCGTGGTATTGTCGGAGGGTTGTCGTCACGGCAGTTCCGTATGCGCCCTTCTGCGCATATCTCAACTCAGCAAGCGACACTGCCCAGCTCTATTCGCGAGCGCTAGCTGCGGACTTTAGCCGCGCATCAGGAAAGCCTGTAGGCCCATGTATACCCTAGACGACAGTTACATGCTCCACTCCCCCCTTAAGGACTCCCGTCATAGGTATACATCGGTCTACATTCGGGGCTTCAGGGAGCATGGTGTGCCATCGTCAGCACAGCACGAGGCAGTCCCAAACCACTTCGTGGGGACTTTAACCGGGAAGCCCGTCAGGCCGTGTAGCGATCGAGATCGCCCAGGACTGAGTGCGTTAGCTCGCTGAACGAGATGGGTGTCACCTGGACTGACGGCTCATCGCAATTGCCGCCGACTCGTAGGCCCAGGTAGACGATGCCATTTTCGGTTCGCTTCTTCTCAAAGCCCTTCTCCACTATCTCCCGAGCAAAGCTGTTCTTGTCGAGCAGTCGCACATGTCCCTCGCCAGCCCATATCGCATACTCGGCGAATAGATCCCCGCCCCGTGCCGTCCCATTGGCGTCCAGCTCACACCGCTCCGCGACGAACTGTCCGATCAAGTCGCTCTCGGCGCGATAGGTCGCTGTCGCGTCTCTTACGGCTGTCGCTTCCCCAAGGCCATCCTTCAAATAAGCCATGCACCCCTCCACAAGCCAGGCCAGGATGGCTCCACCCTCTTCCTTGGTCAACTTGCCCTTCAGGTCAGGGTCTTGCCGCTCCGGCGGAATATCCACGGTGAAGGGGATTAGCTTGACCCGCCGCCAGATGCCCTGATCGGTGTTCCGAATGGTCGGAAGGTGATTGGTCGCCAGCCAAATCGTGTCGCTCGGGGCGTAGCTGAAGAAGTCGCCATACATCTTCCGGGCCTTCCGCATCGTGCCGCCCGTCATGTTCTTGACCCCGGCTTCGTCAAGACTCCTGTGCTGACCTGTCTCCTGGCAGGTCACGAACCTGAGCCCCTGGAGATCAGCGATCCCTGTCGGGTGCGCGTCTGTTCGCTTGGCCATCAGCAGGTTCGGATCAGCGGGAGCTGCATAGTCCCCCAAGACCTCCTGCACTGTCTCGAAGAGGGTGCTCTTGCCGTTGGCCCCCCGGCCCCAGCAGACCGGCAACACATGCTCCTTGACTGTTCCGAGCAAGGAGTAGCCCAGCAACCGCTGGACATAGCCCACCAGCTCGTGGTCGCCGGCGAATATCTCATCCAGGAATGCCAACCAGCGACCAGGCAAACCCCTGATCACCCAAGCGTCTGTGCTCTTGGTGTTGAGATCACGCGGGTCGTGGGGCAGCAGCTCGCCCATCCGCAGGTCAATCGTGCCGGTCGGGGTATTGAGCTTGTAGGCGTCGGCGTCAAAGTCGCTTGCCCGAGCTACGATCCGGGGATCGCTCGACGCCATGCTGAGCATTCGGCGAATCCGATCATCGCTGGCGCTGGCCTTGGCCCAAGCTGACAGTGACTCAGCTTCCTTGTCCGAACCCGCTCCGGCGGCTTCCGAGTAGATCGCTCGAGCTGTCTTCTTTGCCATCTCCACGGTTACCTTCCGATCATCATGCGCCCAGCGCGTCCCATCCCATTCGAGCCATGCCTTCCAGGCTGGCACGAACTTGGCCTTACCGCTCCACTGCTGCGCGAAGCGCTGACCATTCGCCAGGTCGGTGCATTTCGACTCTTTGGCTACTGACTGATGTGTCCGGACTGCGGTGGTCTTTTGACGTATCTCCCGATTCCCGTCACCGCGCTTCTCCACGCTGGCGGGATTCACTTTTGCTCACCCAGCTTTTCGAGCTCGTGCTTGATCGCACGACGGGTGAAGGCCGACAGAGAGGTCTCTTCTTCACTCACTGCAACCGAAAGGGCTTTAAGCTCTTCCGGCGTTAGTTTAACATTTACTTGGTCGGTGTGTCGATTTGTCTTGTGTGCCTTCTCCATGTGGCCCGGACTCCTTTATACCGACTGTATAGCGTCTATCCGGAATGTCAAATGCTGGAGCGAGATGTTGCCTCCGGCCGACCGTTACTGGTGCTGATCCCATAACGATGGTGTTACCGCCCGACGCGTCGGTGATTGCCAGCGCGCCCGACGCGGCCTTGGTCATGAAGGCTGCGATGCCCATCCACGCGGCCCAGACGATGACGACGCCGAGAGCTGCGGCTACAAAGCCCCTGGTGTCGATGTTCCGGGGCCATGGCCCTAGGAGACCTTTCCGTGCTTTTCGAGCCTCCTGGGGTGCCTGGGGCGGCTCAGGGCCAGCGTCCCGACAGAGATCGACATCGCCCTGCCCTCACCAGCGGGCGGTCCGGTCCAGGGCCTACGCCCAATCTGCGACGGGTTGTGTTCCGGACTGCTGGGGTAGCCGACCGGGCTGAGCGCGACCTGAGGTCCGCCCAGGCGGCCAGCAACTTTCTCTGTCAACTCCGATGGAGACATTTGCGACTTCGTGGGAGTCCCAGCGGATAGACATATTGTGGAGCCGCTAGGCAGCCGTTTCCAGCCGCTTTCCCGGATTTTTCCAGAATTTGGTCTCAGGCGATTCTGCGGTCGAGATCAGCAGGGTGGTGGCTCCCGCGTCATTTGACTGTCGTTTTGGCACCGGGATCGGCAGCCTCGCGAATCTGGCCTGCCGAGTTCGCTCCGCTCCCCCGGCGAGGTAGTCTCAACCGCTATCGTCGCTGGGATGTCGAGATCCACATCGGGACGACGCGACCACCTAGTTCCAGCCTCGCTGATCGGTGGATTCTCCCTGGAGACCGGCCGGCGGCTCAGAGAACGAATCGTCTGGGTGAGGCGCCGGAACGTAGAGCCCCCCTTTAGGCTTCGCGCCGAGAAGGTGGCCTGGCGCCAGGGCTTCTATCCCGAGTCAGCGGCGCTGTGGGCGGGGCAGGAACCCCGCCTCCCCGAAACAGTCGACTTCGTGGCCCGCCACCGCGGCTCTGAGCTCTTAGCCGACCCATTCCTTCTCACCCTCGTCCCTTTCATCGCCTCGCTGTTTGTCCGTGGGCCTGACTTTGATCGTCGAATGGACGCGAGGCTTACGCGAATTCTGGGCCAGAATTATGCCCAACATCTTCGTCCAAACAACACCGATACGACCCGAGCGATCGAGTGGCAACGGTTACTGGCGGTGGTTCTGAATGCTGAGTGGACCATATTCAGGAATCCCACCACATCGCCCCTTTTGATAAACGACCGAGGATGGGCCCCCATCCGTGATATGACTCACCCGGCGCGGTGGGGATACCTGTTTCCCTTGACCCCAAGTGTAGTGCTCGGCCTGCGGTATACCGGTCAACGCCCGGACTTCGATTTCAGTGCTGGACGAGTGATCGGCATCGCTGATCGGTGGATAGATCAACAGACGCTTCGCGCGTTCAATGGCGCGCTCTCCACATGGGCTGAGCATGAGATATACGGACCAACCGATAGTAGCGTCCTCTCAGCAGGGGGTTGGACGGTTCCAACTCCCGAAGCTCTACGTCACTTTGGCATTGACGGCTTGGTGCCCCCGGGCTTCGATTTGATTGACCACGACATGACTTGGCTCTGGCTTATAGGAAGGCGCCGAGCCGCGACCAATCGCTTGCCAAATCTTCGTGGAGGCTTCGTGGCATTGCCGCTGAACCTCCTTCCCTCCAAGCCAGGCAAGGAGGCGATGGCCCAGCTGGCTCTCGAGCAGGTAGAAGTCGCAATAGAACAGGGGAACATTCCTCACGCGCTCGAAGAAGTAGAGAGAGCGATTGATCTCGACCGGGCGGGAGTGGAGGAGTGGGTTCATTCTAGAATTGCGCTGGCAAACTTTGGCCGAGCAGGGCGCGATTCAGTTGAAGGGTCTGTGAACCGCTGTGAGCGGATACTACGGACTGAGCGCGAGCCGTCCGCGCGTGTCGCAGCCGCGGTTGAGCTCGCCCTCATTCGGCTCGGCCAGTCCAACATCTTGGACGCTCGAAAGCTTCTTCGCCAAGCATCACGATTCTCGCCCTTTCCTGACGTCACCCTACGCCAGTCCGCAGTGCTTCTGGAGACCTGCGACGACCCTACGGGAGCGGAGTCCCTGTATGTAAGATCAGGAACATTCGCAACTACCGACGGGTGTCAAGCCCTTCTTCACTTGGGCATCATGAGGTGGCATACAGGTCGAGTGCGGGGAGCTGTGTGGGCGTTCAATCGAGTCGTGGAGCGAGATGACCGGGAGCAGTCTCCTCACGCGGCCTACCTATGGGCTCAGATGCAGCGCGCGGAAGGCCGGAGTAAGAAGGCCGAGGATCTTTATGAGCTAGCCATCGCGATGGACTCGGATCGTGTCACGCCTTCTGCCGCTGGACAGCTCGGACTCTTGTATCTAGCTCGGGGCCGCATACAGGAGGCTTTGTCTCTACTGCGGTTTGTAGCACAGACTCACGACGTTGACGCAACGCCTAGGGCGGCATTCAACTTGGCCCAAGCCCTCTGGCAGCACGGCCTCGGAACTCCTGCAGAGCGAATTCCCCTGTATCGACGAGCATCTCGTTCCCATATCCCGGATCTGGTACCGGTTGCAGCCCTCATGCTAGGAACCCTACAACAGGATGAAGGGGCCAACGAGGATGCGAAAAGGTCTCTAGGCCAAGCGCTCACCGCTGGCGATGAGGCGGTTACAAGGCAAGCCGCCTACCGGCTCGCCTGGCTCGCTGAGGCAGAAGGCGAGGCTGGAACAGCGATCGCGATGTTTGAGACGGCCAGCCTATCCGATGACCTAGACGTCAGCTCGTTTTCCCTTCTGCGCTTGGGGCTACTCCATCGAGCAGCAAACAGGGATCAAGAGGCGTTAGCAGCATTCCAGCGCTGTGAGGCGAAACACCACCCGATCGCCTCGGAGGCCGCAAGGCACGAGCATCAGCAGGTGCCCAGCCAGTTGCAACCTCCGTAGGGAGACGCTCTCCGGCAATGAAGGGCGGGGGCTGAGTCAAGAGGAGGAACCCGCTGCTTCACTCTCCGCGCCACAACCTGGGACATTCTATCCTCCGGCTATGTTCCGTCCGGTATCCGTTGGCACGCTACTCCAAAGCCGCGGCTATGTAGTTCGCGGGCGAGGTGGCGCAGGCTGACCTTACTGAAGAAGGGCAGCGCTTCGACCAGGGAACGGCCGTGCCAACGGGCGACGATCGCGTAGACGACTTCGTAGTCACCTGGTTTAACCCCCGCAAGAGGGAACATCGCCTCGCCGCAATCCCTGCCTGCCACCGTGTTCATAACGCCCTGCGCCTCTTTCCGGAATTCGCGTAGGTCTTGGAGAAGTGTGGCTGAGTTATGGCCCTGCAAGAACAGGTGACTGAGGTCGGCTGAGCCCAGATGACGCTTAACGTGGATGAGCTTGCGGTCGGCAGCTAGAATGTCGCATAACTCAACCGGCGTAGTTCGCGACGACACGTTGATAAGTTGTCTATCTAGGCAGAGCGATCCCGAGAGTTGGGCCGAGGCCATCCTGTTGTACTCATCCTCACGCATACCGGCTTGGCTCTCCGGTAGAGTGAGCGCCTGGAGGTCGAGCTTCCCGATCTCTTCGTCAAGGGCTTCGCAGAATGTGTCGCTTACTGCAAAGAAGTCACCTTCATCTAAAACGAACCGATGATTGTCCACTACTACGTCGCCAGAAAGACACCGCCAAGCCGGCCAGCGGTGAATCACTTGGCCGTCACCAGAAATCGCTGTGATATGGTGACTGCGGAGGAAGTCGACATCGATGGACTCAACGCCGTCGCGACGTTTCAACCCGGTCAGAAACGCTGCTAGAAGTAGGTCGGGGTGCTGGACTCTGGATTGTCCGTCAAAGTAGTACCGGAACGCCGCCACTTGCGCGTGATCCAGTATCTCGGGGGGTGCAAGATCGAACTCTTTTGCTCGGTCGTCCTGTAGACGGGCGATGACCTCTTCGCAGAGTCGACCACGCAGTGCTGGATCCGTCACGGGCTGTATGTCGTCCAGCAGTTGAAACCGCTCCTTGTAGTCATCCAGAGCGTGGGCTTGGTCGATTCGGCGGCATAGGCCGCCTAGCTCCGAGAATCGGACCTCCGCACCAAAGCTCAGAGCGTCCGCGCCGGTAATGCGCATCCCCCAGAGCTCCTTGTCGTGAGGTCTACCGGTAACGCCGTCCATCACATCTCGATAACGGTCCAGATCTAGCGCCTCGAGCGTCGTGGCGTGGGTAGCCTGGGTTCTCGAACGTAGTCGTTCGGGTCCCCGCCGCTTGGCATCGACCGAGACCAGCCTCGTCCGGCTCTGTTCTTCGGTTAGTCCTAGGGGATAGATCAGATTGACCGCGGTCTTAAGCCCATAGCCTCGTCTCCAGCCACCCGCCCGCAAGAGAAAGCGCCCTGTAGAGCCGAAGGCGAACGCGAAGTATTGGCGCTCCGGCTCAAGGCGAACCACGAGAAGCGCGCCGACGCCAGCGACCATCGGGATGCCGAATTCGTTACCAAACCCCTCTTGAACGAACGATGACCAAGGCGGAGGATGAGGAGGAGCTCGCCAGTTGTAGAGCATCGCGGAGAAGCCCTCGCGGAACTGAGGGCCAACTGCCACTATGTCGTGATCGGCGAAGTCGGCAAAGCGACCAAAGTCGGCCTCCTCGCCTCCGGGTGCCAACTCGAAGTCATCGATGAGACGATAAATGGTGAAATGAGGCACCTGCAATCATTCCTTGCTAGGCGGCGGTGGCGACGGGAGTCTCGTGATGGCACCAGTAATCAGGTCCAACTCTGTCTGGGTATGAATTCGCGCGAGGACTTCCTCAGAGATGTCCTTGGCACGGGCTAGAACCCCAGCTGCAGTTATGCCTAGCAGCCCCAAAATGCTCACTCCCGCGCCAAGGAACCCTTTTGACCCTGCCCACGCCAGAAGCACGGCACCTCCGACCAGTGCCGCTGCGGAGCCCAGCGACACTACGAGCGCCAGCTTGAATGCTTTCAAGACCGTCCAAGTCGTGTGTACCCAACGGGCGGTCAATGTTGAATCGAGCCAGGCGGTCGGATTCGCTTGCTCTATGAGCAATGACCTCCAGATGAGCGTTTGACTAGCCACAGCCTCACTGACGGGCACCCGCGAGTTTCTTTTCTCCATGAGAAAATCAACCCATGCAGAGAAAGAGCCAGCAATCCCCCTGAGGCACAGAGGCTCAAAGTAAGCAGAGAGGCTTTTGAGCAATACGGTGATGGCATCCCTTCGTTCTGTCCCAACTACCGGAATAGCGACTGATGCTACGCAGCCCGAAGCCGGCAACGTCCAGTTGACTTCCGACAGAGCACGACCGACCTGGTAGCCAGCATGCGCCGCCAGGGAGTGGCCATGCAGTTGGTCTTGGATGTACGCATCCCACATGGCCAAGAGGTGGTCCGCTGAGTTGGCTCGAATCGTGCGGGCGGCACTAGGCCGCCCAGTCCTAGTGAGCGGCTGAACGATGGTTCGAAAGTTCTCGCTCGCCGTACCACGGATGCTCTTAGGCATCTGACTCAAGCTCGACGCAGAAGGGTCGAGTGTCATCGCGTGGCTGATCGTGGTCAAGCTCCGCTCGGCCTGAATGGCCTTCTCCTGCTCAGATCTCTCCACGGCTAGTGGCAGCATGTTTGGCCCCAGTTCGTGTCGGGGCTGCGGCTGACCGGTGGCAGCCAAACGCCGGTAACGGCCTCCTACCTCAGCCAGCGTCCACCCCAGGCGAACTGCCTGGTGGACCAGCGGAGCATCTTGCGGTGGAGATACGCTCATACGGCAATGAGTCTGTGCCTTAGAACCCAGATTGTCCAGATCTCTGGAGAGATCGAGACCGAAGAACGCGCCGTTCAAGCAGGGAGCATCTCGGACTCGCGTCGTGGATCAGGCAGTAAAAGGGGAACGGGAGCAGCATATGCTCAGTTCTCACAGAGCCCTCTCAGCGGGTTTGGCCGCCTTTGTGGCGGGTCGCGTAGGGAATCGATATGCACCGGAGCGTTCCTCGAGTTGCGGACTGTCTAGGGGTGGCCTACGTGAACAATCCCGCGCTCTCCCATCCGCAGCCGGTGCAGTCCTTGAGACTCTAGGAGCTGCGGCTGGAACGCGCATGGGTTGGAAGTCGAGCCCTATCAGCTGGGCGTGTGCTTCTTCCTGCCCCTCATCCGCGTCTCTCCCGGCCTGGATCGGGCGGTTGAACGCAGCTCTGATGGCGGCCAGTCCACGAAGACTTACCCTCTTCCTTCCAGATCCATCCTTCGCCGGGTGGCACTGCCTGCTTGCAGATGTCGCAGCGGGTGTAGTGCTGATTGATGGTCAGTCGGGGTGGAAGAGTCACCGTTGGCGTGGCGGCGCGCTGACTCGGTGCGACTAGGGACACTACCTGCGGCGCACGGCCAGCAGATGCGGGCATAGCTCAGGCTACAGCGCACCCGCCACTGCAACTACAACGACCCTGGTGCTCCATATTCCTACTCCATGGACTGGAAGACCTTTCCGTGCTTCTCGAGCCTCCTGGGGTGCCTGGGGCGGCTCAGGGCTAGTGTCCTGACTGGGATCGGACATCTCCCAGGTTAGATTGCCCAGGATGTGGGGTCAGCAGCGCGTCTCCGGGTCGGTGATGGGCAAGGTCTGGCCGGGGAAGTCCAGGAACAGTTTCTCGCCCGCCCAGTGGACCTGGCGCAGCACCACGTCCAGCCGCCCGGCCCACTGCCGGTAGTGCTGGACGAACTGGATGTACTGGTGGCCCTCGGGGAGGCGGGACACTATTTGAACCTACAGAGTCCGCCGCAGCATGGCCTGCTTCACTTGCTTCGGGAACAGGAAGGCCGGCTCGATGCGCTGGTGCGGGGCTTCACATCCATCCGGTCGGGAGTTGCCTGTGACAGCCGGCAGACCGGTAGGCCGCGGCGCAGTCGGACTTGATCCGGCTACCGAGCGTCAGCGGGTCACGGGTTCGAGTCCTCGCGGGTGGACCCAGGCTTACAGCGGTCGAACCAATTAACCGAACTCAACGGCCGGGAGATCCCCCTGTACGGACGCCGTCGTGGCCGACAGCCACGTCCCGGCCAGGTTAGTGCCGGTAGAGGTCGGTGCTGAGGTACCGAAGGCCAGAGTCGACGATCAGCGTAACCACAGTCGCGTCGGGTCCGAGCCGCTCGGCAACCCGCAGTGCGGCAACGACGTTTGCCCCGGATGAGGCGCCGGCAAAGACGGCTTCCTCGCGGGCAAGTCGCCGGCTCATCGCCGTCGCCTCCTCAGTTCTGACCTGCTCGATGGCGTCAACCTCGTCCGGTTCCCAGAGAGGTGGAATAAAGCCAATCCCGATTCCCTCGATCCGATGCGAGCCGGTTGGCTTTCCCGAAAGGACGGCAGACTCAGCTGGCTCGACCGCGATGACCTTAAGGGCCGCGTAATGCGCGCGGAGGGAGCGCGCTGCGCCGTGAATGGAGTGAGCGGTGCCGACCGCCTGCACGAAAGCGTCGACACGCCGGTCCGACTGCTCCCAGAGTTCGTCGCCAAGCGCGAGGTAGCCCGTAATGGCGTCGCGGTTGTTGAGCTGGTCACACCACCAGTGCCCAGGCTGCTTGCTCAGTTCGCCGGCGCGGGCGATCATCGCCTTGATCAGCTGCTCGGTGATCCGTGCCCGATCGCTGGGCACATCCTCGACCGTCGCCCCGAACGCCTCCATCGTTGCCCTCTTCTCGTCACTGAATGCATCGGAGAAAACGGCGTGAAATCGGTACCCCTTTGCGGCACAGACAAAGGCAAGCGAGATCCCGGTTGTTCCGGCGGTGTACTCCACGACCGTGTCGCCGGCCGCCAGGTCCCCGCGAGCCTCCGCGGCCGCGATCACGGCCACGGCCATGCGATCCTTCATGCTACCGGTCGGATTCGCCCACTCGAGCTTCGCAAGCACCCGGGCTGATCCCGGAGCCACGACCTTGCGCAACTCGATCAGCGGTGTGCTGCCAACCGTCCCGAGGACGCCGACGCTGACGGGAGAACTCACCGGGTCGATCTCCTCCCCGACCCGCCTGAGCCTGGGCGAGCCTGGACGTTGCTGGGATCACGAATGCGGCTCGCGGTTTGGCCATCCCTCCAACTCGCACCGCCCACCCTATCATCCTGGCGGAACGTCGTCAAGCCGGTACGCGCGTTGGCCGGGGCTCCTGCTTCTCGGTGCCTACAACGTGTCCCAGGGCACTATCTCAGCCGTCGAGCGTGCCACCCATGAATACTTGAGCCAGAGCTCTCAGAGGTTCTCGCACATCGTCGCGATCGGCTTTGCCGTCATTCAGATCGCCCGCAAGGCTCACCCGCCGGATATGGGAGCGGCGCGGATCATGCCGGTTTACAATGTGCAGCTCAATCCCACATATCATGGATCGGCACGAAAGCTTTTCCCCGACCTCCCGGTGCCTTCACCGCAAGCCGAGAGGCGCCTTTAGACGACAAGCTCAGGGATAGCCGGGATAAGAGAGTCGCTATGGAGTAGACTCCCGTGCGCCCCGCGCACAGAGGTCCGACGGTCAAACCCAGCCGGGCTCTATGGCTCACCTAGTCATCCCTTCCTCCATGGGCAGCTCTGATGTCGCCCTCGCCAGCTCGGCTGGCCATCCTCCTTCCAGACCCATCCTTCACCAGAAGGCACGGGCTGACCGCAGAGGTCGCACTTTGTTGGATGCCGGTTAACCAATCTTGCAGCCGGCAACAGAGGCATCGAGGGTGTGCCCACAGCCACTACGTGCGGCGCATGACTACGGACGGGGGTAGCGAGCCAGTCCCCGTCCGTGCTGCCTGGTAAGAGATCCCACGGATCATTTTCGTCCTGAAGTCGGCGTCCAGAGACTGTAGCTGCCGGCCAAGACAAGCCGATCGTACCCTCGTTACCTTCCATGCGCGCGTCATCCTGATCAGCGACGCAAGTCCCCACAGGACCAATGTCCGAATCGTTACAAAGAACCTTCTCTCTGCGTATTCCCAGGGCTCGTTCTGCGGAACTACCAGACTTCACGCTCGGCGGAGCTATTCGAGACCGTGCAAGGCCGCCTAGCGTGCCCCCCATGCGCGTTTTGATTGCCAGAACGCCGTCTCTGACCGCTTCGCGGGTTTCCGACGCGATTAGACTGTATTCTTCTCCTACCAGTTCTTCAGTAGCGCCGATTTCAGCTTTGATCGTCGAGCCAGTCTGGGCGGTTGGGCTAGTGCGCCTGGTTGCCAATCCGCGCTTAGCTTGCCGCACCCGCGAGAACCACCGAGCCAGGGGCGTCGCAAGAAGGGGGTCGAGCCCTTCACTCAGCTCCTTAAACGGGCTCACTTTCCAGTACGCGTTGCCCTTGATTGCCATCGGGTGCAACTCTTTAGCTCCCGACTGACTCATCGTCAGCCAGTGGTGCTCGCGCAGAGCGGCGATTTCATGGCTCAGAAGACGGTCACCTTTCATCGGACTCTTTTTAGAGTCGCGGTCTTGGCGCTCAGCCGCATCCCCACCACCTACCATCTCCAGACGCTGAAGCGTCGGAACCGAACTCACGCCGGAGCCGGCCATCTTGGTGCCAAATAAGTCGTGCAGGGAGGCGGCCTTCTCTCCGTAGAGGACTGTCAACTGCTCGGCTGATTGCAGGGCAATCGCCAGGTGGTGATTGCGGCCAGCTGACTCGCTCGCCATCTGGGGTAGCGTGCTCAGGCCACCCAAGGCAAAGAACTCATCTAAGAGCCAGCAGTGGCTAATAGGGAGCCGTCCGTCGGTCTGCGCCTGGCTGACAGCGTGAATCTCGGTATGAATATCAGTCAGCAAACTCGTCGTCAAGGGCGAGGCGGTCAGCGTTCCGCCCAGATCGGACTTGGCAATGATCGCCAGAGTGTTCTGACCGTTGAGTAGTGCCAGCGGGTCAAAGGTCACATCGCTACGGTCGGGGTTGGCGATGAACTTTGTCGAGAAGATTGAAGTCGTGGCCGCCGCCGTCGCCTGAATAGAGTTCAACTCTCGGAAGCCGACTAAGCTCTGGATGATGGATAGCACCTGGGCGTCGCTCTTTTGCTGAGCGAGCCCCAGCAGCGATTGCAGTGACCGCTCTTGGATCAGCTTGGGGATATCACTCATTGGTAGGCGGTGAATCGCCGCAACGTGGAATGCAGATGCCAGCAACCGACTGGCTGACTGGGCGAAGAATCCGTTCTTGTCATCGGTACCTTCCGAGACTCCATTAGTAAATTCGTCGCTGTGGCGAAGAGCTACGGTGAAGAATTCACACCCACTCATGGGTGTCCAATTGATCCGTTGGACTCCATCGGGAAGCGGGTTTGTCAGATGCATCGGATCGTAAAGCCACACCGTTCCGAGCTGGCTCCGATGCTTGACAGTCTTGACCAAAATGTCGCTTCGCGTGCTCGTGAATACAAGACTCGACTCGTCCAAGTGGAGCACGTTTGGAATGATGAGTCCAGAGCTCTTCCCTGATCTGGGCCCGGCGAAAATCATCAGCGCTTGGTTTGGCGGAGCCATGACGAAAGACGCCGCGGTGTTGCCTAGGACGAAGCGATCTTTGGGCAGCTCGGCGCTCGCCTGGCCGCCTGCTAGCTGATATGCCAGGTAAAGACTCAGTTCGGCGCTGAGAGCCGTCCCCAGCACCAGCCCGCCTACGGCATCGCCCAAGACCAGGCTGGTCGTCCCGACGACTACCAGCCACAGTAAGGCCACCATCCCCAGCCCGCCGGAGCTGGTCAGACGTCGCAGGTGGGCGCGCGAGAGCTGGCGCATAGGGACAAGCTGTGGATTGCGCTTCGCCCTGGCCTGGGCGACGTAGCTCCAGACGAGGCGGGCTAGAGACCCCACTGCCGCGAGAGTCAGGCCGTAGACCACGTCGAATCTGATCCCAGGGTTCGGAACGATTCCCCAGATGCGGGCGAAGTGTGCCGAGCCAAAGTCTTGAACGGTGGTGAGTGACAGTAGATGAATGGGGCTCGTCGTGGCACTCAGACCCATCAGCCCAGCCACCACATAGCCCACAGCGGCTAAGGTGACCACCGGCACAATGATGGCGGCAGCAATCATCGCGTCCCGGCTCTCTTTCTCTTTCAGGGTTCGGTTCCCGATCTCCTCAGCCATCTAAAGCACCGCCTTCCTGCGGGTCATCACTGACCGGAGCATCATCGCCTGGCAGTGCTTCGCCAAGCCAGATATAGTCCAAATACGGTGAGCCCACGAATTCTTCAAGGCTCATCCGCTTCTCGTCGAAGCTCAGTGGGTGACCTACTGGCTGGCACTTTGGCTCGTTCTCAATCAAGGTGGCATCGAGCATCGAAAACAGCTCATATCCAAAGAACGAGAGCACCTGAGCTGACGACATCTCCAGTAGCTCGTCTTCGTGGCGCTGCCGGATCGCCAGGCAGCTCAGTGTCAAGGGTATGTGCCAAAACCAACAGTGGGGAACATCGTGGCCCCAGCGTCCGCGAAGCTGGTCATCAACGAATGGCGCTAAATCGCGCAGGGTGGCGACGATGACGTCTCTTGGAGCTCCGTCTAACACCCACGGGGGCGGCGCGGATGGCTCGTTCTCCTCCGTCTCAGCCTTCTCGCGCTTCTTGAGCGCTCGGATGATCACCTCCACGAGTTCCGCCAAAACTTCGGGCGTTGCGGTGATCACCTGCCGCGGTGCGGCTAGTTGCTCTTCTGTTTCCTCGTCGGTCTCCTTGTCTGACACGCTAATGCACTCCTGCAGCCAGAATACCACCGTGTTACGAATCGCGCTAGGAGCGACACGTCACACAAATCACTTCGTCACACGACTGTCCTAGTGGAGTCTATGGTCGCTCGTCAGGTGCGCATGACCGCGCTACACGTCACCGCTCTTCATGGGCGGGACTTTCACGCCCGCACAACGCCGAAGCCCGTCAGTCACGCCGGACTAGTGCGAACACTGCCGATATCGAGCCCGGATGCACCGTCTCGGCGTGGGACATCAGCAGGGCTAGCAGACCGATCCCGAATCCAGAAGCACCCAGCAATAGCGTGCGGCGGCGCTCGAGTCGGACCATATCGATGTGATCCGCGACTGCCACACTTGTAGAGAACGTGGCATAGACCAGCGCTACAGCTACCGTTATCCACAGCAGACAGATGACCATTGCCACGCCGGACCTAGCCGTGGCCAGTCCGCCGCTCCAGAACTCCGCAGCCTGACCGATGGGCGGAAATCCAACAAGAGCAATCAGTGCCCAGCCTAATCCCAGCGCGATCGCTAGCGTAAATCCCTTCTGTCGAAGTCGCCTCGGATTAGACATATCTAATTAATAACTCTCCTATTTGCACTGTCAAGGTGCATTTGGCCTTCTGCGGTGCATTGCGACAACTTTGGCCGCCATATGTCGCTATTCCAACCCCTCTGCCGTCTTCACTTACCCACTCTAGCAATCCAGTTCGCTCAATCACTCACCGGCTCGCTCCTCTCCGTGGGCGTTACACCGGCTTACGGGGACAAGAAATGGAAGCGATCAGGGTCTGGCGGGCAGCAAGGCGCTTCTATAGGGCTGAACAAGTTATGGCTCGGGCTCAGGACGCTGCAGACGCGGCCAGGGCGACCTTGCAGGTTGCAGCATCACAGACAGATGATGGGCAACTCACCGCCGGCATGTATCGGATAGCCGTTGATGAAACTGGAATCGTGGTAGTCACCGCGCTACCCATGCTTCTGCTGCGTGGAGATCAGTTGGAGCTTCCCCTCAAAGGCTAGCGAGCTGACGATCCACCATCGGAGGGGTTGACGAAACTGTTACCCACGGACATGTCCGATCTTGATATGGTTGCGTAGAAGGAGATAAGGCATGTTCCAGCCATTTACGGGGTGCAGTCGCTAGCTGCTATAACAGAGGCGGCGCCGCTCGACCCCCGACCGACAGCTCTACAGAGCGATGGTGCGCGCGCCCAGCGAGGACAGGCGACCGCCGCCTGTGAACTTAGGACCGCTCTCGATCAGCTTTGCATCACCCAGGATTTGCTCGCCTTCGCCGCTGGAGTGAACCCGGATACCATCTCGCGGATTGCTCAGGGCAATCCATGCTCCCCGAGCACCCGCTGGCGGCTCCGCTGGGCGGCAGGGCTGCTGCGCCAGATCACCGATCCACTGACGGCTGAAGTCAGCGTGGGTCAGCTGATAGATCTTCTCGGCGATACCCCGGAGCGAGCCGACCGGCTATTACTCCGCAAAGCTTTCTTTCGCCACCTGCGCCAGGCTAGCCGGTCGGGACTGCCGCCGGTTTCCGTATGGCGGGCATGGCGCGAGAGCTGCGAGGTCGCAGCCTAGCCACTTCTTCATCGAGCCACGCGAACTGAATCTGGCTGTGTGGCTGAAATTCGCCGCGATCCAGCCCTTCCAATGACGCATAGAGCATCGTTGTCCGCACATCTTTGTGTCCCATCATCGCCGCGAGCGGGAATGGCATCACGACATGAGCCATCGCTCGTCCGAATGTGTGCCGGAGAATATGCGGATGAAGTCGGGGCACGGGCGGGGCGCCGTGCTGGATGCCCTTTAGAACTTGCTGAAGTGCGCTTACCGTCATCGGCACCAGTCCGTCGCCGTCTCTGCGGTTCGTGAGAAAGACTGCCTGCCAGGGCTTCCCAGTCTCGGGGTTGATCCCGATGCCGATCTTTGGCCGCGTGGACGCTGTATAAGAGTCCCACAGCAGCTTCAATCGGCGGTCTACTGGCACCTGGCGCTCTCGTCTTGGTGGCTTCAGTGTCCAGACTTTCAACTCCCACTTCCCTGAAGCTGAATTGAGCGCCATATCGGCGATCTTCAAGTTCGCTTCTTCGCCTGCATGCGCGGCTCCGACTTCGCCGACTCGCAGTCCTGCCGTCGCTAGGAATGCCAGCAGGAATCGGTCTCGGGGTAGTTTCGCGCTGTCCAGTGCAAGTCGCATTTCCATTTCGTTGAGCTTCGGGTAGGCGTCGCGGTTGGGGCGATCATCTCTGATTTTGCGATAGTCCGGCTTTCGGCTTACCTTCCAGGGAAGCTCACCTTCGCGCGCGTCGCTGGCGCACCAGCCCAGGAACTGAATTAGGCAGGTGTTGACCACCTTGTTCACTGAGGACGGTGCTAGCTCTCCCCCTTCAGTGAGCCACAGCGTGAACTCCGTTGTTTGCCGAGCCGTCCAGTCTGGGGGTGAGACGATCCTGTTTACCGGATCATGTCGGAAGTGATCAATCCAACCCTTGCCCCAAGCGAAGTTGATCAGAGTTTTAGCCGCGCACTGCTCCGATTTCTTCTCTTCGATCCACTGACTCCAAGCGTTATCCCAACTATCTACAGGTAGCTCGTCCAGCTCTTGTGGTCTTGCGCGGTCAGCAGCCTGGCTCCGCTTCGCGACTGATGGAGTCGGCACTAGAACCCCTTACTACTGATTTCTGGTGGACGACATCATTTGCGATACTACCACTCCTTGCAGGTTTTGGGAAACCGGCCCGAGATCAAGCCGATTCGATCTAGCTTTGATCTGGAGTGAGATCAGAATCAGGTCATGATTAGCCTGATTTACTACCACACCTTGGCAAGGAGACGCTCTACCACTGAGCCACTCCCGCGATTCGTACCTGATCTCAGCCTGAGATCAAGAATAGCGTACTGGGTTATCTACCTGGGGGAGCCA
>Ga0307374_10002554_pt1 | contig 32178 bp, 30 predicted proteins | sample OX3MG_FD_202532 | JGI IMG/M metagenome (GOLD analysis project Ga0307374, IMG submission 202532) | Soil microbial communities from Risofladan, Vaasa, Finland - OX-3 | ecosystem: Environmental > Terrestrial > Soil > Coastal area > Acid sulfate soil | place: Finland: Risofladan, Vaasa | collected... | reverse complement strand
GGCTTGTTGAGCCGCAGGTCCATCCTCTTAAAGAACGATCGGCCGTGCTTGGCCTCGATGCCGCTTAATATCTGCGAGGGCGTCTTCTTCAGGGTCAGGCACATCTCCAAAAGCAGAAGCCCGGTCAAGAGGCCGTCCCGTTCCGCGATGCCGCCCTTCCAGGCGTAGCCCCCCGACTCCTCGCCGCCGAAGGCCGCCTCGCCCGAGGCGATGCGCTCGGCCACGTGCTTAAATCCCACCGGCAGCTCCTCGAATTCGAGGCCGTAGGCCTTGGCTTGGCGCTTGGAAAGATATCCCATGGACACGGACTGCACGATTTTGCCGCGCAGTTTCTTTTTCTCGACCAGGTACTCGATGAGCATGGGGAAGACCTGGCAGGGCGTGTAGTACTTGCCGTTCTCGTCGACCACGCCGACGCGGTCGGCGTCCCCGTCCAAAGCGATGCCGATGAGCGCCTTCTCGCGCTTGACCGCTTCCTTTAAATCCTTGAGGTAGGTCTCGACCGGCTCGGGATGCAGCCCACCGAAAAGCGGATCGCGCTCGGCGTGGATGGCGGTGATCTTCTTGGACTTGAGCAGCTCCTCCAGGAGCCCGCCTCCGGCGCCGTAAAGATAGTCCACGACCACGGTGCGCTTGAGCCGGGACTTGATGGCCGCGACGTTGACGCGGGACTTCAAGTAGCTCAAATAAACATCGCGGAACGATTTTTCCGCGAATCCCCCTGACTTCGTGGGATGGGTCTTGTCGAGCCAGGACTCCACCGCGGCCGTGACGTCTTCCTGCGCCGCGCGGCCGTCCATCTTGATCTTGATGCCGTTGTAGGCCGCCGGGTTGTGGCTCGCGGTCACCATGATGCCGGGCCCTTTAAGCTTCTTGGTGAGGTAGCTCAGCGCCGGGGTCGGGAACACCTCGGAGCTCAGGATGGTCTTGAATTTATTGCCCTGCATGACCTGGGCCACCTCGCGGGCGAACAAGTCGGAGGCGAAGCGCCGATCGTAGCCGATGATGACCGGCCCCGCGAGGAAGGGTTTTCTTTGGGACCGCGGCTTTGTCGCCTCTTCCTTGAGGTAGTCCGCGATGGCCTGGGCCGCGCGGCGGACGTTGTCCATGGTGAATTCCCGGGCCATGACGCCCCGCCAGCCGTCCGTCCCGAACTTGATGTCCTTCTCAGCGTTTTTTTCCATGGCTCCTGTCCCTTTCATAGGAAATTTAAAAACGGGAAAGCTCCGCTTCCTTGAGAAGCTCGAACGACATGTCCATCGCGATTTCGGGATTCTCGGCGGCCACGCTCCGTTCCTCGCCGGTTCCGGCGGACAGGTCGTAGAGATCAAAGCCGCTCTTCGCCATGGACCAGACCAGCTTCCAGCGCGGGCCGCGCAACACGCGCTCGTCCACGAACCGGTCGCTGATTCCGGGCACGTTGCGCTTGGAGCTGGCATAGCCGGTCTCGCGCCAGGCCGGCGCGTCACCCCGCAAAGGCCCCAGAAAGCTTCGCCCCGCGCCCGCGGGCGGGCGCGTCGCCGCTCCCGCGCGTTCAAGGACGGTGGGCATGATGTCCGCGCGCTCGATGATGACGTCCACGCGCGCGCCGGCGCGGCCCGGAAGAACCGGATCGCGAACGACAAGAGGCACCCGCAGGATGGGCTCGTAAAGCCCCTCGGTGTGCGCCAAAAGCCCTTTTTCCCCCAGCATCTCCCCGTGATCCGCGGTGACCATGACCACGGTCGAAGAGTCTAATCCGGCCTCGGCGAGCCGCCGCAGGATTCGGCCGACGCGCTCGTCGGCCGAATGCAGCGCCGCGTCGTAATGGGCGATGTGGTGCGCCAGGCGGCGGGCGTCTTTTTTAAATTCGGCCGCCTTGCGGCCCACGGACTCGGAGTATCCCGCCGCCTGGCCGCTGTAAGCGCGCGCGAAAGGCACGGTGCGGGTCTCCGCGTCGCACGGCCCGCCGTAATCTGCGTCGAACATCTCCGGATTGTCCGCATGGTAGGGCGTGTGGGTGTCGTCGACGGCGACGTAGAGAAAAAACGGGGCCTTGTCCTTGGCGCGGTTATCCAGCCACTCGCAGACGGCGGGAAGATTGTCGTCAACCGGCGCCGGAATCCGCGCCGGATCGGCCGCGGAAAACTTATTGACGTAGACGTCGAAGCCGCGCGCGAAGCCCCACGCCGGAAGCATGTAGACCCCGCCGCTGAAGGCCGCCGTCTTGTAGCCCGCGCTGCGCAGGGTCTCGGCCAGGAGCTCAGAGGACTCCGGCACGGTCCGCGCCGCGTCGTTGACGCAAAGCCCGTGGGCCTCGGGGCGCTGCCCGGTGAAGAGCGTGGCGTAGTTGGGCAGGCACCAGGATGATTGGCTAAGGGCGCCGTCGAAAACGACGCTCTCATTGGCCAGGCGGTCGATGTTGGGCGTCGTCGGCTTCGCGTAGCCGTAAATTCCGAAATGATCCGCCCGCGCGGAGCACAGATCCACCAAAACGAAATTGACGCGGGCGCGGGCGCTCTTCATGTCCACGCAAATCGTATATAATACCCTGCGTTTTTGTCTATTTTCCCCTTATGCCCAGCGCCCGCCCCAACATCGTCCTTCTCATCGTGGATTCCCTGCGCCCGGATCATCTGGGCATCTACGGCTATCCTAAAGACGTCAGCCCGCGAATAGACGCGTTGGCCCGGCAAAGCGCCGTGTTCACCCAAGCCGTGGCCCAGGCCCCCTGGACCCTTCCGTCCGTCGCCTCCATCCTAACTTCGCTTTACCCTTCCGAACATGGCGCCGTCTTTCCACCCGACGATCGGAACTGGGGAATTAAAATGCGGGATGACGCCATCGTTCTGCGCCCGGAACAAAAATTGGATCGCGCGATCCCGACCTTGGCGGCGCTTTTGTCCGCGGCCGGCTATCGCACGGCCGGCGTCACGGCCAACGCCTTCTGCGGCTCCATTTTCGACATCGACTCCGGCTTCAAGGATTATTATGAATGCTGGAAGCGCTCCCTGCGCGATCTCAACGACGGCACGGTTTTTCCATGGCTCGAACGCCGGAGGCAGGACCCGTTTTTTCTCTACCTCCACGCCCAAGACGTCCATTGGCCTTACCGGCACGGTCGGCCCGATCCGGGGCTCATCGCAAGGACCGAGAAGACGATCTTCGCATCCATCGAAAATCCGATCCTCGAGATGGCTGCGGAGGACGTGCGCGGCCTGGTCTCCGCCTACGACGCGTCGATTTCAATTTTCGACGAGGAGTTCGCTCGGCTGCATCGGAAAATTTCCTCCCTGCCCGGCGGCACCGTCTTCGTCCTGACCTCGGACCACGGCGAGGGATTCCTGGAGCACGGATTCCTCATGCACGGCAACTCCCTTTACGACGAACTCCTGCTGGTTCCGCTCATTTTCAGCGGTCCGGGCATTCCGGCCGGGATCCGCGTCGGCTCGCAGGTGCGCTCCATCGACATCGCGCCCACCATCCTGGATCTCGCCGGGGCCGCGAAACCGGAGGCGATGCGCGGGGAAAGCCTCCTGCCGTGGATGGCGGGAACCAGGAACGATCATCTGCCGGCCGTCTCCGAATTTTCGTACTCTCGCCGCAAATTCGACATGTCCGTGCGCTTTCCGCCCTGGAAACTCCTCGGCTCGCGCGAGCACGAGCTTCTTTTCAACGTCGCCGGCGACCCGGCCGAGCGAATCGATCGGTCGCAAAGCGCGCCCGACGTCCTTGATAATGGGCGGGTGCTCGTGCGCAAATGGGGGAAAACCGCGGCTGGCGTCCGGCGCCGGACGCGGGAAAATTCAGATCCCCAAGACGTCGCGGCCCTGCTGCGCGCCGCGGGATACCTGCCTTGAACCGCCCCAACATCGTCCTTCTCATCGTGGATTCCCTGCGCCCGGATCATCTGGGCATCTACGGCTATGCCAAAAACCACGGCGCCAGCCTCGACACCTTCGCCTCGCAGGGCGCGGTTTTCACCCAAGCCGTGGCCCAGGCCCCCTGGACCCTTCCGTCCGTCGCCTCCATCCTAACTTCGCTTTATCCTTCCGAACACGGGGCCGTTTTACCGCCGGACGGAGACATGAACGATCTCAGAAGCCGTCTCCGCTCCGGGAGCCTGCGCCTGCGCGACGGGCAGAGACTAAATCCGCGCGTTACGACCCTGCCCGCCCTGCTCTCCTCCGCGGGATACCGCACGCTCGGCGTGACGGCCAACCCCTTTGGCGCGCCCGTCTTCGGCTTGGCCTCCGGATTCGCCGAGTATGAGCAAACCCAAGCGCTTTTCCTCTCGGAAACCTACGAAAGCCTCGTCTTTCCCTGGCTTGAGCGCCCGGGCGAATGTCCTTTTTTCCTGTGCCTGCACGCCATGGACGTCCACTGGACTTACCCGGCGGGCGGCCTTGATGCCGCCCTCATCGCCCGGGCCGATCGGTTCGGCCGCGAATCGGCCCGAGGTCGACGCGCGCGGCTGGCTGAAAGCGACCTCCGGCGCATTCGCGACGCCTACGATGCGTCCATCCACCGGTTTATCAACATGGAAGTGGCCCGCTTACGCTACAAAATATCCTCCCTCTCCTTGGGCGGAAACACCATTTTTATCTTCACCGCGGATCACGGGGAAGGATTCCTCGATCACAACCTGCTCCAGCATGGGAACAGCCTTTACGACGAGCTGCTGCGCATCCCTTTAATTTTCTCCGGCCCGCGCGTTCCTGCCGGCGTCCGGGTGGACGCCCAGGTCCGCGCCATTGATATCGCGCCCACCATCCTGGATCTCGCCGGGGCCGCGAAACCGGAGGCGATGCGCGGGGAAAGCCTCCTGCCGTGGATGGCGGGAACCAGGAACGATCATCTGCCGGCCGTTTCCGAACTCTCCTACTTTCATCAATTCTCGCTCGCCGCGCGGCTTCCGCCCTGGAAATACATCGCCGACGCCGGGCTGCTCTTCAATATCGCCGAGGACCCGGACGAGTCAAGGGATATGGCGCGGATCGCGCCGGAAAATCTCGCGGCCGCGCGGAATTTCCTGGACGAATGGGAGAAAACCCTGCCCGGACGCCGGAGATCCCTGGAGGACGGCAGCGGGCAAGACGTGACCGCCCTGCTGCGCGCCGCGGGATACCTGCCTTGACCCAGACGTCGCGCCGGCGCCTGGCGCTCGGGGCGGGATTGGCCGGCCTCGCCCTGTTTCTCGGCTGGGAGGCTCTCGCGCTCAAGGCCTACGTCCGGCAAGACGAGAGCCCGCCGTCCTGGCACCAAGCCGCGCAGTTGAGCGCGGCCTGGGATTACCGCCAAGCCCTCGAGCAAGAAGATTGGTCCGTCCTGTGGACGCGCGCGCCCGGGCCCGGCCGGACGCCCTCGGCGCCGCTCTACGCCCTGGCCGTCGCGGGCGCGCTCTCCTCGCCCAAGCCGGCGCAGTCGGCGATCCTGGTGAACTGGTTCTACCTGGCCCTGCTCTGCCTCTGCGTCTTCGGCATCGCCTGGGAATTCCGCCCGGACCTGACCGCCTTGGCCGCGGCGCTCATTTTCGCGGGCGCGCCCGCGGCGCAAAATTCGCTGTTCACCCGACTCCCGGCCTTGGCCGCGACGGCCCTGGCCGCGGCGGCGTATTGGGCGCTCATCCGCTCGGAGCATTTCAAGCGCTGGCCCGGCTCGCTGGCCTTCGGCGCGGTTTTCGCGCTGGGCATGCTGCACCAGTGGAGCTTCTTCGCCTACCTGTTCCCGGCCTTCTGGGTCGCGGGCCAAGCCCTGCGCGATGTGGAGCGCCGGCCCAAGGCGCTGGCCGCGCTCGCCCTGGCCCTGACGGGTTTGGCCCCCTGGTGCCTAGCCGCGGCGCCGCTGTTTTTGCCCGCGCTCATCCGGAGCTCCGCGGGAGGGTCCGGCGTCCTTGGCCGCGGCGGCGTTTTTGACTACTTCCGCGGCAGCGTCGACGCCCTGGGGCTGCCGTTTTTCCTGCTGGGCTGGCTCTCCCTTCTCTCGCCCCAGCACAAGCGCCGCTGGGACAGCGCCCGGCTCCTGCCCGCGTGGATCGGCGCCTCCTATCTTTTTTGGACCCTCGTGCCCGGCGGGCAAATGCGCTTTCTTCTGCCCGGCCTGCCGGCCCTGGCCGTGTGCGCCGCCTCGGCTTGGCCGGAAATCCTGGTCTGGCCCCTGGCCGGCTTCCAGCTCCTGTGCGCCGCGAATTTCCCGGCGGGATTTATTCCCCCCGTCTCCATCCCCACGCCGCTCGGAACGGCCACGACTCTTTTGCCCAGCCGACCGCCCTCGTCCGCGGACTGGAAAATCGCCGATATCCTGAGGGCCGTCGATAAGCGGCGCGCTCCGCGCGAGCCTTTCGCGGACGCGGCCTTGGTCGCCGACGCGCCCAAGTTCAACCCGCCGGCTTTCGCCTGGACGGCCAAGGTCCTGGGGCTCTCCGGCGTCAAGGTGCGCGCGGCGGGCAAGCGTCTGGGCGAACTCTCCCAATTCGTCATCTTAAAGGAAGGCTCCCTGGCGCCGCCGTCCGGCCCCGCAGGCCCGCCCGAAGCGGCCGCGCAAATCAACGACCCGCGCGGCTGGTTCAAGCGCGCCTACGTTCAAGTCCGCTCCTGGCCGCTGCCCGACGGCAGCCAAGCCGTGCTGTTCGCGCAGCGCCGTTTCAAGCGCGCTCCCTTTCGCGGCAGCGTCTATCGTTTTCAATTCTATCGCTCGGGCCCGCTCTCGGCGAAAAACCTGCGCGTCGACCTGGGGCCCTGGGACGCCCGCGCGGGCGACTACCCCCGCATGCGCATCTGGGCGCCGCAGGTCTTGTTCCGCGGATTGGCCCTCACCCATGTCGCCTTGGAGCTCGACGACGCGATTCTAATCCCGGTCAAGGACGAGCCGGGCCCGCGCGCCTGGGACGACGCGCGCTTCCTGCGCGCGGGACGCCTGAAAATCGTCTCCGCCCAGATCTCCGCGGACGACCTGGCCTTGTTCCTGGAAAACCAGGCGAAGACATTGGACATTTCCTCCTTGACCCTGGATGCGGGCGTTGCGTCCCTGCAAGGCAAGTTTTCCTTCATCCCGGTCTCGGCCGCCGTCCGCGTGGCCCTCGACCGGAGCGCCGGCCGGATTGATTTTAAGATCCTTTCGGCCCGCGCCGCCGGCGTTTCCCTGCCCGCCGCCTGGCTCGCCAGGCTTGTCCCGCCGTTCGTGTCCCTCGCGCCCACGCCGGGAATCCCCTTCGCCGTCGATCCGGGGGACGTGACCCTAAAAGGCGGCCGCCTCCTGTTCGGCGGCGGTTGACAAACCGGCGCGGCGAAGAGATAGAATCAAAGTATGCCTGCGGAAGCGGAAAACGTTTTTGAGAAACGGCTCCTTACCGCGGCACCTGGCGCAATATAATGCGCCCGGTGCTCGTGTTCGCCGCCTTGGCTTGGCTCTGCGCCAGCCCCGCGCGCGCGCTTTTGCCCAGCGAACTCAACACCGTCGCCGTGGCGCGGGAAGCGTCTCCCTCGGTGGTCTTCGTCACCAACATCGCTTTGGTGCAGAACGTCTTCCTGGACGAGTACGCCGTGCCGCAGGGCGCGGGCTCGGGCATCGTCTGGGACGAAGAGGGCCACATCCTCACCAACTACCACGTGGTCGAGGGCGGCAGCGCCTTTCTGGTCACCTTCAAGGATCACTCGCAGCTGGACGCCCGACTGATCGGCGTGGAGCCGCGCAAGGACATCGCCGTGCTCCAGATAGACGCGCGCAAGGAAAAGCTCGCGCCCATCACACTGGGAAATTCCGCCGGACTGCAGGTAGGACAGAAAACCATCGCCATCGGCAACCCCTTCGGCTTGGACGACACCGTCACCCAGGGCATCGTGAGCGCCCTAAACCGCCAAATCGAAGGCGCGGGGGGCGTCTCCATCCACGGCATGATCCAGACCGACGCGGCCATCAACCCGGGCAACTCGGGCGGGCCGCTCTTGGACTCGGGCGGCCGCCTCATCGGCATGAACACCATGATCTACTCCAACAGCGGCAACAATTCGGGCGTGGGCTTTGCCGTGCCGGTCGACGTCATCAAGCGCATCGTGCCGGAAATCATCCGCTACGGCCACAGCATCGAGCCCGGCCTGGGCGTCAACATCCTGAGCGATCAGCAGGCCTACGATTTGCTCGGCGGCGGCTCGGGCGTGGTGGTCCTGAGCGTGCGCCCCGGCACGCCCGCCGCGCGCGCGGGCCTGCGCGGCATCGCCCGCGACCCCAACACCGGACGGATCGTCCTGGGCGACGTCATCGTGGGCATCAACGCGATTCCCATAACGGACTACGATGATCTCTACAACGCCTTGGACGCGCTCAAAAAGGGCGACGTGGTGACCGTGAAGACCCTGCGCGGCGGCAAGAAGCGCTCCTACCGCGTGCGCCTCATCGACGTCGATTAAGCGCGGCTACTTCAGGGGCGCTTGGGCCAGGGCCTCGTAGAGGTAAATCGCCGAGGCGATGGCGTTGGAGAAATCCCCCAGGTGCAGGCTCTCGTTCTCGCTGTGCGGGTTGGTGTAGGGATCCTCGACGCCGATAAGGAGAGCCGGCACGCCGCCCAAGGCCTGGGCGAATGGCCCCACGAAGGGGATGGAGCCGCCGCAGCCGATGAACACCGCGGCGTGGCCGTAGCCTTTTTCCAGCGCCTTGGCCGCGGCCGCGAAGGCCGGGCCCTCGGGGTCGGTGGTCCAGGCGGGGCTGGCCGTCTCGTTGGAAAATTCCACCGCCGCGCCCCAGGGCGCGTGCTTTTTTAAATGCGCCTTCAAGCGCTTCAAGACGTCCTGGGGGTCCATGTCTCCGGCCAGGCGCACGCCCATGTGGCACCAGGCCGCCTCGTTGACGATGTTGGCGCAGTCCTTGCGCGTGGAGGCCTGGATGGCGTTGACGGAAAAAGACGGGCGGTGCCAGACGCGCTCCAAAATCTCGCCGCTCTTGCCCAAAATCCGGGTCCGGCGCAGAAGCCCGCTCTGCTCGCGGAACTTGGCCTCGGGGTAGCGCAGGGACTTGAGGCTTTTTTTCTCGGCCGCGGAGAGCCTGCGGGTCTTGGGCGAAATCCCCGGCACCGCGAGCTCGCCCTTGGCGTCGGTCACGGACGCGATCATCTTGGCCAGGGCCTGGACGGGGTCCGGCAGCGGCCCACCCCACATGCCCGAGTGCAGCGGGTGGTCCGCGGTGCGCACGGTCACGTCCATGGAGGCTAGGCCGCGCAGGGCCGTGGTGACCGCGGGAACGCCCACGTCGAAGTTGCCCGTGTCGGTCAAAATCATGGCGTCGGCCGAGAGCTTGGCCCGAAAACGCCGCAAAAACTCCTCCAAATGCAGCGAGCCGATTTCCTCCTCGCCCTCGACGATGAGCTTGACGTTGACGGGCAGGCGGCCCAAGGTCTTTAGGCACGCGGCCACGGCGCTGGTGTGCGCCGCCACGCCGGCCTTGTCGTCGGCCGTGCCCCGGCCGTAGAGCCGGCCGTTGCGTTCCGTGGGCTCGAAGGGCGGGCTCTTCCAGAGCTCCTCGCGGCCCGGCGGCTGCACGTCATGGTGCGCGTAGAGAAGAAGGGTGGGCGCGCCGGAAGCGTGAAGCCAGTCGCCGTAGACGTAGGGGTGCGCGCCCGGCAAAGTCAAAATCTCGACGTTTTCCAGGCCGCTTTTTTTGAGCAGGGCCGCGACGGCCTCGGCCGAGGCCGCGACGTTCTTGGGGTCGAAGCCCGGGAAGCTCACGCTGGGAATGCGCGCCAAATCCTTCAAGTCGGAGACGAACTCGGCGAAATGGCTCCGCGCGTAGTGGGCGGCCTCTTCCACGCTTGGCATGACGGCGCCATTATAACAAAAGGAAAAGATAGAATAGCGGGCCATGGGGATCATGAACCGCTACCTGGTCCGGCTCTTCGCGCCGGTCTTTCTCGCGGCGCTGGGCGTGTTCTTGGGCATTTTGCTCATGAACCAGTTCTTGCGGCTCTTCGCCCTGGCCATGACCAAGGGCATCTCGATTTTCTGGATCGCGTCGTGCTTCACGCGCCTCCTGCCCTTTCTCTTGAGCCTCGCCATCCCCATGGCCTACGTGGTGGCGCTCTTTCTGGTCCTGGGCCAGCTCTCCGAGAACAGCGAGATTCTGGCCCTGCGCGCCTGCGGCTTCTCCTTTTTAGAGACCACCTGGCCATTTTTGGCGACCGCCGTGGCCCTCTCCGGCGCGCTTCTCTACCTCAACCACAAGGCCGGGCCGGACGGCTTTCGCGCCTTCCGCGGCCAGTACGAGAAAGCCGCGACGCAGATTTCCCGCGTGGTCCTGGAGCCGGGCTCCTTTACCAGCGTGGGCCCCTGGAATCTGCTGGCCAAGAAGGTCGACAAGCGCACCGGCGCTTTGCGCGGGGTCTACCTGGCGCAGACGGAAGGCTCCAACGCGGGCCTGGAAATCCGCGCCCAAACCGGACGGCTCTGGCTCGACAAGGGCCGCGCCATCCACCTGGAGTTGGACGACGGCGTCCTGCAGCTGCCCAACCCCGACCCGGCGAAATACACGGCCGGGCGCTTTGTCTCGGACCGCATCGACGTGCCCCTGGCCGCCGCGCCCGCGTCGCGCGACTTGGACATCCCCGAGATGAGCTCGCCCATGCTCCGGCGCCGCCTGCGCGATCCCAAGACCACGCCCCAGCATCACATCGAGTACACGGTCGAGCTGGCGGTCCGGAGCGCCGCGGCGCTCTCGCCCCTGATTTTCTTTTGGATCGCGGCGCCCATGGGCTTTGCCTTGGGCCGGCGCGGCCGCGCGGCCAATTTCGCCATCAGCCTGGGCCTTTTGTTCGCCTACTACGGGCTCATCGCCCTGGGCATCGGCCTGGGGCGCCGGCACGGCTCTTTGGACGCCGTCGCCCCGTGGCTGGCCGACGCCGCCGGCGCGGCGCTGGGCGCGGGCATGGCGCGCAGGGCCTTCCGGATATGAGGCTCTTCACGCGCTACCTGGGCCGGCGGCTCTTTAGCGCCTTCGGCGCGAGCCTGGCGCTGTTTTCTCTCATCATCTTCACCGGCGACGTCTTCGACAAGATGAACGCGCTGGCCAGCACCAAGGCGGGCTTGTGGGTCATCACGCAGTTTTTGTGGCTGGACGTCCCTTACTGGGCCGTGCGCGTCGTGCCCATGGCGACGCTTTTGGCCACGCTCATCACCGTCACCCAGTTCACGCAGAGCGGCGAGTGGCTCGCCGTGCAGGCCGCGGGCGTCCCGGAAAAAGAATTCTGGCGGCCGCTCTTGGCCTGCTCGGCGCTCATCGCCTTGATGTGCTTCGCGGCCCAGGAGACCGTGCTGCCCCTGTGCTACGCGCGCAGCCAAATTCTCTGGCAGACCCAAATCCGCCCCAGCCCGAACTGGGCGGGCCAGACCTACGACGACATCACGCTTTTGGCCGGCCCGGACGAGACCGTCGAGGCCGAGGTGTTCCGCCCCAGCGCCGGAGAAATCGACCGGCCGCTCCTGACCCGCGTGGGCGAAGAGACCACCGAGCTTGACGCCAAGACGGCCGCGTGGGACGCCAAGCGCGGCACCTGGATGTTCTACGACGGCGTCGAGCGCACCTTGAGCGGCGATCAGGTCGCCGCGGAAAAGCCCTTTTCCGAAATCGACTCCGGCCTGCGCCTGCCGCCGCAAAGCCTGGTTCCCCGCAGCCAGGACCCCGAGGACATGAGCCTGCGGGAAATCTTGAGCTACATGCGCCGCGCCGCCTACCTGGGCGACAACCGCCTGCGCCTGGCCGCGGCCGCGTGGGGCAAGACCGCGTTTCCGTTCACCAACATCATCCTGTGCGCCCTGGGCATTCCCCTGGCCCTGCGCCTGCGCCGCGCGCCCAAGAGCATCAGCTTCGGCGCGGCCATGGCCGTGGGGTTTTTTTACTTCTGGATGATCCAGGTGGGGCAGGACATGGGCCGGGGAGGCCTTGTCCCGCCGATGCTGGCCGCGTGGCTTCCCAACCTCATCTTCGGCGCGGGCGCGGCGTGGTGGTTCAACCGCGAGCTGCGCTAGCCGGGCCCGTTTAACGACGCGCTGTTTTTAAGAGGCCTTGGCCTTGGCCGGCGCGCCGCCGAAGAGCACCGAAATCTGGATCATGCCGCCGAAGCTCTCGGGGATTTTCGTGCTCTTCCCCTGGCTTTGGATGGCCACCTGATCCTGGCTGATGGTGCCCGCGGCGTCGATGATGACGTGCAGGAAGTTCAAGCCCGCGCCCAGGCTCCACTGATAGCCCGAGTTGGATAGGGCCGTGTTCTTGGAGAGGCCCGCGCGCAAGGGGATGTTGATCCAGGAGCGGTTGAAGACGTTGATTTCGGTGCCCAGCGCCACCTCGCGCGAGGGCAGTCCCGTCACGGTGTAGTTGCGGGTCAAGTCCGCGTCGGCCGCGATGTTCCACCAGTGAAAAGGGCTAATGGCCGCGCCCAGGCGGACTTGCCGGCCCACGTCCAAATTGCCGGACACCAAATTGTCGGTCGCGGCGTCCGCGGGCTGCTTGAAGGACGGCGCGTTGATGTTGCGCGCGACCAAGGCCACGCGCGGGCGGAAGGGCAGAAACGGCAGCAGGCGATTTAAGTCCCAGAGCGCGCCCAGGTCGATGCCCGGCTCGATGCTTTGCTTGGTGTTGTTGCTCTGCGAAAAAGTCGGCTTCGTTCCGCTAACGATATCGAGGCTTCCGTAGCCGGTTTCGCCCACGATGGCCTTCAAGTTCGCGCCCACGGAGAGCCCTTTCACCCAGGGCAGCTCGTGCCCGTAACCCAGGCCGATTTCAGTCATGGAAATGCCGTTGATGTAGGCCTTGGAGGTGTTGTTACCGACGTAATCAGTCCCGGGCGTTATTGATGTGTGGACGTTATCAATGGAGGCTCCTTCTCCGGCATAGAATAAATCGTTTACGAAGAGCACCAATCGCCCGAGCTTGAGCTCCGCGCCCACGCCGCCGTCCAGGTTCGCGCCGCCTCCGCCGAGCTCGTTGAGCGTATTATTGATGGCGGTTTGAGCTTGCCCGGTGCTGGAGTAGCCGCAGTTGGTATAATTCCCACCGGATCCGAGACACCCATTAAGCTGGTTCAAGTCCTTAACGCCTTGGATCAAGGAGCCGTTGACGCTGGCCTGCGCGCCCACGGGGAGCTCGAAGCCGGAGGGATTCTCCACCTGCCCCAAGCCCGCGGGATTCCAATAAGAGGCGACGGGACCTTGGGCCACGGCCACGCCCGCGCCGCCCATGCCCATGGCGCGGGGTCCGAAGCTCTGCCACTCGACCGCGAGGGCCGGTGACACGGCGGCAAAAAGGCAGCAGAAGGCGAAAATTGTTTTTTTCATGGTTGCCGTGAGTGTAACAGACTTGCGCGGGAGCGTCAAGCCGACTTTAGTCACGTCCCGGCGGACGGTCCGCCCGACAGGCGCTTAATTACTGGACGGCCGCAATGAAGACGTTGACGAAGGCCCGGTCCGCGCCGGTGTCGAGGTCAATCGTGCCGCCGTAGCTGTAGTCGAGCTCGTAGCCGGGGTCCAAGACCGCCATGCCGGCGTAGGCCCGGCCGACGCGGTAAATGTTCTTGTAGAAAATCTCCCCGTTGGACACGGTCAGCTCGGGATAGAACGTGAAGGCCAGCGACTCCCCCTCGGCGTCCTGATAAATCGCGCCCACGCGGCCGTTTTTAAGAAGAACCATGCCAACCTGCGCGCCCTTGGGCTCGCCGCCGACCATGGAGACCATGGGCACGTTGCCGGTCCCGTAAATCTTGTCCGGAGCGCCGGCCAAAGCCGGGCCCGTGATGCGCACGTGCACAAAGGCCGTGTCCGCGCCGGTGCCCGCGTCGATGGTGCCGCCGTAGTAGTAGCCCACGGAGTAGCCGGGCGCCAGGACGGGCCGGCCGGAGACGACGGCGCCCAGCGTCACCGAGCCCCTATAAAGGATGCGGCCGTTGGCAACGCTCACATCGGGGGAAAAGGTGAAGGGGATGGAATCTCCCAGACTGTCCGTGAACAGGGCTTCGAGCTGGCCGTTTATGGCTTCGACGCGAAGCGCGCCCTTGGGTTGGCCGTTGACCACCGAGACGCTCTGGCTGGCCCTGGCCTGCGCCTCGATGTCGAGCGCCGGCGCTTGGGGCGCGGCAGCTTTCACCGCAGCAGCGGCCGAATGCGGCGCGGGGGCCGCGAGCACTTGGGCGCGGGAAACTTTTAACTGGGCCATGACCTGGGTCATCGAGGGGAGTTCCTGCGCCGAGACGGCCGCGGGCAAAAGGGCCAGGGCCGCGAAAATTTGAATGCCGAGTTTCTTTGTCATCCGAATGTTCCTCCGATTTGCGGGCTGCGTCATGTCTAAAGATAGGATACGCCAACGCGGGCGCCCAAGCCCATAGGCGCGGGGCAAAATCCGCGTGACGGCCGCGTGACAGCGGCGGGCGGTTAAGCGGCTTTGGGCTTGGCGCGGACCGCGCGCAGCTCGGCGAGCATATCCAGCGCGCCGCGGCCCAAGCTCTGCCCGCCATCGGTCACGATGACCTCGCCCGCGACGTTGCGACCCAGCTCGGAGGCCAGAAACAAAACCAAGGATGAGACGTCTTGCTCCGTCCCAAAGCGGCCCAGGGGAATGCTGGAGAGAACTTTTTCCTGCATCTCGGGCGTGGGCCAGAGATGCTCGCGGGTCTGCGGCACGTCGATGGGTCCGGGCGCGATCGCGTTGACCAAAACCCCGCGCTTGGCCCACTCCGCGCCCAAGGTGCGGGTCATGGCCACCACGCCGGCCTTGGCCGCGGCCGAGGGCAAGAGCCCCGGCGCGCCGGTCCAGGCGTAGGCCGCCACCAGGCTCACCACGCGGCCCGAGCCGGCTTCGAGCATGCGCCGGCCGAACTCCAGGGTGCAGTAAAAGGTGCCGCTCAAGACGATGTCGATGATTTTGCGCCAGCGCACCGAGGTCAGGGCCTCGGAGGGCCGGATGAAATTGGCCGCGGCGTTGTTGATGAGGATGTCCACCCGCCCCAGCTTTTGCGCCGCGCCCTCGGCCAGGGCTTTGACCTGGGCCGGGTCCGAGATGTCGCAGGCCAGAGCCGAAATCTCACCCAAGGGCGAGAGCTCGCGCGCGGTCTCTTCAAGCCGCTCCAAGTTGCGCGAGGCGATGACCACGCGCGCGCCGTGGCGCAGCAAGTCCTCGGCCACGGCCCGGCCGATGCCCGTGCCGCCGCCGGTGACCACCGCGGCCTTGCCTTTGAGCAGATCGGGGCGAAACGGCGATGGCTCTAGGGCCATTTGGGCCTCCTTTTGCCGCGCAAAGCGGCGATGCCTTCCTGGGCCTCGGCGCCGGAGAGGAGCTCCCGCAATTCCCGGCGGCCCTCTTCCCACGCCGCGTCCTCGTCTTGTCCCAGGACCGCGGCGCGGCGCGCGCGCTTGACGGAGGCGTAGGCCTTGGGCGCGGAGCCGGCCAGCATCCTGGCCTCCTTCATGACCGCGGCCGCAAAGCCTTCCTCGGGAAAAATCTTGTCCGCCAAGCCCGCCGCCAAAGACTCTGGCGCGTCCAAGGTCTTGGCCCTCAAAATCATTTCCTTAATGAGGCCCGGCGCGGCGGACAGGGCGTCGACCTGGCGTAAAATGGGCGAGGTCGGGGAAATGCCCAGGCGCAGCTCGGCCAAGGACACGCGACCGCGCTCCGCGGATAAAAAGCGGAAATCGCAGGCCAGCGCCAAAATAAAGCCGCCCAAGAGCGCCGCGCCGCGGGCGGCCGCGATGACCGGCTTGGGGCAGTCGGCCAAGGCGCGGTGCGCCGCGACCATGGCCAGGAAGACCTCCTCCTGGGCGCGCGCGTCGTTTCCGGGAAAATCCTCCAAGTCCAGGCCCGAGGAGAAATACTTGGGCAGGGCCGAGTCCAGCACCACGGCGCGCGCCGCGGCGTCCTGGCTCGCGGCCAAGGCGGCGTCCTTGACGGCGGCGAGCAAGGAGAGGCTCAAGGCGTTGGAGGGCGGGCGGTTTAGGCGCAGGACGCGCACGCCGTCCTGGTCTATAATCTCCAGGCTCGATTGGGGCACGGCTCGATTATAGCTATAATTTCCTCTCTATGAAGCCGGAGCGCATCCCCTGGGCGGACATCGCCGCCAAATGGCAGAAGCGCTGGGAGGACGCCGGGCTCTTCAAGGCGCCGCGCACGCCGCGGCCGGGCAGGAAGTTCTACTGCCTGGACATGTTCCCCTATCCTTCCGCAGACGGCCTGCACGTCGGGCACCCGGAGGGCTATACCGCCACGGACATCGTCTGCCGCTACAAGCGCCTGCGCGGCTTTGACGTCCTCCACCCCATGGGCTGGGACGCCTTTGGGCTGCCCGCCGAGAACTTCGCCATCGCGACCGGCACGCACCCGGCCGAGGTGACCCGCAAGAACGTCGCCAATTTCAAGCGCCAAATAAAGGCCTTGGGCTTTTCCTACGATTGGAGCCGGGAAATCGACACCACCGACCCCGCGTACTACAAGTGCACGCAGTGGATTTTCCTGCGGCTTCTGCAAAAGGGCCTGGCCTACGAGAGCACCGCGCCCATCAACTGGTGCCCGTCGTGCCAGACGGGCCTGGCCAACGAGGAGGTCTTTAGCGGCAAGTGCGAGCGCTGCGGCTCGGCGGTGGAGAAAAAAAGCATCCGGCAGTGGGTGCTGCGCATCACCGCCTACGCCGACCGGCTGGAAAAAGATTTGGCGGGCCTGGACTGGCCGGCCTCGACCCTGGCCATGCAGCGGCACTGGATAGGCCGCTCGGAGGGCGCCGAGGTGGACTTCAACTTGGAATCCGGCGGCACGGTCACGGTGTTTACCACGCGCCCCGACACCCTGTACGGCGCGACCTACCTGGCGCTGGCCCCGGAGCACCCGTTGGTCGCCGAACTCAAGCTGCCCCCGCAGAACAAGGCCGCGGTGGAGGCCTACGTCGCCGCGGCCAAGAACAAGACCGATTTGGAGCGCACCGATCTGGCCAAGGAAAAAACCGGGGTCTTCACCGGGATTTACGCGTTTCACCCGCTGACCAAGGCCAGGATTCCGGTGTGGCTGGCGGACTACGTGCTGCCCACCTACGGCTCGGGCGCGGTCATGGCCGTGCCGGCGCACGACGAGCGCGATTGGGACTTCGCCATAAAATACCATTTGGCCGCGCCCTGGGTCGTTGCGCCCAAGGACGGCCTCCACCCGCGGGATAAGGCGTTCACGGAAGACGGCGTGGCGGTCGATTCTCCCGCCATCGACGGTCTGGACACAGCCTCGGCCAAGCGGAAGATGATCACGCATTTGGAAGAGAACAAGCTCGGCCGACGCGCGGTCCACTACCGGCTGCGCGACTGGATTTTTTCGCGCCAGCGCTACTGGGGCGAGCCCATCCCGGTCGTCCACTGCCCCACAGACGGCCTGGTGCCCGTGCCGGAAAAAGATTTGCCCGTGCTGCTGCCCGACGTCAAGGACTACAAGCCCACCGGCACCGGGGAATCCCCGCTGGCCGCGGTGGAGTCCTGGGTGAACGTCCCCTGCCCGACCTGCGGCGGGCCCGCGCGGCGCGAGACCAACACCATGCCGCAGTGGGCGGGCTCGTGCTGGTATTACCTGCGCTACCTGGACCCGCAGAACGCCGCGCTGGCCTGGGCGCCCGAAGTGGAAAAGGCCTGGATGCCGGTGGATCTCTACGTGGGCGGCGCCGAGCACGCGGTGCTCCATCTTCTTTACGCCCGCTTCTGGCACAAGGTGCTCTACGATTTGGGCGCGGTCTCGACGCCCGAGCCTTTCCAAAAGCTCCGGCACCAGGGCATGATTTTGTCGTTTTCCTTCCGCGACGCGCGCGGGGTCTACCACCCCCACGGCGAGGTCAGCTATGCCGAGGACGGCGGCCCCGCGCTGGCCGCGACCGGCGAAACCCTGGACTCGCAGATCGAAAAGATGTCCAAGTCCAAGAAGAACGTGGTCAACCCCGATTTGGTCATCGCGGACTACGGCGCCGACGCCTTTAGGCTCTACGAGATGTTCATGGGGCCCTTCGAGCAGTCCAAGCCCTGGGACATGCGCAGCATCGAGGGCGTCTCGCGCTTTTTGCGCAAGGCCTGGGCCCTGGTCTGGGACGCCTTGGAGAACAAGACCCTCTCGGACAAGGACGCGGGCCTCGCGCCCCTGCGGCACAAGACCGTCAAGAAGGTCACCGAGGACGTGGAGTCCTTCGGCTTCAACACCGCGATTTCCGCGCTCATGATTTACGCCAATGAAATCCAGAAGCAGGACGCGCCCGCGCGCGCCGACCTGGAGGCGCTCTTGATTCTCCTGCACCCCTTCGCGCCGCACCTGACCGAGGAGCTATGGGAGAAGCTCGGGCACGAGCGCTGCCTGGCCCAGCAGCTTTGGCCCGCGTGGGACGAGGCGCTTTTAGTCGCGGAAAAAGTGGAGTACGCCGTGCAGATCAACGGCAAGGTGCGCGCCAGCTTCGAGTTCGGCCGCGACGCGGGCGAAAAAGACGTGCGCGAGGCCGCGCTGGCCTTGGAGAAAATCCGGACGGCCGTCTCGGGCAAGACCGTGGTCAAGGCCGTGGTCGTGCCCAATCGTCTGGTGAGCTTGGTCGTCAAATGATGGAAGCACGGAGGTTTAAGATGAAAAAATTTCGGCCGCTTTTGCTGGTCCTGGCCGCGGTGCTCTGCGCCGCCTGCGGCTCGGAAGGAGACGTCACCTACACGCCGGCACCCCAGATTTTGCCCAGCAACGTCACTAAAATCGCCATCCGGCCCATCGTCAACAAGACCCAGCAGTTCGGCCTGGAGGACAAGCTCTTCCTCGCGGTCCGCGACGCTTTCTTGAGCAACGGCCAATACCCCATCGTGCCCGAGACCGAGGCCAACGGGGCGGTCTATTTGACCGTCACGCGCTACCTTTTGATTCCCATCCAGTACGACGCCAATTTGGTGCCCACGGCCTACAAGCTCACCATCATCGCGGACCTGCAGTTCATCGACGTCAAGACCAATACCGCGCTCTGGGACCAGCCCAACATCGAGGAGGACCTGGTCTTCAACGCGGACACGCGCCCCGGCGGCCTGACAGAGGAGCAGGCGCGCGAGGAAATCTGGCCGCGCCTGGCCAACGAGGTGGTGACCCGCGTCATCCAGGGATTTGGCTCCATCACCGGCGCGACCCAGCGCCAGATTTCGCCCAACGCCCCCTCGACCAAGCCTAGCGTGAACCCCGGCGCCGTGCCCCTGACGCAGCCGACCACGCCGACCTACTAGATGCTATCGGACATTCCTCAGCCGCATCTGTGCCGGGCCCGAAGGGTCCCGGCCTAAGGCCCCAAGCCGCATGGAGCTTTCCGGCGCGGACCTGGCCAAGGACTTAAAGGCCGGCGCGCGCGGCGTCTACTACCTTCTGGGCGAGGAGGCCGCGGACAAGGAAACCGCCCGGCGGCTCGTCGAAAAGACCCTGGCCTGCGACGAGTTCAACACGCGCGTTTTCTCGGACGGCTTGGACGAAAAGACTCCCGACATCCTGGCGGAGCTAGACACTTTGCCGGTGTTCTCGGCACGCCGCCTGGTCACGGTCAAGGCCCCGGCCTTTCCCGCGGCGCTTAAAAAAGCCTTGGCCGAATACTTGAAGAACCCCGCGCCGCAGACGACCTTGCTTTTAATCTCCGACGAGCGCAAGCCCGACGCCAAGGACGCGCTGGCCCAGGCGGCCCGGTCCGCGGGCGTGGTCGCGGTCTTTGGCCCCTTGAAGGACGAGACGGCCCAGGCGCGCCTGGTCGCCGCAGCCCAAAAAGCCGGAAAAACCTTGCCCGGGAACGTGGCCGGGCTTTTGGTGCGCGAGGCCGGCACGGGCTGGACCGCGCTCGCGCAGGAGCTGGAGAAACTTCTGCTTTTTTGCGACGATAAGGCGGAGATCGCGGAGGAAGACGCTCTGCTCTGCCTGGGCTACCGCAAGGCCGCGGACCCCTTCGCGCTCTCGCGCCTCATCCAAGAGCGCCAGGCCGGGCCCGTGCTCGCGCACCTGCGGCGCTTTTTGGCCGACGGCAAGCCGCAGGACCAGGCCTTTCGCGCCATGGCGCAGATGTCGGCGGCCGTGCAAAAGCAGCTGCGCGCCCGGATTTTGACGGACGCGGGGCGTCCCGCGGCGGACATCACCCGCGCGCTGCGCCTGCACCCCTATTGGGACCACGATTTTCTGCGCTTGTCCGCGCGGCTGGGCGAAAGACGCCTGCGCGCCGATCTGCTCATTTGCCTGCGGACCGAGCGCGCCTTGAAATCCCAGTCCTGGCTCGACGCCGGGGCCGAGGTCGAGGCCGCGGCCGCGCGGCTCTGCCGCGCCATAAAAAAATAATCCGGAGCTACTTGGCGGGAGCGGCTTGCGTCTTGGCGGCGGGCGTTTTGGCGGCGACCGGCGTCGCGGCGGGAGCCGGCGCCTTCAAGCGGGCCAGCAGCCGGGACTTGCGGCGGGCGGCGGCCTTCCAATGGATGACGCCGCGGCGGGCGGCCTTGTCCAAGAGAGCGGAGGCGTCGCGCAAAAGCGTCTGGGTCTGCGCGTCCGAAGCGCCCTTGGCCGCGGCCGCGGCGAACGTCTCGCGCACGGCTTCGCGCACGGCGCGCTTGTTCGAGCGGTTGCGCAGGCGGCGGGTCTCGGCTTGGCGCGCGGCCTTCTGCGCCGAGGCGTGCCTCATGGTTTTCTTCTTGGCCGCCGTCGCTGTTCCCGCCATATCGTTCATTACACCACTTTCCGGCGGGAAAAGTCAACAAAAAAGCGGCGTCAATCGAACAGCTCGGCGAGCTCGGGAAAAATCCGCGCGCAGCTTTCCCCGCGCAGAGAGTCGAGCCTCCGCGTCATTCGGACAAACCCGGGCAGTAGATGGCCGGCGTCCTTGGCCGCGAGGAAGCGCTCCGCGGCCGCGAACTCCCGGGCCGCGCGGCAGGCGCGAGGAAACGCCGCCCGGTGCCGCCTGTAGGACTGCACCGCGCGCCGTTTCATGGCGGGCGGCAGAACCTGGGCGCAGTATTGCTCCGGCTCAAGCAGGGGATTTATGATGAAGTCGTCGCGCTTGACGTAGCCGCGCCGCGTCCATTCCCGATGGAAATCGGGCAGGTGCAGCGCGTTGAAGGCGCTCAGCGTCGCCGAGACGTTGAACTCGGCGCCCGGGCAGCGCTTGAGCATCTCCTCGCGGTTGGAGACGACGGCGTCCCAATTCAAGCCTTTTCTCAGGTACTCGCCGCGGCGCCCGGAGCCGTCCAGGCTGGCGGCGACCTTCACCTTCTCGAAGCGGGACCACAAGTCGAGAATGTCCCATCCTTTAAAATGGAGCGTGGAGAAGTTCGTGATGTAGTGCAGCCGCACGCCGTGGAGCTTTTTCCGGAGCAGAAAATCGAGGACGCGGTAGTGCTCCTCCATGACCAGGGCCTCGCCGCCTGCGAAAACGATTTCCTCAAGGCCCTCCTCCAAGAGCGGCTCCAATTGCCGCAGGAGGACGTCCCAGTCCTCGTAGGCCCTGCGCACGGCGTGGCCGACGGCGGGCGCGCCCAGCTTGCGGGCGTCGTCCGCCCAGGCGCTGCTCTGTTCCGGCCCGCACGTTCGGCACTTAAGATTGCAGACGTTGGAAAAGCGGATGTCCAAAAGCGGCAGGGAAAGCGCGGGCAATTCCCCGTCCGGCGCGGTCAGCTTGATTCGATCCATGTGGCCGGCCAGGAATTGGTTTTTCTCCTGCCTCAGGCTCAGGGATTTCGAGCGCTCCAGCCGGTAGCAGTCGCGGCATCCCGCCGTCGGATTTCCCTTGAGCATGTCCCGGCGCAGGGCCTTCATGCGCGGCGAATTCCACGCGGCCGCGGGCGGCGCGGCGCGAAGATTGCCCAGGGGCGGGCCCCGCCACGCGCAGCAGGGATGCGCGTCGCCGTTGGTCCGCACGTGCAGATGGGTCCAGGGAAGAATGCACAAAACATGATCGCGCATCAGCGCCTGCGCCGCGCCCTTGAGCTTGTCCATATATCCCGATTTCCGACTCCATGATATAAAGAATGCGGCCGCGATTGACCCGCCGGGGCGATTAAGCTATAAAAAACGGGTCCATGGTCCGCCCTGAAATCGTCGACTACTTGAAGGAAAACATCAACCTCTACCCGCCCATGGAGCTGCGCCGCCGGCTCGCGGACGAGGGCGTCTCGGACGTGGACTTCGACGATTCCTTGAAGGCCGCCTTGGCGCCGCCGCCCCCCAAAGCCAAAAAGCGCCTGAGCCGCAACCGCAAGCTGCTCTTCATGGCCTCGGGCGCGCTCTTGTGCCTGGGCGCGGGCCTGCTGGTTTTCCAGCAGTCCTCCGGGCCGTCGTCCTCGTCCTCGTCGCCGGAAACCGACGCGCCCGCGACCGCCATCGGCTCGGCGCAGTCCGCGTTTTTGGGGCACTACGGCTACGTGGTCAGCCTGCCGCCCGGCTACGGCTACGCTTCGGAGTTCACCGACCCGCAAAAGACCGACGAGCGGGTCTATTTCGCCAAGACCGGCACGCAGCGCGCGGACTTCATCGACACCGGGCTCTACGGCCAGCTGGGCATCGTGCGCTTGGACGCCCAGCCCAACCCCTGGGCCGGGGAGTTGGACGGCGCCGACCAACTTACGGCCGTGGTCATGGCGCGATTGAAGGGCCAGGACAACCAGTTCACGGTCAAGACCCTCCAGGTGGGCACGCTGCGCGGCATCCAAGTCGATTTCCAGGCCCCGTTCTCGCACGTGGAGGCCTACCTGCTGGGCGACAAGACCATGTTCTCCTTTTACGCGGGCAAGGACGACGACGTCTACGAGTTCATCCTGACCAGCCTGCGCGACGAGGCCGCGGAAGGCTAAGGCCGCGGTTTGCGGGTCGCGGTCCGGGTTTGGCGGGTCCCGTCATCGCGGTTTCCCATTTTCGGCATCGGCTCTTCGAGCCTGCTGGCGGAAAATGGGAGCCTTCCGCGATGGCGCCCGCCAAACGGCTTCCAAGCGGTCCGGTGCTAGGCGGCCAGCTGGTGGATCATCTCGGAAATCAGGGACTGGTAGGGCACGCCCAGGCGCCCGGCCTTGCGCTTGATGTCTTCGATGTCGCGGCGGTTGACCCTAATGTTTAGGACCGCGTCTTTTTTACGGCGGGCGATGGCTTGGGCGGCGTGGCGGAACTCGGCGCGGCCCACCGGCTTGTAGGCCCCGCGCAGCAGCGCGCGCTCGATGCTTTTTTCCTCGGCGCTTAGCGCGCTTCTTTTCATCGCCATCCCCAGCAATTGTAATACATTTGTATTTTTAAATTCAGGAGCCGCCGGGACTTACGGCTGAAAGCCGATTTGCAGGCGCGCGCCCAAGGCGTGGGCCACCCGCTGCAGAGTTCTCACGTTGGGCATGGTGCTCTGCTCGGGATTTTCCAGCTGCGCCACCATTTGCTGCTTGACGCCGAGTTTCTTGGCCAGCTGCGCCTGGGTCATTTTCCTTTTTCGGCGCAGCAGGGCGATTTCCACGGCGATTTTGACCGGGAGCTCGTAGTCCTCGAAATGCCGGCGGAACGCGGGATTCTTCAATTGCTCCCGCACGTAGTCCCGGAACTTCGTGGTTTTTCGAGCCATGTTCAGTTGCCGTCCCCGGCGAGCCAGTCGTTCATGCGGCGCACGGCCCGCGCGATTTCCGCCTCCGGCACCGCGTCCGTCTTCTTCAAAAATCCCTGCGTCAGCACGATTGTCCGGCCATCGAAGAAATAAAGGATGCGCCACTGGAGCCGGCCGTAGGGAATCCGCAGCTCCCGAATTTTGTCCCGCAAGACATCCGAATACGGCCGGGGAAGATTGGGCCCCTACTCTTCCAACTGCCCGATGAACCGCAGTATTTTCGCCCTGGGCTTTTCATGGACCCCCTGAAGGAACTCCCGGACGGGGCAATCCCCTCGGGCCGCGGTATAAAAGACGACCTCGTACACGCGGCCCTCGTTCCTTCCCCAATAGAATACAAGTAATTACTTGTATCGTCAAGGGGCTGACGCTTAAATCTCCCCACGGCCAGTGCGCTCCTCGCGGCGGTCCCTCCCGCGCCGTCACCCGCCAAACGCCAGACGCGGGACGACGCCGGACAAGGCTCTCATTGGGCGCGCAGGCGAAGCCGAGCACCCAATGGGATGGCCGGCGTCGGAACCGCGATCCAGAAACCGCGCCGCGCGCTTACGCTAGGAAGTTGACTAAGTGGAACGCGGCGAAGGACAGGCCGTAGGCCATGACGAAGAAGACCGCGAATTGAATCAAGGCCCACTTCCAGCCGCCGGTCTCGCGGCGCACAATCGCGATGGTGGACACGCACTGCAGGGCCACGGCGAAGAAAATCAAGAGGCTCGCGGCGGTGCCCAGCGGATAGCGCGGCAGGCCTTGCGGGTTCTTGGCGTCGCGCAGCGCCTTGATGAGCCCTTGGCGCGAGCCTTCCTCGCCGCCCATCGCGTAAATTGTGCCCAAGGTCCCCACGAAGACTTCGCGCGCGGCCAAGGACGCCAGCACCGAGACCGACACGCGCCAGTCCCAGCCGAGAGGCCTAAACACCGGCTCAATCGCGCGGCCGGTCATGCCCAGCAAGCTGCCTTTGATGCGCGCGGCGTCTTCCTGCCGGGTCAAGGTCTGCAGGAGCGCGGCTTGCTCGGGTGAGGCCGGGCCGCTTTTGACCTGCGCGATTTGCGCGTCGATGGGCGCCAAAAGAGTTTTGTTCCGGGGAAAGCAGGACATCGCCCAGAGCCCCAGGCTCACCACGAAGATGACCTTGCCCGCGCGCTCCAGGAAATGCCGGCAGCGCGCCCACACGTAGCGCGCCAAGTCGCGCGGCAGGGGCAGGCGATAGGGCGGCAGGACCGTGATCGGCGAGGGGTGGGCCTCGTAGAGGCTTGTCCACTTGAGCGCGAAGGCCAGCAGCAGCGCGAAGACGACGCCGAAGCCGTACATCCCCGCCATGACGAGCCCGCGGCCGTCAAAGCCGAGAGGCCTAAACGCGGCCGGGACAAAGGCGGTGATGATGAGCGCGTAGACCGGCAGGCGCGCCGAGCAGGTCATCAAGGGCGCCAAGAGCACCGCCACCAGGCGGCGCTTTTCGCTCGCGATGGTGCGCGCGGCCATCACGCCCGGAATGGCGCAGGCAAAACTCGATAAAAACGGGATGAACACCTTGCCGTCGAGGCCAAAGGGGCGCAAGGCGCGGTCCACCATCGCGCCCGCGCGCGGCAAGTAGCCGGTCTGCTCCAAGGTACCGATCAAGATAAAAAGGATGGCGATTTGCGGCACGAACACGACCACGGCCGAGATGCCGGGAATGGCGCCGTCGCACAAGAAGCTCGCGGCCGGGCCCGCGGGAATGACGTGCCGCAGGCCGCCCGCGAACGCGGTCAAGCCGTCTTGCAGCAGGTTCATGAGCGGCTGGGCCCAGATAAAGAGCGCCTGGAACAAGAGGAACATGGTCGCGGCCAGGATGATGGGGCCGGCCGCGGGGTGCATGAGCACGCGGTCGATGCGAATCGAGCGCTCGATGGTGGGCAAAAACGCGCGGCCGGGCAAGGTGACCGCCGCGGCGCAGGCCCGCTCGGCCTCGGCCTCGGCCTTTTCCTGCAAAAGGCGCAGGGTTTCGGTCTGGGCCGCGCGAAAATCGATGGCGCGCGTCAAATCCGCGCGCAGCGGGCCGGGGCGAATCAAGTCCGCGACGTCGTCCAAGCCCTCGCCGTGGCGGGCCGAGGCCAGGATCACGGGCATGCCCAGCTCCTCGGCCAAGAGCGCGCCGTTGATGAGGATGCCGTTTTGCCTGGCCTCGTCGATCATGTTGACCACGAGCGCCACGGGGTAGCCCGCGTCTTTTAAGCCCGCGGCCAGGGCCACGTCGTTGACGAGGTTGCTGGCCTCGGCCACGCAGAGCACCAGCAGGTCCTGGGCCTGGTCGGCGGATTCGGAGAGAAACCTAAAAGCGACGCGCTCGTCCTGGGTCGCGGGCAGGAGCGAATGCGTGCCCGGCAGGTCCACAACGTCGGCCTTCTCCGGGCCGTCGCCGAAGCTGCCTTCGTTTTTTTCGACCGTGCAGCCGGCGTAATTGCCCACGCGCTGGCGCAGGCCGGTCAAGGCGTTAAAGAGGGTGGTTTTGCCGGTGTTGGGCCGTCCCGCCAGAGCGATGACGCGGCCCATGGCGGCCCTAGGACAAGACGACGCGGACGCGGCGCAGGAGCCGGCGCTCCACGGCCAAAAGCTGCGCGCCGACCTTGCAGGAGACGGGGTCTTGCAGGGGGGTGGGCATGATTTTGACCACCGCGGCGCCGGCGCGCAGGCCCACGCCCGAGAGCCGGGCCTTTTCGGCGGCGTCGGGCAGTTCGACGGCCTCGATGCGTAAGGAAACGTTGAAGCCCGCGTCTTCCAAGGTCACGGGTTTATTATAGCCTTATTGAAACGGAATATCAATAGCAAGACGAAAATGGCTGACGTGGCGACCCGGGACTGCGGCAATTATCCCTGGAACCTGTTATCGTGATGCCAGGAAAGCATTGCGGGATTGGGCCTATCCGCACTTCCACCGGGAACATGAATCGGCGAGCCCTGAAGACCGTAGTAGCTTTTCCCATTATGAAAATCTTCTTTTAGCCGTCGGCTCACTTCAAACCGGAGGTCTTCAGTGACAGTGACATAGCCCTTATCGAATAGACGGTGAATATCGCTGCGAAGGAAAAGCCCATTGGAAATGAGATGTTCTCCACCCTCTTCATAAGGCTTGATGTGTGCCGCATCAAGAGCGGGCAATGAGTGTTCCGTTGTAACGGCACAAGAGCGACCATATGCCTGCATGACCGCGATCCGAAAGCTTCCCTGGCCCAACCGGGGCAAAACCATTTGCGGTTTTCCAAATCGTTCTGCCGTAGCAGAAGGCACCGCGCCTGCTTGCACATCCGCGCGAGTAAAACATTCTCTGAGAATTCTGGCCCCATCTCCCGAATCCAAATCAATTCCTTTGCCTCGTACGATATTTGGGCTCCAGTCAGCGGGCTCTCGGACCCATAATGATTCTGGGAAAAATATGGGGCGAAGGATCATGAGACAGCCGATCTCATAGTCCTCATGATTATTCTGCGTCCGCCGATAATGCTCTATGCGTCTGCGCATGGTCGCGAAATCGGGAGCACCATTTGCTAGGCCGAATGACTCCCAGGCCACAGACGCGGGTGCGATTTCGTGCCTGGATAAATATCCGAATCCAGCGATAGTATTATAAGGCGCCTTTAATCTAAAAAGAATGGCGCGCCGGGCGGGATTGCGCGGAAATGCTGATTTCCTGATGGTTGCCAGAAATTTACTTCCTCCAAGCCCACTTGTCGCCGCAAAAAATCGTACCACTGAAAATCTGTGTTGCCGATATAGCCCTTCATATAGACACCCATTAACTATTTCTTGTCGCTTGCTTGAGAATGGACTCCCGGTGAAAATCCAGATATTTCTTTTGTCCTTGAGAGAACTCGCCAACATTTACCCGCTCATCAGTCCGGACACCCATCCGATTAAGTGAGACGTGATCCGCTATTGGTGAAATGAGTAGCCGGCCATTATTTTCAAAAGAAATAAAGCCCTCATCAAAAAGATGATCAATGGAGGGTGTCAGAAGTAAGCCGTTTTCTCCATCCAGGCGCTCAATATTATTGGAATCTCTCCACGGCTTAATGTGGCTTCCACGCAAGTGGGCGCAATTCTCAACTTTCGTTATTCGGCAGAACTCCTCAATTTTCATAAGCCGCTGTTTATATACGCCCTGTCCGCGCCGCGCTTTAATCAAGGCGTCTTTTTCCGTTGCAGGAATACGATTATCAGTGCTTATCACGCGTTGAATATGATCTTCCCACTCCGCAACGCCTTTATGAATGACTTTGTCCGGCAATTTAAATTCAGACTTCTCGGCTACGGCGTCAACGAGAAGGCTCGCTTCCTTTCCAAGAAGATTGCTGAGGCACTCCGCAAGCGGACGATCAATTTCAGCGAGGTAAACGCTTTGCATTCCGTCACCGTTGGGTTGGAGTGGTGAATAGCGCGCAGGAAGGAGCGGGCGAAGCAGGGCTATATGATCTTTGGGCCTGATGGACGCGTTTTGGCGCTTGAACAATACATCAACCTTCCAGCCGATCATATCCCAGCTGCTTCCGATTTTTCCAAATTCATCAGGCTTGGGACATTCATAGCTATAGGATTGTGCAATTCCCATAACCGATATGCGGCGGTCTCTAAAGGAGAAGATGATATCGCCCGGTGAAACTTCCCGCATGTTCTCATAATATTGGTTCCTGGCATTGTTCCGGTTTCTTTTGGGAGACCACAAATATCCTCCGTTAATTTCTTGCTCGAAGGTTTGATTTTGGTTGACCCACCAGAAGCGCACGGTATTGAGTATGCGCTAGAAATTATTGGATTTCAAGACAGGCACAGACTTTTCGCGGGCCCCATCATATATTAAGGAAGCTCTTTTGCCGCGCTATATCGCGTTTTCAAACCGTCTAAAAGGCTGGAATTTAGCTGGCGGCAGGGTGGCTAGGCCTACCCTAGGCCTGGCCTATCCAGCGAAACTGATCCTTGCCTATTTTTTGAACGCGGCCGTAGCGAATCATCTGCCCGATATGGCCGGTCACGACCGTCATGGAAAGGCCCGTCTTTTGCTCCACGTCTTCTGCGCTAAATTCCCCCAATTCCTGGTAGGCCGCGATTAAAATCTCTCCGGCCGATCCGCCGCAGCCGGGTCGTTGGGGTCGTCCGGATCGAAGGGCACGATGGGCCAGACGGCGCCCGCGATTCTCACCCCCGCGAAGACGCTCAACACGACCGCGATGGTGGGTTCGAGCGTGCGCGGGTAGAACACGCTATTGTGGGCCCAGTCGTAGAGCCAGATGAAAATCAGGACCGCGCCCCAGCCGTAAAAGAAGACCTCGCCCATGCGCTTCTCATAGACCTGCGCGCGGCGCACCCGCTTTTCCCTCAAAAGCGCACTTGGGGGTGCGAGGAATCCTTCCCGGCGTAGCGCTTCTTATCCGGCGGCTTGGGCGCGGAGGCGGGCTCGGCCGCGGCCCCGGCCGCCGGCATGTTGTCGTAGGGATACTGGCGGCCGGGCGTAAAGCCGGGGCGCTCGTCCTCCGGCCTGGACCGCCGGCCTCATGCGCCACTCGGGCTGGCCGTCACGCACCGGGCCGAACTTCTCGATGAAGCCCCGGCGGCGAAGCGCGTCCATGACCATGATGAGCTCGTCGCGGCCGAAGTTGAACTCGTTTTGCACCTCGCGGAAGATAAACGACCCGCGCTTGCGGCAAAACTCCAGGGCGCGCGCGACCGCTTCGGGCTTGGGAGGGGGCAGGTCGGGAGACTGGTGGGCCATAGGGCCCCCCATTATGCCCGGCGATTGCCCCGATTTCAAGCCCCCGCGCAACGGGAACTTTTAGCGGAGTCAATCGTATATCAGGCATGGGGGAATTAACGGCAGGCGCCGCCCTGGAGGCGGCGCATCTATTTTATCCGCGGGCATAAAGTCATGCTGGACCGCGACTTGGCGGAACTCTACGGCGTTCCCACCAAGCGCCTCAACGAGCAGGTCAAGCGCACCCCGAAAAGATTCCCGGCGGACTTCATGTTCCGTCTCACTCCGGCGGAAATGGCGCATTGGAAGTCGCAAATTGCGACTTCCAATCCGGGCCTGAAAATGAGCCTTAGAAAGCCGCTGCACGCGTTCACGGAGCAAGGCGTGGCGATGCTCTCAAGCGTTTTGAACTGCGAACGCGCGGTTTTGGTGAACGTCTCCATCATGAGGGCGTTCGCGAGGCTTTGCGGGATTATTTCCGCCGACAAGGACCTCCAGCGCGAGCTGGCCAAGCTCTAGAAAGACATCAAGGCTCGGCTCAACGTTCATGAAACGATCATCCTGGATATTCTCAAGCGTATGATGGATGTCTTGGATCCTCCGGCTCTCAAAGAGCCGGAAAAGCCTCGGCGGCCTATCGGCTTCCGGCCGTGAGCGCGCCAAGGGCGCCAAGAAGCTGCGCCAATCGACGTGGGAAATTCCCGGGTGCGGGCCTGGGAGCAGGGCCAGAAGTCGCCTTCAGGCGCGGCAGCTGCTTCAATTGGCGGAAATGGATCCCGGCATCTTCCAGCGCCTGCGGTCATGACCAGAAAAGTTCGCCCTTTACGAATAACTTTACTTATGCTTTACGAATAATATAAGCTAAACCATGGCTTTTGAACCGGTCTTTGGGACGACGCCGCACCTGCTCAAGGTCCTTGAGGACATCAGCGCGCTCAACGCGCGGATTCAAAGCGCGACCGTGGGCGTGAGCTGGGTCCCCGCGCTTCAAAAAGACGCCGCCGCGCGGCAGGCGCATGGATCAACGGCCATCGAGGGCAATCCGCTGACTCTCGCCGAGGTCAAAATCCTCGCGGAGGGAGGAGAACTCCTCCATGCCAAGCCCCGCGCCATCCAGGAAGTGCTCAATTATCTCGCCGCGCTGCGGTTCGTTGAGAAGAATGCGGGAGCCGGAGCCGTCCATGTGAGAGACGTTCTGCGCCTCCATTCCATTATCGGACAAAAAGGCGCTTTGGACCGCGGCCCCGCGGGACTTTTCCGTCCCTATCAAGTGCGCGTCGGCCAGCACCTCCCGCCCAAGGCCGGCCAAGTTCCCGCGCTGATGAGCCAGCTTCTGGACTGGATTAACGGAACCGGGCGGGCATGGCCTGCCGTCGTAAGCTCCGCCGTGCTCCATTATCAGTTCGAGTTCATCCATCCCTTCGGAGACGGCAACGGCCGAGTGGGTCGGACCTTGGCCGCATGGCAGCTTTATCGGCGGCAATTCGACACCAATCATATCTTCGCCGTTGATGAGGTGCTGCTGGAAGATCGCCAAGGCTATTATCGAGCCCTTCACCGAGCCCAAACTCACGCCAACGATTTGACCGGGTGGGTGGAATACATCGCCGAGGCCGTCAATGAGGCGCTGGAGCGGGCCTGGAAGCGCATTCAAGCGGTCAATATCGAATCTTTGGGTCTGCGGTTGACGCTCACGCCGCGGCAGGAGAAGGTGGTTTTCTTGCTGCGCACAGGGCCCCTCGGCATACAAGAAATTCAGAAAGCCCTGGGAGTTACAAGGCCGGGAGCGCATCACGTCATCAAGCCGCTCCTCGCGGCCGGCCTGTTGAAGCGCGTTGGAGGACACAAAACGGGCAAGTATCGGCTTGTCTCTTAGATTTTGCCCGTATCCGGCCTTGACGCCGGAGCCCCCGGGGTTTGCTAGAATGAAATCCTCGCCATGAAAAGCGCCGCGCCAGCGCCAAAAATCCTTCTTGCCGACGACGAGGCCGACCTGCGCCGCATCCTCAAGGCGGACTTGGAGGGGGAAGGCTACCGCGTCGTCGACGCGCCCGACGGCCAGGCCGCGCTGGCCCTGTTCCATAAGGCCAAGCCCGATTTCGTCATCCTGGACGTCATGATGCCCAAAATGGACGGCCTGGAGGGTCCTGCGCCGCATCCGCCTGGAAAGCCAGGTTCCCGTCATCCTCCTGAGCGCCAAGGCCAAGGAGGTCGACCGCATCCTGGGCATCCGCCTGGGCGCGGACGACTACATCGTCAAGCCCTTCTCGGTGGGCGAGCTCATCGCCCGCATCTTGGCCATCCGGCGCCGGGCCCGGGCCGCGCTTGACGGCGAGGCCGCCCCCTTTCGCGCCGGGACGATGACCGCGGACTTTTCCTGCTGCGAGGTGCGCGTCGCCGGCCGCCGCGCCGCGCTCACCCCCAAGGAGCTCGCGCTCCTTAAAATCCTCGTCGAAGCCAAGGGCAAGGTGCTCTCGCGCGAGCTCATCCTGGAGCGGGTCTGGGACTACGACGGCGCCTCCGCTCTGGTCGACACGCGCACCGTGGACCAGCACGTCGCGCGGCTGCGGCGCAAGCTGGGCGCCGAGGGCCGGCGCGTCGCCACCGTCTCCAAGAGCGGCTACAAGTTTCTCGCCGAGATCGTCACAAAACGCCAATAATAAATTTGCGTTTCGTCCATGGCTTCCCGCCGGGGCGCTTCCTAGAATAGCCTCAGGTTTCCGGTGCGGCCGCTGTGTTGCGACTGCCTCGGATGTCTGGCGCGGGCAAACCAGAGGCGGCCATGAACGAAAGAAAAGACGGGGCGCGGATGCCGGGGCGCTGGGCCATTGTGCTCTCCGGCGGCGAGGGCGAGCGCCTGCGGCCCTTCGTGCGCGAAGCCTTC
>Ga0307374_10002553_pt1 | contig 32178 bp, 30 predicted proteins | sample OX3MG_FD_202532 | JGI IMG/M metagenome (GOLD analysis project Ga0307374, IMG submission 202532) | Soil microbial communities from Risofladan, Vaasa, Finland - OX-3 | ecosystem: Environmental > Terrestrial > Soil > Coastal area > Acid sulfate soil | place: Finland: Risofladan, Vaasa | collected... | reverse complement strand
ATCAAGCGCCCAACCTGACGCGCGGGCACCGGCAGCGTCCCTTCACGGAACCACCGATAGGCGGTCTGGGGGTGTATCCCCTGTACTTTGGCCCACTCACTTAAATTCATTAGTTCATAGTCTTGTGGTGTGGTGTGACATCAGTTGGCACCCCTCTTGGTTTTTTCGGGGTCGCCCTGTACGATTGGGGGGTCGCCGTAACCGAACCGTAGCGAGGACTGTGTCAGTAAAGTCGCCCAACGCCTGGATTAGTTCCGGGAGCGAGACCCGGGTCACCCTGATGACGTTGCAACACGCCATTTTGGGCGCGGAGTTCGTCGCCGTGGTGCCCGTCGCGATCTCGGTGCCCGCCGCGGTGAGCGTGGCGCCGCTCGTGAATCCCGGAGCGGAGTCGGCCCTCGAGAGTTTCCGCGTCGACGTGGTCGCGCTGTTGAAGGAACGAGCCGCCGGACGCGGGGTCGTGCGCACGATCAAACAGGTCGATTGGGGTCTCTTGATTGAACCCATCACCCTGCACGACGGCGGCGAAGTCGGCGCTCTCCTGATCGGACGTCACGGGAGAACCTGGTCGGCCTATGAGCGCTCACTCGCCCAGGGTTTCGCTGCCCTGATTAGCCACGTCGCGACGCTGAGCGCTCGCGAGGACGAATTACTGCGCCAGCGCCAACTCGACGAACTCATCACGCGAGTTTCGGAGCGTTTGATGTCGGCTTCGTCGAAGAACCGCCAAGAGGTCCTCGACTGGATCACCCACGAGCTCGCCCTGTTCACGGGCGCGGACGTGGCCTTCCTTCGATACAACGACCTCGAACGTGAATTGAGCGTCTTGGTCTCGGAGTGGCCCGTGCGAGAGAACGTGCCCGACCCCGACCCCCTCGGCGAGGTCCGCTTCGATTCCGATCCGGTCTTTATGGCCACCCGCGAACTGCGCACCCCCTACCTCATGGGGTTCTCTGACATCAACGATGACTACCTCGATCGCATTAATGGTGCCTCCGGCGACGACGAGGAGGCCGAACTGGTGCCGGTCGGGGGAGCGGCGGTACCGCTCCTGACCGACGACGCCACCTGGGGAGTGCTCGGGTTTATCCACTTCGAAAAGCACGCCTGGATCAATTCCGAGATCCAGGCGCTGCAGGTCGTGGCGTCGCTCATCATGCAGTACCAAGCGCGCATCGTCGCCGAAGACCGCACCATCTACAACGCGTACCACGACTTCTTGACGGGTCTGCCCAACCGGCGCGCTTTCGTCGAAGAGCTGCAGCGCCGCGTCGACGCACACGAGCGCGTCGCGATGATGATCATCGACATCGACCGCTTCAAGATCTTGAACGACTACATGGGCCACACGACCGGTGACCAGATCCTCGTCACGATCGCCGACCGGATCCGCACCTCGATTCGAAGCGACGACTACATCGCTCGCTTTGGCGGTGACGAGTTCGTCTTCTTGTGCGCTGGTGACGTCGACGAGTTCGTGCTCTTTAGCGCGGCCGAACGCCTGCTGCGCGTTATCAATCGCCCCATCGAGCTCGCCGGCCAGTACTTCAGCCACACCGCCAGTATCGGGGTCGCGGTCTCGGAGCCGGATGCTCGATTCAGCGACGACCTGGTCACGATGGCCGACGCTGCGATGTACCAAGCCAAAGCGCGCGGCGGCAATCAGCTCGCCCTGTTCGACGAGGTCTTGCGCGCGCGCATGAGCGAGCATCTCGAGACCGAAATCGAACTTCGCGAGGCGATCAAGAAGGGCGAGTTGCGGCTGCGTTACCAGCCCGAGTTCGACCTGCGCAGCGGCAAGCTCCTCGGCATCGAAGCCCTGGTGTTCTGGGAGCATCCGACCAAGGGCGGCCTACCGGCGGCGAGCTTCATCACGGTCGCGGAAGAGTCGGGTTTGGTCGTGGACATCGGTCGCTGGGTCTACCAAGAGGCCTGCACGCAGATGGCCAAGTGGATTCGCCAGTACCCGCTGCTCGACTTCGTCATGAGGGTGAACATGTCCCCGACCGAATTCGTGCTTGACGACGTCGTGACGTACTTCGAAGAGTGCCTCGTCTCGAACCAGGTCGCGGGCGAGCGTCTTTGCATCGAGGTAACCGAGCACGCCATGTTCACCGACGCCGAGCGCATCGCGCACCTGCTCGCGAGTTTTCGCGCGCTGGGGGTCACGATCGCCCTCGACGACTTCGGCACGGGATCAGCCTCGATGACGCAGTTGAAGCGACTCCCGGTCGACATCTTGAAGTTGGACACGAACTTCGTGCACGGTGTGAAGGACGACCCCTACGACCGCGCGATCGTCCAGTCGATCATTCGTCTCGGTGGCGCCCTCGACCTCGACATCATCTGTGAGGGAATCGAGTCGATAGAGATTCTCGATGAGATGTTGGAACTCGGATGCACTCGGGGTCAGGGCTACTTCCTCTCACGTCCGATCTTCGCCGAGCACCTGGGAGCGATCCTTCGAATGGGTGGCGTCTCGCTGGACTCGCTGCGAGCCGGTGACGCGCTGGTCCCACGCGATACAGCGAACCTGCGCGGATGAGTCCCGACGAAGACGACGAGTCGTCGCTGGCGACGTTGACGAGCGCGGGCTCGACACGGTGGCTGATCAGTTTGCTCTTCGAGGGGATCGCTCGACAAGAGCGCGGTTTGGGCGTGCTCTACGAGGTGTTAGACGAGTTGGCGAGGCGATACGAACTCGGCGACGTGCTCGTGGTGCTCGAACACGAAGAACTGGGCACGCAGATCTTTCGCCACCAAGCCAAGGGCCTCGAGGAGAGCGAGTTGTGGCGCGACGACCTCCAAGTTGGCCTCTACTGTCAGGGTGAACTCCCCGACGAGGTACGCGAGTCGGCCAGTCTCGCGTGCCAGTTAGCCCTCGCGACGCACCTGGCGCTGTACGGGCGTGAGCGTGACGTGACCTCGCTGGTGGCCAACGAGGTGAGTTTTCGCAACTCCCTCGAGCAGGCCGCCGCGCGCAGCGCCCGCTACGGCTGGGCCTTCACGCTGGTCCTCTTTGACGTGCACACGTTGCGCGAGCAGGCCTCGGGGAGCTTCACCCCGGCGTCCTACGTGCTTCGCCGCTTCGCCGCCACGCTCAACGACAGCGTGCGCCGCGGGGATTTGGTCGCGCGCCTTGGCGAGACGCGTTACGCCGTCATCTTGCACGCCGTGGAGTGGGGAGAGTTCTGGAGCTTCGTCGAGCGCGTGCGCCTGGCGTGGCGCGCGGAGTGTCCCGACGTCGACTTCTACTACGGCACTGCGGCCTCGCCTCGAGACGCCGTCTCGCCCGAAGAGATCATGAAGACCGCCGAGAGCCGTCTCGAAGAACGAAGTGAAAGAGGCGTGCGGTGAATTCGCGCAGCGACGAAGACTTCGAACTCGAACTCCGGTCGATTCCCGGCGTCGTTGGGATAAGCGTCGAACGCGACGGGGCGGGTGTCGCCTTCGCCGTCACCCTGCATGACTCGGGCACGCAGCATCAGCGCACCGAGGTCCTCGCGCGCCAGATTCTCAACTTCTACTATCCCCAGGCCAAACTCATGGTCGAGGGGATCTCGCTCGTTTCCCAGAAGAGCCAGCGTCCGCCTCGGGTCATCATCGAACGCGCCGATCAGCTCGAGGGCGACGCCGGTGCCGAGGTCCGCCTCGCCTGGGCCGGGGCGCGCGGGCTCGGGCGCGCGGGCTCGGGACCGCTGATCGGTGGCGCGCAGGCCACCCTCGAGGCCCTTCGCGACCTCGGCCTCGAAGTGCCTTTCACGTTGATGTCGGCGACGGCGATCCCCCTGTCGAACTCGTGGCCCGTCGTCGTGGTGCTACGTTCGGCCCAGTCGAGGGCCGAGCTGATGGGAATCGCCCACGCGCCCGAGCAGGTCTGGTCGGCCGCGCGCGCGACGCTTGACGCGTTGAACCGCTACCTCGAATCCCAGGTGATGCCCTAGGGGCTCGTCGACGCTCGCCGCGAGGGACCTACGCTGAAAGGCGTGCGCGTCGTACTCGGCATTGAAACCAGTTGTGACGAGACGGCCGCGGCCGTCGTCGACGAGGACTTCAACGTCGTTTCGAGCGTCATCGAGTCCTCCATTGACGTGCACCGACCCTTTGGCGGGGTGGTACCAGAGCTCGCCGGACGCGCCCACGTCTCGACCATCGGCCCGGTCATCGCGCGCGCTCTGCACGAAGCCGGGCTCGATCCGCGCTGTCCAGGAATAGACGCCATCGCGGTGACCAGTGGGCCGGGACTGATCGGCTCGCTCCTGGTGGGGCTCTCCGCGGCCAAGGCCCTGGCCCTGGCCTGGGACGTGCCCTTCGTGGGCGTCAACCATCTAGAGGGCCACCTCTTCGCACCGCTCTTGGAGACGAAAGATCTGCGCTGGCCGCTGTTGACGCTGCTCGTCTCGGGCGGACACTCGATGATCGTTCTGCAACGCGACGCGCTGGGCCACGAAGTGCTCGGCGAGACGATCGACGACGCCGCCGGCGAGGCCTACGACAAGGTGGCGCGCTGGCTGGGGCTCGGCTATCCCGGGGGGCCCGAAATCGATCGACTCGCCCAAGCGGGCGACGCCGAGGCGCTGAAACTGCCCATCTCGATGCTGGGCGACACGCTCGACCTCTCCTTCTCGGGTCTTAAGACGGCCGTCGTGCGAGCGACCGAGACCCACCCGGACGTCGCGACCAACGACGTGGCCGCGTCTTTTCAACGCGCGCTCTGCGAGCAGCTCCTTCGAAAGGTCGACCAGTCGCTCGAAAGCCACGACGTCAAGGGCGTCGCCTTGGCCGGGGGCGTCGCTGCCAACTCGGCGCTGCGCGAGGGGATGAAGGATCTCGCGCGGCGTCACGCCCTCGCTTGTTACCTGCCTTCGCGAGCGATGTGCACCGACAACGCGGCCATGATCGCCGCCGCCGGACTCGCTCGGATGAAGGCGAGCGGCCCGAGCGGTTTTGACCTCTCGGCTGAACCCAATTGGCTCTTGGCGCAGGTCTAGGTGTCTGACGGGACCCCGCTCGAGGTTGGCGACTGCGACGAAAGTCCCTTCGAGCAGTTTCGCCGCTGGTACGACGAGGCGGGTGGGGTCATGGCCGAACGAGAGGCCGTCGCCCTGTGCACGGCGACGAGTGACGCGCGCCCGAGCGCACGAATGGTGCTGCTACGAGTCGTCGACGAATCGGGGTTTGGCTGGTACTCGAACTACGAGTCGAGAAAGGGCCGCGAACTGGCAGAGAATCCCTACGCGGCGCTGCTGTGGTACTGCGAGGCGCTCGGACGACAGGTCCGCGTCGAGGGCAAGGTCGAGCAGGTGGCGCCGGACGAGTCCGACGCGTACTTCGCGCGCAGACCGCGCGGTCACCAGCTGAGCGCCCTCGCGAGCCATCAAAGTGAGGAGATCGCCGATCGTCGCGAACTCGAAGGGCGGGTCGCGGAACTCGAGGCGCGCTTCGAGGGCCGTGACGTTCCGCGCCCCTCGTACTGGGGCGGCTACCGCCTGACCCCGACACGCTTTGAGTTCTGGCAGCGTCGTGAGAACCGCCTCCACGACCGCGTGGCGTACGAACTCGAGCGCGCGACGTGGCGCCGGTTTCGTCAGTCCCCTTGAGCCTCCAGCTCGAAGGTCTCGCGGCTCGCGCGGATCGCCAGTACGCCAAAGATGACGGCGGTCAGGGTCGCGATTCCGCCGCCGAGGCGAAAGACGGTGCGCGGCGCGATGACCGACAGTACCGCGCCCCCGACCACCGTCGCCCCGATCTCGGCGGTGGTGAGCGCCGCACTCAACGCGGCGAAGACGCGCCCGCGTAGGTGCTCAGGCGAGCGCACCGCGAAGAGCGAGTTGGCGGTCACGTTCGCCACGCCGACCGCGATACCGATCAGGGTCATGAAGGGGTAGATCTGCGCCACGTTCGCCACGAATCCAATGGTCGTCATCAAGGCGCCCACGAGGACGACGGCGAGGGTGAGCGAGCGGGTCATCTTGACCTGGCCGTGCTCGAGTCGACTCGCGAAGAGCGACCCGCCAATCGTGCCCAGTCCAAAGGAGGCGCCGATCAGTCCGTAAGCGAGGGCCGTGCCGTGAAAGGTGACGGTCACGTAGAAGACCTCGGCGACGTTGACGGTGCCGAGGGCCAGCAAGAAGATGAAGACGTTCACGAGCACGGGCCGCAGCAAGGAGTCGCGCCCGATCAGCAAGATGCCCGCCATCATGTCCTCCTTGGCGCCCCTTCGCGTGGCGGGGTCGGGGCGTCGCTCGTGCTTGATGAAGAGGGTCCCGAGGGCGCACGAGGCAAAGGAGATCGCGTCAATGTAGAGCGGCCAGCTTTGCCCGGTCGCCCCGACCAAGAGGCCCCCCAGGATCGGACCCAAGATGGAGGCGACCCCCTGGGCGCCCTGGAGTGCCCCCTGGGCTCGAGTGAAGTACTCGGTCCCGGTGATGGTGGCGACCAGGGCCGAGTAGCCCGGCATCGAAAAGGCGACCACCACGTTGAGAGCGAACAGGAGAAAGATGGCCGAAGCGATGCTGTGCCAGTAGCCCAGGCCCGAGCAGATCAGGGCCTCGACGACGCCGAGGCTCACCAGCAAGGGCTTGGCCCGTACGCGGTCGACCACGAGGCCCGCCACGGGGGTGAGCAGGACCAGGGGAAGCGAACTCGCGACCGCGAGGGCGGCGATCGCCCACGCGTGACCGAGCGGCGCCACTCGCAGGTACAGCGCCACGAGAGCCAAACTGTCGCCCAAGAACGAGACACCGCGAAAGATCGCGAGCAGGTGGACGTCGCGGCTGACGGCACCGCGATAGGCGCTACGCGCGCCTGGATCTTCGCTGGCCATCGACCCCTCCTGGATGCAGCATAGGAATGCGCTTCGGGGCCGAGTTGGCACTCTTCGGCGCTGGCTGCTAAATTGGCAGTCGCAAGATTCGAGTGCTAACCGCTCAGGAGGCAAAGAGTATGAAGTTGCACCCACTAGAAGACCGCATCGTGGTCCGACCCAACGTCGCTGAGGCCACCACGGCCTCGGGACTCGTGATCCCCGACACCGCCAAGGAGAAGCCCCAGCAGGGTGAGGTCCTCGCGACCGGCCCCGGCCGTCGCGCTGACGCCACCGGCGACATCATCCCGACCGGGGTGAGCGTCGGCGACACCGTCGTCTACTCGAAGTACGGCGGCACGGAGATCACCGTCGACGGCGAGGATCTCTTGATCCTCTCGGGCCGTGACGTGCTCGCCACCATTTCTAAGTAACCATCCGACGAATCCGTTCGTTACCCCCAAAGTTAAGGACTAACTATGTCAAAGTTGCTGAAGTTTGACGAAGAGGCCCGTCGCGGCCTCGAAGCCGGCGTCGACAAACTCGCCGACGCCGTCAAGGTGACCCTCGGGCCTAAGGGTCGAAACGTCGTCATCGGTAAGAAGTTCGGCGCGCCGACCATCACCAACGACGGTGTCTCGATCGCTCGCGAAGTGGAACTCGAAGATCCCTTTGAGAACATGGGCGCCCAGTTGGTGAAGGAAGTCGCCACCAAGACCAACGACGTGGCCGGTGACGGCACCACGACCGCGACCGTCTTGGCCCAGGCGCTCATCAAAGAGGGACTGCGTAACGTCGCCGCCGGCGCGAACCCGGCCGGTTTGAAGAAGGGCATCGAGGCAGCCGTCGCGGCGGTCGTCGCCTCGATTGCCGATCAGGCCCAAGAGGTTTCGGGCAAGGACCAGATCGCCCAGGTCGCCACGATTTCCGCGGCTGACGCGTCGATCGGCGCGGTCATTGCCGACGCGATTGACAAGGTCGGCAAGGACGGCACCGTCACGGTCGAAGAGTCCAACACCTTTGGCATCGAACTTGAACTGACCGAAGGTATGCAGTTCGACAAGGGCTACCTCTCGCCCTACTTCGTGACTGACCCCGAGCGCCAAGAGGCCGTGCTCGAGGACGCCTTCATCCTCTACACCAGTGGCAAGGTCTCGGCCGTGCACGACCTCGTGCCCGTGCTGGAAAAGGTCATGCAGGCCGGCAAGCCCCTGTTGATCATTGCTGAAGACGTTGAGGGCGAAGCTTTGGCGACGCTCGTCGTGAACAAGATTCGCGGCACCTTCACTTCAGTAGCGGTGAAGGCTCCCGGTTTTGGCGAACGTCGTAAGGCCATGCTCCAAGACATGGCGATCTTGACCGGTGGCACGGTGATCTCTGAAGAGATCGGCCTCAAGCTCGACAGCGCGACCGTTGACCTTTTGGGCCGCGCGCGTCGGATTGTCGTCACCAAGGACGCCACGACCATCGTCGACGGCGAAGGATCGAAGGAAGACGTCGCGGGCCGCGTGGCCCAGATCAAGCGCGAGATCGACGAGACCGACTCGGACTGGGACCGCGAGAAGCTCCAAGAGCGTCTCGCGAAGCTCGCTGGTGGGGTCGCCGTCGTGAAGGTCGGCGCGGCTACGGAAGTCGAGCTGAAGGAAAAGAAGCACCGTATCGAAGACGCTCTGTCGGCAACGCGCGCGGCGATCGACGAGGGAATCGTCGCCGGGGGCGGCACCGCGTTGGTGCGCAGCCGTGCCGCCGTCGAGGCTTTGGTGGCGACGCTGAGCGGCGACGTGCAGACCGGCGCGAAGATCGTGGCCACGGCGCTTGACGCTCCGCTACGCCACATCGCGAGTAACGCGGGCTACGAAGGTGCCGTCAAGGTGCGCGAGGTCGCGGACGCCAAGGGCAACGTCGGTCTCAACGCCGCGACCGGTGAGCTCGTCGACTTGGTCGCCGCGGGTGTCATCGACCCCGCGAAGGTAACCCGCTCGGCCCTGCAGAACGCCGCGTCCATCGCCGCGTTGTTGCTCACGACCGAGGCGATCGTCGCCGACAAGCCCGAGCCGGCCGGCGCCCCGATGGGCGGCGGCGACATGGGCGGTATGGGCGGCATGATGTAGGGCGCAAAGCCACTCAGGAAAACGATTTCAGAGCCCCGGGCCATGGCCCGGGGCTCTGAGCATTTCGCCTACGGGACGTTTCGACTCGTTTGGTCGGCATTGGTGCAGGAGGTCGTGAGTCCTCGAGGTCACCTCTCGCAGCGCACCACGAGTCGATGGGCTGCTCTTTGGACGCCGTCTGGATTTCGGACGCTTCGTGGTCAAGGGTGCTGGCGTGGACGTTCTTGATGCGTGGCGCTGTAGTGGGCCTGGACCTCAAGCGCAAGCCGTAGGTCCGTCATCCACTGGAACGTGACCCCTTAACCGTTCGTTGCTTCAACCGCAACATGGGGGACAATCTTTTCCAGCCATTTCGGCATCCACCAGTTCGCCCGGCCCATGAAGTGCATGAGTGCGGGCACTAGCACGGTGCGCAAAATGAACGCGTCGAGCAACACCGCACCCGCCAGACCGATGCCGAACTCCGCGATGATTCGCTGACCACCGAAGGCGAAGGAGAAGAAGACGCTCATCATGATGAGAGCCGCGGCGGTGATGACTCGGCCGGTATTGCTCTGGCCACGGACGATCGCGAGCTCGTTGTCGTTCGTGTTGACCCACTCTTCGTGCATGCGAGAGACCAAGAAGACTTGGTAGTCCATCGAGAGTCCAAAGAGGATGGCGATCATGATGATGGGGAGGAAAGACTCGACCGGACCGCTGCCGGCGTTGATGAGCGAGCTGCCCCAGCCCCACTGAAAGACCGCGACGACGAGGCCAAAGGAGGCCGCGACCGCGAGCAGGTTCATCATCGCCGCGACGATCGGGATCAACACGCTTCGAAAGGCCACCATCAATAAGAGGCAACCGAGCAGCACGATGACGCCTAAGAAGAGCGGGATGCGCCTACTCAGCACGCTCGCGAAGTCAGCAAAGATCGCGGTCAGGCCGCCCACGTAGATGCCCGTGTGTGACGTCGCCGTGGCCGTCGGGATGAAGTGGTCTCGAATGCGATTGATCAATTCGGTGGTCTTCGCGTCCTGGGGACTCGTGGTCGCGACGACGTTCAAAATGGCGATGGTGTGCGTGGGATTCACGAGGACGGGTTCCACGGCCGCTACGCCTGGAGCACCCTTTAAGGAACTCGCCAGCGCATTTATGGCCGCCAAGTCCTTCGTTCCGTGCAGAGCTCCCACGATGGTGAGAGGTCCGCTGAACCCGGGCCCGAAGCCTTGGGCGAGCAGGTCGTAGGCCTGGCGAGTCGTGGAGCCCGGCGGGTTCGATCCCTGGTCCGAACTGCCGAGACGCAGCGCGAATGTCGGTATCGAGATGAGAACGATCAACACCAACGCCACGAGTGAGAGCAAGCGCGGTCGTCGTGAGACGAACATTGCCCAGCGCAGCCAGGGGCCCCCCACGACCATGGGCTCGGGTCCGTTGACCCGGAAGCTCTTTCGTTCGCGTCGACTGAGGACCTTGTTCTTCCAGAATCCAAGCAGGGAAGGGAGCAGCGTCAGTGAAGCGAAGACCGTGATAAGCACCGTGATCGAGGCCGAAATCGCCACGCCGTTAAGGACCGAAAATCGCAGCAGCAACATACCCAGCAGGGCGATGCACACGGTCGAGCCCGCAAAGAGCACGGCCCGACCCGAGGTGTTGATCGCCGTCACGACGGCCTCTTCCACGTTCGAGCCGCGTTTCATCTCCTGGCGCACGCGCGTGACGATGAAGAGGGCGTAGTCGATCCCGACGCCGAGTCCGATCAGTGAGCCCAAGATGGGCGCGAAGTCCGCTATCGCGAGTCCGTGGCTGAGCAGAGTCGTCGCGGCGGTCGCGATGCCGAGTGCGAAGAGCGCCACTCCTAAGGGCAGCAGCATCGCGAAGAACGAGCCAAAGGCGAGGATCAAGACAATGGCCGTCGCGATCAGACCAAAGATCTCGCCTTTACTTCCCTTGGGATTGTCGAGTTGTCCGAAGGCGTCACCAGCGAACTGCACGTTCAGGGTGTTCGATCGGATCGAGGCGCCTACCGTTTCGACCGCCTTGATGGCGTTGGTGTCGAGGCGAAAGCCGGGCAGAGCGAAGTGAACCGTGGCGTAGGCGATGGTTCCGCCTCTGGCGACCTGCGCTGAGCCCAGACACTTGCCACTGGGCAGGGTCTCGCCCGTGGCGAAGGGTCCCGTGCAAAAGGGGGACGTCACCGTACTCACTTGGGGCAGGTGGGCGACCTTCTCCAACATTGCCTGGATCTGCGTCGAGTGGCTGGCGACCGAGCCGTTGGTGGTCGCGAACACGATCTGGTCGGTGTCGCCGTACTGACCAGGGAAAGCCTTCGCGAGCAGGTTCTCGGCCTGCGTTGAGTTGGTGCCCGGCAGCGTGAAGGCGTTCGAGTAGGCCGACCCGGCGGACTGGGAGGCAATGTTGATGGCGACGAACAACAAGACCCAAAAGGCGAGTACGAACCAGCGGCGTCGTACCGCGAATCGAGCGAGAGATTTCACGAAACTCCTTAGGCGGGGGCCCTTCAGGTACGGTAGGGGAAACTTCCAGACTATGGGCGGAGCCGGTGTCTCCAGATTCCTCGTTCCCGACGCGCTTTTCGGGCCACGCCTATCCTCAGGCAATCCCCGTGCCCGACGAGATCCGCCCGGGCCGTCGGGCGCCCTGGAGCGAACTCAGCCTTGATGCTCGTTCGACCCTCACCTTGACCCTGGTCGAAGAGCGCCTTCGCGCTCGGGAGCGTCACTTCTCGACCTCGCCCCTGCCGAGCGAAGTGGGGGAGCTTCGGGTGGTCGCCGACGACGTCGACCAGGTGATCACCCGGGCGTCGGCCGTCTTGGTCGCGCTCTTTGAGCGAGACGGTGAGACCCGGGTGATCTTGACGCGTCGTTCGGCGCAGTTGCGCAGTCACCGTGGCGAGGTCTCCTTTCCCGGGGGGCGCAGCGACCGCGACGAGGACCCGGTGACCACGGCGCTGCGCGAAGCGGAGGAAGAGGTAGCGCTCCACGCCAACCAACTGATGGTGGTGGGTTGGCTGAGTCCCCTGGTCACGCTGGCCTCGGGTTCCGCCATCTGGCCCATCGTGGCGACCCTTGACGACGAGCCCGTCCTGGTGGCCAATCCCGACGAAGTCGAACACGTCTTCAGCGTGTCCTTGGCCGAGCTCGCGAGCGAGGGAACCTACCTCGAAGAGCGCTGGCGCCGCGCGACGACGCGCCCGGGAGCCGACGACGAGGGCTTCTTTCCGATCTCGTTTTTCAAGGTCGCCCACGACGTCATCTGGGGAGCGACGGCCCGGATCTTGATCGAGCTGCTCTGCGTCGCCCTGGACGTGCCCTGGCCCGATGAGCATCGGTTTGACCCGAGTCCCCCCGAGTAGATTGGGGGCACCCCTTTTTCGTTTTTGGGGTGGTCTTTATAGGAGAGGACTTCATGGCGGAAGTAGAGATCGGGATCTTCAAGAGCGCTCGTCAGGCCTACGGCTTTGACGACATCGCCATCGTGCCCAGCCGGCGCACGCGCGACCCTGAGGACGTGGACATCACCTGGCAGATCGACGCCTACAAGTTCGAACTGCCCGTCCTCGGTTCGGCGATGGACGGCGCGATGTCGCCCCTCACCGCGATTGAGCTCGGTCGTTTGGGGGGCCTCGGCGTCTTGAATCTCGAGGGACTCTGGACCCGCTACGAAGACCCGACACCGCTCTTCGAGGAGATCACCGAACTCGACGACGACAAAGCGACCGCTCGCATGCAACAGATGTACCTAGAGCCCATCAAGCTCGAACTGGTCGCCGCGCGCATCAAGCAGATGAAAGACGCCGGCGTCACGACCTCGGCGTCGGTGACGCCCGCCAGGACCGCGTGGATGAGTAAGACCATCATTGACTCGGGTCTCGACATCCTCGTCATTCAGGGCACGGTCGTCTCGGCGGAGCACGTCAGCAAGACCGCCGAACCGCTCAACTTGAAGAAGTTCATCCGGGACTTCGAAATCCCCGTGATCGTGGGGGGATGCGCGAGTTACCAGGCCGCCCTTCACCTCATGCGCACCGGCGCGGCCGGGGTGCTCGTCGGGGTGGGACCGGGCAACGCCTGCACCTCGCGCGCGGTGCTCGGCATCGGTGTTCCCCAGGCCACGGCGATTGCCGACGTCGCGGGCGCGCGCATGCGCCACCTCGATGAGACCGGTGTCTACGTGCACGTCATCGCGGACGGCGGCATGAGCAAGGGCGGCGACATCGCCAAGGCCATCGCCTGTGGGGCCGACGCCGTCATGATCGGCTCGCCGCTCACCAGTGCCGTCGAAGCGCCCGCGCGCGGGTTCCACTGGGGCATGGCGACCTTTCACCCGACCCTGCCGCGCGGCACGCGGGTTCGCACGCAGGTCCGTGGCACCTTGAAAGAGGTGCTGCTCGGCCCGGCGCACGAGAACGACGGGCGCTTGAACCTCTTTGGCGCCCTTCGCACGTCCATGGCGACCTGCGGCTACGAGTCGTTGAAGGAGTTCCAGAAGGCCGAGATCATGCTCGCGCCCTCCCTGCAGACCGAGGGCAAGGCGCTTCAGCGCTCCCAGGGTGTCGGAATGGGACATTGAACGAGACCGTTCTCGTCGTTGACTTCGGGGCCCAGTACGCCCAACTCATAGCCAGGCGCGTTCGCGAAGCGCACGTGTATTCAGAGATCGTCCCCTCGAGCATCACGGCCGACGAGGTACGCGCGAAGAGTCCCTCGGCGCTCATCTTGTCGGGCGGGCCCAAGTCGGTCTACGAAACCCCGGCGCCGAGCCTGGACCCGGCGATCTATGAACTCGGTATCCCAATACTTGGCATCTGTTACGGCGCGCAGCTCATGGCCCAACAACTCGGCGGCGAAGTCGCTCACACGGGGGCGGGCGAGTACGGCCGTACGACGCTCACGCGAAATGACGAAGCGTCGGCGCTTCTCTTTGGATTTTCACAAGAGACCACGTGCTGGATGAGTCACGGGGACGCGATCGCCGGTGCTCCTGAGGGATTCGTCGTCACCGCCTTTTCTCCCGAGGCCCCGGTCGCGGTGATGGAAAACGTCGAGCGCAGACTGTTCGCGACACAGTTCCACCCCGAGGTCGTGCACACTGACCGGGGTCAAGATCTCGTCAGCCATTTCCTCCATCATCTGGCAGGTATCGCGCCCACGTGGACGAACACGTCGATCATCGAAGACCAAGTCGAACTCATCCGCGCCCAGGTCGGCGATGAGAAGGTGCTCTGTGCGCTCTCGGGCGGCGTCGACTCGGCCGTGGCGGCCGCGCTGGTCTTTAAGGCCATCGGCGCGCAGTTGACGTGCGTCTTCGTGGACACGGGGCTGATGCGAAAGAACGAGGGCGAGCAGATCGAAGAGACGTTCACGCGTCAATTCGGTGTCGAGCTCATTCACGTGAAGGCGACCGACCGTTTCTTCGACGCTCTAGCGGGCGTGACCGACCCCGAAGCGAAGCGCAAGATCATCGGCGAGTTGTTCATCCGTGAATTCGAGGCGGTGGCGCGTGACCTGGCCACGAGTGGCGGCGGTCCGCGCTTCTTGGTCCAGGGGACGCTCTACCCCGACGTGATCGAGTCGGGCTCGGGACACGCCGCGAACATCAAGAGTCATCACAACGTGGGGGGACTGCCCGATGACCTCAGTTTCTCGCTCGTCGAGCCGCTGCGTTCGCTCTTTAAAGACGAGGTGCGTCGCGTCGGCGAAGAGTTGGGCCTACCCAGCGAGATCGTGTGGCGCCAACCCTTCCCGGGTCCGGGGCTCGCAGTACGCATCGTGGGCGAAGTGACGCGCGAGCGCGCCGAGATCCTCAGAAACGCCGACTACGTCGTCGTCGATGAGATCAAGAAGGCCGGCCTCTACCGAGAGCTCTGGCAGAGCTTCGCGGTGTTACCAGCGGTGCGTACGGTGGGCGTCATGGGGGATGGAAGAACCTACGCGTACCCGATCGTCATCCGGGCGGTGACGAGCGACGACGCCATGACGGCGGACTGGGCGCGACTGCCCTACGACCTCGTCGAGCGCATCGCGAATCGCCTTATCCGAGAGGTCGACGGGGTGAACCGCGTGGCGCTCGACGTGACGAGCAAGCCTCCTGGCACCATCGAGTGGGAGTGAGCCGGTACAGCGTCTTTGACGAGTCCCTGGCCGAGAACCAACCGCGCTCCCTCGACCCGGACTCGCTCTTGGAGGGGCTGACCGTTCCCCAGCGCCGCGCCGTCACCCAGCGCGGCGGGCCGTTGCTCGTGATCGCCGGCGCGGGATCGGGCAAGACCCGGGTCCTCACGCGCCGGGTCGCTCACCTGCTCTCCACCGGTGACGCGCGCGCGCACGAGATCATGGCGATCACCTTCACCAACAAGGCGGCCGACGAGATGCGTCGGCGCGTCGTGGAACTGGTGGGCGAGGACGCGTCGCGCATGTGGGTGTCGACCTTTCACTCGGCGTGCCTTCGCATGCTGCGCAGCCACGCCGACGTGCTGGGCTACCAACGCGGCTTCACCATCTACGACGCGGGCGACGCCGAGACGGCGGTCGAGCGCATCATGAAAGAACTCAACCTCGACACCAAGCGCCTGCCTCCGCGCCTCGTTTCGTCGATGATCTCGGGCGCCAAGAACGAGATGCTCTCGTCGGCCAAGTACGCCGCGGCCTACGGGGACGACCCCACGAGGCGCCGCGTGGCTACGATCTACGAGCTCTACGAAAAGCGCCTCCAACTCGCCAACGCCATGGACTTTGACGACCTCTTGCTCAACGCCGTGGCGATGATGCGCGCCGACGAGGGCGTCCTTGCCTCCTACCAGGACCGCTTCAAGTACCTGCTCGTCGACGAGTTCCAAGACACCAACGGCGTGCAGAACGAACTCGTGATGATGCTGGCCGAAAAGCACCGCAACCTCTGCGTGGTGGGCGACTCGGACCAGTCGATCTACCGTTTTCGTGCCGCCGACGTGCGTAACATCTTGCAGTTCGAACAACGCTTCCCCGACGCCGACGTGATCCTCTTGGAACAGAACTTCCGCTCCACCCAGACGATCCTCGACGCGGCCAACGCTGTGATCGCGAAGAACGCGTCGCGCCACGCGAAGAATCTCTTCACCGACGAAGACCAGGGGGAAAAGATTCGCCTGTATCGCGCGGGCGATGAGTACGACGAGGGAAGGTGGATCGCGAGCGAACTGCGTCGACTGCGAAGCGAGCACGCGCTCAAGTGGTCAGACATGGCGGTCTTTTACCGCACCAACGCCCAGAGCCGAGTACTCGAAGAAGAGATGCTGCGCGCGACCCTGCCCTACCGCGTGATCTCGGGCATGCGCTTTTATGACCGCAAGGAGATCAAGCACGCCCTGGCCTACGCCAGGCTGATCGTGAATCCTCGCGACGAGGCCTCCGCGAGGCGCGTGATCAACGAGCCCAAGCGCGGGGTCGGCGACGCGGCCCAGGCCAAGCTCGGCGCCTACGCCGCCGAGAACGGCCTCTCCTTCGCCGAGGCGGCGAGCCACGCCAAGGCGGCGGGGCTGAGCGGGCGCGCTCTGACGGGCGCGGACCGGTTCTCCTTCATCCTCGATCAACTTCGCGCCTTGGCCAACGACCTCAGCCCTCGCGAGATAATCGACGCCATCGTGCGCGGGAGCGGGCTCGGCGACGCGTTGCGTGAGGAGAACTCCGACGAGGCCTATTCACGTTTGGAGAATCTCGGCGAACTCGCGTCAGCCGCGTCGCAGTACGACACGCTCATGGACTTCGTGGAGCGAATGGCCCTCGTCGCGGACGCGGACCAACTCGACAGCGGCGCCGGCGCCGTGTCGTTGATGACCTTGCACGTCGCCAAGGGCCTCGAGTACCCGGTCGTCGTCGTGAGCGGTCTCGAGGAGACGATCTTCCCGCATCGTCGAGCACTCAGTGATGACGCCGAGCTCGAAGAAGAGAGGCGGCTTTGTTACGTCGGGATCACACGCGCGATGCGTCACCTGGTCTTGACCCACGCGTGGAGTCGTACCCAGTGGGGGAGCCGCGTCGACACGATCCCGAGCCGCTTCCTCCAAGAGATTCCGAGCGAACTGGTGAACGATCTCTCGGCAAGTGTGCCGCTACGGCGAACGAGTTTCGTCGACGACGAGGGCTTCACGGGTCGAGGCTCTGCCTTCACCGAGGGCCGCGCCTTTGGCGCGGGAGCCGCGCCGCCGGTGCGCTCGACGGGGGCGGAACTCCTCGGGCTCAAGAGTGGCGAGCGCGTCGTGCACGACCGCTTCGGGCCAGGGACGGTGACGAGCGTCGAGGGCGAGGGCGCTCGCGCGCGAGCGAGCGTGCACTTTGATGAACACGGCACCAAGCAACTGGTCCTCGCCATGACGCCTCTTCAGCGGGTTTAAGACCTCGCTAAGAAAGGTTTTCCCTCTTAGGGAGGCCTTAGGGCCAGGTGAAAGAATGGGAGCCTCATGGCTTCCACCCGCACCGCGTACCGACCTCCCGCGCCCCCGCGAAGTCACCGCCACCCTCGGCGGGTCTACTGGCGCCGTCGCGCGATCGTGGTGCTGTCGATGGTGACCTTCATCTTCATGAGCTACCTCGGGGTCACCCTGGTGATGGCGCTCAACAATCCCAGTTACGGCGTGTCATCGCTCGCGCGCATCGCCGAGTGGGGCCGCATGCACGGCATCGGGGGATTCGTCACCTGGGCCGAGACCGAGTACAACAAGCTCCACCCACCCACGAAGGGCGGCGCGCCACCGCTGAGCGCCTTTGGTTCGGGCACGACCGCTCTTCACATTCCTAAGGGCAATCACCTTCCTCCGCCGACGCGGATCCCCTCGCCAGCGGGTACGCCACTACCCGGCGAGGGTGTCTGGCACGTCGCGGGCCGAACGACCGCGAACGGGACCCCGACGATCTACGAAGCGTTCGTTCGCCCCAACGCCGTCAACACCAGCTACGTCGTGGGCGTCGCGTGGATGGACCCGACGTTGCTGAAGGCTCAGCTCTACTCGGGCTCGCAGATCCCGGGCGGCGGACCCTATAAGTACACCGCCCCGATCACGCCCGCGAGTTCAACGACACTCGTCGCGGCCTTTAACGCGGGCTTTCGCATGCCCGACGCCCACGGCGGCTACTACACCCAGGGCAAGATGATCCTCCCGCTTCGCGCGGGCGCCGCGTCCGTCGTGATATTTAAAGACGGCACCATGACGGTCGGCTCGTGGGGCAAGGACGTCACGATGTCCAACCAGGTCGAGTCCGTTCGACAGAACCTGGCGCCGATCGTCGAGAACGGCCGAACCGTGGCGGGGCTGAACGCGGCGAACTCGCTCAAGTGGGGCGCGACCTTGGGGGGCACCTTTAACGTCTGGCGATCGGGCCTCGGGGTGACGAAGAACGGCGCGATCATCTACGTCGGCGGACCGAGCCTGTCCATCGCGGACCTGGCCAACGTGTTGGTGCGCGCGGGCGCGATCCGTGGGATGGAACTCGACATCAACACCGACTGGGTGCAGTACACCACCTACACGGGAACCATCGGAACGCCGGTCAATGGCGCCAACGGTACGAACTTACTGGGCAGCACGATGGACGGCAATCCCGGTCGATTCTTCGCTAACTGGTGGGTGCGCGATTTCTTTACGATGTCGCTTCGACCGAACGAGACAAGTGCCTCGACCGCGTCAAAGTCGTCGGGCAGTACCTCGCTGTCACCAGCGGGCTGAGCCACACCGCGAGACCAATGTCTACAGGTTTGTTGTAGAAAGCTGACGCACGCGCGACCCTTGGGAGCGCGTGAAGGTGAAAGAGATCATCGAATTGCTCGAGCGAAATGGATGGAATCAAGTCCGTACGCGAGGAAGCCATCGACAATTCCACCATCCGGTAAAGCCAGGTACGGTCACCGTTGCGGGCGCAATGAGCAAGGACCTACCATTAGGAACGCTGAAGCAAATTTATCGCCAAGCAGGTTTGCAGAGGAGACAGAAATGAGCGAATACGCCATTGTCATTGAAGACGCGGGCTCAAATCTTGCTGCCTACGTGCCAGATTTGCCCGGGTGCGTCGGCGCAGCCGACACCTTCGAAGAAATTGAGGTGTTGATGCGTGACGCAATTGAATTCCACATCGAGGGAATGCTGCTCCACGGTGAAGAAGTGCCGCCGCCAACGACGCGCGTGTCTACCGTACGCATTGCTTCGTGAGCGGCGGTCTCGCACCTCGCACTAGACCCCGTCCGACGACGTCGATTGAAGGACGACATCGACAAATTGATGGCCAATCATCGGCCGAAGTCTGGCGTGACCTTGTAGCGCAAGCGTCCGCGTTGGCACACGTTGAAGCAGGTCGGAGTCAAGTCTCGCCAGCCTCGTCAATTGCACTGTTTTCCAATGATCTTGTCACCGCCAACGTTGATTCGACCAACCTTGCCCCTGGCAATCGACTTGAGCCAGTTCACATCCACGGAGTCGAGGACACCAGTACGTATTTGTGCCTACCATTGACTGGGGCGAAGAGCAACCTAACCCAGCGACGAAATGTTGGACAGCGAAGAGATTCATCGTTACGCCGCCGAGAGATTTCTCTGCCTTGACCTTGGACCGTGGCGGGTTGCTTTGTAGTCGGGTGTTCGTTACACCAATAGTCCCTGGGAGTTCTGGCGTATTGAGGTTGAAGTAGGCGACGGTACGTCAATCTGTAGCAGCAGAACAGTACGTAGAGGTTCCGTTAGCTGAAACGCTTCGCGATTGTCGTAGCGTCCGGGTACCATGTGTTCATGACCCAGTTCAACCGCGCTTCGGTAAAGCGGAATGAGGCGCTCGAAGCACTCTGCGACGAGGATCGCGTCTGGCTGGCTGAGCGTCTTGTTGAGTATCACGAACTCCTCGAGTATCTTCACTCAAATTGAGAATCCCGTCTCTCGAAGTTGTCGTCGCGTTCAACCACACCATTCGTGAGGCTGATGAGTGGTTTGATGAGCCAGATGAACTTGACCGGGTGCAGAGACTTCTCGACCGACTTGCCGACGAGACGGATCCGGTAGTGGCCGCAGCGTTGAGCGTAAGTCGTTTGGTGCAGTCCCAGGCATTTACTGAGGGGAACAAACGCACGGCGGTGTTGGTCGGCCGATGGATTCTTGATCGAAATGGATTGAGCGGCGCCAAGTTCATTCAAGAGAACGATGTTGAACTTGCCCAACTCCTTCTGCGAGGCGCCCGTGGCTCCGACGTGAGTGGGGAAATCGTGGAGCTCTTTAACTCGCGAAGATGAGCGAAACACTTCTACCAAGGCGCGGCAGACGAATGTCTATCGTTTTTTCCTAGAAAGTTCCGCGAGTATTTCCTTGGATGAAGTCTGAACCAGTTCTGAGCCGTTCGCCGGTGTGGTTTCCGTTGGTGACAGGATTTGCCGGTACCTACGGAGTCACACGGCCCTAGTAATCTGACCATTATGAAGACTGTCCGAGAAGAGATCGAGCAGAAACGAGCGAGCATTGACGCTCTGGTGCATAAGCACCGCGGCATCTCCGCGTCGCTTTTCGGGTCGGTCGCGCGGGGCGAAGAAACAGCAAATAGTGATATTGACTTCCTTGTCGAGTTTGAGAAGGGGAGTTCGTTGTTTGACCTTCTGCATTTGCAGGACGACCTTCAAATTCTGTTGGGCCGGAATGTTGATGTTGTCTCCGTCGGCGGACTGAAGAAGAGAGATGATCACATTCGTCTTGAAGCCGTGTCGCTTTGAGCCGGACTGACAACCTTCGCCTTCTTGACATCATCGACGCTTCGAGCGAAGTGGCCGCGATAGTTTCCGACGGTCATGATGCATATTTGGCCAGCGCTGTGTCCAAGCGAGCCATCGAACGATTATTGGAAATCATTGGCGAAGCCGCCAACCTCCTTTCTGACGAAACAAGGAGTTCATTTCCGGATGTGGAATGGCGTGACATCACCAATTTGAGAATCCTCCTGGCTCACCACTACTTCAGAGTTGATGAGGAGCAGACGTGGGTAATCGCCTCAGTTTCGGTACCCGACCTGGCGAGCAAACTTCAGTCCTAGCGATTCCGACTTTCGCATCTTCTGTGACGCGATGGACCAATGTGTACCGCATTTCTTAGAAAGTTAGTTCGGTTGCGTTTCGCTTCATTCGCCGAATCCATTTTCGTCGCCACCGTTGTGAGGCGTGAAGATTCGCGAGATCATTCGAGTAGGCGGGTCGATGGTTGGGTGCAAGTTCGCCAGCGCGGCAGCCACCGTCAATTTCGCCACCCGACGAAGCCCGGTACGGTGACGGTCCCCGGTGCGCTTGGCGAGGATCTTCACGTCGAACTCATTAGTAGCATTATGAGGCAAGCCGGTTTGAAACGGAGGATGCGATGACTGGGCGAATGTCCCCAGGTGAAGCTTGAGCGAGTGTCGACATCGTCAACTCACGAGAGAATGAAATAAGGAACCTGTTCTCGACCTTCGGGATTTGCGAGAGCGGCCCCGGGATGGTTCTCGTAGTCGGGGACGAAGACGTCGTCGAGCGAAAGCGCAGTGCCGCGTTCCTGGACGCTGAACGAGAGCCACACGCACCAGGGGCCGAACGAGGCGTCCTCGAAATCAATGCGGATCACGAGCTCATCGGCTCCCAGGTCGATCCGTTCTCGTACGAATGCCCACCACTCGTCGGTCTCGCCCTCGAAAAGTGACGCAAAGTCGCCCTCTCCGGCCGCCTGAATGGCCCGAGAGACTTCACCAGCGGCGGTGAACCGCTTCGCCATTGAGTCTCCTCTGGTCGCAGTCGGTCACGAAGTGCGCTCGCGGTCGACGAGTTTGCGAAAGAGCGGCGTCGGCAGGTGACGTAGCACGCCAAAGACGTAGCGCAGCATGGGCGGGCTCCAGATCACGCGCTGTCCCGTGGCCAGTCCGCGCACCACGTACTCGGCCACTTCGTTGGGTCCGGTGGTGAAGGGGACCTCGGGCAGGCCCGCGGTCATCTTCGTGCGCACCACCCCGGCGCGCAGGATCTGCATCGTGACTCCGGTGTTCTCGAGCGAGTCGGCCATGCCCATGCAGAGTCGGTCGAGTCCCGCCTTCGCGCCGCCGTAGAGATAGGCGCTCGATCGAACGCGTATCGCCCCGACCGAGCTGATCACCAGAATTCTCCCGCGTCCTTGATCGACGAGGCGACGGCGTACCTCGGCCAGCGCGGCGACCGGCCAGGTGACGTTCACGCTCATCATCGCAGCGGCGTCCTTGGCGCTATTTTGCATCTCCACCTGGTTGCCGAGGAGCCCGACGGCCATGATCACGAGGTCCACCTGGTCGTTGACCTTGGCGAAGGCCTCGGTGACGACGCGCGCGGCGCCCCTCGTGTCCATCGCGTCAAAGATCACGGTGTCGGTCTTGGTGGCGCCGTAGTCGCGCGCCTCGGCCGCGGCCGCGTCGAGGAGTTCTTGACTGCGCCCGCACAACACGACGCTGTGGGTACGAGCGGCGCAGAGCTTCTTGACGATCGCGCGCGCGATGTCTGAACTGCCGCCCAAGACGACCACGTTCTGGGGCTGTCCGAAGGCGTTTTCCATACCTACGTTCCTACTAGGTGCAGTCGCCGGGCGAGGTCGCTGGTCAACTGCCCCTTGGGGTCGAGGCGATCTTTCAACGCACGAAACTCGCCGAGCCTTGGATACATCGCCCTGACCTTGTCAGCGTCGAGGCGCGCGTCCTTGGCGAAGTAGATCCGCCCGCCCGCCTCGAGCACGAGGCGGTCCAGGTCGTCGAGTACGCGCGCGAGCCTGTTCGCTCCGACCGGCAGATCCAGGGCCAGGGTCCAGCCCGCGCGCGGAAAGGAGAGCGGGGCGGGGTTGCCTGGTCCGAATCGCTTCAAGACCGCCAAGAAACTCGCGACCTTCGCCGATGAAAGCCGGCCGATGGCCTTTTCGATCGCCTCGGCGCCGCGGTCGGGCACGACGAACTGATACTGCACGAAGCCGCGCTGGCCGTAGAGCAGGTTCCAGTCCCTCACGCCGTCGAGGGGGTGAAAGAAGCTCTGGAGGGACTGGGGCTCTCGTTCCTCGTGACGCGGGGCGCTGCGGAACCAGAGTTCGTTAAAGGCCCGCACGCTGTAGCGATTCAAGAGGCCACTGGGCGCCGCGAAGGGCACGCGAAGTTTCGCCGAGCGAGGCGCGCGCAGATCCGCGGTCTTGACCTCGTCGCGTCGAGCGTGTTCACCGCGCGTGAGGACGCCGCGTCCCAAGTGGCGACCGGTCGTCATGCAATCCACCCAGGCGACCGAGTAGCGGTAGGCGTCGTCGCCCTCGTCCATGGCCGCCATCACGCTCGCCAGGTCGTCGTAGCGGTCAGTGTCGACCAGCACCTGGTCGGTCTCGACGGCCAGCAGCTGCAAAGAGAGTTCGGCCACGAAGCCGGTGAGTCCCATGGCGCCCGCACTCGCCCAGAAGAGCTCGGGGTCGCTGTCGGGGGTGACCTCGAAGGTGCCCGTCGGGGTGACGAGGCGCAACGAGCGCACGTGACTCGCGAACGAGCCCGCGACGTGGTGGTTCTTGCCGTGCACGTCGGCCGCGAGAGCTCCGCCCATAGTGACCTGGCGCGTGCCCGGCGTGACCGGCACGAACCACCCTAAGGGGAGGGTGGCGGCGATCAACTCGTCAAAGGAGACCCCGGAACCCACGTGCACGAGGCCCTCGTCGGACACTTCGCTGATCGAGGTGAAGCCACGATTTTCCAGGACGACGCCCCCCGCTAGTTGGGCGGCGTCGCCGTAACTTCTTCCCAGGCCCCTCGCGATGACGAAGGGGGCGTTCGCGAAGACCTCCTCGACCTCTTCGACGCTTCGAGGCGTGACGAGGCGGCACTTCGTTCGACTGGTGCGGCCCCACCCGGTAAGAAACACCTCGCTCATGCGTAGACCCCAACGAAGAGGAGAATGGCCCAGGCCAGCGCCAACGCCTGGACGGTGTGGTCGCGATAGAGAAGTTCGTCGGGCGCGGCGCCGTCGCCGGCCTCGGCCGAGCGCATGATGAACAGCGTCGCCACCACGACGGGCACCACCGAGAGGCGAATAGGGATGACGTGATGGTGGATCGAGGAGAGTCCGGTCGCCGACGTGTCAAAGGCCCACAGGCAGTATCCCGTCACGACGGCCGTGGCGCTCAGGGTCAGCGCCGAGGCGAGGAACTGACTGGTGTACTCGGAAAGCACCTTTCGCGTCGAGCCCGCGCCGAGGTGCTTGAGCTCGCTCGAGCGCTTGCCGATCACGAGGAACAGCGCGCCAAAGGAGATCACCATGAGAAACCAGGTCGAGACGAAGACGTGGCTCGCGACGGCACCGGCGTAGGCGCGCAGGAAGAAGCCGCTGGCGACGGCGCTGAACTCGATGATGGGAACGTTCTTCAGGCCCGCGTTGTAGACGAAGGTGATGAGGACGTACAGCCCCATCGTGAGCAAGAGACCCCCGGGATGCCAGAGGAAGAGCGGCAGCGCGAAGCCAACGAGCAACAAGACCACGGCCGCGAGCCACGCGCGCGCGGCACTCAACTGACCGGCGGCAATGGCTCGGTAGCGCTTGGTCGGGTGCTGGCGGTCGGCGTCGACGTCGCGCAGATCGTTGACGAGATACCCAGCCGACGCGATCAGGCAGAACGAGACGAAGGCGACCCCGGTGTGGCGCATCACGTCGGCGTGGGTCAAGATGCCCGCCGCGGCGGGGGCGATGACGATCAGCCCGTTCTTCACCCACTGCGCGGGGCGCATCGCCGACACCAACGCGCGCAGCGCACCCCTCGGTTTCGGCGAGTTCGTCGTCACGTACCTAACGCTAGCCCCGAGGCGTATTTGTGGCTCCGTGTGGAGTTTGGCGGATTTTGCGCCCATCAGGGCCACGTAGACTTTTGCCCTGATGGATCGAACGTACCGAGTCGTGGTGGCTAAGCCCGGTCTCGACGGCCACGACCGCGGGGCGAAGGTCATCGCGCGCGCCCTGCGCGACGCGGGCTTCGAAGTCGTCTACACGGGACTGCATCAGAGCCCCGAACAGATTGTCCAGGCCGTGATCCAAGAGGACGCGGACGCGCTCGGGCTGTCCCTGCTTTCGGGGGCTCACTCGGTGCTGGTGCCCCGGGTTTTGGCGCTCTTGAAGGAGAACGATCGCGACGACGTGCTCATCATGGTCGGGGGGATCATCCCCGATGACGACGTCACGGCGCTCGAGGCTAACGGCGTCGCGAGGGTCTTCACCCCCGGGGCGTCCCTGGCCGACATCGGGTCGTGGTTAGAGACGGCCCTCGACGAGCGCGAGCGCGCCCAACTTCGCTAGGAGAAAGTACGTATGGACCTCTTTGAATACCAAGGCAAGCAGTACTTCGCGCGCTACGGCATCGCCGTGTCGCCCGGGGGCGTCGCCGACACCGTCGAGGAGGCCCTCGGCGTCGCCGCACGCGTCGGCTACCCCGTCGTCGTGAAGGCTCAAGTCAAGGTGGGCGGTCGCGGCAAGGCCGGCGGCGTCAAGCTCGCCACGAGCGACGACGAGGTTCGCCTGCACGCGGGCAACATCCTCGGACTCGACATCAAGGGGCACGTGGTGCGGCGTCTGTGGATCGAGCACGCGAGTGACATCGAAAAGGAGTACTACGTCTCGTTCACCCTGGATCGCCCGAACAAGGTCCACCTCGGGATGCTGAGCGCCCAAGGCGGCGTCGAGATCGAGGTGGTCGCCGAGGAGAATCCCGACGCGATCGCGTTTCTCTCCATCGACCCCGTGATCGGGCTCGACCTCGCGACGTCGCGTCGCTGGGTCGCCGAGGCCGACCTCGACGAGGTGGCGCGCGAGCAGGCCGCGGAGCTGCTCGTGCAGCTCTACGAGTGCTACACCAAGGGCGACTGTGACTTGGCGGAGATCAATCCGCTCATCCTCACCCCCGAAGGTCGCGTCCACGCCCTCGACGCCAAGGTGACACTGGACGAAAACGCGTCGTACCGCCACCCCGAGTGGGAAGAGTTCCGCGCCAACGAGACCGAGGACCCGAGGGAGAAGATGGCCAAGGAGCGCGGTCTCAACTACATCGGCCTCGACGGCACCGTCGGGATCATCGCCAACGGCGCCGGGCTCGCGATGTCGACCCTCGACGTGGTGAACCAAGTCGGTGGCACGGCCGCGAACTTCCTCGACATTGGCGGAGGCGCGAACGCCGACGTGATGGCGGCCGCCCTCGAGGTGATCAACGCCGATCCCAAGGTGAAGTCGATCTTCGTCAACATCTTTGGTGGCATCACGCGCGTCGACGAGGTCGCTAACGGCGTGCTCGAGGCCCTGAAGCGTGTCGACATCGCCTCACCGATCGTGCTTCGACTCGACGGCACGAACGCACCCGAGGGGCGTGCGATACTCGCGCCTCATTTGAACGAGCGCCTCGTGACCGAGGCGACGATGTTGGACGCCGCGCGCCGCGCGGTCGCGATGGCGAAGGGTTAGGAAGCTCCATGAGCATTTTTGTCGACGAGAACACGAAAGTCATCGTCCAGGGACTGACCGGCGGCCAGGGGCGCTTTCACGGACTGCGCAACCGTGACTACGGCACCAAGGTCGTGGCGGGGGTCACGCCCGGCAAGGGCGGGACCGACGTGGACGGCGTGCCGGTCTTTAACACGGTGAAGGAGGCCGTGGCCGCGACCGGGGCCAGCGCCTCGTTCGTGTCGGTGCCGCCGAAGTTCGCCTCCGCGGCGATTCTCGAGGCCGCCGCGGGCGGGATCAGCTTCATTGTCTGCATCACGGAGGGCATTCCCGCCCACGACGAGGCCCTGACCTATAACCGCCTGATCGAAGAGTTCCCCGGGGTGCGCCTCCTCGGTCCGAACTGCCCAGGGATCATCAGCCCTGGCAAATGCAACATCGGCATCACCTCGGGCGACATCGCCCTGGCCGGGGGACCGGTCGGGATCGTGTCGCGTTCGGGCACGCTCACCTATCAAGCGTTGCACGAACTCTCCCAGCAGGGCATTGGCCAGACCACCTGCGTGGGGATCGGCGGCGACCCGGTGCCGGGCACGAACTTCGTGGACTGCCTCGCGGCCTTCCAGGCCGACCCCGAGACCAAGGCCGTCATGATGATCGGCGAGATCGGCGGCAGCGAGGAAGAGCGCGCGGCCGAGTGGATCAAGTTGAACATGACCAAGCCCGTCGTGGCCTACGTCGCGGGCATCACCGCCCCCCCGGGGCGAAAGATGGGCCACGCCGGGGCCATCATCTCGGGTTCGAAGGGCACGGCGAAGGCCAAGATGGAGGCGTTGGCCGAGGCCGGGGTCTTCGTCTGCGCGAATCCCACTGAGGCCGGCCAGAAGATGGTCGAAATCGTGAAGGCCCTGTAGCCGCGTTGGGGCCAGTACGTCTGTGTGTCTTGGTGTCGGGATCGGGCACCATTTTAGAAGCGATGCTCGAGCGGGGCCTTGACGTCACGCTCGTCGTCGCCGATCGGACCTGTCGGGGCCTCGAGGTCGCGCGTCGCGCCGGCGTCGAGGCCCTCCTCCTCAGCCGCCTCGACTTTGGCGGCTTCCGCCAAGACTTCGCGCGCGAGGAGTACACGAGTGCCTTGACCCGAGAACTCGAGTCGCACGACATCGACCTCGTCGCCATGGCCGGTTTCGGCACGATCCTCACCGCGACCCTGCACCACGCCTTCCCGGGACGCGTACTCAACACCCACCCGAGCCTGCTGCCCGCCTTCAAGGGCTGGCACGCGGTGCCCCAGGCACTCGAAGCGGGGGCGGTGGAGACCGGCTGCACGGTGCACCTGGCGACCGAAGCCCTCGACGAAGGTCCGGTGCTCGCCCAGCGCCGCGTGCCCATCCTCGCGGGCGACGACGAGCAGCGACTGCACGAACGCATCAAGACCGTCGAGCGCGACCTCTACCCGTCGGTGGTCGGTAGGGTGATGGCGTCGATGGCCGAGGGCCATGAGCCCCGAGACCTCGTGGGCACCATGGAGGAGAGTTAGATGCGCGCACTCTTGAGCGTGTGGGATAAGACCGGCATCGTCGAGCTCGCCACGGGACTACGCGAGTTGGGCTTTGACTTGGTCGCTTCGGGCAACACGGCCCAAGCCCTCAGCGAGGCCGGGATCGCCCACCAAGACGTCGCCCAGGTGACGGGCTCCCCGGAGATGCTCGACGGCCGCGTGAAGACGCTGCACCCGCGCATTCACGGCGCGCTGTTGGCCGACCGCGACAACGCCGCGCACATGGCGACCCTCGAGCGCGAGGGGATCGAACCCATCGATCTCGTGGCGAGCAATCTCTACCCCTTCGAACGCGAACCATCGATCGAACTGATCGACGTCGGCGGGCCGACGATGGTGCGCGCGGCGGCGAAGAACCACGCGCACGTGGCGATCTTGACGAGTCCCGCGCAGTACGGCGAAGTGCTCGACGAGCTGCGCGAGAACGGCGAACTCTCCTCGGCGACGCGCCACGCCTTGGCGCGCGCGGCCTTCGCCCACACCGCGACCTACGACGCCAAGATCGTGGCCTGGCTCGACGAGGGTGGCGTCCTGGGCCCGACGCCGAGCCACGTCGAAGGCGTGTTGCCCGAGACCTTGCACCTGACCCTCGAGCGACGCGAAGTGACCCGCTACGGCGAGAACCCCCATCAGGTCGGCGCGCGTTACCGCTTCGCGGGCACCACGCCCTGGTGGGACGCGGTCACCCAGCACGCCGGGGCCGCGCTGTCGTATCTCAACCTCTTCGACGCCGACGCGGCGTGGCGCCTGGTGCACGAACTCGCGAGCGACGCCCCCGGCCGCGCCGCGGTGGCGATCATCAAGCACGCCAACGCCTCGGGAGCGGCGCTCGCGTCGAACCTGCTCGAGGCCTTTCAAAAGGCGCTCGCCGCCGATCCCCAGAGCGCCTTCGGCGGGATCGTGGCGGTGGGCGGCGAAGTGGGTGACGAGTTGGCCGACGCCATCGCCGCCGGGCCCCAGGCCGACGTCATCATCGCGCACTCCTTTAGCGAGGGCGCGCTCGCGACCCTGGTGAAGCGCCGCAAGGCGACGCGACTACTGAGCGCGAGCGCCCCCGAGCCGCTCGGTCGCTCGATTCGTACCTTCGGCCACACCGCCCTCGTGCAAGAGGCCGACGAGCTCGTGGTGCCCTCAAGCGAGTGGCGACTGGTCACCAACCAAGCACCGAGCCCGGCGCAACTTGAAGACCTGGTAGTGGCGTGGCGAGTGTGCGCGCGAACGACCTCGAACGCCATCGTCATCGCGCGAGACGGCGTCGCCGTGGGCATCGGGGCGGGCCAGCAGAGCCGCGTGGTCGCGGCCAGCATCGCCACCGCCAAGGCCGGGGAGTTCGCGCGCGGCGCCGCGGCGGCGTCGGACGCGTTCTTCCCCTTCGCCGACGGGCTCGAGTCCTTGACCGCGGCCGGGGTGAGCGCGGTCGTGCAGCCCGGGGGATCGGTGCGCGATCAAGAAGTGATCGACGCCGCGAACGAAGCGGGGATCGTCATGATGATGACCGGCGAACGACACTTTCGACACTAGGAGAAGCGGTGGCTGAACTACTCGACGGCGAGCGACTCGCCCAAGGCATGAAGATGGAGCTGGCCGACCGCGTCGCGCGCTTGAAGGCGCTCGGGCGAAGCGCGGGCCTGGGCACCTTGTTGGTGGGCGACGACGTCTCGAGCGCGCGTTACGTGGCGATGAAGCGCGAAGACTGCGCGGCGATTGGTCTTGAGAGCTTCTCCGAGCACCTGCCCGCGAGCGCGACCCAAGCCGAGATCGAGGCCGTCATCGACCGGTTCAACGCCGACGCCAACGTGCAGTCGATCCTCGTGCAGTTGCCGATGCCCGCCGGTATCAACGAAGAACAGATTCTCTTGCGCGTCGACCCCAAAAAGGACGTCGACGGTCTGCACCCGACGAACCTCGGGCGACTCGTCATGGGCGTGGCGGGCCCACTGCCCTGCACGCCGGCGGGCATCGTCGAACTCTTGGCCGCCCACCAGGTGCCCGTCGAAGGAAAGCACGTCGTGATCATCGGACGCGGCCTCACCATCGGTCGCCCGCTCGCTCTCTTGATGGCCCTTCGACGTCCCCACTGCAACGCCGCGGTGACCATCGTGCACACGGGTGTGCAGGACCTGGCGCGCTACACGAGGAGTGCCGACGTCTTGGTCGCGGCGGCCGGCGTGGCCGGTCTGGTCACGAAGGACATGGTCAAGCCCGGCGCCGCGGTCGTGGGCGCGGGCACGAGTTTCGTCGGCCGCAAACTCTTCAGCGACGTCGCCGAGGACGTGGCCGACGTGGCGGGGTGGATCACGCCGCGCATCGGTGGCGTGGGTCCAATGACTCGTGCCATGCTGTTGAGGAATGCGGTCAGCGCCGCGGAGAAGGTGAAATGAGTACCAAAGACGAACTGGGGCGCGAGTTCGACCAACGCCCGTGGGGAAGTTTCACGGTGATCGACGATCAACTCTTCGATCACAAGGTCAAGCGCCTCGTGGTTAACCCCGGCCAGCGCTTGAGCTACCAGCGTCACGTGAAGCGCGCGGAGCACTGGTTCGTCGTCAACGGGGTCGCGACGGTGACCCTCGACGGTGTCGAGCACGAGGTCCCGGCCGGTTCGAGCATCGACGTCGCCCTCGGCCAAGCCCACCGCGTCGAGAACCGTGGGGCGTCGCCACTCATCTTCATCGAGGTGCAACACGGCACCTACTTCGGCGAAGACGACATCGAGCGAATCGAAGACGACTACGGCCGAGTGAACTAGGCCCGTGCGCGTCGATTCTCGCCTCGCCCAGGGACTCACGCGCTCCTTTGAGTTCTTCCCCCCGAAGTCCGACGACGAGAGCGTCGTGCTCGATCAGACGTTGCGCGACCTCGAGCCGTTGCGGGCCTCGTTCGTCTCGGTGACCAATCGCGGCGGCACCGCGTCGCGCCAGCGCACCTTTGACCTCGTGACCCACGTGCAGCGCGAGCGTCAAACGAGCGCGATGGCCCACTTGATCTGCGTGGGTTACACCCGCGACGCGATGCGAGGTCTGCTCGCCCGCTACGCCGAGGCGGGAGTGGAGAACGTCATGGCCCTCGGCGGTGACCCGAGCGACGACCCGACGCTCGGCGCCTCGGAGTTCCGCTACGCCCTCGAACTCGTCGAGTTGGCCCGCGAGGCCGGCGACTTTTCGATCGGGGTGGCGGCGCACCCGCTCGGGCATCCACGATCGACGGATCTAGTGAGCGACCGGCGTCACCTGGCCACGAAACTAAGGGCGGCCGACTTCGCGATCACGCAGTTCTTCTTTGAGGCCCAGGACTACTTCTCGTTGATCGAACAGCTCGGCGAGCTCGGCGTCACCAAACCCGTCATCCCGGGCATCATGCCGGTGACGACGTTGTCAGGCATCTCTCGAATGTCTCTCATGGGCGCCGCGGTGCCCGCGACGTTGGCCGAGCGCCTTCACGCTGCCCACCGGCGTGGGGGCTCTCGTGAAGTGCGCAGCGAAGGCGTGCGCGCCGCGAGCGAGCTCTGCGCCGAGCTGCTCACGGCCGGCGTGCCGGGGCTGCACTTCTATACCCTGAATCGCTCGACCGCGACGCGCGAGATCCACTCCTCGCTCTTTGGCCAGTAGGCCATCCTTCACGGGTTTCGCGCCGAGCAGGGCCGTCGAGACCGCGTTCGCTCGAATTCGACCAGCGAGCGTAGGTCGCCGTCCTCGTCGATGGTTCGAATGGGCCTTTCGTCGTTTTGTTGCGTTCGGGCGCGAGTCGTAGGATTGGACCATGGCTGAAAAAATCACAATGAGCGCCGATGGCGTGTTGCAGGTGCCCGAAACTCCCATTATTCCCTTCATCGAAGGCGACGGCACGGGGGTCGACATCTGGCCCGCCGCGAAGGGCGTTCTCGACGCCGCGGCCGCCAAGTATGGCAAGCGCATCGAGTGGATGGAGGTCTTGGCGGGTGAGAAGGCCTTCAACGAGACCGGCAACTGGCTGCCCGAAGAGACCCTGACCGCCTTTCGCGACTACCTGATCGGCATCAAGGGCCCCCTCACGACGCCGATCGGCGGGGGATTTCGCTCGCTCAACGTGGCGCTGCGCCAGATTCTTGACCTCTACGCGTGCGTTCGACCCGTGCGGTGGTTCAAGGGCGTTCCCTCACCGGTCAAGCACCCCGAACTCGTGGACATGGTGATCTACCGCGAGAACTCCGAAGACGTCTACAAGGGCCTCGAGCTCGAAGCGGGCTCGAAGGAGGCCGACATGCTGATCGACTTCGTGCGCGAGAACTTC
>Ga0307374_10002552_pt1 | contig 32178 bp, 27 predicted proteins | sample OX3MG_FD_202532 | JGI IMG/M metagenome (GOLD analysis project Ga0307374, IMG submission 202532) | Soil microbial communities from Risofladan, Vaasa, Finland - OX-3 | ecosystem: Environmental > Terrestrial > Soil > Coastal area > Acid sulfate soil | place: Finland: Risofladan, Vaasa | collected... | reverse complement strand
GGAATCGTCGTGACCTGCCAGAACGAACGCTCGCAGCACAAGAACCGCGCGATGGCGATGAAGATTTTGCGCGCGCGGCTGTTCGAGCTCGAAGAGCGCAAGAAGCGCGAGGAACTCGAGAAGTTCAGCAAGGACAAAAAAGAAATCGCGTGGGGCAGCCAGATCCGCTCCTACGTGCTGCAGCCCTATCGCATCGTCAAGGACCATCGCACCGGCGTCGAGATCGGCAACACCGACGCGGTGCTCGACGGCGCGATCGACCCGTTTATCGAGGCCTACCTGATGGGCGTGCGCAAAGGCGACGCCGCCGCCGAGCCGAGCTAGCCGGGCCGCGCTGCGCGGTTGCGTTCGCGGCGCGGCGCGCGCAAAGTTGCATTACGAAACTAGCGATGCGCTCAATTTCCGGAGGACAATTCCGATGATCGATGTTTATTTCTGGCCTACGCCCAACGGCTATAAAATAACCATGCTGCTTGAGGAGCTTGGGCTCCCGTACAATGTCGTGCCGGTCAATATCGGCAAAGGCGATCAGTTCAAACCGGAATTCCTGAAAATCAGCCCCAACAACAAGATGCCCGCGCTGACCGATTCCGACGGTCCCGGCGGCAAGCCGATCTCGATCTTCGAATCCGGCGCGATTCTGATCTACCTGGCCGAAAAGCACGGCAAGTTCCTGCCCGCCGAGCCGCGCGGAAAATACACCGTGCTCGAGTGGCTGATGTTCCAGATGGGCACCGTCGGACCGATGCTCGGCCAGGCGCATCACTTCCGCCGCTACGCGCCCGAGCAGCTCAAGTACGCGATCGATCGCTACACCAACGAGGCCACGCGCATTTACAACGTGATCGATAAACGCCTGGCCGAGGGCGAGTATCTGGCCGGCGACTATTCGATTGCCGACATGGCGGTCTATCCGTGGCTGGTGCCGCACAAGATGCAGGGCCAGGATCTGGACGCTTATTCGAATCTCAAGCGATGGTACGAGGCGATTCGCAACCGCCCGGGCACGCAGAAAGGTTTCGCCGTGATGGCGGACGTGGTCGAGCGGATGCGCGCGCAGGCGCAAGAGCGGCAGCAACCGCACGACCAGGAATCGTGGAATAATCTGTTCGGCAACAAGCAGTTCGAGAAGCGCTGAGCGCCCGCGGCGCGCCGCCGCCGGTTGCGAGCCGGCGCGGCGCCAATGACCGCATGGATGACGAGCATCAGCCGCCCGCATTTTCGCCGCACGCGATAATCCGGGAGCTTGTGATCTGCGCGGCTACGCTCACGCTGTGGCCGATTCTCAAAGACGCCGCGCGCGGCACGCCCGACGATCGCATGCGCGCGCTCGAGTTAGCGCCAGTGCTCGGACTCTCGATGGGTGTCGTTCTGGCGTTGTTCGATCTCGCGCTCGCGCCGGTGATCGCGCCGGGCCTTCGTTCGTTCGCCGTGCTCGCGGCCGCATTCCTCGCGATGCTGGGATTGCCGATGCGCGGGATCGCCGACACCGCCGAGGCGCTGCGCCAGGGTGCGCGGGTAGGCCCGACCGGCCTTGCGCGAATCGGACCGCTCGGCGCGATCGTGGCGCTCGGTGCATTCGCCCTGGAAGCCATGATGCTCGCGCGGATCGCCTCGCCCGCCGGACGCGCAAGCGCAATCGTGATGGCGCAGATGCTCGGCCGCTTCACGATCGTGCCGGTCGCCTACGGGCTCCGGCCACTCGAGCGCTGGGGTCTTGGGCTGCCCTATGAAATCCCGGTGACGTTTCGCGAGTTCGCGGTCGCAAGCGTCATCGCGCTCGGCCTGGTCACGACGCTGTACCAGAATGTCGGCCTGATCGTGGTGGTGGTCTTCGCGGGCGCGGTGCTGCTGATGCGGCTGGCTTTCAGCCGCCGTCTCGGGGGGGTGGCGGGCTACACGCTTGCGGGCGCGAGCGCGATCGCGGAGCTGGTCGTGATGGCGGCCGCGGCGGCGCTGGTCAATTAGAGATTGCGCGCGAGCGCGCCGCGCCATGCGCGTTCGACTTCGGCGCGCAGCTCCTCGAGGGTGCCGTCGTTCTTGATCACCAGGCTCGCGTAGGGAATTCGCTGCTCGTCCGAGAGTTGGGCGCGGATCCGCGCCTCGGCCTGCTCGCGCGCCATCCCGCGGTCGCGTTCGACCCGCTCGAGCACGCGCTGGCGCGCGGCGGTGACGAGCCAGATTTCGTCGAACATCGGCATCCAGTTGGCCTCGACCAGAATCGCGGCCTCGACCACGATCGGTTTGGATTCGCCGCGCGAGCGCATCGCGGCCACCATCGCGCGCATCTCGGCCAGCATTTTCGGATGCACGATCGCGTTGAGCCGTTTTAGCTGAGCCGGGTCGCCGAATACGATCGGTCCAAGCTTCTTGCGATCGACGGCGCCGTCGGGCGCCAGGATCTCTTTGCCGAACGCCGCCACCACGTCCTGGTACGCGGGGCCGCCGGGCGCGTAGATCGCGTGTCCGACCCGGTCCGCGTCGAGGCTCGGCGCGCCGAGTTCCGCGAGAATTTTCGCGACCGTGCTTTTGCCCGAACCGATTCCACCCGTCAGTCCTATTGTCAGCATCTCAATTCCTCTCGCGCGCATGCTCGCTTAGCCGCGCGCACCGCCGGCCGCGGGGCCGCTCCACGCCTGTATGTCGTATAGATGATTGAAGAATCCGCCGCGCGCGCGCAACTCCGCGAAGGTCCCGGATTCCTGGATCACGCCGTCGCGCAGCACCACAATGCGGTCGGCGTTCTGGATCGTTGAAAGCCGATGCGCGATCACCACTGTGGTCCGCCCGCGCATCGCTTCTTCGACCGCCGCCAGCACCAGCGCTTCGGTCTCCGTGTCGAGCGCGCTGGTCGGCTCATCCATGATCAGAATCGGCGCGTCTTTGACCAGCGCGCGGGCGATCGCTACGCGCTGGGCCTCGCCTTCCGACAGAGAATGGCCGCCAGCGCCGACCGTCTCGTCAAGCCCGCGCGGAAGCTTGGCGATTACGGGGTCGAGCCGCGCCATCGCGGCCGCGCGCAATATCGCGGTCTCGGTTACCCCTGGATTTCCGAACCCTAGATTGAGCCGGAGCGTTGCGCCCAGCAGCAGCGGCGGCTGCATCACCATCGCGATATTGCGCCGCAGCGACTCGAGCGTCGCCGCGCGCAGGTCCACGCCATCGATTCGAATCGCGCCGGACTGCGGATCATAGAACCGCGCCAACAGCAACGCCATCGTGGTCTTCCCCGCGCCGCTCGGTCCCACGATCGCGATCTTCTCTCCGGGTCGCGCACCGATGCTGACTCCGTTCAGGACCGGCCGTCCCGGCTCGTACCCGAACACGATGTTGTCGAAATCAATTTCGCCCTGCACCCGGCCGAGCGCCCGCGCGTCAGGCCGGTCCTTGATTTCCGGGTCGATCGCCATCAGTTCAAGGCATCGCCTGAGCCCCGCCTTGGCGCCTTCGACCTGGCCGTAGGTCTGGAAGATCTGATTGACCGGCGCGTAGAGCGACGCGAGGTAAGTTGTGAAGACAATCAGATCGCCGAGGGTGAGGCGCCCGCTCTGCACGTGGCGCGCACCCAGATAGATCACGCAAGCGGTGCCCGCCGCGATCATCACGTTGACGCCGCCCGAGTAGAGCGTCTGGAAGGTGTAGAGGCGAAGGTTTTCGCCCAGGCTCGCGGCGCTGGCGCCAACGAATTCACGCTGCGAACTCGCTTCGCGCGTGAATGCCTGCACCACGCCAACGGCGGACAGCGCGCGATGCGCGACCGTGTACATCCGGCTTTCTTTCTCCCGCGAGGCACTGGCCAGACGGTCGATACGGCCGCTCGTTGACATGATCAGCATGAACAGCGGCGGCACCACCGCCAGCGCGACCATCGTCAGCTCGGCGTCCATCCTGACCATCACCGCGAACATCCCGCCGAGCAGCACGATTGATGCAAGGACCGGGAAAAAGCCGTTCATCGCAATCGCCTGGACCGAGAACGTGTCGTACGCGATGCGCACCATCAGGTCGCCGATTTCGCGGCGGCGATGAAACGACATCGATAGCCGCTGCAGATGGTCGAACAGGCGCGCGCGCAGATCGTTGACCATCGCTTGCCCAATCGAAATCGTCAGGTAGTTGTTCACCACGCTCACGATTCCCGACAGCGCGTAGATTACGACCAGCGCGGCGCAGGCCCAGGCCAATAGCTCGCCGCGCGGCATCGACGCAATCAAGCGATTGCGCAGCGGCGCGCCGCCCAGCACGTTGTCGATTACCAGCTTGAGCGGCCACGGCTTCAGCACCTCGGCCGACGACGCCACCATCACGCCGATCACCGCGACGCAGAGCCGCCCGAGATACGGGCGCATCCTGCGCAGCACTTGAGCGTACAGTGCGAGCGAGCCCATCAGGCGGCGCCTTCGCGCGCGTCGGCGCCGGAGTCGCCGAGCGTCAGATCCAGCGCCGCGGCGGCATCATTTCCGGCGGCGATGATCAGCGCCGCGATGCGGCGCGCCCGCCCAAGCGCGAATCCTCCGATCCCGAGCGCCGCGAGCGCCGTCATCGTAAGTGACGCGCCGAGCGAGTATCCCGCCGCGAGCGGTACCACGAACGCACCGGCGATCGCACCGAGCGCGGCGCTGGGCCGCGCGGTGATCCGCCATCGCAGGGCAACGCGCCCATGTTCTTGGCGGAGCGCATTGAACGGCGCGCGAATCATCGGCGGCACAATAGCTTGTAGATCATAAGCCTGGAATCCGTCGGTCACCGCGACCGCGACGCCGCGGCGAATGAGCGCACTGCGCATCGCGGAAAGTACCGCGGCCGGATCGACCGTGTGGACCGCGTCACCACGCGCGGGTGCGAACACAATCGTTCCAGCCAGGGCTCCTAAAGCGCGCGGCGGCCCGGATTCGGCCGCGAGGCTCCACTTAATCCGCTCGCGCGCGGCGCTGCGCACGAGCGGCCCCGAAAAATTGAGCACCCAGAGCCGCAGCCGCGCCGACGGGCCGCGAAAGCGCGGCGGTATCGGCGCTCGCGCCGCGGCAGTTGCGGCGACGCTAATCGAGCAGCCGATTTCGATCGCGCCAATCACGCCAAACGGACGGATGAACCAGCCAAGCGCGATCAGGATCGCGGCGCTGCCGACCCACTGGATTGAAAGAGCGGTCTGCGCGAGCAGACCGAGCGAGCCGTCGGGGTAGATCGACTGAAAGAGTCCGCGGCCGAACGCGCCGTGATAGATTCGCGCGCCGCCGAACATCGAGCTGAGCCACGTTGCAGGGGCATACATCCCAAAACCCCCGCCGGCCCGATTCGGATACGCGCGATAGAGCATCCCCTCGCCGCGTCCGTAACCGCGCTGCTGCGCCAGGTACGCGGCCAGGGTTGCGCGGCGCTGATGCATAACCACCGCGCCAGGCGCGGAGGCCAGTATCTCGCGGCGGTCGGCGAGCCGCCACGAGAGATCCACATCGTCGCCCGCGGCGGTGAACATGGCATCGAATCCTCCAATCGCGCGCAGCGCGGAGCGCGTGATCGCCATGTTGCAGCCGCATAGCTGCGCCAGCCGATCGTCCCCGGCGCGCACCTCGCGCGGCAATCCAGGAGCCAACGCCATCGCGGCCGCGTGCGCGTGCGCGGGCTCGGGGGCGAAGTTCGGGCCGCCGGCCGCCGCCGCGCCGCGATGCGTGATGGCAGCGGCCAGATGGTATAGCCAGTCGCGATCGGCGCGCGCGTCGGCGTCGAGAAACGCTATGATCTCGCCGTCCGCGGCGTCGATTCCCGCATTGCGCGCCGCGCCGAGTCCGCGATGGTCCACACGCACGACGCGAACCCCGGGCTGCGCGGCGACGGCGGCGGTTGTATCGGATGATCCGTCATCGACGACTATAGTTTCGTAATCGGGATAGTTCTGCTCGCGCAGCGAGGTGAGCGCCGCACCGAGCGTCGCCGCCGCGTTGTAGGCCGCGACCACGACGGAGACCCGCGCCGCGGCGGCAAGCGGCGGCGGCAGCGCGCCGCGGAACACATCGCCCACGGCGGTGAACGCCTGCTTCGGTTTGCGCGCGCGCGTGGTAAGGCCAAAGGCCCAGTCCGTAATCTCCGCGCCGCCGGTGTGCCACTCATCGGTGAAAGCAAAGACTATGAATCCCGACAGGCCGAGCTCGAACGCCGCGCGCGCCTGCCATGAGAGCGTCGCGGCCTGATGCGCCTCGCCGTGGCGAATAGTGTCGATTCCGGTCTCGCTCAATACCACCGGCCGATCGCCGGTGCTGGCGAGCAGATGAGACAGGTAGCGGCGATAGTTAGTTTCATCATTCAGATAGACATTGAACGAAATGAAATCGAGAAACCCAAGGTCGAGATACTCCGCCGACGGATAATTCGAGTAGGTAAACAGTCCCTCGGGGTCGGATTGCTTGCCTAGATCATACAGCTCGGCGAGAAAGCGGCTGACCGCCGCCGGGCCGTGCCATCTAACGATGTCCGAGCGGACTTCGTTGCCGAGGCTGTAGGCGGCGATCGCATCGCCATATTGGCGCATCGCGAGGACGCCGGCGCGAATCGATTCGCGGATTTCGCGCGTCAAGCGCGGTGAGTCGAGAAACGCCATGTGAAACGGCCACGGTATTCCGACCATCAGGCGCAGCCCGGCGCTCGCCGCCGCTTCGATCATCCACCCGGGCGGCGGAACATAGCAGCGCACCAGGTTCGCGCCCAGCTCGCTCAGCAGCGCGAAATCCGCGCGCACCCGGTCCGGTTCGGGGTAACGCTCGCCGCTCGAATTGGGCGCGAACGGACCATACGAAACACCGCGCATGAAGAACTTGCGCTCAGCGTCGAATAGATATTTCCCGCGCGCCACCAGCCGAGCCATGACCGAGGAGGTAAGCGTAATCCAGAGGCCGGCGCAAACGCCGATGATTCGCGCTTGACTATGCGCACGCCGGATCGCGACAATCCACGCGTGGGTCGAAAACTTCGCCCGAGCCGCCAAATTCCCGCATGAATGCCAACGGACCCAAGCGCTGGTTCGATACGGCGGCGGCGCATGTCCAGTCCCGCGCCTCGCGGCGCGAATTCGCGCTCGGCGGATGGCGGCTGGTCAACGCGGCGGTCGAAAACTTCATCGAGAACAACGATCTGCTGCGCGCGGCGGCGCTGACCTACACGGTGGCGCTATCGATCGTCCCGATCCTGGCGCTGGGATTTTCCGCGCTCAAGGGACTCGGCGCCGCCAACCAGATGCGGCCGCTGATCGACAAGTACCTCGCGCTCGGATCGTCGGGCACCGCGGACCAGTTGATGAGCTACGTGCAGAACGTCAACGCGGCGGCGCTGGGCACCGCGGGAGCGGCGTTCTTGGTGTTCACGGTCATCTCGACGCTCGGAAACATCGAGCAGGCCTTCAACGCGATTTTCCGGGTCTCGAAAAGCCGCGGCTATTTGCGCAAGTTCTCGGATTATCTGAGCGTGTTGTTCACGGTGCCGCTGATGATCGCGGCGGCGCTGGCCGTGACCGCGACGCTATCGGTGCGGGTGTCCGCGTTTCCATTTCTGTCCGGACTTACGCCGTATCTGTTTGTGTGGGGCGCATTCTACTTTCTGTACACTTTTTTTCCATTCACCAAGGTCCGGCCCGGACCGGCGCTGCTCGGCTCGCTGATCGCCGCGGTCCTGTTTCAGTTCGCGCAATGGGGTTACATCCGTTTTCAGGTCGGCGCGGCCAACTACAAGGCGATCTATGGCGCGCTCGCGACCGTGCCGATCTTCCTCGTCTGGATTTACATGGCGTGGGCGATAATCCTGTTCGGCGCTGAGATCACCGCGGCGGCGCAGCGCGGCGTCGATTACGCGCCGATGCATCCCGAGTCGCCCGATTTTCCGTTCGCCGCGGCGCTGCACGTGCTCGTGCGCCTCGCCGATCAGCAGACCGGCGCCGGACCGGTGCTGCGCAGCGAAGACCTGGCGCATCAACTGGGACTGCGGCCCGCGGTGCTGGAGCCGATCCTCGCGGGGCTCGAGTCGGGAGGATTCGTCGTCGAGGCGCCGGCCACCGATGGCTCCAGAGCGGGCGCCGGGCTGCACCTGGTGCGCGCGCCAGGCTCGATTCGGCTCTCCGACGCGCTCGGCGCCGTGATCGGCGGCGACAACGCGATGCATGCCGACACCAGAATCGCCACCGTGATGCGCCAGATCGCAGGCGCGCAGATGCGGGTGCTCGAGCCGATGACGCTGGCCGATCTCCTCGCGACGCCGCCGAAGGCCGCTTCCGAAGCCGCGCCGAGTATCAAAGCCAAGCCGGGTGATTAGCTCGCGCGGCCGTTTTCATCTTCATATCCGCTCGCATATGATCACGCCGACATGAGTATCGCCGAGCCGAAAGACGGTTTTATAAAGGTCCATGGGGTCACGCTCCATTACCTGGATTGGGGTGGTGCCGGCGACCCAATAGTCATTGTGCACGCGACCGGATTCTTCGGGCGGATGTATCGTTCATTCGCCGAGGCGCTGCGCGAGGTCGGACGCTGCTATACGCTCGATCAGCGCGGCCACGGCGACAGCGACGCGGCCGCGAAACTCGAAGACCACAACTGGGCGCGGACGATGGACGACCTGGGCGGGTTCATCGACGCGATGGGATGGGCATCGGCACGCGCGTTTGGCCATTCCTCGGGCGCGACCGCAATCGGCTCGCTCGCCGCCGAGCGTCCCGGGCTAATCACTCGCGCGGTTTTGGCCGAGCCGGTGATCTTCGAGTCGCCGGCCGCGCCGGAGCTGGGATGGCGCAATCCGTTCATCGAGCGCACGCTCAAGCGGCGCCGGGTCTTCGACAGCGTCGAGGCGATGTACGCGAGCTTCGAGCACAAGCCGCCGTACGACACATGGCGGCGCGATATCTTGCGCGATTACTGCGAGTTCGGCACGCGCGCGGCGCCCGACGGTAAACGCGCGCTCAAGTGCACGCCTGAAATCGAGGCGCAGATCTACCGATCCTCGCGCGACTTCGACGGGCTCGGGAGGATTTTGCGCGCGGATACTCCGATGCTGATCCTGTTCGGCGAACGCGGCGATTCACTGGGCGTTTCGCTCGCCGGCCGGGTCGCGGCGGAACTCAAGCACGGGCGGGTCGTCAAGGTCGCCGGCGCCGGTCATTTTGTTCCGATGGAACAGCCGGACACCGTGGCGCGGATGGCGGTCGAGTTTCTGTCGGAAGCATAGCGCCGCACCTGGTCCGCACATCACGAAGATCGCGAACTAAGCATTCTCACCCGCGCGCGCGGTCAAACCACTTCGAGCATCGCGCGAGCGTCGTCGGTATAGCGGCCCGCATGGCCGTGGAGGATCAGCGGCGGCTCGACGATCACTTCCGCGCCGCCGCCGGCGCGCGCCTCGATCATCACGGCCGAGGCGGCAAGCTCGGCGCGCGGATGCACGAACCTGAGGCGCTTGGGCTCGAGCGCGTTCGAGCGCATCGTGGCGATAAGCTCGGCCGAGCGCGACGCGGCAAACACAAACGCCACGCGCGCGCCGCCGCGGGCGTAGCGGCGCGCGGCCGCGGCGAAGTCGGCGATCGACGCCGCACTTTCGCCGCGCGCGATTCGGCGCGCGGGGTCGGGGCTGTCGCGCCCGGCGTGGAGCGCGTGAAAAGGAGGATTGGCGACGACCAGATCGAAACTCGCCGGCGCGATTCCCGCGATCTTCCGGCCGCGCAGGTCGGCGCAAATCACGCGCAAGTTGGGCAGATTATTGAGCGCGGCGTTATGCGCCGCGAGCGCCGCCATGGCGGGCTGAAGCTCGAGCGCGCAGACCTGGATAATACCGTGCAGCCGGGCGAGCGTGATTGCGATAATGCCGCATCCTGCTCCCAGGTCGAGCACGCGATCGCGCGGCCGTGCGGTCGCGAAGCGCGCGAGCAGGATCGCCTCGATCGAGAAGCGATAGCCGCGGCGCGGCTGCGCAAGTTGAATCGCGCCGCCAAGGATTGCGTCAACGGTTTCGTCGCTTGATACTTTGGCCATGGATGCCGCCGAAAAAGGACAGCTATACGCCCGCGCGTTTCGCAAGGCCGGAGCCTTCCTCGGCAAGGGCAACATAGCGCGCGCCGTCGCGGCACTGAAGGAAGGCCGCGCACTGGCCGAAGAGCTGGGCGACCATTCGATGGCGCGGCGGTTCGCCGCCGAAATCGAATCGGTAAGCGCAGGCGGTATTTCCGACAAGTAGTCGGCCTCCGATCGATATATCCACTGAAATAGCCGCCTTCCCCGCCGAGCCATCTTGACGAATGCGACTTCGTACTTACGTTCTTGAACGTGGCAGGCGCGGCAAAGCGGTGGCGCTGGCTTGATGGTTAGCTAGTCACTTGGCCGCACCCGGTCGCGCCCGAAAATAACATCGTGGTCCGGCATTCGATGCCGGCAGGAGGTTTCACATGGAAGTCATGATGACCAATGGATTCGCGCCCAACGGCTTGCTCTACGGCGGATGGGATCGCCTGTTCCGTGAGCTCGATCGCGGCGGCGAGCGCGGCCTGGCGCCTCGCGCCGACGTGGTCGAGGATGCCGAGGGCTATCATTTTCACTTCGAAATGCCGGGTCTCAAGCCCGATTCGGCGGACGTGCGGATCGAGGACGGCGCGCTCGTCGTCGAAGCGGAGCGCACCCGCCCCGAATGGTCCAAAGAGGCGGCGATTCGCGTTTCCGAGCGCGCATACGGTAAGCTGCATCGGGCGTTCGAGCTTCCCGAAGACGCGAGCCACGACGGAATTCGCGCCGCGTACAAGGACGGCGTGCTGTCGGTGACGGTGCCCAAACGCCCAGAGACCAAGCCGGTCAAAGTGAAGATTAATTTCGAGAACTAACCCGGGAATCAACCTATGACGGCGGCGCGCGCATCGCGCCGCCGCCGTCGCATCCCGCGCGGCCGCGTAGCGCGCGCGCCGGCGAAGCCACCACGGTAGCGGCTGTCGCCCGCAAGGAAGCAGACGCAATGACCTCAGTGGTGATTCTGCTAATCGTCCTGGCGATCGCCGGATGGATCGCGTCGGCGTACAACTCGCTGGTCAGCCTGCGCAACCAGGTCGATAACGCGTGGCGCCAGATCGACGTGCAGCTCAAGCGCCGCCACGATCTGATCCCGAATCTGGTCGAAGCCGTCAAAGGCTATATGCAATTCGAGCGCGAGACTCTGACCCAGGTCGTCGAGGCGCGCGCCAAGGCGGTCAGCGCGCCCGATCAGCCGTCGCGGATGGCGGCGGAGACGCAGCTCACGACCGGGCTCGGCAAGCTGCTGGCGGTGATGGAAAATTATCCGCAGCTCAAGTCGGATGAGAACGTGCTCAAGCTCCAGGAAGAGCTGACAACGACTGAAAATCAGATTGCTTTCGCGCGCCAGGCGTACAACGACGTGGTGCTCGGGCTCAACACGCGGGTCCAGAGCTTTCCCTCGAACCTGATCGCCAACAACTTCGGGTTCCACGCCGCTGAATATTTCAAGGGCGCACCCGAGGATCAGGCGGTCCCGAAAGTCGATCTCTCGATGAGCGCACCCGGTGCTCCCGGCCCGAGCGGCCCGCCGCGCGTCTGACGGCCGCGCAGGATCACGGAGCACCCGACCGAGCGCGCAAAGATAATGGCGCCTGCGGCAACCGACTTTCGCGCCCTCGAAGCCACCAATCGCCGCGAGACGGTGATCCTGGTGGTCGTGATGATGGCGATCCTGGTCGCGCTCGGCTTCGCGCTCGATGTGTGGGCGGGCAGTATCGCGATCGTCAACGGACGCTTGGTCGGGTTTCCGGTCCTGACCATCGCGGCGCTCGCGTTCGGCGCGTTCCAGGCCTTGACTTCCTTTTACGCGGGCGCATCGCTGGTCCTGATGTCGGTGCATGCGCGCCCGCTTACCCCCGATTCGCCCGCGCATCAGACGGTGCTCGACGTGATCAATGAGATGGCGATCGCGTCGCGATTGCCGGTGCCTACCGCCTACGTGATGGACGATCCGTCGCCCAACGCATTCGCGACCGGCCGCGACCCGCATCATTCGGTCCTGTGCGTGACGCAGGGGCTCATCGAGCAGATGGACCGCGAGGAGTTGCAGGGCGTGATCGGCCACGAGATGTCGCACGTCGCGGATTACGACATCCGCACCATGACGATGGTCGCGGTGATGGTCGGCGGAATCGCGATGCTGAGTGATTTTGTGTTCCGCATAATGTTCTTCACCGGCGGGCGCGGAGGCCGCGGCGGCTCACGCGGCGATTCCGGCAACGGTGATAACGGCGGCGGCGCGCTCATCGCCGTCGCGGTGATCGTGCTCGCCGCGATCGCACCGATTATTTCGCAATTGGTCGCGATGGCGGTGTCGCGTCAGCGCGAATATCTTGCCGACGCGTCATCGGTCGAGTTCACGCGCAATCCGCGGGCGCTGTTGCGCGCGCTCGAAAAGATCGCGCAGATCGAGTCGCCGCTCAAAGAGGGCACCGCCGGCACCGCGCATCTGTTCATCGTCAACCCGCGCGAGGGACTTAAAGACGACGAAGAGGGATTTTTCGACAACCTGCTCTCGACCCATCCACCGCTGAGCAAGCGAATCGAGCGGCTGCGCGCGATGGCCGGCGCCGGCGCGGCGGAGGCCGGCGCCCGGAATCCGCGCGCGTAGGCGACCCGGCTCGGCCACGCGAGCACGGCGCGGCGCGTTGAGTGGCGCAATCGCGCGGGCTAGCCTCGGCGCGTGGCACGAAATCCGAACCCGCCCGATATTGCGCCTCACGATGAGGGAGTTGGGGAGCTCCTGAGCCGCGTTGCCGCGCGCGTGGCGCGCGTCACCGGTATCGAGGCGATCGTGCTCGGCGGATCGCGCGCGCGTGGCACCGCGGACGCGCATTCAGATATCGACCTCGGCCTGTACTACGATTCGCGCCGGCCGTTTAGGATTGAAGATCTCGAACGTGCGGCCCGCGAGCTTGACGATCGCCACGCTTCCGGCTTGGTCACACCGTTTGGCGCATGGGGACCCGGCGTGAACGGCGGCGGATGGCTTAAACTCGGCGGCATCCACGTCGATTTTCTCTATCGCGATCTGGCCGCGGTCCGCCTCGCGATCGACGAATGCCGCGCCGGCGATCTGAAGACCATCTATCAACTCGGGCATCCATCTGGGTTCCACAATCAGATTTACGCGGGCGAGATTAATTGTTGCCAAATACTTTTCGATCGCCGCAGGCAGGTCGCGCGGCTCAAGCGGTTGGTCGCGCGCTACCCGGAGAAATTACGGCACGCAATTGCGCGAAAGCATCTGTTCGACGCTGCCTTCGAGCTCGCGATCGCCGACAAGCCCGCGCTGCGTGGCGACGTGATGTACGTGACCGGATGCCTGTTTCGCGCCGCCAGCTTTATGACGCTCGTGGCATACGCGATGAATCGGCGCTGGCTGATAAATGAAAAAGGCGCACTCGCGGGGCTGAGCACGATGCCGAGCCGACCGCGTGCGATGGAAGCGACACTCGCGCGGGTTCTGGCAAATCCCGGCCGGACAGCGGACCAACTCGAACGCAGCATCGGCGCTATGAAATCGCTGTGCGGACGATTTCGTGCGCTCGCCGCGCGCGGGGGGATCGCGCTTATCGATTCCGGCTTTTGAGCGCGCGCTGAATCTCGCGCTGCGAGGTCTTGCGCGCGATCGCGTCGCGCTTGTCGTAGGCGTGCTTGCCTTTGGCCAACGCGATCTCGACCTTGGCGCGTCCGTCCTTGAAATAAATCTTGAGCGGGACAATCGAGTAGCCTTTCTCGCGCACCCGGCCCCATAGCCGGTTAATCTCTCGGCGATGAAGCAGCAATTTGCGCGCTCGAGTCTCCGCGTGACTGAACTGCCCGGCGGGCGCATACGCGCCGATATGCACCCCGCTCAGAAACGCCTCGCCGTTCTTGACCCGGATATAACTGTCGCGCAGGTTGGCCTTGTGCGCGCGCAGCGATTTGACCTCGGTGCCGGTCAGAACCATCCCGGCCTCGACCGCGTCTTCGATAAAGAAGTCGTGGCGAGCTTTGCGGTTTTCGACTACCAGCTCGATCCCGCCAGCAGATTTTCCATTTTCACGCGACATCGCGCGTGAGAGTCTAGCCGCGCCGGCAATCCGATATAAGGGGCCGCGCGTGCGGCGCTTCGGTAAGCGGTTGCTCGGGCCACGAATCCGCCCTAGATTAGAGAGGTAACCGTACCGACTGGCCTCGCGTATGGGTCATTCGCCAAACGATCTCGATGGGGGCGAACTGGATTCGACGGAGTTACAAAGGCCATGGTCGCACGCCGGGCACCGCTGGCCCGTAAATCAAGCGGACTGCGAAATTTACCCGCAGACAATAACGGTTACGCTCTGGCGGCCTAAGGGCCGCTAGCGTCCCGCCGCTGCTCGCCCATGGCAGCGGGTCGGGGCGTCATTTAGTGGGCTAGGGAGCCGCCGTACGCCGGTTGGACGGTAGCCCGAAACTTCAAGCGGCTGGTGGTCGAGAAGCCCGTCCGCGGGCGTCTTGGCAACGAGATTAAATCGCGGACTAAGCGTGTAGTGGCCGTCGCTGGAGTGCCTTCGGACGGGGGTTCAATTCCCCCCGCCTCCACCATCTTAAGTGCTTGATTTTGTTCGATTTTCGACTCTCCCGGACCGTCGGGGGGCGGTGAATCGGCCGCGCGCGATCGCACGATTCAGCGCCTGCTTGATGCACCCTATGGGATGGCGCGGCGCCATCCCCCTTATCGCCGCGCTCGATGCGCCAGGGTTCAATCGCCGAGCACTTGAAAATCACCATACGGGGCCGCTTGCAGACGCGCACCCGTACCTTCAACTCGCTGGCGCTGATGAGGTTGCGGATGCTCTGCTCTCGTTACGGGATCAGCTAAGCGAATTGCTGATTTAACCCGGGAGCGACGGTCGTTGCATTGCGATGTTTGAAAATGACCTGAACCCGAACTAGTGTAGCTCGCGATCACCGACCATCCTGTCCGGAGGCAGCGTATGGAACTCCGACCATTTGGCCAGACCGGTATTCAGGTTTCCGCCGTGGGCTTCGGTTGCTGGGAAATCGGCGGCGGCTACGGCAGTATCGAGGAATCCGAGTTCATCAAAGCGGTTAATCGCGCGCTCGATCTCGGGATCAACTGCTTCGATACCGCCGAGGCGTACGGCTTCGGCGCGTCGGAAAAATCTCTGGCGAAAGCGCTCGGCTCGCGCCGCAAGGAAGCCGTCATCACGACCAAGTTCGGCGTCGGCTACCCCGACACGCCCAACTATCGCGACAGCACCCGCAAGCGCGTCATCGAGTCGATCGACAAAAGCTTGCGCGCGCTCGATACCGATTACGTCGACGTCTATCTCATCCACTGGCCCGATCGGATCACCCCGTTCGAAGAGCCGATGCAAGCGCTCGATGAGCTCGTCAGGCAGGGCAAGGTCAGGGCGGTTGGCCTGTCCAATTTCAAGCTGAGCGAGATCGAACGATGCGCGCGCACGCGGCGGGTCGACGTCGTCCAGTACTGCTGGAATATGTTCGATCGGCGCATGCAAACGGAAATTTTTCCGTACTGCCGCGAAAACCGAATCGGCGTGATGGCCTACGGTTCGCTTGCCTACGGGATGCTGACCGGCACGCTCAGCGAGGAATCGGCGTTCGAGAAGGGCGACTGGCGCTCGCGCCGCGGCAAGCTCGGCAATATCAACCTGTTTCAGCATCTGTTCGGCCCCGAGCACTTCCTCAACAACCTGCGCGCCGTCGAGGATCTGAGGCCGATCGCGAAGCGCTACAACAAATCGCTCCCGCAGCTTGCCCTGCGCTGGACGCTCTCGAATCCCGTCATCAGCACGGCGCTCGTGGGATGCCGCAATCCGCGCGAGGTCGACGACAACGCCGGCGCGCTCGGATGGTCCATCGCCGACGCGGATATGAAAGAGATCGATGCGATCTTCGCGCGTCACGGCGCGATCACGATGCCGGAAACGTGGCTCGAGACTGAATAGCCATCCGTCAAGGAACCGTGCCGCCGGCAATCCGGCGGCCGAGGTGCGATATGCCGGTACAGAAATTTGCGCCGATGACCAAGAATTTCCCGACCTTCGATTGCGATGCCCACGTGACCGAGCCGCCGTGGCTTTGGGAGCGCGCGAAGGACTGGCTCACCAAAGACGAATACGAGGCGCTCAAAAATACCATCTGGTACGATCCCGAAACCGAACAACTGATAGTCAATGGCAAGGGCGGCGCGGGAATCGGCTCGCAGCGTATCGGTGGAGCGGCGGGGATGGTCAACGTTCTGTCGCTTGCGGGCCCCGGACTCAAACACGACATCCAGCGCGCGCTCAACGTCCGCAACCTCAATCCAAAGACCGCGCTCACCAAGGAACAGGCCGAGTATATCGATCACAAGGGCTCCTACGAGCCCAAGCCGCGCCTGCGCGACATGGATGTGCAGGGTATCGATCAGGTGATGATCATTCCGACCGACATCGATACCTACCCGTGGCTGCTCAACGCCGTCGGCGCCAAGGCGATGTGCAAGGCGTACAACGATTGGGCATACGAGTACTGCCAGGAGAATCCCGAGCGGCTCTATTTCGCCGCGATGCTTCCGATGCAGGATCCCAAATTCGCGGAGCAGGAAGTGTATCGCGTCGCGGCCAGGGGCTGCCGCGTCGGCCTGGTGCGGCCGATCGACGCGATGGGTAATTATCCGATTCAACCCAAGTACGAGCGCGTGTGGAGCGCGATGGAAGAGACCGGCGTGGTTTACGGGATGCATCCGTTTCCGGCCTTCGGCTCGCTCAAGCCGCCCGGCTACACCGAGCAGCACTCGGGCGCCGAGTTGATCTCGCTGACCGCAACCTCGTCGGGCCTGCCCCACTCGTTTCTAATCAACGTGCAGGATTTCCAGGCGGAAGCATCGCTGTGGGTGGTGATGGTCCTGATGTCGGGCTTCTTCGACCGCTATCCGAAACTGAAGGCGGCGGTATTCGAGGCGTCATCGACCTGGCTCAGCTTCGTGCTCGATGAATGCGACAAGAACTACAAGCTCTATCGCAACGAGCGGCGCCTGCGTCCGCTTAAGCAACTGCCGAGTGAAACATTCTTCGAGCGCTGTGTGACCGGTTTCGAGGGCGACGAAGCTCCGCCGTCACGGCTGCCGGAATTTTACGAGAACATCCTGGCCTGGTCGTCCGACGTGTACCATCACGATGGCGACGACGCCTGGCGCGCGATCGATACGATGCGGAAGTGCGAATTGCCGGAGCCGTATCAAGCCAAGTTCTTGGGCGCCAATGCGCGCAAGATGTACAAAATTGATGCGCCCAAAAAATTCATCGCCGATCGGGTCACCGAAATCGAACGTCCTGAATGGTGGCCATCCGAGGAAGAAATCAAGCAGTCGCTCAAACCGGAAGCGTCGGTCCGGCGGCAGATGCCTGCGCGATAACGACTAACGGCGAGAGAGGACGACCATGGCGAACAAGCGGTTTGCGGTTTTTGACAGCGACTCGCACGTCGTCGAGCCATCGGAATTGTGGAGCAAATACCTGGATCCGGAATTCCGCACGCTAGGGAAAATCGCGCTCTGGCGTGAGGACGGAAAAATCGGCTCGTACCTCAAGGTCAACGGCAAGGTCTTCCGCGACCCGATGAACTCCAACCTCCCACGCCACGCGATCTGGCGGCCCGGGATGACCTGGGACAAGGTCGGCGAGCTCGATCCTGACACTCGCCACTCCCCGACCGCGGGTGCGTCGAACCCACAGGCGCGCCTGCACGACATGGACGCGATGGGCGTCGACCAGGCGCTGCTCTATCCGACTTGGTTCGCCGAGGGCTTCCACCTCGTCGAGGATCCCGATATAGCGTACGCGCTCGCGCGCGCCTACAACGACTGGATAGCGGATTTCTGCAAAGCCGCGCCGCAGCGGCTGTTCGCCGCGTCGATGGTTCCGCTGCAGAACCTGGACTACGCGGTAGCGGAGCTTCGCCGCACCGCGAAGTTTCCCTGTTTTCGCGCCGCGTTCATCCGGCCGATGTTTCTCGAGGGCCACTACTTCACCCATCCCATTTATGATCCGCTATGGGCCGAGCTCGAGAGCCTCGGCACGACCGCCGCGGTCCATCCCGCGACGGGATTGTGGAATCCGGAGTGGACTTCGCACGGTCCCTTCTTCGAGAAGATCAAGAGCCGGCTGAACCATCGCGCATTCAGCACCGCGGGCGGCGGTGGTCCTGGCGCCGGTGGCGGCTCGGACATCGCGTTCGGCTTCACCGCGTCACCGCCGCTCGGCCATCCGATCGCGCAGATCCTGGCGCCGTGGCTTGACAATCATATGTTCGTCGCATCGACGCTGATCGGATTCACGGTTATGCAACGCTATCCGAACATGAAGATGGTGGTCGCGCACGGCAAAGCCTCGTGGATGGAGGAAGTGCTGGAAAAGATGGAAGCGTCAACGCGGACGATTCCGCTCCTGCACTACTATCCCGTGCGAACCGATACTGAACAGATGTGGAAAGAGGGCAATATCATGCTCGGCTTCGACGCCGAGGAGCGACTAATCCAGAAACTCCCCGACGATTTCGCCGAGAAAATCGTCTGGGGCTCGCGCTATCCGCATCACGACACAACCAGCGCACACGATGCGATCGCGATGCTGACGGCAGCTCGCGTCGAAGAGCCAACCATCGCCAGAATGCTGGGCGGCAACGCCGCCAAGCAGTTCGGCGTCACGCCGCCGCAAACCACCGGCGATTAATGACGATTTATCTAGTCTGCAACCCGGCCTTGACGGACGCAACCAAGGCCGCCCGTGCCTGGCCGTGATCCGCAGGGAGCATGGTTGCGAACCCGTCCAGAGGCAGTGAAGTATGGATTTCGAGTTGAGCGATCAGCAGCAGCAAATCGTCCGGCAGGTCCGCACCTTGTGCGCCAATTTTCCCGATGAGTACTGGCGCGAAAAAGACCGCAAAGCGGAATTCCCGAACGAATTCTTCCGTGCAATCGCCGAGGCCGGTTATTTGGGAGTAGCGATTCCCGAAGAGTATGGCGGCAGCGGATTAGGTGTAACCGAGGCCGCGCTGGTATTGCTTGAGGTCGCAGCGTCGGGCGGCGCGATGGCGGCCGCGAGCTCGATCCATCTTTCGATCTTTGGCGTAAGCCCGCTGGTGCATCACGGCACCGAGGAACAGAAGCGCCGCTATCTGCCAAAAGTTGTGCGTGGCGAGATCCATGTCGCGTTCGCGGTGACTGAACCCGACGCGGGAAACGATATCACGCATATCAAGACCGCCGCGCGCCGGGACGGCGATTCCTACGTGCTCAACGGCCGCAAAGTTTTCACGACCAAGGCGCGCGAGGCGAGCAAGATGCTGATCCTGACGCGCACCACGCCATTTGAGCAGGTCAAGCGCAAGACCGACGGGATGAGCCTGTTCTTTGCGGATCTCGATCCGTCGGCAGTCGAGGTTCGCGAGCTGGAAAAGTTGGGGCGCGCGGCCGTCGATACCAACATGCTGTTTGTCGATAACCTGCGAGTTCCGGTCGGCGATCTCGTCGGCGAAGAAGGGCGCGGCTTTTACTGCCTGCTCGACGGCCTGAATCCGGAACGAATCCTGGTCGCGGCGGAAGCGATCGGGATCGGGCGGGTGGCGATCACGAAAGCGATTCGCTACGCCAAAGAACGCATCGTCTTCGATCGTCCGATTGGAAAGAACCAGGCAATCGCGCATCCGCTGGCCGACTCACACACCAAACTTGAAGCCGCGGAACTGATGATGCTTCGGGCGGCCACTCTGTACGATCGCGGCAAGCCGTGCGGCGGCGAGGCCAACGCCGCCAAGCTTCGTGCGGCTGACGCCGGATTCGAGGCATGCGACCGCGCGGTGCAAACCCTCGGCGGGTACGGATACATCCGGGACTACGATGTCGAGCGATATTTCCGCGAGTGCCGCCTGACGAAGATTGCGCCGGTCTCGCAGGAGATGGCGCTCAACTCGATCTGTGAGCACGTCCTGGGCCTTCCACGCTCGTATTAGAGCGGCAGTGAACCCGACGCTGGGAAAGCGGCAATAACTTGACCGTTTGAGGAGCGCTCAGGCGCGCTGATTCGATATGGCTGGACTATTCTTCGAGGACTTTCACGACGGGCAAACCTTCAAGCACGCGATCACCAGGACCGTCACCGAGATGGATAATGTGCTGTTCACCGCACTGACGCACAATCCACAGCCGCTCCATCTCGACGCCGAATTCGCGAAGACCACGGAGTTTGGCCGCCCGCTCGTCAACAGCATCTTCACTCTCGGCCTGATGATCGGCGTCTCGGTCGGAGACACCACCCTTGGCACGACCGTCGCCAATCTCGGCATGACCGACGTAGTGTTCCCGAAGCCGGTGTTTCACGGCGACACTCTACATTCCGAAACCAGCGTGCTCGAGAAGCGCGAGAGCCGCTCGCGCACCGACGCCGGAATCGTCTTGTTCGAGCATCGATGCATCAACCAGCGCGGCGAGGAAGTCGCGCGATGCAAACGCTCGGCACTGATGCGCAAGCGGCCGAAGCCATGAGACTGCGTTCGATGCTGTTTGTACCGGGCGACAGCGAGCGCAAGCTCGGCAAGGTCGCGGGCGGCCCGGCCGACGCGCTTATCCTTGACCTTGAAGATTCAGTCGCCAAGGATCGGCTGCCATTGGCGCGCGGCATCGTTGGCGAATATCTGAAATCCTCGCGCGGCAGTCCGCGCGCGCAGCAGTTGTGGGTGCGGATCAATCCGCTCTCGACCGCCGACGCGCTGCCCGACCTGGCCGCAATCGTGGGTGGTGCTCCTGATGGTATCGTCGTTCCCAAAATCAATTCGGGCGCGGAAGCGGCTTTGCTCGGTCATTACCTGACCGCGCTCGAGACGCGCGAGGGAGTCGCGCCCGGTATCATCAAGATTCTCGCGGTGGCGACCGAAACACCCGCCGCGATGTTCACGCTCGGAAGCTTCGCGGGTTCGACTCCGCGTCTGTGCGCCATGACGTGGGGAGCCGAGGATTTGCCGGCGGCGGTGGGAGCATCGACCAACCTCAACGATTCCGGCAACCTTGATTTTACCTATCAACTCGCCCGTTCGTTGTGCCTATTGGCTGCCACTGCGGCGGGCGTCGAGCCGATTGACACCGTGTACACCGATTTTCGCGACGGCACGGGTCTTCTGAAGAACGCTCAGGCGGCGCACCGCGCGGGCTTCACCGGCAAGATCGCGATTCATCCGGACCAGGTGGAAATCATCAATCAGGCGTTCACCCCTTCGGCCGAGGATGTCGCGCACGCCAAGCGGGTGATCGAGGCCTTCGCCTCGGGCGCAGGCACGGTAGCACTTGACGGTAAAATGCTCGACATGCCTCACCTCAAACAAGCGCACCAGGTTCTCGCGATAGCGAAGAAGCGATAAGTTTCTTTCTGGCGAGGACCTATTGATTCAGAGAGCGGCAGGAGGGCTAGATGCGGAGGGTCGGCAATCCCCTTGGTGCTGCATCGGCGACTGAAATGCAGCGCGGCGCGCGCGTAAGGTGACGGACAAAGCGATGAATCTCTATCTGGTAACGGCGATCGTCGTCGGCGCCCTGGTCTTCTTCTTCACTCTGCCGTTCACCCTGCCGCACTCGTGGTACCGGGAGCTGATGTATCCCGGCGGCAGGCCCAACGCGCTCGCCAAGTGTCTGAACTCCGCACAGGCGCGGCTGTGCGCGATCGGACTGATGCCGGCGCTGATGGTCGGCCTGGAAACCAGGGGACGGCGCACCGGCAGGCCCAGCCTGGTGCCACTGGTCGTGGCGCAGGTCGGATCGGAGCGATACCTGGTGTCGATGCTGGGTGAAAACTCGGACTGGGTGCGCAACGTGCGCGCCAGCGGGGGCACTGCCGGACTGCGCCATCGGGGCAGGGAAGCGGTGAAGCTCGAGGAGGTGCCGGCGTCGCAGCGTGCGCCGATCCTCAAGGCCTATCTCAAGCGGGCGCCGGGAGGGCGCCCGCACTTTGACGTCGACCGCAATGCGCCGTTGGCGGAGTTCGAGAAAGTGGCGGCGCGCTATCCCGTGTTCCGTATCGTCGCGGCGTGAAGCGCCGATCGCAGTCCGCGTGGGCGGCACCTGTGTGGTGTGGCACAAGAGAGTCTCGCCGGCGAAGCCGCTTTTACCGCATCGGCGCTACGGAAATTTATCGTGCAACGTAAGTCTTTTGCACTCAAGGCGACAAAACGTTACTCGCGCCCGGCGCGGCTTGCGGGGGTCAGCCTTGCAAGTGTGCGAGCGTCAAGGGTATTCGTCTTCTGCGCACCACCATAGATGGACTCGCGAGGACTACGATGGAGACGGTGCTTCGCGAGGCCGAAGAGTCGTCAGGATCCCACACTGTGACAATGTTAATGATTTGGAGTTAACCTTTGTTCAAGCGTGTATTGATTGCCAACCGGGGTGAGATCGCCATCCGCGTCGCGCGCGCCGCGTCGGCATTAGGTGTCGAGTCGGTCAGTGTGTACGCCCCGGCTGACGCGCTCTCGCTCCACACCCGCGTCACAACCGAGTCGCTCGCGCTCGGCGCGTCACAGGCGCCGTCGAACGATCCCGTGCGCGCCTATCTGGACGTCGAAGCGTTGATCGGGGCCGCCAAGGACAGCCGCTGCGATAGCGTGCATCCTGGCTACGGTTTCCTGTCCGAGAATACCGGCTTCGCGAAACGATGTCTCGAAGAGGGCATCGTCTTCATCGGACCGCGCCCCGAGACCCTGGCGCTGTTCGGCGACAAGACCAAGGCGCGCGATCTGGCGCGCTCGCTCCGGATCCCGATCATTCCAGGCAGCCCGCAGGCCTTGGCTAGCGCTAAGGACGCCATCGCCGTCGCCGAGACGATCGGCTATCCTGTCATGCTCAAAGCGGTAGCGGGTGGCGGCGGTCGCGGCATGCGCGCAGTCGCAAGCGCCGCTGAGATTTCGGCGGCGTTCGCCCGCTGCCAGAGCGAAGCGCTAGCGGCGTTCGGCGACGGCTCGGTGTTTGTCGAGAAATTGGTCGCGCGGCCGCGTCACATCGAAGTTCAGGTTCTGGCCGACAGCCACGGCGACATCATTCATCTCTACGAGCGCGACTGCTCGGTCCAGCTTCGAAACCAGAAGGTTGTCGAGATCGCGCCGGCGCCGGGGCTCGAAGCCGGCCTTCGGCGACGGATCCTGGAAGACGCGATCCGCCTCGCCCGCGCGGCCGGCTATCTGAACGCGGGGACAGTCGAGTTCCTGGTCAACCCCGAGCGCGGCGAACATTTTTTCATCGAATGCAATCCCCGCATCCAGGTCGAGCACACCGTTACCGAGCAGGTCACGGGCATCGACCTGGTCGAGGCGCAGTTCCGCATCGCGGCCGGCGAGTCCCTGAAAGCTCTGGGGATACCAAATCAAGCCGCGATCGAAGCGCCGAGCGGCTTTGCCGTACAGGCTCGCATCGTCGCGGGCGGGTCCGGCGCGCTGACTGCGTACAAGGAGCCGACGGGTCCGGGGGTGCGGGTCGATTCCTGCGGATATTTGGGCTACGCGCCGCCGCCGCAATTCGATCCGATGTTCGCGAAGCTCATCTGCCAGTCAAACTCGACGCATTCGTTCGCTTCGGCACTTGACCACACTCTGCGCGCGCTCGATGAGTTCCACATCGCCGGCCTGCCGACCAATCTGCGGCAGTTGCGTGCGGTCCTCTCGCATCCGGCGGTACGGGCGGGCGACGCCAGGACCAGCCTTTTCTCCGAGTATCCGGACCTTGCCGCGCCGACCGGCGCACGTGCGTCCGCCTCTGGCTCGCTGGCTCTCCTCGAACAGCAAGCGAGCGCGCTCCGTGGCGGCAAGGCCGCACTCGCGCTATACGGCGCCGAGTCTGCGTCGGCCAGCCTGGCCGTGCCGAGCGGTGAGCAGGGCGTCGAAAGCCCGATGGCGGGCGCCATCATCGAGCTCGTGGTCGAGACCGGCGCCACAGTCGAGACCGGCGCGACGCTGATGGTCATCAGCGCCATGAAGATGGAAACCGCGATCACGGCGCCCTGTGCCGGCGTCGTAACCGAGCTGAGGCCCGTCGAGATCGGCGCAATCGTCGCGGCCGGCCAGATCGTCGCCACGATCGCCCCGGCCAAGCACGGCAGCGAGCCAGCCGCGCCGCGTCGCTATGGCGACGACACTTGGGCGCCACTGCTTGCCGACGTCCAGGCGTTGCAGGCGATCGCACATCGCCGCCTCGCGCCCGAATCGAACGATCCGGGCGTAGTCCGCCAGCGCAGCCGCGGCAAATTGAACTGCCGCGAACGTATCGACCTGCTGCTCGACGCGGGCAGCTTTCGCGAGGTCGGCAGCCTGGCAGGCTTTGCCGACTATGACGAGGATGGACGGGTCGCGGGCTTCACGCCCGCCAATCATGTCGGCGGCTGGGGCAAAATCGACGGCCGGACGGCCGTGGTCTGCGCCGACGATTTCACCTCGCGCGGTGGGCATGCCGACGGCGCAATCGGTGGAAAGAGCGCCCATCTCGACCGACTCTCCCTCGACTTTCGCTGCCCGTCGATCCGTCTGCTGGACGGCTCGTCCGGCGGCGGCAGCATCGCCGCGATGGTGCCCAAGCAGCACAAGGCGGGCGAGAGCAGCGCGCAGGAAAGTTCTGGCGCCATAGTGGCCGGTCGCCCCCGAGTGTCCGGCGACGGCGGCTCATTCCTGCCGGGGCACCTCGGCAGCAGCATGTACGTGGCACAGCTTGGCCAAGTGCCAGTGGTCAATATGCTGCTCGGCAGTGTAGTTGGTATTGGGGCCGCGAAGGCGGTGCTCGGCCATTTCTCGGTGATGGTGCGCGACATCGCCCAGTTGTTCGTGGCCGGCCCGCCGGTGGTGACCCACGCGATGGGTTACGACATCACGAAAGAGGAGTTGGGCGGCTGGCACATCCATTGCCGCAACGGTTCTGTGGACAATCTCGCGGAGTCGGAGCAAGAGGCAACTTCGATGGCGAAGCGGTTCCTCTCCTACCTCCCTTCAAGCGCCTACGAATCGCCACCGGTCCTGGCGCCAGACCCGGCCGATCCCATCGACCGCCGGGAGGAAGAGCTGTTCACCCTAATTCCCCGTAAACGCACCATGACGTTCGATATGCGCCGCGCCATCCGGTTGATGGCGGACCGGGGCTCGTTCTTCGAGATCGGTCCACTGTGGGGTACCGATCAGATCGTTGGCTTCGTACGCTTCAACGGCTATCCCATGGGCGTCCTCGCATCTGACTGCCGACACGCCAACGGCGGCGCGCTCACGGCCGACGGCTGTGACAAACTCAAGCGCCACCTCGATGTATGCGACTTGTTCCACCTGCCGGTGCTGAACCTGATCGACAATCCGGGCTTCGCGGTCGGTCTCGAGCACGAGATCACCGGCACGATTCGCAAGGGTGGCGAGTGGATGATTGCGTTCGCGCAGGTCGCGGTGCCAATCTTCACCGTCATTATGCGCCGCAGCTTTGGAGTCGCCGGCAATAACTACGCAACTCCCCGCAGCGGCGCCAGTGCGCGCGTCGTATGGCCTGCCGCAGATGTCGGCGGCATCCCGCCCGAAGGCGGCATCGAGGCCGCCTACAAACGCCAGCTTGCCGAGGCCGCCGACCCCGCAGCCCTGCGGGCCGAGATCAATGCGCGCATCGAAAGCGCGCGAGGACCGATCGGCCCGCTCAACCGGTTCCAGATGGAGGAGATGATCGACCCGCGCGACACACGGCGTTGGTTGTGCGAGTGGGTCGAGAACGCCTATCGAATCGTCTCGCAACCCGCCTTGCTCGTGCCGCGAGCGCTGCAATTCAGGCCGTAGTCCTCGAAGCAGCCCGGGGACAGCGTGGGCAGAGATCACGAATCTGTGCTCCACATCGTTGCGCTAAAAAATCCCGCTAGCGACGAGAGACACCAGATCGGTTGTCCTCTCCGGAATCAAATTCCGCTTCGAGCCGCTCCGCGACGAACATCTTCAGCAAGGATTGATACGGCACGTCGCGCTTGTTCGCCAGCAGTTTCAGCCGATCCAGCATCGGCTTCGGCAGGCGCAACGAAATCATTTGGGAACACGGGCGGAGGTTCGGCAGGGTCGCGCGCTTCGCCTTGCGCCAGTCGATGAAGCCCGCCGCGCTCCGCATCGGTCCCGTTCCGCCTCTCACTCTGAGCCCCGTTGAATTCGAACGGCGAAATCAGCGGCGATTGGCCGCCTAACCCGGGTGTCCACCAACTCGGGGCAAGTTCAGTTGCCGGTTCAGCACTCGTAGCTATCGTCTGAATCCAAATCAGGAAGCCATCGTTCAGCGGACTACCCCATTAGGGCCGATCGCGATTGCGTCGAGTTTCGCGATCGTTTCGGGAGAGAGTTGCAGCGCCGCCGCCTCGAGATTCTCTCGTAGATGGTGGATCGACGATGTACCGGGAATCAGCAGGATGTTTCGCGCGCGATGAAGCAGCCATGCGAGCGCGACCTGCATCGGTTTCGCCTGCAATGACGCGGCGGCCGCCTCGAGGGCGGCGGACTGCAGCGGGGCGAATCCTCCCAGCGGGAAGAATGGCACGTAAGCGATGCCCTGTCGTCCAAGCTCGTCGATGAAACCGTCGTCATTTCGATTCGCGACGTTGTACAGATTTTGCACGCATACGATGTCGGTGATCGCCTGCGCTTCGGCCACTTGAGAGGCCGTGACGTTGCTCAGGCCGATGTGGCGAATCAGTCCCTTGCGCTGGAGATCGGCCAGCACCGTCACCTGCTCGGCGATGGACCCCTCCTCGGGGACGTGGCCCGACCCCATCACGCGGTAGTTAACGATGTCGAGAACGTCCAGTCCCAGGTTTCGCAGGTTGTCGTGCACACCCGCCGTAAGCTCCTGGGGCGAGATGGCCGGCTGCCACGACTTGTCGGGAGGGCGCCGTCCCCCGAGCTTGGTGACGATCACCAACCCCGGAGGGTACGGATGCAGCGCCTGCCGGACGATCTGGTTGGTGACATGCGGGCCGTAGTAGTCGGCCGTGTCGATGTGGTTCACGCCTGCCGCCACGGCCTCGCGAAGGACGGCGACGGCACCGTCGGGGTCCCTGGGCGGCCCCCATACACCGGGGCCGGCAAGCTGCATCGCGCCGTAACCCATGCGGTTCACGGTCAGCGAAGTCTTTCCGAACGTGAAACTTCCACCGAGGCTGGCAGGTCTCATCATAAGTTCCTCCGAGTGTTAGAGGCTTCGATTAAGTCAGATTTCGAGGTTGTGCGCGCGTTCGAGATCCGCCATTAACCCAGGGCCAACTGGATGCCATCCGAGCCGCTCGCGCGTCAGCGCGCTTGAAGCGGGACAATCGAGACCGGCAACCATGCCGAGCCAGCCGAAGTGCTCAGCGGCCTCTGCGGGAGTTTTCGAGACGACCGGCAGCTTCAGGCGTCGACCGATTACCTCGGCTATATCTTTAAGCGGTACGCCTTCTTCGGCGACCGCGTGATAGCAGCCCGCCGAACCCTTTTCGAGCGCGAGGCGGTAGAGACGGGCGGTATCGGACAGATGCGCCGCCGACCATCGATTCTTACCGTCGCCGACATACGCCGAGACGCCCTTCTCCCGCGCGATATCGATCAGAGGGGTGATCAAACCCTGCTTGTTCCAGTCGTGAACCTGCGGAAGCCGCACCACACAAACCCGCACGCCAGGCCCCGCTAGTGCGGCGGCCTCTTGCTCCGTGGTGAGGCGTGGAAGCGTGCCGGTGGGCGCATCTTCTTCAGTTGCGAGGCGGCCCGGCGCGATCACTGCCGTTCCCGAGGTGACAATCAGAAGACGATCGGATCCGGCAAGCCCGGAACCGAGCGCCGCGATCGCGCGCCGGTCGGTATCGCAGTTCTCCTGAAATTTCGAGAAGTCATGGATGAAGGCCAGGTGAATCACACTATCCGCCTTGGCCGCTCCGCTTTTCAGGCTTTCCAGATCTTCAAGGGAGCCTCGATGCACCTCGGCGCCGGCCGCGGCAAGAGACTTCGCTCCCGCCTCGGATCGTGTGAGACCCAGCACCTGATGGCCCGCGTTGATCAACTCGGGCACGAGGGCGGAACCGATAAAACCTGTGGCACCAGTGACAAAAACACGCATGATAAGTTCTCCTTTACCTATTTTCTTGGTTATGACCGCACGCCGGGATGATCCTTGAACCTAGGCCACGCTGTAATCCATGTTGCGCAGGTCGGTCAGCAGGTCCGGCCCGGTGGGGTTCCAGCCCAGATGTTGGCGCGTCAGCGCGCTGGACGCCGCAAGATCGATCATGGCGAGGTGCGCCATCCAGCCGAAGTATTTTGGCGCCTCCTCGGGTGTGATCGACTCGACCGGCATCTTCAACCCCGCACCGATTACCTCGGCGATATCGCGCAGGGCGACGCCTTCCTCGCCGACCGCATGGTAGCGCGCGCCTGCGTGGCCTTTGTCGAGCGCGAACCGGTAAAGCCGGACGGCGTCGGAGACGTGCACCGCCGGCAAGCGGTTCTTGCCCTCACCGACATACGCCACCCGGCCCTGTCGCCGCGCCGTCTGAATATGAAGTGTGACCCGTCCCTGCTTGGTCGTGTCGTGCACCTGCGGCAGCCGCATCACCATCACGCGTCCGCCCTTGGCGATCAGGGCTTCAGCCGCCTCCTCGGAGGCTGCCCGGGGGAACTCCGCCGAGCTTACGTGGTCGTCGGTCTCCAGTGCGGGGCCGCCGGTTTTTGACCGAACGAGGCCCGTGCCGGAGGTGATGACGAGCGGCCGGTCCGAGCCGGCCAGCACCTCGCCGAGCGTCTTGATGACCTTGCGGTCGTCGTCGCTGTTTTGCTTTAAGTTGGAGAAGTCGTGGCTAAAGGCCAGATGAATCACCGCATCCGACTTGGCCGCTGCGCTTTTCAGGCTTTCCAGATCTTCAAGGGAGCCTCGATGCACCTCGGCCCCGGCCGCGGCAAGAGACTTCGCTCCAGCCTCGGATCGGGTGAGACCCAGCACCTGATGGCCTGCGTCAATGAGCTCGGGGACGAGGTCTGAACCAATAAAACCTGTGGCGCCGGTGACGAAGACACGCATTTGGATTAGACTCCCTGAATACGGAGTGGGGCTCCGTTTGTGATAATAATATATGGAGCGATTCTCCGCTTTGCAAGAGAAAAGTGGAGGTAGGCTCCGTTTGAAGGGACGGGCGGGTCAAAAATATGGGGACAAAATCAATGGAAACGGCGCGGAAGCCGCGCGCCGATGCGGTCCGCAATCGCGAGCGCGTGCTGGCGGCGGCCAAGGCGGTCTTCAGCAAGGGCGGCGCCGATGCGAGCCTGGAAGCGGTGGCGAAGCGCGCCCACGTCGGAATCGGAACGCTCTACCGACATTTCCCCACGCGTGAAGCTTTGTTCGAGGCGGTTTATCGGCGCGAAGTTGGGCAGCTCTCGGAGCTCGCGGAACAGTTGAAGAATGAGACCTCGCCGGTCGAGGCCCTGCGTCGCTGGCTGCATTCCGATATCGAGCTGGTCGCCACCAAGAAAGGCATGGTCGCGGCACTGGCGCTTGCGGTACACGGCCGCTCGGAACTCTACGCCGATTCGTTGGAACGGATGGCCAAAGCGGCCGGCCTGCTGCTGGACCGCGCCGTTGCTGCTGGAGAGATACGCTCCGACATCAGTCCCAAAGATCTCCTTCGCGCCCTCGTCGGCATGTGCTACATGCACGATCAGCCCGGCTGGCAGGCGAGTGTTCTCCGCTTGGTGGATATCTTCGTCGATGGTCTTCGTCTCCCAGCAAAGATCAGCAAAGCAAATCACCCTGGCGCGGCAAAGCGAGCGCGAACGAAGCGCGATTGAGGCGCGGATTTCGAGACGTCGACCTAAACGGAGATGGGAAGCCGTCCTCCGACCGTCCGGTTTCAAGTGGCTCGATTTGTCGTAGTTCGAAACAAAATAATGCGGAGGAGATTGAGCTCCATCGCCGAATAACCCGGTGGAAACGAGTCTAAACGCCGACGTTTCATCCGACCGGAATTAAGGCTACTGGAACCGGACATTCTGGTGACAGAAAGTGAAACTGCCGAAAAGGTCGTTCTGGAGCATTTAGAGCCGCTCCCCAAGAAGTACCTGATGCGAAGGTCAAGTGCGGCGATATATCAGACGAAATGGTACCGGGCAGAAGTCACTATGCACGGGCGTAAGGTCTTGTGGCTGAGTACACCTCATCCAGATATGCGAAAAGCCGCAGTGGTTTCGATAGTCTGAAATGGCCCACCTCTAATAAACGAGGCAACCTGCCGGAAAGAGGCAGGAGGCTTTGATGGAGAGGAGAGCGAAAGTGGAGCTATTCGAGGAGATTCGGAGGGAGTACGAGTTCGGCGCGGGAACGGTAAGCGTGCTGGTGAGCAACGCCGGTTCGCCGGCGTCCCGAGGACTCGCTTCGGCGGGATTCCGGCGCGCAAGCCGCCTGAACCGCGCGTTTATTACAATCAGGCCGCGCCTCCTGCCGGTATCGTCATCCAGTTGCGATATTGGCGAGGCACTACGCGGCAGATCGATCCTCCGGCCGCGTTAAATTCTCGTGACCTTGAGCGCGACCGCGATCTCGTCGCGAATCATCGCCCGAATATGACATCCGCGCTCCGCAACTTCGACCAGCCGATGCAGTTGGTCGTCGCCGGCGCCCGTTTCAACTTGAAGTTCTACTTGAATTTCTTTAAGATGCCCTTTTTCATTGGCGCGCGCGGTAACCGACGACTTGCCGACACTTAGATTGCGTGCTCGCGCGGCTACCCTGAAGGACATCAGCAGGCACGATCCGAGCGCGCCGAGAAACGACGAGACTGGATCGGGACCGCTCGCGTCCTCGGCCGAGAGCGTCCAGCTAAGCGGGCCGTTGATCACCCGAGTCTTCAGCGAATCGCCGATAGCGTTGATCGTCACTTCGCGATGACGCGTGACGGCGGCTGGGTTCGTAGTTGCGTCGAGCCCAAGAAAATCCGGCGCCTCGAGCAGCGCCTTCACCCGGGTCGTGAAGTGCGCGGCCGACGCGCCGTCGAGCGCGCGATGGTCGTACGCGATCGCAAGCTGCATCGCCGGCCGCACTTCAGCACGACCGTCAATTGCCAGCACCTGGTCGTGAATCGCGCCGACGAACATCAGCGCGGCCTGCGGCGCGAAAATCACCGGAGTTCCATTTTCGATTCCGAACGCGCCGAGGTTCGACACGGTGAAGGTGGCGTTCTCCATATCGGCTGGGTGCAACTGCTTGCCGCGCGCGCGCTCCGCGAGTTCCGCGGCACGCGCGCTGATTGCCGCGACCTCGAGCGCACCGGCGTCGTGGATGACCGGAACCAGCAATCCATCCGGCGTATCGACCGCGATTCCAAGATTAATGTCATCGTAGATCAGCCGCTCGCCTTCGCTGTAACTCGCGTTCACGCGTGGATTCTCTTTTAGCGCAATTACAGTCGCCGCAAGGATCATGTCGGTGATCGTGACGCGGCCGCCGGATCCCTTGAGGGCGCTGCGCGCTGCCAGCGCGCGGCTCATGTCCACACGCACCATCTGCACGAAATGCGGAATCGCACTCCAGCTCGCAGTCAGGTTTCTGGCAGCTACTGCTTGAATCCGGGTGAGCTTCTCGCGTCGCGACGCGACCAGTGGACGAGCCGTGGCCCCCGGCGCCATCGAGGGTGCGGCTTGCACCCCCGCGGCGCTAATCTTTCGCACGTCATCTTCGGTGATGAGCCCCTCGGGTCCGCTGCCCGCGACGCACGACAAATCCAGACCACGCTCCGCCGCAAGCCGCTTCGCGCGCGGCGACGCAGCAACGCGCTTGCCTGCGGATGCGTTCAGAGTCGAAGTAGCTGCGGCGGCAGGTGCGGCCGAGTTATGCGCCGCGCTGGAGGTTTCCATGTTGAATGCTGTTGCCGGCGCGGCCTTGCTCGCGCTTTCACCGGCTCGCACGATCTCGCCGAGCGGCAGACCGACCGCGACCACGGCACCTTCGTCCGCGAGCACGCGCGCGAGTACTCCCGTCGTGGGAGATTCAATTTCTATTTCCGCTTTGTCGGTCTCGACGGTCAGCACCGTCTCGCCCTCGCGGACTTGGTCGCCGGCATGCTTGTGCCACTTGAGGACGGTTCCCTCGGTCATCGTGTGACCAAGC
>Ga0307374_10002551_pt1 | contig 32188 bp, 25 predicted proteins | sample OX3MG_FD_202532 | JGI IMG/M metagenome (GOLD analysis project Ga0307374, IMG submission 202532) | Soil microbial communities from Risofladan, Vaasa, Finland - OX-3 | ecosystem: Environmental > Terrestrial > Soil > Coastal area > Acid sulfate soil | place: Finland: Risofladan, Vaasa | collected... | reverse complement strand
TTGTGCGTAATCTAGGATACTGGAAATGGTTTACGACTCTGAGAAGAATTCCGACCAAAATGCAGAACAAGACCTGCTGCTGGCCTTGGCCGGCTCAGGAAGTGAGCTGTGGGCAGATGAGAATCCGGATGAGTACGTTCGCCGTCTGCGCGAAGATTGGCAAAGCCGGAATCTAACGAAATCTAATCGTTAACCTTTCCCACCCAAAGCGCATCTCCCCGTTTGTCGAAGACAGTGATCCCGTTAGAAAAACTTTCGCCAAACACCACAGCGATGCAATCCAACGCCTGGCGGTGTAAGTGTCGCATTTACCCTGTCACCGAGAGGAAATTGATTTCGTCTAAGTAGGAATTGAGTACAATCCTCGTTTCGCGCGATTAGTCACGCGCAAAGGGGGCGAAGCATGACCAGACCGCATCGCAAACGGGCGGGCATCTACGCGACAGTAATTAGTGGCGTCCTGGCGATTGGCGCGTTCTGCGCGACTTCTGCACTTGCGCGCGCACAGCAGGGAACGCGCACCGGACCGCCGATGAGCCACGTCCCGCGCCAAGTGCCGTCGATCAATGCGATCACTGTCGCGCCCGATCAGCTCACCGACCGCTGCCCGGACGCCATGAAGCCAGCGCCAGCCGATGCGCCTTCATGGACCGGCTGGAGCCCGACTCCCGATAATTGGCGCTTTCAGCTCGCAAAAGAAGCTGGCATTCCTGCCTCGAGCGTTCCGAAACTCAAATTGAAATGGGCCTTCGGCATTCCCAACGTACGAATCGTCCGCTCGCAACCGGCGCTGTATCGCGGGCGCGTCTACGTCGGCGGAGATGACGGCACGGTCTACTCACTCGACGCGCAAACCGGCTGTACATTTTGGGCTACGCGCGCCTCGAAGTCGGTCCGCTCGGGAATCGCCGTCGGCGAGGCTGGTTCCACCGAAGCCGTTTTCTTCGGCGATGCAGGCGGCGACGTCTACGCGCTGAATGCGAACACCGGTGCTTTCCTGTGGGCCGCGCATCCCGAAGATCACCCCGCCGCCACGATTACCGGCACGCCCACTTACTACGCCGGCCGCCTCTACGTCCCGATGTCCTCCGGGGAAGAGCAGATGCGCCGCCGTCCGGGCTACGAATGCTGCACGTTTCGCGGCAGCGTCACGGCGCTAGATGCCGCCACCGGCAACGTGATCTGGAAAACTTACATGGCGCCGCAGACTCCTTCGCCGCAGGGAAAAACGTCCAAAGGCGTTACCATAATGGGCCCTTCCGGCATGGCGGTCTGGTCGTCGCCCACACTGGATGTTGCGAAAAAACGAATCTACGTCGGCACAGGCGATAACTATGCCCCGCCCACGACTCCCACTTCCGATTCCGTGGTCGCGCTCGACATGGACTCCGGCAAATTTCTGTGGGCCACGCAATTCACGCAGCCAAAAATGGACGCGATCGTCTGCGGCACCCCGCCGAGTCCGGGATGCAATCCGCCGCACGTGCCGGAATTCGATCTGGGCGCGTCGCCCGTTCTCGTCAATCTTCGTCATGGCAAGCGCGTCCTGATCCTCGGACAAAAAACCGGCATGGTTTACGCTGTCGATCCTGACCATCGCGGCAAGCTTTTGTGGTTCGATCGCGCGGGCAAGGGAGGGCTGCTCGGCGGCGTCCAGTGGGGAATGGCCACGAATGGCAAACGCGTGTTCGTCGCCGTCTCCGATCTCGCCTTCTCGGGTCACGGCCCAAATCCCAATGAAGGCGGCGGGATTTCCGCGTATCGCGTGAACAATGGGAAGCTAGTCTGGCACACGCCGGCGCCGGGTTGCGGCGAGCGCCGTCCATGCAGCCCGGCTCAGTCGCAGGCGGTCAGCGCCATTCCCGGCGCGGTTTTCTCCGGCTCGATCGATGGCCATCTGCGCGCCTACGCAGCGAGCGATGGCAAGATTATTTGGGATTTCGATACCGCTCAGTCATTTGACACCGTCGATCACGTGCCTGCGAAAGGCGGCTCGCTTGATGTGGGCGGACCCGTAATCGCGGGCGGCATGGTGTTCGTCATGTCCGGCTATCCCGGATTCGGCGCCATGCCGGGGAACGTGCTCTTAGCGTTCTCGGCTCACTAACGGCCCGGGGTCCGAAAGCGCGTTAACCCCGCATTTGGCACACCATGGCCGCATCTTTCAGCGTTGCGTCCGCCAAGCCATTAAATCGTGACGCCACTATACCTGCGCGGCGCCACCATCGACGAACAGTTCGATACCGGTGATGAAGCTGCTCTCGTCCGATGCAAGAAAAGACGCCGCCTTAGCAATTTCGTCCGGACTTCCCAATCTTCCCATCGGCACGATGCTGGCCATATTGGCCCTGAACTGCGACCGCTCTTCGGGTGTCTTTCCCAACGAATCGATTCCCGGCGTATCAATCGGTCCCGGGCTCACCGTATTCACGCGAATTTTCCGGTCTTTCAGGTCCTGCGTCCAACTTCTCGCGAACGAACGTACTGCGGCCTTGGTCGCGCTATAGACGCTCATCGCCGGGAAGCCCTTCGACGACACAATCGAAGCATTCAGAATGATCGAGCCGCCGTCCGGCATCAACGGCAGCGCCTTCTGCACCGTGAACAGCAGTCCCTTCACATTCGCGCCGAATGTCTTGTCAAATTGCTCTTCGGTGATGGCTCCTAGCGGCGCGGGTATACCTCCTCCGGCATTCGCGAATAGGATGTCCACGCGCCCCTTCTGCTGTTTCACCGTTGCGTAGAGCCGGTCCAGGTCTTCCAGCTTGGAGACATCCCCTTGAACCCCCGCCACGTTGTTTCCGATGGCTTTCAGGGCCTCATCCAGCTCCGTTTGCCGCCGCCCGGTAATGAAAACATAGGCTCCTTCGTCGGCGAACCTCTTTGCCGTGGCCAGGCCGATGCCGCTGCTTCCGCCGGTCACAACGGCTACTTTTCCGTCAAGCTTTCCCATGATCCCCTCCCATTGCGCGCTTGCTTCAGATGCCGCCGTGCGGGCGCTCGACTCAAAATCCTTCGGCCCCCACTGTTCGCGCGGGTCGAGCGGCAGTAAATGCGAAGGTTTTGAAGTGATTGCGAGGTACAGGCGCTGGCCTCCTGTACTAAACCTGTACTTCCGGGCAGTAGAGCGTTTCTTGTCGTTCCTGCTACCGTCGATCTGAACATGTGCTCAGACAAGAAACTCGCAGCAGGCAATCCTCGATACGCGCCGGCGGCGACGTCGGAGCTCCGCGGTCGGTCGGAACACCTTGGCTACCACACGCCGATTCTGGTTCCGATAGCCACGAATTACGAGCTTCAAGTCACGCGTAACGAACCGGGTGCCAGATCGATACACGTTCGGCCGAAATCGTTCGTAACTCATTGCAAACAAACGACCGCAGGCCAGCCAGATCGATACACATTCGTCTCGAATCTGCCGAGCTTTTTCAGCCCGTTTTTAGCCATCGCGCGGCGCAATTTTCCCCGCGGCGCGTGTCTGACTGCCGATCGAAACTACACATGGAGTTGCAAAGTGGGTAGCGGGGAATTAAAGCTTCAGGTAAGATGTAGTGGTTTGCGGAGAAAACCTTGACACTCACGAACATACAAGGGACCACGAACGGAGCGAAGACTCTGGTTCGCGTCCGCCCCCGGGGATTTTGTGCCGGAGTGGTGCGCGCCGTAGATATCGTCGAGTTGGCGCTCGAAACCTTTGGGAATCCAGTTTACGTGCACCACGAAATCGTGCACAACCGCTACGTTGTGGACCAGTTGCGTCGACGCGGTGCTATTTTCGTCGAGGCTATCGGCGAAGTTCCAGTGGGCGCGGTGCTCGTTTTCAGCGCTCATGGCGTGCCCCCGCGAGTTCGCGCCGAAGCGAAAGAGCGCAACCTCAAGATTATCGACGCAACCTGCCCGCTGGTGACCAAAGTGCACCTCGAAGCGCTGAAGTTCGCGCGTGAGGACCGCACGTTGATTCTGATCGGGCATCGCGATCACCAGGAAATAGTGGGAACTTCCGGAGAAGCTCCGGAGCGAACGGTCGTGGTGGGAAGTGTCGAAGAAGTCGATCGGCTGCAAGTACCCGACCCGAAGCGCCTGGCATTTCTGACGCAAACTACGCTTTCGCTCTACGACACCCAGGAAATCGTGGCGCGTCTGCGGCAGCGTTTTCCGGAAATCGTCGGGCCGGCGTCGGACGACATTTGCTACGCCACACAAAACCGCCAGGAAGCAGTGGAGGCGCTGACGCGCGAAGTGGAATTGATCCTGGTGGTCGGCTCGGCGAACAGCTCCAACTCGAATCGTCTGGTGGAAGTCGCGCAGCGCGCTGGGGTGGCCGCGCGCCTCATCGAAGACGCCAACGACATCGACGCCGAATCGCTCGAGAAAGTAAAAACCATTGGCCTGACCGCTGGAGCTTCCGCGCCGGAGATTTTGGTCGAGCAAGTAAGCCAGCGGCTTTCGAGTTTCGGATTCACCAATCATCGCGATCTCGATCTGATCCGCGAAGATGTGCGGTTCACTCTGCCGCCGGAGCTGGCTGCGGCGCGCCAAGGACGGGCTGCAAATTGATCCGGAACTTATTGGTCGCCGGCATTGCCTACATCATCCGCTGCACAAGGAGCGTGTGAGTGGCGGTCAAAATCGTCCGCCAGCCGAATAAGATTATCGTGTTGGGATCGCCCACCAGTGCGGCTGCGATGTCCGCCGGCCACGAAGGCGCTCCCGCAGCCCTGCGCAAGGCTGGCTTGATCGACCGGCTCCGGTCGGTCGGATACGAAGTGGAAGATTTCGGCGACGATCCGGTTCAACTTTCCAAGCCTGACGACGAAAGTCCCCGCACCCGAAATATTGCAGGTGTTCTCGCCTCCATTAATGCATTGAAACCTCGCGTGGAATTGGCCGTGAAATCCGGCGCGCTGCCGCTGATCTTGAGTGGCGATTGTTCCATCGTTCTCGCCACAGTTGCGGCGATGCGCCGATACTTTCGCAACGTGGGCTTGATTTATGTGGATCGCGACGCGGACTTGAACACGCCGGCAACAACTCCTTCTGGCTCGCTCGATGGCATGGTGATTTCGCACGTCACCGGTCGCGGAGCCGCCGAACTGGTCCGATTCTGGAGCGAGCCGCCGCTGGCGCGCGATCCCGATGTGGCGCTCTTTGGTTACGAGCGCCTTGATCCTGCCGAACAGGAGGCGCTGGGGCGCAGCACGTTGCGGAGTTATCCCGCCGCCGATATTCGCAAAAAAGGCGCGGCTGAGATGGCGCGCACTGTGGCCGAGAGCATTCACGGAAGAAAAAACGAATTCGTGCTGCACTTTGACGTCGACGTTATCGACGGATTCTCCGCTACGAATTTTCCAGGCGATGGCGGTCTGACTTTCGCGGACGTTCGCGACGCGCTCGAAGTTTTCGCCGCGCATCCGCATCTCGGCGCGATCGAGGTTGCCGCATATAATCCGGCGAAAGATCCCGACGGCGCTGGCGCGAAACAGCTAGTCGATTTGCTGGCGGACGTGCTGGCAAAGCGGCTTGAGGCGTTGAAATCCGCGGCCGAGCCGAAAACCGCCGAACCAAACCAAGAAAAACCTGCTGAGGAGCAAACGTCCGCACCGGCGCCGGCTCCCTCCGCGGCGGCACAGGCCGGTGGAATCGCGGAAAGCGTGCCACCGCCTGCGCCAGAAGAAGCATGGGTTTCGGATTCAGACGAAGACGAGTCGAATGCCGACGCAAACGAAACGCCGAACGAAACACCGAACGACGACGCGAATGGCGAGTCGGCGGACGAAACTGGCCAGCCGGATGAAACAGGCTCCTAAGTCCATCGCGCTAGCGAACCAACGTGCCTACCGTTAAGAACTCTTTGAAATTTCAGCCGCAAGTGATCATTTTTGACGTGGACGGCGTGCTGGTCGACGTTCGTGGGTCTTTCCACCGCACCACGCTCGAAACCGTGCGCTTTTTTACCAACAAGCGCGTCACCACGCACCAATTACAAAAGTGGAAAAACCAGTCGGGATTCAACGACGATTGGAAGCTCTCGACGGCGTGGGTGCAGTCGCTCGGCGGCAAATTTGAATACGACGAAGTGAAGCGAAAATTCGTAGAGCTTTACTGGGGAGCGAGCGGCGATCGCGGCAACGTGGAGCGCGAAAAATGGCTGCTGCCGAAACCGCAGCTGCGCCGGTTGGCGGCGCGCGCGGAACTCGCCATTTTCACCGGGCGCGTCCGCAAAGAGTTGGACTACACGCTGGATCGCAACGGCGTGCACGAATTATTCGGTCACATCGTTACTGCGGAAGTTGTGTCCAAGCCGAAGCCTGCTCCCGAAGGCCTGCTTGCCATCTTGAACGGCCGCGATCCAGCGAAGGCGATTTACGTGGGAGACAACGTGGATGACGCGCTCGCGGCGCAGGCGGCCGGCGTAGCTTTCGTTGGCGTTGTGTCCCCGCAGATCGAACGAAGTCGAGCGCGCGCGGCGCTGCTGCGAAAGCTTGGCGCGAAGGTTATCGTAAGTGACGTAAAAGAGCTGGAATCCCGCATCGGCGGCGCTGCGCCCATTTCGCGCGCTAGAACTTCTGTCCCATCAACGGCATAGAACCACACGATAGTGCTAAACAGGACACCGGTACCATTGCCGCGGATATAGCCGAAAGCCATAGTAGATGGCATGAGAGGCCGTTCGCCTCTCGTTCGCTATGGCAGACAACATTCAAGTGCGGACCGCAGCCGCCCGAGGTTTCGTTCGTAGCCTCAACATACTGCTAAAGTTCGCGCGGATGTACGATTTCGGCCATCCGCGCACCGCGAAGCAGTACGAAACGGCGTGGACGGAGTTACGCACGGCGCTTGGCTCTGAAGATGCTGCAGGCTTGCTACTGGCTGTTTCCGGCGATCAACTCCTGATAGATGGCACGCCGCTGGAATCCGGCCCATCGGAGAAGAGCTTCGCGCAGATGCTCTCCACCGCAGGCATCGCCAGCATCCACTTCGCCCCGAAAATGGCGCAGGCAAGCTTGGCGCGCTTCGTCCGAGGATTCCCGACCGGAAGCGGCTCGAAACCCACGCAGCTTGCCGAGCAGATGAAAGCCGCGCTTGAAGGCGATCCCAACGTCCATGTGAACGAAGTTTGCTTTGTGCCCGCCGATTCGGCGGTGGCCAAGACCACGGTTGCAGCACAGCTCGCCGCGCGCACGTTGGGGATGAATGCGGAGCAGACGGACGCGCTGCTGAACGATCCCGAAAAGCTGCTGCAGTTGATTGTCGCCGCCGAAGGATCAAAGGGACGATCTGTGGGCGATGGAAGCGGCGGCTCGGGTCCGGGCGGACAGGGCTCAGGCGGAGGCTACGGTTCAGGGCACGGATATGGTTCTGTCGCGGGCAACGGCTCCAGCACCGGTTACCGCTCGGGTTCCGGGAACGGTGGCGGAACCGGCGGAGGCTTTGGTCCGGGTGCTGGTTATGGATCAGGAGGCGGAAACGGCTCGGGCGGAGGCGTCGGGAGCGGACGCGATAACGGCACGGCCCGTGGGAACGGCCAAGAAAACGCTGGTAACGGAGGCGGTGGCGACGGACACGGCTACAGCTACGGCGGCCGTGATTCGGGAGGAAGCGGACCTGCCGACGAGCGCCGAACGCACGGTTATTTTCAGGTAGGCAATCCCAGCGCTGCTGCACCGAACAACTCTGGTCAAACCGGCCGCGGGGAGTCGCAGACTGACGGTGGCGTGATCGGCGCGTATTCAGGAGGAAGTCTACTTGGCGCGCTTGGGAACCCGGAATTCTCCGGCGGCACTACTCCGGTGGGCGGCGCGGCTGCGGAAGGACCAATCTCCGCGGTTCAAGCAGCAGGTGGCTGGAACATTGTGAACAGTGGCGGCGCAGGGATTCCCGTGGAGCCAAACTCTGGTGGATTTTGGCTCAATCAGGAGTTTACATCGCAAGGCGCGGCACGGGCCGGCGGCGGAACTGGTCCAGGCGGACAAACTGGTTGGCCGGGCGGGCCGAATGCTTCCGATCAAGCAACTGCTCCAGAAGGGAGCCGTGCAAACGGCAACGCGGCGCTGGCACCGAATGGCGGCCCATCGGTGGAACAGGGTGGCAATGGAGTGCGCGGCTGGCTGTCGGGCAGAGCAGCGGGAGAAGCGCAAGAGCGCATTAGCCGCTGGGTGCATTCTTCGGCGGGCATTCGCACGAGCCGTCAAGCGCGCAATGCGGGCAAAGGTTCGATGGCCGTTGAGACAGGCCTGATGAACATGCAGCAAGACGAACTGCAGGGAATATTGCAGGTGCTGGCGCAAGTGGCGCGCACGAATGAATCGCAGCGCGACCCAATCGACCCGATTGCCTTTCAATCACGACTATCAGTGCTGCCGCGGAGAGCGCGATTTACAGTCAGTCAGGCGCTGGCTGCACTCGCGGCGCAGGCGCCGTCGCAAGATTCCGACCGTCCAACGCTGCTGAAGTTGGCCGAGCATATCGCGGTGCGGTTCGCACTGGAAAGCTTCGAGCGCGGCGACGTGGAAGTGAATGCAGTCCGGCAAGTGCTGGAGGAGATGAGCCTGGAGCTGGAAGGGCTGCGAAAAGTGGTTGGAGTATATGAGGAAAAGCTGGGCCGCGCGGGAATTCCCGTGGAATCGCACACGGAATCGCTGGCACGGGATTTCTGGGCGCGAGTTCCGGAAGAGAAGCGCAAGGCAGTCCTGGAGTCCGAGAATGCGTGGTGCGTGCCTGCGGTGAAGGTGCGCGAGTACCTGGAAAAGCTGATCAAAGACGGCAAGGGAGAAGAAGCGGACAACGTGCTGCGCAACTACGCCAAGTGCGTGCAAGATAAAAATACCGAGGCGCGAAAGCAGACAGCGCTGGGAGTTGCGGAATTGGCGCCGCTCTACGCCGAGCGGGACGAAAAAATTCTGACCGATACGATTCGGCTGCTGGGAGTTCAGCTGGCGGAGGAACGTGACTCGGAGTTGCAAAGCGTTCTGGGCGCGGCCTTCGTACGAATGAGCCAGGAAGCGACGAAAAAGCGTTTTTATCCGGCGATTCAACGCTCGGTGGAGATGATCGAGTTTATCGAGGCAGAGCGCCCCAGAGGCGGAAAGAGCCTTGGGTCGCGCATCGCGGTGGAGGACAGACTTCCCGAGTTCATCGACGAATCGCTGCGGAGCGGAGAAGTTCCAAACGGCCTGAAGGATTTGCTGCGGCGAATGCCGAAGCCTTCGGCGGAGCAGATTGCGGCGCGATTCAGCCGAGTGGGATTCCGGCAGGATTGCGATCTGCTGGTCTCCATGATGGAACTGCTGGGGCCGGAAGCTCTCGACCATTTGCGAGTACAGTTGCGCGAGGGCGATGCACACCAATCCATCGACACCGTTGGAATTCTGGCGCGCATGGACTTGGAACAACTCGAACGGTACTTGCCAGAGCGCATGCGGGAATGGAAACGTGCCTCGCACGACCGGGTGGTCCGGCAGATTGCGGGGAGCGGCGCGGAAGACCGCGGCAGGCTGCTGCTGGAGCTGTTTGATTCCCTGGACGTATTGATCCGTCCATTGGCGATCGACGAAATTGGAATGGCGGGCGAAAAATTGGCGGAAATGCGCCTGCTACGAATCGCAGAAGGCGACATTCCAAAGGGATCAACGGAATACTTGCGGCTGAAAGCTATCGAGGCGCTGGGCCGTCTGCGCACGGCAGGAAGCGAAACGGTGCTACGGCGTATCGCGGAAACGCGCAAAGCGTGGCGCTGGACGTACGCGTCCGAGCTCCGGTTGGTATCCTCGCAGGCGCTTGAAAAGATCGATCCGGAATGGGTGCGCGATTTTCTGCCTCGCAGTGGATTGAACGTGGCCGAACTCTCGATCGAAATTCTGGACAGCGATCCGGCATCGTCAGCGATTCGGCAGCGGCGATATCCGCGGCTGCGGCTGGAAAAGCCAGTTTCCGCGGTGACGACGAATTTGAAGGAAAACTATCAGCTGGAAATTCCAGAGATGGCCCTGGGCGGCGGAGTCGCGGTGTGCCAGCAGAACCTTCATCCGGGAAGCGTAGTCGAACTGAAGCTGAACGGCACATTGAACGCAGTTAAGGCTCAATCGATCGTGCGCGACGCGAACACGCAGGCGCGAGCGTTTGAGGTGGTGGAAATGGACCTCGAAGAACGCGCCAAGCTGCGCAAATTGTTGGTGCATCTGGGCAGCTTGCAGAGGGAGTCGCGTCCGGACGAGCGTAGCCGGAAAAGCACGCGGACTTTCATCATCGGCGGTTAGGCCGAAGACTCTGAATTTCCGGCCGGCGTAACGTTACAAGCTTGCTCCCTATTTTGCCGCCTCGCGTCTTCTGTTCGCAGCGACCCCACCCTTATCGCTACAAACACCAAAACAGACATACTGCCTATTGACGATAGTTCGAAACAGCGAAGGCTAACGTGCAGGCTAAGCCATGCCACGACTCCGACGGCGAACGTCGTTGCGTAGCAAGCGAACGCCACGTTGCGTGGAGACCAACCACGAACCATCAATAGGTCGTAGCTATGGCGTCTGTCGCCAGTTAGCGGAGATGAGTTGCTTTTGACGCGACGGACGATTGCGAGCGCAGCGTCGAGGAGCGGCAGTCCGGCTAACGTGAACGGAAGAAGCGCGCGTGAGTCAGCGGGGGTATTCGAGTGCGCGGAAGTGAGAGTCAGAAACGCGATGCAGAAGCCTAGGACGGTGCTCCCGGAGTCGCCCAGGAAAATATTCGCGGGCGGGAAGTTGAAAAATAGAAAGGCGATGGAAGAGCCGAGCATGCTCCAGCCGACGACGGAATCGAGTGGGGCTGAGCCGGCGTTACGAGAAATTGCCAGGTAGCACATCGCAATGATTGCGGCGATGCCGCCAGCAACGCCGTCTGCACCGTCCAAAAAATTAACGCTGTTGGCGAACAGAATGACCAGCACGCAAACAAGACCGAGACTCGCTATGCCCGTGCGCGGTAGCCACTGGGCTGCAGAAAAGCGCCAGCCGCCGAGCCAAAGCAAAACGCCGGGAACGATTTGCATCGCGAGGCGGCCGTAAGGCGACATGCTGCGCAGATCATCGGCTAAGCCGACAAGCCAGACCGCTGCGAACGCGGCGATAAATGACAGCTCGCTTTCGTGAGTTGCCGCGGGGTGCGCGACAACCACCGCGAATAATATCGACAGCGCGACCGCGATTCCGCCGAGACGAGGGATGGGGCGTGAGTGAATTTTCAGAGGGCCGGCGCGGTCCACGGCTCCGAAGCGCAAGCTCAGTTTGCGGACAACCGGCGTGAGCGTGACGCAACCGCCGAATGACACGAGAGACGCGGCAACGCCAGAAAGGATCACGGCGTGATTCCGTGGAGCAAGCGGCGAAGATGTCCAGTGCGGATGCGGCATGCTTTGCGTGCAAGGCCGGCAAATCCGGATTGGCGATAGGTGGCGCGAACGTCTCGCGCGTAAAGGGGGAAAAAACCTCGCGAGACATCGCCATAGAAATGGCGGGCGGCGGAGCCGTCGGCGATTTCGGCGGTGAGCGAGACAAATCGATCGAGAATCATGCTAGCGGTTTCGGAGGAAGGCACTTCGCCGAATCCGGATTCGCCGAGCCAGACGGGGAGAACTTCCACGGACAATAGCTTGCCGCCAGCGCTAAACGCCGCGACAACGACGATGCCTTCGCGTTCTGGCAGCGAAGCGACGTAGCCGGAAACGATAGTCCCCAGGCCGTAGAAACAGAATGACGGGTGCTGCTGTTGCGTGCGCAGCATTTTGCCGCCACTAATCCGATGGGAATGAGACGCTGCCACTAGATTGAAGCCGCACGAGGCAATTGAGTTGATCAGGGCGATGTCGCCGGGATCGGCGCGGTTCGTTCTGAGACAACCGGCATGGAGCAGCGCGACCGTGAATTGCGCGCCCTGCGATTTCAGCGCGGCGGCGGCAACGCGCGCGCGGGCGATCGTGGCGGGCTGAACTCCTTCGGTGCGGCGCGTTGCCAGATCGCGAGAGGCGCGTGCCGCGGCCCAAAAGCCAATTCGAATATTTCCAGCGCCGCGCCAGACGAAAACGTCGGGCGAATCGCGAAGCGTACGCCCGGCGCCAAGTGGCACCAAGTTGCGTCGTGCAAGAGCGGCGCTAGTGCGCGCAACTCCGGCGGCGCTGTGGTCGTAGCTGTGATTATTGGCGAAGCCGACCGGCAGGCAGCGAATCGCTTGGAGATAATCGAGCGATTGCGAACTGGCCGAAACGATCGCACCGATTCCGTCGAGCGGGCGCACGCGAAGATCCTCTGAATCCAGGGGACATTCGAGATTCAGGAACGTGAGCGCCACATCATCGAAAATCCGTTGCACACCTCGCGCAGACGCGATCCAACTTCTCTCCGTAAGAGATAGCGAGCCGGCCGGTAAAAAATCCCCGGCAATCGCCACGCGGGCGACGGCGGGTTGAGGTTCGGCGGATTGCCAAATGGTGAGCGAAGGCAGCGTCATGATGCCTCTGCGCGGATCGTACTGGGCGTTCGCGAAAACGCCCACTGTAACAGGCGCTTGCGTAACGGATGTCGCCACACTGGAATTAGTAGGAGCGCCAGCAACACGGCAGCGACGGCGACTTGCACCCATCCCGAAGCATGAGCGCGTAGAAAGATTGAAAGGGGCAAACAAATCGCCGCACAGATTGCGCTGCTGGTCAGGAGTTCGCGACTTTCGTCCGGCAGCAGCAGGACGAATGGCACGTGATTCGCCAGGTGATACGCCACGAGAATTAGTACGTATCCGAATGCCAGCGAGAATGCCGACGCCGCGACTACGGCCACTCCGCCGAAATAATGTCCCACGAGATAGCCGAGGCCGGCATTGAGAGCGGCAGTGCTGATGCACCCAATGGTGACCCAACGGAGAGCGCCGGTGCCAAGGTCGATAACGTATGCGGAATTGGAAAGAATGTTGACGAGCCACGCGACGGCCAAAATGCAGACAAACTCGACAAACATCGGCTCATAACGGCCGATCCAAACGCGCGAAACCAGTGGAGCTAGAAGAACCAATCCTGCAAACGTTGGCACGGCAAGAAAAAAAACCATTCGGTAGGATTCACGATAAAGGGCTGGGAGCGATTGTGCGTCGCGTTCCTGAAGGTTCGATACTGTGGGAACCAACACTTGATTGGCTTGCACGATCAGCTCTCTGAAGGTGACAACCCAGCGAGAGGCAAGGTCGTAGAGCCCGGTCATCGCGAGCCCGCCGAATTTTGCGATCAGAGCCTTGGCGACTGGTTCGCGAAGCGATTGGCTTGCGGTAATCAGTTGAAAATGGAGCCCGTACGCAGCTATTTCGCGGAAGAGATTGCGATTCCAGCGGTGGGGAATCAGCGGCAGTTGAGGAAGCTTACGCCGGAGAAGAATCCAGGAAAGCGCGACGAATACCGCAGCCTGAAGCGCTTGGGCGACCGCCAAGCCTTCTAACCCATGAGCGGGAACGAGCGCGAATGCGAGCAGAAGATAGGACAGCGATCCGCCGAGCTCAAGATAATTACACAGCGTGATCCACTGTTGGCCGGCGAGACCAGCCTGCAGGATTCCTTGCATGATGTTGCACCACAAGCAGACAAGAGCAAACGGAAGAATCGCGCAGGCTTCGGCGAAATGCGCTCGCGGAACAACCAGTGCGAGCACCCAGCGGGCCAACGGATAGAATCCCGCGGCTATGAGCGCGACGGCCGGGCCGATGGAAAGTACCACAGTCTGAATAAGTGTCGAGACTTCGCCGAAGTTTTCGCGCGCGGCGTATTTCGCTACGAACTTGATGATACTGGTGGAGAAGCCCTGGTGCGCGAGAGCGACGATGGAAGTGGTGGCGAGGACCACCGACCAGATGCCGAGGCGCTCCATGCCGATCGCGCGGATCAGGAACCGGTAAAGAAGGAAGAGGATCGCGGCGCTGGCGATCACTTGGATGGAAGTGGTCAACGCATTCAGGAAAAGTTGGCGCTGCCTCATTTGATCACGCGGGATGGCGCATCTGAGTTGAAATTGCCAGCGCGCGCCGTTTTTCTTTCCGGCTTCCAGATGCCGGAGGTGCGGCCGGCGAAAGCTTTTGCAGTCCCCACGAGCGCGGCGAAATTGACCAGGCAGAAAGACATTGGGACGTGCCAGGGCAGACGTGACCGGCTACTGCCCGAAACGAAGCCGACCGCAGCCGCGGCGTAGAACGCGACCTGCAGGCAAAGAAATAAGCGGAAATTGGGCCGGGCGAGCAACAGCATGTTGCTTGCGAGCAGACTCAGAAGGAAATAGGGCACGAGCCAGCGCAAAAGTTTATGCGACCAGAGAGCGATGGACGCTGCGCCGTATCGAAACGGATTGAGCAGGTCGCGATGCGCGAGCAAGGCGCTGAAATCCTTGCTAACGATGCGCGATTTCATGCGCAGCATGCTGGCTGCGCGAGTTTGCGAAAGATGCGTAAAGGCGATGACTCGCGAGTCGATGCGGTTGATCATGCCGGCGCGTAGGACGCGCAAGGGAAGCACAAAGTCGTCGCCGAAATTCGGAGCGAGCGGCTGCCACAAGGAACGGCGGACGGCGAACAACGATCCGGAAGCCATGGCGAGCAGGCCGCGTTCGCTTTCACGCTGGCGCAACCACGTCTCATAACGGAGATACAGGCCTTCGTTTTCGGTGACTGCTGTTTCGAATGCGTTTTGAAAACGGGGGCAGGCGCTCACCAGTCCTACGCGTGGATCGGCGAAATGTTCAAGCAGCTGCGAAAGCGCGGCGCGGGGCAGCAAGCAATCGGCGTCGGTGAAGACCAGGATCTCGCCAGAAGCAAGTGCTGCCAGGCTATTTTGCATGGAGCTTTTGCCGTGCTGCTGGGGAAAAGAAACCAAGCCCACGCCCTGGCCCGCAAATTGGCGGACGATTTCCTCGGTGCGATCCGAAGAGCCGTCGCTGCCAATGAGGATCTCGGTGCGATCGCGCGGATAATCCAGCGCGAGTAAGTTCAGAAGCTTCTCTTCGATGCAGGATTCTTCGTTGTGCGCGGCGACGATGATGCTGACGAGCGGATGTGTGGCGAGTTGCCGGCGAGCCGATTCCCGGCGTCCGATGATTCCGAGCCACAGCAGTAATGGATAGCCGAAATAGACGTATGCGATTACGGCGACGCAAGCGCAGAAAACCGTTAGCACGGAGCCTCACATATCATGGCAGAGCCGGCTCCTGGCGCGATGCGGGTTGTGCGGTCTGGCTAGCAACGAGATCGCGATACGTGATTAGTTGGATTCCAGAGCGTTCGGTGGCATCGCGAAACTCGGAACTGGTGAGCCATTCTAGCTCGCGTTCGCGCTGAACGTGGATCGCGTCGGTTTCCGAAAAGCCGCGTTCGAACAGGCCAGGATGGCAGCTCAATTCGAATGCGCCGGGCGGCGGATTCATTAGCGCTGCTTTCCACTGTTCGCCCAGTGCATCCAGGTTGTGGCGATCGCGCGAACGGAACGAGACACGGCTATCAGGCATGCGGAAGGCGCGAAAAACGCACACCTGCAATGCAGCGCGACAGGCGCGGATAAAAACGCGCCGCAGTAGCGCGCCTTCGTGGGGACCTCCCAGCCGGTCGGCGAGAGATGAATTGGTGGGTGGTGGCCAAATCGCGCAACGCGGCGCCCGAGCACAGGAGATTCCTTCCGCTTTCAGCGCGCGGATGAACGGCAACACGGCGGCGGGGTAGAGATTCATATGGTGATGCGAGTCGGCGTGAGTGGGAGTTACGCCGAGGTCTTTCATCCAGTGAATCTGGGCGCGAAATTCGGCGAAGATTTCGTTGCCTCGCGCGCTTCCCGTATAGAGGCGGCGAATCATCACGCGCGGCGAGTGAAAGTAACCGTCCGCGCCGACAAGCGAAGGCACTTTGTCCGCTGGAAGAATTGGCCGCCCAGCGCACAGATTCAGATGGACGCCGATGCCGAGGCGCGGGAAGCGCGCAGCGCGCTGGATGGCATACTCCGCCGCCGGCATGTTGGGCATCAGCGATGCGCTGGTGAGAAAACCATAACGGTGGGCGAGGATGATCCCATCGGTAATGCCGCGGCTCATCCCGAAATCATCGGCATTGACGATCAGACCCGCGGCGCTCATTGCGGCTCCTGATTGAGCTGGTTGACGATCAGCGGAATCTTTCCGCCGGGCCGAGAGATCGGAGCAGCGGCGATTTCGGCAGTGACGTACATCTCTGCGCCAAGCAATTGCTGAACACGCTCGCGAATGTGCATCAACTCTTCCGTTGCGCGGGTGTGCCACTCGGATTCGTTGGTCCGGCTGGCGACAGAGGCGCGGACGATCACGCGATCGAATCGGCTGTGAACGAATTGGCAGGAGCGCAGGGAGGTGGACTGCTTTAGAAATTGATTGAGCGCGCGAGGCGAGAAGATGCGGCCGTCGGGACAACGCAGCAAGTCGCTTTCGCGCGTGATCGTCGGGACCACCTGCGGAAAGGCGCGGCCACAAAGGCACGGGCCGGCGTCTTCCCAGCGGCCACGATCGCCAATGCGATAGCGGATCAGGGGCATGGCGCGATTGAGGAAACCCGTCCAAACGAAGTGGCCGTCTTCGCCCAGCGCGACCGGATCGCCGGCGTCGCTAACAATTTCAAGGAACCCGTGTTCGGGGATCAGGTGCATGCGGCCGGCTTCGCATTCCTGGATCAAGCCGCAGTATTCCGTCATGCCGTAGCTATCGAAAACACGCGCGCCAAATGCCTCTTCAATTTTGGATCGATTCGACGGATACAGCGGCTCCCCGCTGGTGAAGACCGCGCGCATGGGAATCTGCAATCCGCGCGCGAGCGCAAAATCAGCCAAGATGCCGAGTACGGAAGGGAATCCTTCGAGGACTTTTCCGCGATGGCGCTGTAGGAATCCGAGATATGCCTCAGCGGTGGTTTCCGAGAGATGGAAAATGCTCGCCAGGATCTGGCGCTCGGGTAGGTTGTAGGTCCAGAAGGACGGTTCGCGGCGTTCGGCAGGAACAACGCGCGCGCCCTGGAAGGTGATGCGAGGCTGCCGTGGACTGAGTCCCGCCCATGCCCACTGGCGCAGCAGAAAGGCCCAATTTTCGCGAGCGAGTTGCTCGGTGTAAGCGACCTTTAGACTTGCGCCAGTGGTTCCCGTCGTGCCGGCGCGGATGCGCTCGCGCGGGGACACATCTTGGGCGAGAAGATTTTCCTGATTTGTGAGGGCATCATCCCGAGTGAGAATCGGCAAGCGGCGCAAATCATCGAGTGAACGTAAATCTATTTTAGGATAATGGGCGTAGTACGGCGCTGTGTTCTGGGCGCACTGCAGAGTGCGACGGAGTGCGGCAAGTTGATACTCGCGGATCTGCGCGGCGGTCCAAGTTTCGTTGCGGCGCAACTGGCGCAGAAAATCGGCCGCCTGCGCCGAGTAGCGAATGCGAGTGAGCAGCCAGCCGCGGGCGCTGATGAGCACATGGCGCGCAGGAGAAGGCGCGCGGTCATAGTACGCTTGCAGTCGCGAAAGATTATTTCTCACCAGCGGCTCGATCATCGCGGCGGGCGTCCTTGGTTCGATTTACTAGCAATGGATGCGAACAATCTGCTCAGCTTTTGAACTTCAGTCACATTGTTGAAGCGCTGACTGACGAGCGCGCGTCCGCGCCGACCCATGCAGGCGGCTTCGTCGGGATGGTCGAGAAGGTGGGCGATGGAGCCGGCTAATCGCGTGGCGCTAGCCGGCGGGACGAGCAGGCCTGCTTCGCCGTCACGGAAAAACGGACGCATGGGCGCGAGATCAGTCGCTACCACCGGCAAGCCGCACGCCCAATACTCGAAAATCTTTACCGGAATGTTGAGTCGAAATTTTCGGACTGGCAGAAGCGGACTGATACCGATTCGAGCTTCGCTGATGGCGTTGGCCATGCGTTCGTGTGCCACGCGGCCGCGAATTTCGATTAAGCCGCCTAGCCCTAGCCCGTCCATGCGCTGGCGCAGAGCTTCTTCAGATCGCGGGTCATCAAAGTACCCAATCAAAAGAAGCCTGGGCGGATTACGCCGAGCGGCAAGCAGTCGAAGCGCGTCAAGCAGCACGTAAGTGCCAGTGCGTTCGGAGAGGCCGCCGCGATAGAGCAGATCGAATGACGCGTGGTGCGGGCGCGGTGGCGGGAAAAAGTTGAGATTAGGGAAATTGTAGAACACGAGCTTTCTGCTCTTGCGCTGGCGCACAAAGCGACGGAGAGTGAGCGGATCGGCGGTGATAATCGCGTCTAAAAAACGCGCCGCGAACTTTTCCGCGAGGGCCACAACGGCTGCGGCGGTGGAGCGAAGTACGGCGGGAACGGATTTCTTGCCGGCGGCGATGGACGGGAAATCCTCATAAGCGTCATAGACGATGCGCTTGCGAAAAACGACCTTCAGAACGAACGCGACGGGAAGCAGTTGCGGATCTTGGATGTGGTAAATCGCCGCTCTTTGCCGAACGAGTTTCGCTAATAGAGCGGGCCACGCGAACACGCGCTGAAGTAGATTTGCTGGCCTGCCAAGTTCCACAACGTCGATGCCGCGCGCCAACGCACTGGGGCGCATTGGCGCAAGATACCGGACGGCGACTCCCGTTTCCGCAAGGGGCAAAAGCTGGCGGTGATACGAGCGGCTCTTGAGTTCGGTGTGCGCGATGGTGCAATGGCATACGACGAGCGGTCGCTCCGATCTGGGAGCGGCGCGGTCGTGAACGAATTGAGCTGTTTGCGTCGCCATGAATTAAGTTCCCACCAGCACGGGGACGCGAATCTCTACCCGGGAATCTTGACGTGCACGAAACGCCCGAACGGCGAACACGAGACTGACGAAGAGCCACGTCGAGCGATCAGAATTAATGTTGCCGGTGTTTACGGCATTCACGAGGCCGACGAGCAGCAGAGCTGCCGTGATTTGTGAAAAGGATGTATAGGACGAGAGTTGATCGCGCAGCTGAATCAACGACTCGCGAATGGCGCTGCCGAAAATCGCGAGAACCAGCAGAAGTCCCGGGATTCCAAGTTCGCAAGCAACTTCAAGAAAGATGTTATGGGGCCATTTGTAGAGAGTTGGATTCGGCGAGAGGTAACGGTAGCCGGCGAGTCCGGCGCCGATCAGCGGATGTTGCTCGAAAAGCTTCCATCCATACTCAAGCAGGTCGGCGCGGAAATTGAGCAGATCGCCGATACTTTGACTGCGAACCAGCGTGCTTAGATACGAAATCGACGCGCCGGGAATTCCAAGGAAGGGAATTGCTCCGATTCCGACAGTTATTAGGCAAGCGACGTCGACCAAGAGTTTGCGGTTCCAGGCGACGCTCACAATGACCACCAACGCGCAGGCTATTGCCGATCCGCGCGACGCGGAGCCGAGCAGCGCGACAGCGGCCACAGCTAAGAGCGGGTATGCCAGCACGCGGCGGGGAAGCGAATTCCGCGCAATAATGCCGATCCATATCAGAACAAAAAGAGCGCATGCGACGTGGCCAAGACCGATCGTATTGTCGCTGGGGGAAACCAGGCGATGAGTGCTGCCGAGATTTGAGAGAGACCATGCGCAGATAGCGAATGCGGCGACGCCGAACCCGATTAAGAACCGTTTCATCGCGGAGGGTGTGTTGAGAACGTAAAAGGGAGCGATGATGACGATTCCCGTGACGGTCAGAAACCGGCCGAGCTTGTCGAATCCTGCCGCGAACTCGGGAGCATAGAAGAGGCTTGCGGCCATCATCGCCACCAAGGCGGCGAAGGCAAGATACACGGGCGGGAACGACAAGGGCCGGCGCCGGCGAAAAAGATTGAGAGCGATGCCGGCCAGAAGCACCGCGCCGAGCGCCAGGGTCAGGTCGAAGGGAAAGAGCGAAGCGACTGCTTCGCTACCTTTTACATCACCGATGACTACATAGGCGGCGAGCGCGCACTCCGGATACAGAAGCAGCAGAGATACTCCAGCAATAGCAAGAAAGCGGCAAAGGAACGCACTGGGAGATTCAAGGAACACGCACAGGGCGATCCCCACGGCGATAGATGCAGCGAGAATGGCAGCGTCCGAAAAACGAAGTGCGCCAGTCCGGGAGAATTCGGCGAAATGGGTGCGCTGGGCCACTCAAGACCTCGCCAGAAAGAGAACGTCGGTTACGTGTTTTAGCGCGGCAATGTCAACGGGAGTAACTCCGTCGATGATGTCGCGCGCTGCGTAGCCGTAGTGCGACATCAGTTCGGACAATTCGTAGACTCGTCGGCCCATCAACGGATATGCGCGCGGCGCGATTTCACAGATGATGACGGGCTTCACGTGAGTCACATCGAAGTACCGGCGCAGGCCTTCCAGGGCCGGGAGTTCGAATCCTTCGGCGTCGATCTTGATTAGCGCCACGTGTGGAATGTGGTGCGATTCGATATAAGAATCGAGGCGGGTGACGGGAACCTCAAGGCGCGTGGCTACTTCGAATCCGGTTTTGTAGCCAGGAACCAAGGTGTTTTGGCCGGGTTCGCGCGTGATTTGGATCGTGGCTGAACCGGACTCAGCGCCAATCGCGCACCGGTTTGCAGCGATCGAATAATCAGGATTCAGTTGGGCGAGTTGCCGAAGCCGGTGGAAGTAGCGCGGCACTGGCTCGAAGCTGTGTACTTGGCCGCTCGGGCCCACAAGGTCTGCGCCGATGGCCGAGAGATAGCCGACATTTGCGCCTACATCGATGAACACGTCACCTGGATGCAAGTAGCTCCGCATGGCATTGACCACCAGCGGCGAATAGGAATCGAAGTACATCGCAACGGCCGACGGGTTGTGGGAGGAGTCGATTTCGAATTTCAAGTTGCCGATGTGGCGCATCGCTGGAAGCAAAGGGGCTGGCCGCATGACGTGCGTCTTGGCCAGCATCACGCGGCCGAAAAGCGGAGGGTTTTTCGTCAATAGCGTGAAGGCGCGGGATGCGGATTCTCGTAGATACATTTTCTTATGCTCCGAGGTTCAATTCACGCTGCGGCAAAGCTGGTATCGCTTGGTCGTCCACAATCGAAGCGTGGGCGAACAGGCGCTGCAAGCCGCTCATGCAATCGAAATCCGATTTGCGGACGCAATTTTCTTTGTGGTCGCGAATGATGCCCGATTTGCACCCGTGCAGGTCGAGGCGAATGGCCGTGCGAGGGCGATTTTCCGGGTCACCCAGACGAGCCCAGGCAGGTCCCTTATGTATCCCGTTGCCGTGAATTGCGGCGATGCTGCCGCGTTCCGTGTGCAGCGCAACCCAGGAATCGCGCGGATAAGCGCGTTCCACTTCGTCGTCGCTCAGGCGGCCATCGTTAGCATCGATGCCGAGGTCGCGCGAGAGGCGCGGACGGCAGGAACGCACGTCATAGCGATTCGAGCCGGGGACGTAGATGAGCGGGCCGCAGCGATCGTCGATGTCGACAAGGTAGATGAAAATTTGCAGCGAATCGGATTCGTCGTTGTCCTTGTGGAAATTGCTGGAATGCAGCGCGCGCAAGTGCGGGAAGTCGCGAACGACCATGACTCGATACAGGGGAGGCACGCAGCCTAGACAGTTGGCGGCTATTTTGAGAATGCTCTCGTGAAAGGCAATGCCTAGCAGCTCTGGAATGTGCAGTAGAGGATCGCGAAGCGCAATCATTTTTTCGGTGGCGGCCAGTTGCTCGTAGGAAAGGCCTTCCAGGCTTTTGCGGTATCCGTCTTGCACCGAGTAGGCGCGGCGCAAATCAACTTGAAGGTTGCGGAACATGGCGTCCGCCTGCGCGTAGATGCGGTTGACGAGTTCCGGCGCGAAGAATTGCGGAGCCAGCGCGTAGCCGACATTGCGCAGCGAGGCAACTTGCTGCGCTTCAAAATCTGTCATGCGAAAGAGCGGGAGATTGGAATGGAATTCCCTCCGGGCTTCCGCGCCGGCGATTCGGCGCGAATAAAAGAGGCGCGACTTGCAGATCGCGCTGTATAGAGCCGGATGCTGGCGAATGGTGCGAATAAGGAACGGCGATCGGGGCGTGCTAGCGCGGGCGAGCGTTTTCTGCTTCCTTTTGCCGGATGCGGGCAACACTGTTGAAATCGACATGGAAATCTCGCTTTCTCCCAATGTGCCGCTACCTGTTGGCGAAAGACTTACCGTCGCTGCCGCTCGCTGAATCGGCCTTCAGTACGATGAAAGAAACGAATAGCCGCTGGCCAAGTGCCGCAGCATAGAACTTCTGCATGGCCGGCAAAGATCCGGGGATGCGAACGGCGGCACGCTTCAGTGCGTTGTGCCACCGGCTGCGGCCCATTTGTTGCCAGCGCGATTTTTGAAAGAGTTCCTGTTCGAACGGAACGCGAACGTGTCGCGCGATGGTGAACCCATACTTTGCGCAGAGATATCCGAGGGTGTTGAGCCCCAGAAAGTGCAGGTCATCGGGAATGCCCCAGTGAGCCTGATTCCACCGGCTCACCCGGCGGGACATTTCCGTCGTACGCATGATCACGCGGCCACCGGGCGCGAGCGCTCGTCGCAGGGAGCCGAACATTCCGTCGAATGAGGAGACGTGAGAAAAGACGCTGACCATGGTGATTGCGTCAAATCTGCGGTCGCCGCGAAACTCTTCAAACGGCAACTCGAGAATTTCGCATCCGGCCACGCGGCGGGCCAAATGCGCGGCGGCAGGATTCAGTTCGATTCCGAGGCGATAGCACTTCGGCAGCGCCGCGAAACGCTCCAACAGATTTCCGGTTCCGCAGCCAACGTCGAGAATCGACGTTGCGCCGCCGGTTTCTTCAGCGATCGGGCCGAAATGCCGGTCGTAGTAGAAGCGCTCACCTTGGTAGCGCCGCGCGCAGTCGAGAAGCTCAATCCCCGGATATTCGCCGGAAGACACGCGTTGGTGTTGCTCGGGGGCGCGCGGATAAGGATGGACGAAAAACAGTTCGCAGTTGTTGCAAACGCGGAGCTCGCAGCCGCCGTCTGAAAACGCATGTGCCGAGGAAGTGCTGCGGCATAGTGGGCAAACGGCCGCAAACGCTTCGCGGGTACTAGCGTTCGCAGGATGGCCGGCAACTTCGTAGTCAACGAGAGTATGTGGGGCAGCATTCATTGCTACATCCCGGCGCCTTTCTCGGCCATTGCCGCGGTTTGTTGCATGGCGGAGCGCTCACTGAATTCGAACTCACGCAGATTTAGTTCGTGCAGCACTTCGCGAATGGCTGTACATACTTCATCCACTTGTTCATCTGTCATCGAAGGAAAGAAAGGAAGGGCCAGGCAGCGCTCGGCGGCCGATTCGGTGTGGGGAAGTGCGCCTTCGGGTATCGATTCAATTTTGTGAAAGTACGGCTGGCGGTGGATCGCCGGAAAGTATGGGCGGCAGTCGATGCCGCGCGCATGCAAGCCACTCATCAAACTGTTCCGGCGCGAGGCGGCGTATCGCCCTCGCAGCTGAATCACGTACGTAAACCAGCTACGCTTTCCGTCGGGAAACTCACGAGGCAAATCGAATTGTGGGAGATGAGCCAGCGCCTCCGAGTACAACTGCGCCACGCGGTTACGTCTAGCGAGAAATTCGTCGATGCGATCGAGTTGCGCGAGACCCAGCGCGCAGTGCAGTTCGCTGAGGCGGTAGTTGTATCCCAGGTGCGTGTGGAGCAGCCAGCCGCCGTCGTTTGCGCGGCCTTGATTGCGGAGGCTGCGGCATAGGTTCTCTATGTGCGCGTTGTCGGTGACGATCATTCCGCCTTCGCCGCTGGTGATCTGCTTGTTGGGGTAAAAGGCGAACACGGCTGCATCACCGAATCCGCCGACGCGCCGCCCTCGATGTTCAGCGCCCAAGGCCTCGCAGGCATCCTCGATCACGTGCAGGCCGTACTCGCGGGCAGTCGTTAGGATCGGCTCCATGTCGCAGGGAAGCCCGAAGATGTGAACTGGCAAGATTGCTTTAAGCGCGCGGCCCGAACTGCGGTTGACGAGGCGCTTTGTATGCGCGTCGCGAAAGTAGTCGCGCTGGATGATCTCGCGGACGGCGACGGGATCGAGGTTTAGACTTAGCGAGTCGATGTCCGCAAAAACGGGCCGCGCATTTTCGTAAAGCAGACAATTTGCCGATGCGACAAAGCTGAACGAGGAAGTGATTGCCTCGTCCCCAGCGCCGATTCCCAGCGCCTTCACGCAGAGGTGCAGCGCAGCCGTTCCGCTACTGGTGGCGACTGCATACCGCGTTCCCGCGTATGCCGCGAAACGTGACTCGAATTCTTCCACTGCAGGGCCAAGGCTGAGGCGTCCGGAGCGAAGAATCCTGATGACCGCGTCGATTTCCCGCTCGCCGATATCCGGCTCCGAAAGGGGAATTCTCATGCGGCCTCCACGGGATGTGCGGAAACAGAAGTCGATTTTTGCGCTGCAGCGTGCGCAGGTGGACGAGCGACGTACGGTTGGACTCCGAAAGCCGGAAAAAGTTCGGAAATCGACGACAGCAATCCGGCGGAATCTTCGAGCGTAAGCATCTGTTCCATGCAATTAACAGCAGCCAAAATTCCGCTGGAGCGCGGATCTTTGTCGCGAATGGCGAGAATTCGTTTCGAGGTGGTCGCCGCAGGACGTTCCCAGCGCTCCCAGAGTTCCTCGGTCAGCTTTTCGCCTTTGCGCAAGCCACTGAACTCGATCGCGATGTCTTTGCCCGGCCGCAGTCCGGAAAAGAGCGCCATCGTCGTTGCAAGCTCGTAGATATTGAATGGCGTGCCCATTTCGAAGATGAACGTCTCGCCGTTTCGCCCCAGGGACGCGGCGCTGAGGATCAAGTGGACCGCTTCCGAGATCGACATGAAGTAACGCGACGCTTTTGGGTCGGTGATTCGTATAGGACCGCCACGCTGAATTTGCTCCCAGAACAGGCGGATGACGCTGCCGGTGCTTCCCGCCACGTTGCCGAAACGCACGTTTGAAAAACGAGTGCCTCCGGACTGCGCGGAAGATTGGCGCGAAAAGTCTTGTATGCAGAGCTCGGTAATTCTTTTGGAAAGGCCCATAAAATTCTGCGGGTTGACAGCCTTATCCGTGGAGATATTCACGAACGAGCCGACGGCGAAATCCAGCGAGGCCTGCGCCAGGTTGCGGGTTCCCAGCACGTTGTTGCGAATGGCCTCTTCCGGGTGCAGTTCGATCATCGATACGTGCTTGTGGGCGGCAGCATGGAACACAATTTCCGGCCGTTCGGTTTGGAGGATCTTGCGGACGCGCGCGTTGATCGAAAGATCCGCAAGAACCGGTTTCACACGCTCGGCGCCCAAACGCTCCGCATTTTCGAGGTTGGCGTAAAAAAGGCTATTTTCGGATTTGTCCACCAGCAGCAGCTTGCGAGGGCTGGCGGCGGCAATTTGCCTGGCAAGTTCGGAGCCGATGCTTCCGCCAGCGCCGGTCACCAGGATGGTTTTACCCTCGACCAGTTTTCCGATTTCGTGCGCGTCCGGCTGGAATTCGTCGCGCTGAAGCAGATGCTCAATTTTCGGGCCGCGAAGGTCGCGCGGCGAAATGCGTTTGTTCGGAGCTGCCTGGATAAGTTCCGGAAGCGAAGGCAACGAACGCACGGGAAGATTCAGGCGGCGGCAGGCGTCCAGAATATCGTGCATTTGCGCGTGCGTTGCGCTCGGGATGCACACCAGGATTTCGTCCGCATGGCACTCCGAAGCGACTTTGGCGAGATTGTGAGTGCCACCAAGTACAGGAACGCCGTACAGGCTGCAGCCCCGCTTTCTCGGGTCGTCGTCAGCCAGCGCGACTGGGCGGAAAGGGGACCCGGGATCGAGAGCAATTTCCTTCAGCACGGACAATCCAGCGTCACCCGCTCCCACGATTACCACGCGCGAGCCGTGTTTGCGCCGCGATGCGCGGTGCGCTCGCCACACGCGCGGGCCGAAATGGAGAAGTCCCCAAAGTGGCGCGAGGAAAGCCGCGTCCATAACCGAGAGAGCAGCCCAAGAGCCCGCAATTGGATCCACTAATGCTGTGAAAATCGCCACACATATGGCGTTGAGAACCACCGCTGCGCCGAGCGTGGGCACATCGAGAAGGTTTGCGTGGCGCAGTGAGCGGCGATACAGCTGAACTATCCCGGTTGCAACCAGCGCGGAAGCAGCGGCGACGAGAACCGTTGCAGGAAAGACTGCACGCGCCCGGCCCCATTCCGATAACGATGCCCCGGAGAGCAGAAGCACCGAGGCGACGCATGCCAGTGCTGCCAGGAAAAGTTCGGCCGCCAGTACGGTAAGCGGCGCGCGAGCACCTTCAATCCACGCCTTTAATGTGCCGAGCGACCAGGATTCGATCCCGATGGTTTCGCGTACGCTCCGAGTGGCCCTTTCGAGCGAGAGGGTTTGCATTTATAGACCCCGCTAAATCGTTTTGTAGTTGGCAACCCAGCGCGCTGGCGCCGGCCGCGATTACCTTACTTACCGGCAAACGCGGCGTCGACGCTTTTGCGCCTTTTGGTGGCTTACCCCCGGAACTCCACGGGAGAGTGCTGATTGGGCCACTCGGTTTCGCGCGGACACACCTGTCCGCAAATTTTCGGCCTCGGGGCACCGCGGCCGTTGCCCGGTGCTGCTCGTCGGCCCGACCGCTAGAGTCGCCGGTAGAGCGCTTCTGGAATCGGATACGTTCTCTTATTAAGGACGGCGCCAAGGATTGGAATTTTCGCTTCGTCACAATTCTGTTTCGCAACGCGCGCCGGCTCGCGGCGTGTGGCATTTGAAGCGACGACAAGGATTATGCCGTCGCTGAGCTGGCCAATCAGCAGAGCCTCGCGAGAGGCGCCGATCGCCGGAACGTCGATGAGCAGAAAATCGAACTCTTCGCGCAGATCGCCAAAGCGGGTTTGCAGCCGGCCGGCACTCAGCACTCCATTCGGGTCTTCGCTAACTTCTCCGGCAGTCATTAGCCAGAGACGATCCGTTCGCGTTGTACGTACGAAGTTGTCGATGGGCGCCGTGGATCGTATGGCTTCCGCGAATCCCGGGCTGAGCTTGGACCGAAAATGCTGATGCAGAGAAGGATCCCGCAAATTTGCGTCGACGATACAGACGCGAGCGGGTGTCTGCGTGGTGAGAAACTCCGCCGCCCGCGCGCAGATCCAGCTGCAGCCTGCTCTCCTGTCGACGCCGCAAAACGCCACGACCTTCGAACTTTCAGTAAGCGGAGCCGATAGGAAGACGCGCTGCACCAGCCTGGCGATTTCTTCGTTGACGGCACCACTTTGGACCTGCGCTGCATCTACGCCGGTCGCCTCAGCGTTTCTTGCCTTGGCCGTGGGTGCGACGCCAATCTGTGGCGCGGCTTCGTTCAGCATGTCAAAGTTTCGGCTCATCGCTTTTTCGCTCTGCTCTTCACTGAAAAATCAACTGCGATCCACCCCGCTGAGTATTGTCACGAAGTGTCACGACGTGCTTCGCGGAATCGCCGCAAGTACTTTCAATTCGAGATAACGATGGAGTTCGTCCGGGGTGCGGAACGAGGCATCCATCGCGTCGGCTGCATAGGCTGCTCCCAGGCTGGTGATCCCGGCGGCAAAGAGCCCCCCTAACAGGAGCCATCCGGGATGGGACGTGGGTAGAGCTGGAACCGTGGGAGCTTCGGCCATCGAAACATTCACAATGCGGCGCTCGTCGAGCGCGTCGGAAATGCGGGCTTCCTCGCGCTTACGAAGGTAAAGCAGGTAATTGTCCTCAGAGGACTTCACGGCGCGCGTCAGGTCTGTCTGCGTGTCAGCGATCTGATTTAGCGTTTCCGCGGCGTTCTGGTACTGGCGCACGATGCTTCTCAGCGAGGTTGCCCGCGCGGCAAACTGGGCGCGGTCGGCTTCCGCCTTCGCGAGTTCGGTCTCGATCCAGTCCTGCGCCGGCACGCGGTCGGTGGTGACCTCCGCAACCGGCGAATGTTCGGCCGCCAGAATAGCTTTTTGCGTTTGCGCGATCTGAGTTTCCACGTCCTTCACCGGTGGGTAGGAAGGAGCGTATTTCACGAGCATGTCGGTGCGCTTCAATTCCAGGGACAACAGCGTACCGCGCAGTTCGGCAAGCAACTGCGCATTGCCTGCTTGCCTCATTTGCGTGGTTTGGCGCTGCGGTGCGGACGTTTCCTCCGCGCGTAGCGCTTTGGCGCGCGCGGCTGCGGCGTACGCATCGGCTTGTTCCAGCTGGAGCTCCGTCTGGAACTTACTGAGCTGATCGAGGACGAGCTGCTGTTGAGCGGCGGGTGCGAACACGCCTTGTTGTTCATCGAAGTCGATCCGGCGCGCTTCGGCTGAGGCCAATTGGCTACGATATAGCGCGGTTTGCTGCGCGAAGAATTTCAAAGTTCCGGAAGGCCGATGTACGGCGGCGTGCTTTTCCTGATAGAGCGTGGCCAGAGTCTGCAGGACACGCGCAGCAAGCTTCGGGTTGCGGGACGAATAGGCCACGCGAATTATCGTGGTCTTCTGGAGCGGTTCGACGGTGAGCGCATCGCGCAACGACCGCTCCGATTCAGCGATATGCGCGGCGGGTGTGCTGTTATAACCCGAAAGGCGCTCGCTGAAACGCGTCCACCACGACCTCTGCCCACCGTCGAGACCGCAGGAGACAACGACTTTATCCAGCAAGTCAGCACTGGTTATGAGCTCGACTTCGGAATTCATATCCTCCTGGGAAACGGCCGGCACCGGCGCGACGGCTGTGCTCATATCTGGAGTGACAACGGTCTCGGCGCGATCGCGGTTCACGAAAATTTTCATTTCGGCTTGATATTTGCGAGGCATAAACAACGCCGCGAGGAGCGCTCCGCCGAAAATTCCGCAAAAAATTATCGAGGCGATCCTTCGTTGGCGGAAAATGGGCGTCGCGATGTCGCGCCAAGTTCGGGAGAACTCGGCTTTCGACTCACGCCGAACGAGAGTTAAGTCCGTGAGGGCGAGGCTGTCGTTTTTGGGATCTTCGGTTTTCATGGCTGCAATTGGTAGTAGGCCCCGAAGCCGGAAGACGGTATGAAGCGCTGAATCTTGGAAATCAGCGTTTGGGGAACGTACAGCATGTCTCCGGGAACAAGTTCGGTGACTTCGCGCCGGTGTCCGTCGAAAATCCGCTTCAAATCAATGCGCGTCACCTCATAACGGTCGCCGTCGACCCGCCGAAACAAAAGTGCCTGCGATGACTTGGCCTTGTCGTTCATTCCTCCGGCGACTGCGATTGCCTCCGCGACGGATATTGGTCCGCGCAGGTCGTACTTTCCGGGGTGGTTCACTTGTCCTGTGACCACGAAGAAAGGCTTGTCAAAATCTTTCAGCTCGACGGTAACGAGTGGATCGTGGAGGATCTTCGAGTATGCCGCTTTGATCGCTTCCACCGATTCCTGCGTCGTAAGCCCAGATAAGCGAACGTCTCCAGCACCTGAAAAACTTGCGTAACCGTCGGGCGCGATCGTGACGGTCTGGTCGAATTCCGGAGTAAGAGGGAAGTTGACCGCGATTTGGTCGCTCGGGTAGAGACGATAGCGTGCGCCGCGTCGCTGCAGAACTGGCGAATCGATTGCGGAGTTGTCCGTGGTCGCGGCCGGTGCGGACAGGTTGGGTCCTTCCGGCCGCTTGGCTCCGCCGTATGCCCAAGCTCCGGCGCTGCTCAGGCAGAGAAGGACCGAACATGTGAGTGCGCTCAGCGTCCGCATAACGTTACCTTTTGGTTTTGAACTGCGAATCCGTTTTCGATCGCACGGCCATTTCTGTCCGCTCGCAACACGTGCCCGCGAACGCGCACGCTAGGGGCCTGTTTCTCGTCCGCGAACATCGGCAAGTGAATCGCCAACTGCAACGGACAGCCAAGCGGAGGAACTGTTTCCGAGAAAACATACGCGCCGCCGGGGCTAATGTCGCGCGTGTATCCGCGCGCTTGTTGTTCCGATCCGCTCGGTGAGACCCAGCTGAAGACCACGTCGGCCCGCAGCGCGTAGCGAACCGCAGACCGAAGGTTCTCGCGCGCGTGAAAGGCGTGAACCCTGTCCGAAGGCACTTGTGGCGAGTTGGGAGCCGCTGGCATTGCGATGAGCGCACATTACGCGGTAGCGTTTCGGCCCACAAGTGGCCGAATGTCCCGAAAGCGCACAGTTGGGGATTCGGGTGCTGAGTCTATGGGAAATCGGGGCCTTTCGCAGAGACATTTATCTTCGTTCGCCGGAGAAGGGGTTGAAAAAGCACGGTACTTTTGACTTCTTACGGACGGTACGAAACAACTGCACCTAATAAACAAACGTACCTACCGCAACCAGGTTCCATTTTGGGAATTTCGCACCGTGGAAAAGTGACCCAGCCATGTGATCACCCTCCGAGCGTCCGACCCCGGTTCCTCAGCTGATTGATACGAGTGTAGTTGCAGTCGTAGCGATAGGAACGCGTGACGCGCGCAGATTGTGACCCAGCCAGCAAAACGTCAGCCAGCTTGGCGCAGCCTCTGCCAATCTTGAAGGCCGAAACGGCTGCCTCTCGGCATCCGCTGGGTAGTACTGGATGATGGCGTCGGAGGAATCGTGAAGCTGTTTTTTGCACTTTGGACGGCGGGACGTTCGCCTCAGCACGTCTCGCGGAACGGCCGATATTTACTTTCTTTTTTCTTGCATTCGCGGATATGAGTGTCTAGAATGCGCGCACCCTTCCAGAACTCCAATGGCTGCAGAGGTGTCTCATGGAGAGAATGCAGCAGTCGCGGAGCTCTGCCATCAGTGTGTTCGTTGCAGAATCCAGCTACCTGAACTGCCAGTTGCTTGAAACAGCTTTTCGACGCAAGCATCGCGGCCTGCACATCGTTGGATCGGCCGTAGCCTTACAGCCCACGCTGGCGCTTCTTGAACAGCGCAAACCCGACATTGCAGTGATTAGTGCCCAGCTCGAAGGCGGGCCGCTTGATGGATATCAGCTGCTGATCAAGTTACGCTCGCTCCAAATGATCACTCGTTCCATTCTTCTGTTGGACTCACGCGACCGCGACCTCGTCGTCGATGCCTTCCGCTGCGGAGCGCAAGGCGTGATTTTCCGTGACGAATGTATCGAGACGCTCGGACGGTGCATTCACGCCGTCCACCAGGGACAAGTGTGGGCCAACAGCGAAAATCTGCGTCACCTGTTGGACGCGCTCTGCCTCTCCATGCCGTTGAAATCCCAACACGGTCGAGTAGAGTTGCTTTCGAGACGGCAAGAAGAGGTCGTGCGGCTTGTCGCCGAAGGGATGACGAACCGCGGCGTCGCTGCACAACTGGGACTGAGCGAACACACTGTGCGCAACTACCTGTTTCAGATATTTGATCGCCTGGGGGTGTCGACGCGAGTCGAATTGGTCCTCTATTACCTTCAGAACGCTCGTGGCACCCGTATCGCAGCCGACGACTGAACCAACTGTGCCGGGATGTTCAGCGGGGAAAATACCTGAGAGGCTCTCCGAGCCTAGGCCCGAGATCGCACGTACACAATCCTTATGAACCCGATGAAGTGCGACGTATTCACGTTGGGATACGCAGCGCCGATGGAAACTCGGCACAACGCGGGCCAGTGGCGATCGGGAAATTATCCCGACGTCCCCATCGTCGCGCTCAAATCGCCTTCCGATCCGGATATAGAGGCAGCCCACTTCAGCGTAGAACTCGGCGCTGACGAACCGTTGTTGGCAACCCTGGCTGAGGCTTTGAACTCGCGACGACGCCCGTGCTAAGCGGCCGTTTTTTTCCTGCTGAACTCCCAAAGCAGAAAAATTCTTCTCAGGGATTTACCCGGTGGATAGGAATCAGGCATTCACCCGACCCCCGTTTTTGTTGCTTATACCGGCAAGCAGTGCAATTTTATTGACGCGGGGATTACGCGACGCGATTTTGTAGTTACTTTTGCTTCTGGCCGAGCTGCGCGATCAGTTCCGGCTTGGCTTTGGCTTTCTGAAATGCGGGAGCATCGTATTTCCTGACCATTTGTGCGCCACAACAACATATCGGGAGCGAAAAACCGTCCGTCGATTCCTTCTCAACTCGAACTTCCGCTTCGCATCTTGGGTTCTGGCATCTGTATCGATGTCCCTTGAGCATGATCATCATTAGGCTCCGGCCACAGAAATAAATTTCTCGGGTCAATGGTTACACGGCGGGTCGGACTGGCTGAGGGAAGGGGAATTTTGCTCAGGAACGCGAGCAGCAGCCATTTGC
>Ga0307374_10002550_pt1 | contig 32230 bp, 28 predicted proteins | sample OX3MG_FD_202532 | JGI IMG/M metagenome (GOLD analysis project Ga0307374, IMG submission 202532) | Soil microbial communities from Risofladan, Vaasa, Finland - OX-3 | ecosystem: Environmental > Terrestrial > Soil > Coastal area > Acid sulfate soil | place: Finland: Risofladan, Vaasa | collected... | reverse complement strand
CGACGACGACACGCCGCTGGCGTTCGTCCAGATGCGGCAGCGCCGTCTCGAAGAACTTCGCCAAGCCTTCGGGAGACACTTCCACACCATCAGGGTACTACTCGCGACTAATCCTGTGGCGGACCCTTACTCACGGGTTGGGTAGATATTCGACCTTCCTGGTGAGCGATCGCGCGGGGGTCCGCCGCCACTTCAGATGTTCCTGTCGAATCATTGGGTAGTGACGTCTACCGCCCTCCCCCTCCTGTCCCACTATCGCGTGGGAACCCCTGTCCTCGAAGTGCCGTTCATGGACACGCAACTATCGCGAGCGCGGTAGTCGCATGCGGTCCCACCCCGCAGATCCGAAGCCGAGTATCTTCGCCTCCGATCGCGCGGACCCGCGAACAGTGACGAGTGCGCGTTCGGACGTCCCGCAGGAACCTACTCGGTCGGGTGTTCTCCCAGTCCGCCCGACCTTGGTGCGAGGGCCCTCCCGAGAGAAGCCGCGAGATCCCGGTCGCGCTGCTCGAGGGCGTGGCTGTAGACCCGGAGCGTGACGGACGGGTCAGCGTGGCCGAGCCGGGCTCCGACCGTTACGGCGTCGTACCCAGCGCCGATCGCCTGGGTAGCGGAGAAGTGTCGCAGCGCGTGCAGGTGCGTCGGGACCTTCGCCTTCCTGGCCACCCGGATCGTGAACTTGGTCAACACGTCGGGCCGGTACGGCTCGGCACCAACCGGCGAGCGGGAGAAGATGAACCCGCCAGCGAGCACGTGGAGCGCGAGGTCCGACGCCAGTGCATCGACGTTCGCCCGGTGCCGTCGTAGGACTTCGAGGGCGAAGTCGTCGAGCCCGATCCGTCGAACCTGGTGCGTCTTGGTCGACTTCTCGGCCCAGCCGCCGCCGGCAACCTCATAGACCGAGCGGTCGATGGTCAGCGTGCCCGCCTGCCAGTCGATGTCGGACCAGCGAAGCGCGCACAGCTCGCCACGCCGCGCGCCGGTGACCGCCGCGATCAGGAGCATGGCGGCGAGTGCGGGTTCGACCTTCTCGGCCGCTTCAACGATCGCCCGCACCTGCGATGGGTCGGGAGCGTCGACCTGTGCCGCGTAGACCACCGGAGGTGATGCTCGACGGGCGACGTTTCGCTCGACGAGTGTCCAGTTCTCCGCCTGGTGCAAGGCGGCGCCAATGAGCGCGTGCACTCGGCGCACCGTGGTCGCCTTGTTGCCCTTGGCGGTCAGCTTGGCATAGAGGCGGTCGAGGTCGCCCGCGGTCAGCTTGGCGAGCCGGACCTTACCCAACTCCGGTCGGATCACCTTCTCGGCGATCCGCTCGTACTCGCGCACGGTGGTGGGGGAGCGACCGATCGACTTGCAGTGAGCGAGCCACCGGTCGAGGAGATCGGCGAGCGTCTCGGTCCCGGTCGTCGCATTGCCCTTGTCGACCTTCGCCACCATCTTCGCCAGCTCGCGGTCGGCGAGCCTGGTGCCATCGCCTTGGCGGGCCCTTCCCTTCGCCGCTTCGGGCGACACGAACGTCTTGTTGATCTGAATCGGCGTGCCGTTCGCTCGGCGCCCGGCGTACACACGGAGACGCCACACTCCCGGCCGGATCTCGGTCTTGACGCCGTTCACACTCGGGATTGTAGTCACGTTGTAGTCCCGGTGCGAGGCTCTCGAGCCACTTACCGCCTCTGAGCTGGTGCGCCTCCGGGGACTTGAACCCCGAACCTGCGGATTAAGAGTCCGTTGCTCTGCCATTGAGCTAGAGGCGCACCGGGCAGTGTACGCGACGGGAAATGGGCGGACGTCCCCGTGGCGGGCCTTGACGTGGGAGGCCCGTGCCCCCGTTGCTACCCTGGATCGCGCCGTCCGGCGATCACGGGCGTCACGACCCGGAGGGAGCAGGGCGAGGAGGCGATGGCTCGCGACCTTGACGTTCTCGCACCGTCCCGTCGGGTGGTCGTCGGCGTCGCGGCGCTCGCGGGCGCAGCCGTCGCCTGTGAATACCTGCCCTCGGTCGTCGCGTTGGGCCAGTGGGGGCCCTTCCGCACCCTTCCAGGGGATCTGTGCCGGTGGCAAGGCCCCCGGTTCCCACCACGCGTCGCCCTCACCTTCGACGACGGTCCGGACCCCGAGGTGACGCCGCGCGTGCTCGACACTCTCGACGGGCTGGGCCTTCGTGCGACGTTCTTCCTCCTCGGTGAGCGCGTCCGTCGCCACCCCGACGTCGTCGGCGAGGTCGTGCGGCGGGGGCACCAGCTCGCCACGCACGGCGACGAGCACACGCATCACCTGTTGCGCTCCCCGGCGTGGGTCGCCCGGGACCTTCGTCGGGCGAACGCGGCGCTGCACCAGCTCGGGCACGCCCCGAGTTGGTACCGTCCCGCGTACGGCCAGGCGACGGCCGCGACGCTCGCCGCCGCACGGGCACTCGGGCTCCGGACGGTCCTGTGGTCGGCGTGGGGGCGGGAGTGGGCGTCCAAAGACGCTCGAGAGGTGGCCTCGCGCGTCACCCGGCGGTTGCGGCCCGGCGCGGTCGTGCTCTTCCACGACAGCGACCGCTTCGGTCCTCCGGGCATGTCCCGCCGCGCACTCGACGCGCTCCCGCTCGTTGCCGACGAGCTGCAGGGACGTCGCCTCACGGCGGTGACGATGGACGACCTCGTCGCTTGACTGACCGGCCCGGGGGCGGTCCTCGTGCGAACCGCCGGCTCGGGCGGCGCAGGCGTGTGGGGACCCGGCCTGGCGGGCAAGGTGCAAGTGACGTGCTGACGAGGTTCGGAGCTCCACGATGACGACCGACGGGGCCGCCGGGGACGCGATCCCCGGAGTGCCGCCACTCCGGGACCCCCGATCGGGTTCCCCACCCTTCGACTCGGCCGTCGTGCTCTCCGGGTCCATCGGCAAGGGGCATGACTCCGTCGCAGAAGCCTGCCGGGCCGCACTGCTCGCCACCGGGCTCCACACTGAGGTCCTCGACTGCATGTCCATGCTCGGGGGGGTCGGGTCCCGCCTCGGCACGGCGGTGTTCCGGAGGATGATCTCGGTCCCGGCCGTCTACGACGGCTTCCACTTCAGTCATCTGCGCAACGGCAGCCGTCTTCCGCGCCTTCTCGAGCGGGCCGCCGTCCGGCAGGTCCTGCCAACCGTGCGCGAGGAGGTCGCCGCCGCCGGCGCGCACCCGCTCGTCATCTCCGTGTTTCCCACGGGGGTGTCGGCGGTGGCAGCGCTCAAGCGCGAGCGCCCCGGCCTCTCGACCGTCGCCGTCTGCACGGACGCGTGCGCGCACCGGATGTGGGTCGCCGACGGCACCGATCTCTACGTCGTCTGCTCGCCGCTCGCAGCACTGACGGTCCGGCGGTACGCACCCGACGCCGAGGTGGCCGTCGTGCCGCCGCCGGTGCGCCCGCAGTTCTACGACGCCCCGGCCAAGCAGTCGGCGCGCCAGCTCCTCGGTATCTCGCCGGACGCGCGGTGCGTGCTCCTGATGGCCGGGGGATGGGGGCTCGGCCCACTCGACGAGACGGCCGATGCGCTGGCGCGGGCGGGTTACTGGGTGCTGGGGGTGGCGGGTGCCAACGCCCGCCTCTACCGCCGTCTCCGGGTCGTCGCGTCGCGATGCGGGCGGGTACTTCCCTTCGCCATGACCAACCGGGTCCCAGAGCTGATGGCAGCGGCCGACGCCGTCGTCACCTCCTCGGGGCAGACGTGCCACGAGGCGAGAGTGGTGGGGCGCTGGCTCGTCGTCCTCGACGTGGTGCCCGGTCACGGCCGCGAGAACACGCTGCACGAGCTCGAACGAGGGGGCGCGCTCGCGTGCTCGCCGGACCCCGACGCGGTGACTGCCGCCGTCCGGCTGATCTTCGCCGAGCAGCCCGAGCAGCCACCATGGCCGGTCGGGAGCGCGGTGGAGTGGCAGAAGCACTTCTTCGGCGCGATGAGTGCCGTCGGTTTCGACGCGCGGACGGGCAACGGCCCCGCGTGCACCACCCGCCCCTCCACGGCGCAGGTCACGCCGCTCGTCCCGGCACCCGCCGGCGCGTGTTGAACCACCAGCACCGCGCGCCGCGGGTGGCGCGTCAGTGCAAGGTGCGCGCCAGAAAGTCCCAGACGATCGGCCAGGCTTGGTTCGCAGCCTCGGGCCGGTACATCGCCCGGTCGGTCGCGAAGAACGCATGTCCCGCATCTTCGAACGTGTGGAATTCGAACGTCTTTCCCGCCTCCTCGAGCGCACGCCCCAGGGCAGCGGTCTCATCGGGCGAGGGGTGTGTGTCCTCTGCGCCGAAGAGCCCGAGGAGCGGGCACGAGAGGCTCGGCACGAGGTGGACGATGGGGTGGATGCGGAGCGGCATCCCCTCGGGTGGCTCGTTCACGACGAACGCGCCATAACAGTCGATCGCGGCGTCGAGGTCGAGGCTGCACGCCGCGAGCAGGGACTGGCGGCCGCCGGAGCAGTAGCCGATCGTCGCGGCCCTTCCACTGGCCCGCTCGAGCGAGCGGAGGTGACGCACGGCACCGTCCACGTCGCCGACGAGTTGGTCGTCGGGGACTCCGCCCTTCTCCCGGGCGGCCGCGGCGGCCGCCTCGGGGTCCATCCCGAATCCTTCGCGGCTGTAGAGATTGGGGCAGAGCGCCAGGTATCCGTGGTCGGCGAAGCGGCGGGTGATCTCCTTCGTGCCCTCGTCGTAGCCCGGCATGTGGTGGATCACGACGACGCCGCCGTACGGGCCGTCGCCGAGCGGCTCGGAGAAGTAGGCCTCCAGCTCGTCCCCGCCGTGGCCAGTGATGCGGATCGTCTCCGCTCTCATCGCGTCGGTCATGGTGCACGACCCTATCCGGACCGCGCGCCACCACCTCCGAGGAGCCCGACGCTGTGCCTCGCCGCGCCCCAACGCCGCGCCGGCGATCGCTCGCGGTCAGGGTGGCCGTCGTGGTGGTGGTGATCGCGGCCGCCCGAGGCACGGCCTACCTCGCGGCAGGGCCGCACTTCGCGGCGACAGGCGCTGCGGCCAAGGAGACGGCGACCCGGGCGCCGCGCACGCGCTGCTCGGGACGTCGGCCTCGCGGCCACGGCGGGGCCTACCGCTGGATGGACTTCACCTCGAGGAGCTCTTCGAGACCGAGCCGGCCGCGTTCACGCCCGAAGCCCGACTGCTTGTACCCTCCGAACGGCGCAGAAGGGTTGAACGCAGCGCCGTTGACGTCGACCTGCCCGGTCCGCAAGAGGCGCGCGACCCGCTCGGCACGCTCTGGATCGGCGGCCCACACCGCACCCGCCAGGCCGTAGTCGGAGTCGTTGGCGATCCGGATCGCCTCCTCCTCGGTGTCGTAGGGGAGGATCGAAAGCACGGGGCCGAAGATCTCCTCTCGGGCGACGGTCATGTCGTTGGTGACCTCCGAGAACACCGTTGGCCGCACGAAGTACCCGTGGTCGAGGCCCTCGGGCGGCTCCGCGCCGCCGGTCAGCAGCTTCGCCCCTTCGGCGACGCCGGCACCGATGTACCCGCGGACCCGCTGGAGCTGAGCTGCCGACGCGAGCGGGCCGAGGGTGGTCGCGGGATCGAGCGAGCTGCCGACGACGTATCCCTCCGCCGCGGTGACGGCAAGTTCCTCGACCTCGGCGAGGCGCGCACGGGGGACGATCATCCGGGTGAGGGCCGAGCAGGTCTGGCCGGAGTTGAGGTAGCAGGCGAACACGCCCCGGGGGACGGCCGCATCGAGGTCGGCGTCCTCGAGGAGCACGTTCGCCGACTTTCCCCCGAGCTCGAGGGCGACCCGCTTCACCGCGTGCGACGCAAGCTCCATGACGCGCCGCCCGGCGCGCGTCGAGCCCGTGAACGACACCATGTCCACTTGCGGGTGCGAGGCGATCGCCTCGCCGACGACGGCTCCCGGCCCGACCACCATGTTGAACACGCCCGGAGGAAGCCCGACCTCCTCCACGACATCCGCGAGGAGGTACGCGTTCAGCGGCGCGACCTCCGACGGCTTGAGGACGACCGTGCAGCCGACCGCGAGGGCGGGCGCGACCTTCAGAGCGATCTGGTAAAGCGGGTAGTTCCACGGCGTGATGGCCCCGAGGACGCCGACGGGCTCCCGCACGACGAGCGAATTGCCGATCGCCTCTTCCCACGTGACCTCACCGACGCGTGCTGCGGCGTCGGCGAAGGCACCTGCCGCCAGGCCGGCCTGGATGATCTTGGAGAGCGCGATCGGCATGCCGACTTCGCGCGAGATGGTCGTCGCGATCGCGTCCGCCCGTGCGGCGAGCCCCTCTGAGATCCGAGCCAGGAGCTTCGCCCGGTCCTCCGCCGGCGTCGCCGACCAGGGACCGAAGGCCTCGGCCGCCGCCTCCACCGCCCGCGCGACGTCGTCGCCGGTGCCTTCGGGGACCTTCCCGAAGATCTCTTCGGTGTTGGAGTCGAGCACCTCGTGGATCCCCGCCCCCACCGGCGGGACCCACCCCCCGCCGACGTAGAACCCGTCCCGCACGTCCATGACCGCTCCTTCCGCGCCGGCGCCCCGCGGCGACTGCCCGCGCCGACGGCTCCGACGTTAGGCGTCGTGGCCGCCTGGGGTCTCGGCAGCGGCCAACCGCCAACCGAACGTTCGTCGGACCAGGGAGAACATGCAGCGACCGGGCCGAGCACGGGTGATAGAAGGAGAGCGCATGAGCACGCGTGGCACGCTGACCACGGCGCTGGCGCTCACCGTCGCCCTCCTCGGCGGCTACCTCGTCGCATGGGCGACAGGAGGTCGCGCCGGCGCGTCCGGCGCTGCGGCGCACGCCCACTCGTTGCACTGTCCGGCAGGGTCGGGGACGGGCGCGCCAGGGGTGACCCGAAGGGAGATCAAGGTCGCGGCGATCTCGACCCTGACGGGGATCCTCACGGCCGACTTCGGCTCGCTTGCGCCAGGGATCAACGCGTACTTCCACATGGTCGACGCCCACGGGGGGGTGGACGGGCGCAAGATCGAGCTCGCCTACAACCTCGACGACGCGGGGCTCTCGACCAAGTTCCAGGCGGACACGCACACCGCGATCGACCAGGATCACGCCTTCGCCGTCGCGGTGTCCTCGTACTGGTTCACGCCGACCTACTTCGCCCAGACCTGCACGCCGACCTACGGCTTCGACGTCGACGGCAACTGGTCGGGAGCGGCCAACCTGTTCGCCGCCGGAGGCTCGGTCCTCACATTGAAGACGATCGCGCCCGCCGTGGCCTATCTCGTCGACCGCACGCGCTCGAAGTCGGTCGCGATCCTGGCGTACAGCGTGTCGACGTCGTCCGACCTGTGCCGAACGACCGGCAACCTGCTTCGCGCCGCGGGCTATCACGTCAGCTTCACAGACCTGCGACTCCCTCCCATCGATGCCAATCTCACGCCGGACGTCCAGCGAATGCAGCGGGCAGGGGCCGACTTCGTCGTCTCGTGCATGACAGTGACAGGCAACGTCGCGCTGGCCCGGGATATCCAGCAGTACGGCCTGCACGTCCACCAGCTGTGGTTCGACGGCGCCGACGCGTCCGTCGTCAAGAGGTACAAGAACCTGCTGCAGGGCGTCTATTTCAACGTGCAGAACGTTCCGGAGACCGCCGCCCGGCGGTACCCGGGCGTCTACCCCGGTCTCGGGACCTACCTCAGGTACATGAACCTCTACGCCCCCGGCTACGCCGACAACGCCCTGGCGCTCGACGGATGGGAGTCCGCCGCGCTGATGATCGCGGGGATCAGGGCGGCGGGTCCGCATCTCACCCAGGCAGCAGTCGTCGCGGCCACCAACCGCATGACGGCGTTCACCGCTGGCGGCCTCGCCGAGCCCGTGGACTGGAAGACCGCCCACACCCTCCCGACACGCACGGCGTGCAGCGCCTTCGAACAGGTGAAGGGCGCCGCCGCCGTGCCGGTCCTCGGGAAGGGCAAGGAGGTCTACCTCTGCTTCAGGACCTCCCGCGTGCGGCATCCCGAGCCCGTCGCGCCGGTGCCGGGGCTCCCGGGCCTGCCCCGGTCCTGACGGCTCCCCGGAGATGGAGCAGCTCCTCGGCTTCGCCGTCCCGGGAGTGCCCTATGGCTGCGCGTACGCGGTCTTCGCGGTAGGCCTGGTCCTCACCTACCAGGCGACCGGCGTCTTCAACTTCGGGTACGGCGCGCAGGCCTACGCCTCGGCGTTCGTCTTCGCCTGGCTCGTCGACGACCAGGCATGGCCGACCTGGGCCGCCTTCCTCTGCGCGGTCGTCGTCCTCGGCCCGGGTCTCGGGGTGGTCTTCGACCGCTTCCTGTTCCGCCGCATCCAGAGCACGAACACCACGGCCAAGGTCGTGACCGGGTTGAGCCTCCTCGTCGGCATCCCCGCGCTGCTCCCGGTCCTGTTCGGCAACGAGAACCTCGTCGGTGCGCCGAGCATCGTGTTCGACCCAAACACCGTCTACTTCCATCTCGGGGCCGACGTCCCGGTCAACGGGTCGTACCTCAGCGCGCTGGTGCTCACCGTCGCGATGCTCGTCGTGCTGGTGCTCCTCTTGCGCACGACGAATCTCGGGCTCGAGATGCGCGCGGCGGTGGAGAGCCGCCGGCTGCTCGAGCTCGAGGGCGTGGACGCGCCGCGGGTGACGGCCACGGCGTGGGCCGTGTCCGGGCTGATGGCCGGCCTGGCCGGCGTGCTCCTCGCACCGACGGAGGTGACGGTCCAGTCCCAGGACTACGTGACGCTCATGGTGGCAGCCATCGCGGCAGCGGCCTGCGCCGCCCTCCGGTCCATGCCGGTCGCGGCGGTCGCCGGCGTCCTCATCGGCGTGGTCACCCTCACCGCGCAGGGCTACCTGCCGACGGCGAGCTTCTGGTACTCGGCGGTGCTGCCCGCATTCCCCTTCATCGTCCTCGCCGGCGCGCTCCTCGTCGTCCCGGGGCTCCGCAGGCTCGACGAGGCGACCGACCCGCTCTCCTCGGTCGATCCGCCCCCTCCTCCGCCGGCGGCCCGGACCCGCGGTCGGGAGGTCGACCGGATCGTGCGCACCGGCTACTGGGCGTTGCTCGTCGCGTTCGCCGCCTCGATGCTCACGTGGATGCCGCCCGCGTGGGAGACCGTGCTCAACCAGGGACTGGCGTACTCGGTGGTGTTCCTCTCGGTCACCCTCCTCACCGGCACCGCCGGCCAGCTCTCCCTCGCCCAAGCGACGCTCGCGGGGATCGCGGCGTTCACGGCCGGGCAGCTCGCGTCCCATCTCGGACTGGACTTCCTCGCGGGGGGCGCGCTCGGCGCCCTCGCGGCCTCCGTGGTCGCGGGCCTGCTCGCGCTCGCCTCGCTTCGCCTGCGGGGCCTCGGGCTCGCCCTCATGACCTTGGCCGCCGCGCTCCTGTTCGACGTCGCGATCTTCCCGGCGCAGGCGGTGAGCGGGGGGACAGGTGGGCTGGCACTGGCGGCACGGTGGCTGCCGCTCGACCTCTTCGCGCCCGACGGTCACGCCTACTTCCTCCTCGCGTTGTTGTGCGTCGTCGTGTGCGCGGGCGCCGTCGCCCTCGTCCAGCGCGGGACCGTCGGGCGGTTCCTCGCCGCCATGCGGGGGAGCGAGCTCGGCGCAGCAGGCGTCGGGGTGAACCTCCCGTGGCAGCGTGTGCTGGCCTTCGCGCTGTCCGGCGCGCTCGCCGGTGTCGGCGGGACCCTGCTCGCCATCCAGCAGACCGTGATCGCGCCGGGCGAGTTCAGCTACCAGCTCTCGCTCGCGTTCGTGGTGATCGTGGTCACGACGGGCGTCGGGACGGTGGAAGGGGCGATTCAGGCCGGCATCGGCCTCGTGGTGGTCCAGCAGCTCTTGCAGTACGCGCCACAGCGGCTGCAGGGGCTCACGTTCGTGCTCTTCGCCCTCGGCGCGCTGACCTATGCGTCGCATCCCGAAGGGATCGTCGAGCTCGAGAAGCGGCGTTGGACGGCACGCGCCGAGCGGCTCCTCGGCCGCGGCCGGACGCCGGCCGCACCGGCAGTCACGGGCCGGCCGTGATGCTGTCGGTGCGGGGGCTCGAGAAGTCCTTCGGGGGCAGGGTCGCCGTCGCCGGTGTCGACCTCGACGTCGCGGCGGGGGAGAGCGTCGGGCTGGTCGGGCCGAACGGCGCGGGGAAGACCACGGTCTTCAACTGCATCTTCGGACAGGTTCGTCCCGACGCCGGGACCGTCGAGCTCGACGGGCACGACCTCGGGCCGCTTTCGACGTGGCGCCGGGCTCGGCTCGGGATCGGCAGGACGTACCAACGGCTCGAGGTCTTTCCCGAGCTCACCGTCCGCGACCACCTGCTCGTCGCGCGGCGCGCCCATCGCCCCGAGCGTGGGGGACGGCTGTGGCGGGACCTCCTCGGCCTGAGCGCGCCTGGCCCCGAGGAGCTTGTCGCCGTCGACGGGGTCCTCGATTCGCTGGGCCTTGTCGACCTCGCCGACACGCCAGTCGCTGCGCTCGGTCTGGGCGCCTGCCGCCTCGTCGAGCTCGGTCGGGCGGTCGCCGGGGAGCCGCGGCTCCTGCTCGCGGACGAGCCCTCCTCGGGGCTCGACGAAGCCGAGACGCGTGAGCTCGCCGGGCTGCTGCGCGCGCTGCAGCTCGCCCGAGGGATGGGGATGCTCGTGGTCGAGCACGACCTCGCGATGGTCGAGGCCGTCGTCGACCGGGTCGTCGTCATGGACCTCGGCCGCGTCGTCGCGTCGGGGGACTTCCGCGAGGTGATGGGCGCGCCCGCCGTCAAGCGCGCCTACCTCGGCGTGCCGTGAGCCAGCGGATCAGCCCCGCCCTCGAGCTGGACGGCGTCTGCGCGTCCTACGGGCCCTACCGCGCGTTGTTCGGCGTGACCTTCTCGGTCGACGAGGGCGCGGCGGTCGCGCTCCTCGGGCCCAACGGCGCCGGGAAGTCCACGGTCGCACGGGTCGCCTCGGGGCTCGTGGCGCCGAGCTCGGGACGGGTCCGCGTCGCCGGACGGGACGTCACGGGCGAGCCGGCATGGACGATCGCACGCGCGGGGCTGTCACACGTGCCGGAGGGCCGGGGCGTCTTCGGCTCGCTCAGCGTCGAGGAGAACCTCGTGCTCGCCTTCCGCCGGCGCGTCGGCCGCAGGAACCTCCGGGCGTCACTCGGCCTGGCCTACGAGCGGTTCCCGGTGCTCGGCGAGCGACGGGACCAACGGGCCGCCACCCTCTCGGGCGGCCAGCAGCGGCTGCTCTCTCTCGCCAAGGTGCTCGTCGTCCCCCCGAAAGTGCTCGTCGCGGACGAGCTCTCGCTCGGTCTGGCGCCGAGCGTCGTCGAGGACGTCTACGCGAGTCTGGCCGAGGTCCGCAGCGGGGGGACGGCGCTCCTCGTGGTCGAGCAGCAGGTGGACCGGGCGTTCGCGCTCGCGTCGTCCGCGGTCGTGCTCGATCGGGGCTCGGTCGCCTACGCGGGCCCGGCCACTGGGGCACGCGCCGCGATGAGCCAGGTGCTGTCCCGGAGGCGGCGAGCCGGGGAGGTCGCGCCGCGCCGGTAGGAGACGGTGCCGCCTGCGTCGACGCCTGCATCGCAGACGGACGAGGGGGCAGCGTGCAAGGGCGCTCGTCCGGTCAGCGCTGGATGTGCCCGAGGGCGGCTTGCCCGTCGCCGGGCTCGTCGATGGCGGGATGGGAACCCACGAGCCCCACGATGACGTCGACGGCGGCCTGAGGCGTCAGCCGTTCGGTGTTGATCACCACGTCGTAGTCGGACGGGGTCTCCTCGATCCCGTAGACACGCCGCAGGTAGCGCGAGCGTCCCGTATCCGACTGGCGCAGGATCTTGGCGGCGTCGTCGTCCTGGATGCCGCGGTCGGCGGCGAGTCGCGCCACCCTCTTGGCCAATGGGGCCGTCACGCACACGCGGAGCACGTCCGAGCGGTCCGCGCATGCGTAGCACGCCGCGTGCGCGACGAGCACCGCGCTGCCACGCTCGGCGGCAGCGCGGACCGCATCTCGGATCAGTGAGAGCAGCGTCCCCGGATCCTCGAAGACCGTCCCCGGGGGACGAGGTCCACGACCGGGACAGCACCGAGGGCGCTCAGCTCCATGGGCCGGGGCGGGCCGGGGTGTGCCGGGGTGTGCCGGGGTGTGCCGGCGACGTGGCCGGCGACGTCGCCGGGACGCCTACACGTGGAAGTGGGTTGTCGGCGTGCTGGTCGACTGGGCGCCGACGCTCACGGAGGCCACGGCGCAATATGTCCCCGTGCTCCTCGTCTTGAATGTGAAGACCAACGTCCCGTTGGCGCCGGTGGTGCCGGTACCCCTCGCCTCGGGGGTGGAGCACGACGGCCCGCCGCGGACCGTGAGGTCCACCGTCGCGCCGGAGACCGGCTTCCCGCCTTGTGTGGCGTCGACGGTGAGTGGCGTGTGCCACCACAGCCCGTGCTTCGAGGGGGTGCCGGCACGGATCGACGCGGACAGCGGTGCCGCGGCGGTCACCGTCACGCTCGCCGTACCCTTCAGGAGGCCTGTGGCCGCAGTGACCGTCCCTGTCCCCGCGGTCGTCCCGGCGCGGAACGTCGTGCTCGACCCCGACGCGGGGGAGGCGCTGCCGAGCGCCGCTGTCGAGACGGTCCACGAGGCCGTGGTGACCGTCACCCGGTTCCCGTACGCGTCGGTCCCGGTCGCGCTGAACGCCTGCGTGCCGCCCTGGGCGACGGTCGCCGTGCCGGGGGAGACGGTGATCGAGGCAAGCTGCGCCGCGGTCACCGTCTCGGTCTGCGTCGCCGGCGTCCAGTTGCTCGCCGAGGCCGTGATCGTGTGCTGACCGGACGTGGTGCTCTCGAAGTAGAAGGTCGGGCTCACACGGGAGCTCCCTGTCACGTCGAGCGCGAGCGGCGACGAGAAGGGGCCTGTGGAGGACGTCGCGAAGCCCCCTGTCGCGGTGGTGAGGCTGACGGCCAACCCCGCGGGCGGCCCTGGCGCACTGAGGTCCACCGTCATCGCGGAGGACGCGGACCCCGCCGTGAGCGTCTGGCTCGTGGCGGGTGTGAACGAGAGCGTTCCGGACGATCCCCCCGACGTGTTGCCGACGGCTGTGTTCCAGCTGCCGATCCCGGTGCACAGGTCGTACCCCGAGGTGCAGGGGTGTCCGTTGGTGCCGGAGGTGACGTCGTACACCGCGAGGGAGCCGCCGTAGACGGTCGAGGCGGTCAGCGGGCTGGCCGTCTCGGCGTCGTGGGCCGCCACCATCACGGTCGAGGCGCTGGTGCCGCCGACCTGGAGCCACCCGGACTGGCCTGTCGAGAGCCGCCGGGTGTCGTAGACCGATACGCCGGTTGTCGGGTTTGCGTCGAGGGAGAGGTCGGGCGTCGCGCGGCTGCCGCCGCAGCCGACGTTGGCGTATGTCGTGTCTGCCGATTGGACCGGGTTGGCGGTCTCGTACCGGCTGCACCCGCCTCCGGCTGTCTTCCAGGCCGTCTCGGACTTCCACCTGCCCGCTGTCACGGTGAGCGTCGTCCCGCCCACGGAGATCACGTTGGGGGAGACGGAGGGATAGATCACCTGCGAGCCGGTGTCGCCCGCTGCGGCGAAGTAGCTGACGCCCGGAGCGGAGAAGTACGCGGAGTCCGAGCTCGTCTCGCCGGAGAACTCTGTGCCGCCCCAGCTCATCGAGACGTAGCTCGCGTGGGACGCCGCGTACCGGACCGCGTTCAGCAAGTTGGTGAAGCTCGCCGTGGTCGCCTCGACGAGGAGCACCTTGGCCTTCGGCGCCAACGAGTGCGCCCACTCGACGTCCAGGCTCTGCTCGAGCCCCCAGCCCGATGTTCCCCGTGGGTACGAGGTCCCCCCTGTCTGGTTCACCTTGGTGAAGCAGCCGTTCGACGTCGTACAGGAGGGGAGCCCGTACTGTGCCGAGAAGGACTGGAGGTTGCTTGCGATTGTCGGCGCCCCGTACGCGTCGACGATGGCAATGGTCTGTCCCGCGCCGCCTGTCAGGCCGAAACCGTAGGCGCTCGCGATCGTGGCCGGCGAGTACCCGTGCGGCGTCGTGCTGCTCGGTCCGGGGCGGTGTCCCTGTGGCGTCGCGCCGCCCGACGTCGATGTGGCGGCATCCACGACGTTGGCCAGGCACCTCGCGTAGCCGAGTGCGGCCGCCGCGCAGACTGCGTGCTGGTGCGCCGCCGAACGAGAAGATGCGGCGCCGGCCACCGTGGCCGGGACCGCCAGCACGCCGCCCGCTGCGAGCGCGAGCGACCCGACGAGTACCGCGAACTTGCGCCGTGACATCGCGCCCCTCCGTCTCACGCGCCGCCGCCGCTGGCGGCCACACCGTACACCCAGGGATTCCCGCCAGGGTTCCCCGGCGGGTCCCGGTGGGGCGACGCGCCGCGAGGTACCTGCGAACTCCGATCGATTCGGGGCCGTGGCGAAACCGGGGCGGCCAGCGCGGCGAGCCAGGGGGGGCAGCGGACGGGCCGGCCGGTCGGGCCGACGACCGCGTGGAGCGTGACCGCCGTCGCGCGGGGCTCGCCTCCGACCGAGAGCAGGTAGCCGAGCTCGAAGGTGGCGCCCTTCGCGTGCGCCACCCTCAGGTGCACGTCCACCTCGTCGTCGAAGTACAGCGGGCGCAGGTAGCGGACGGCCACCTCGGCGACGGGCAGTTCGACACCGGTCGCGCGGATCTCGTCGAACGGGTGGCCGGCGGCGCGCAGCAGCTCGACGCGCGCCACCTCGAGGTACGGGAGGTAGGCGGCATGGTGGACGACGCCCATTGCGTCGGTCTCGGCGAAGCGGACTCTCACTCGGTGGCAGAATCCGTAGGCGCCGGCGTCGACGGGGGGCTCCAAGGAGACTCGCACGGCGCCATCCTCACACGGGGGGCGCGCGCCGCGAAATCGTGTGCCGACGCGGCCGCGACCGGCCGCAGGCGCCAGGGCGGGCACGGGGACGTCGACGCGAGAGATGCAGGGGAGATCGAGGAGCGATGAGCACGACCGAGCGGGCGGCGTCCAGCGGCACGGTGGCGACGCGGGGTGCGCCGCTCTCCCTGACGCAGCGCTCGTCCCTCCTCATGGCGCCGCACAACCCGAGCCGTGAGTTCATGAGCTGGGTGTACCAGCTCAACGGGAGGCTCGACGTGGCAGCCCTCACGCGGGCGGTCGACGACCTCGTCGCCGCGCACGACCAGCTCCGGGTCCGGTTCGAGCCGGGACCGGGGGGCGACGTGGAGACGGCGAGCCAGTACGTCACGGCCTTTCGTCCGGGGGTCGTCCGCATCGTCCGGCTCGACGACCGTCCGAAGCTCGAAGCCCTGACGGCGGCCGTGGTGGCCGTCGAGGCCGAGTACCGGGACCTTTCCCCCTGGGACGAGCCCCGGCTCCAGGCGACGCTCTACGTGGTCGCCCCGAAGACCCACGTGCTCTCGATCTTCGTCGCCGAAGCCCTCGTCGACGGGGAGTCCGGGACCCTGGTCGCCGCGGAGCTGTCGAGGGCGTACGCGCAGCACGCCGGAAAGGCACCCCCTGACCTCCCGCTTCCTTCGGCCGGGAGCTACCTGCGCTGGGTGCAGGACAACCCGGTGCCCGACGCCGTGCAGCAGCGCGCCGTGGACCACTGGCGGGCACTGCGCACCGTGCCGATCGCGGCGGGCTCGTGGCCGATGACGCTCCCGCCCGGCGTACGCCCGAGGGCGAGGTTCTTCAACGCGCCGGCCGGGCACTGGCGACACCTCCTCGAGGTCACCCCGGGGATGGCGGCCATGCCGTTCGTGGTGGTGCTGTCGTGGCTGGAGATGTCACTCGCCCGTGTGGCCGGGGCCGAGCGATTCGTCGTCACCTCTGCGGTCTCCAACCGGAGCCGCCCCGGAGCGAAGGACCTCATCGGGAACTTCGTCGGGCCGGTGCGCATGGCGGCCCAGGTCGCTCCCTCGGACCGCTTGGAGGACGTCTCCCCGAGGGTGCTGCGCGCGTTGCGAGAGGCGCTGGCCGCGAGTGTCGTACCCGTCCCGCTGGCCGAAGCCCGCATGCGGGCCCCCGCCGAGTTCGTCCCGCCGGAGCCGACGGTGTCCTTCTTCATGTTCGACGAGCGCGAAGGTCCCGACCTTGCGGGGGTCCGCCAGCGACGGTTCCGGGTCAACACGGGCAGGGACGTGCTCCGGGTGAACTGCACGCCCGACGAGGCGGGGGGACGCAACTTCTTCGTGATCTCCGGATCGGCCCCCGACGAGCTCGTCGACGAGCTCGTCGGCGAGCTGCAGCGCCATCTCGGACTTCGGGCCTGACCCCGAGGACGCGCGGAGGCGACGGGTTCCGGCGGGCTCAGCCCGGGAGCTCGTCGGCGCCGGGTCTCGCTTGCTCCTCCTGGGCGCGGAGCCCCTGGCGGGAGTGCAGCGCCCGTTCGGACCTGAGCACCGAGATGCGGTGCACGAGCACTGCGACGATGGCGAGGACGAAGAGCGCGGCGAGAACGTAGCCGGCGTCGCTGAAGACCTTGATGACGTGGTGCCAGCTGGCGCCGAGGCTGTAGCCGATGCTCGCGAGGATGCCGCACCAGATGGCGCAGCCGGCCACGGTATACGCCAGGAACTTCCCGAACGTCATCTCCCCGAGGCCCGCAGCCAGGGAGACGAACGAGCGGAGGAGCGGGATGAAGCGTCCGAACAGCACGAACGGCTCGCCGCGGCGGGCGAACCAGGCTTCGGCCCGGTCCAGGTCCCGGTGAGTGAGCAGGACGTACCTGCCGAGCTTGTCGACGAGCGGCCGTCCACCGAACCGTCCGATCGAGTAGCCGAGGATCGAGCCGACGATCTCGCCGGCGACCGCGACCAGGATGACCGAACCGAGAGCGAGATGATCGTGCGAGGTGGTCAGCTGGCCGCTCGACAGCGCGCCCGCGTACCCGGTGGCCGCCTCGGAGCCCACCGGGATCCCCATCGCGGAGAGCAGGACGATGCCGAACAATGCGAGGTAGCCCCACGTGGCGAGGATGTGCTCCATGGCGGCTCTCTTTCTAGCGGTTCCGGGGGCGTCCTCGGCCGCACCGGCTGCAGCGGCTGCATCGGCTGGACCCGCGGCCGCCGCCCACGGAAGGATCGTCCCCGTGCATGAAGGGTTCCTGAACGTCCGCGGCGACCCGGCCGCGGTGGACGAGAGCGGGAGGGCGTGAACCGTGGCCAAGAACGTGCTCGGAGGCGAGCTCGAACCGTGCGGCACCGACCCGCTGACCGGGTTCTACCGTGACGGCTGCTGCAACACCGGTGTCGACGACGTCGGCGTGCACACGGTGTGTGCCCGGGTCGACGCCGCGTTCCTCGAGTTCTCGAGGTCACGAGGCAACGACCTGTCGACGCCGCAGCCGGGCTTCCCGGGTCTTCGACCCGGGGACCGCTGGTGCCTGTGCGCGTCTCGCTGGCAAGAAGCCCTCGAGGAGGGGATGGCGCCCGACGTGGTGCTCGAGGCCACTCACGCCGCGACCCTCGAATGGGTGGGCCTGGGCGACCTCCGCCGCCACGCGGCCGACCGCGAGAGCTGAGCTCAGAGGCGGGCCCGAAGGACCGCCGTCGCCTCGGCGGTGCGCTCCCGGAAGGCCGTGCGCGCGTCGTCCGCCGACTCGAGGACACCGGCGAGGTGCTCGAAGAACAGGCCCACGATGAACGCGCGGAGTACCCGGGCGACGGCCGGGGCGCCCGGGCCGTCGCAGATGGTGGGCTCGGATTCCTCGAGCCAGCGCTCGAGTGCCGTCTGGGTGGCGTCGAACAGCTCCACCCCGACGAGGTGAGCGGTCTCCTGACCGCGCATCACCTCGCCCAACATGAGGCGGATGAAGTCCTCGACCTCGAGCATGGACCGCAGGATGTCCTCGAGCATGTCGGCGAGCCCGTCGAAGTCGTCGCGCGAGATCGCCGCGGGGCCGGTCGACGCGGCCAGGTCCTCGATGAAGCCGCGCTCTCTCAAGACGGCAACGAGCAGCTCGCGCTTCGACGCGAAGTAGTGGTAGAGGGACGCGACGTTCAGTCCCGAGGCGGCGGCGAGGTCACGCATGCTCGTGCCGTCGACGCCTCGCTGGGACATCAGGGCGAGAGCAGTGTCGAGGATGTGCTGGCGCTGGGAGACGGCGGCCCGCTCCTGCGTTCCTGAGGAGGGTGAGGTCGTCACGCCCTCCATTGTCGGGTCCGGCAGACCCCTGCGTCGAGCGCGCTCCTGTTTCTCCTGGTCACGAGCTCGTCACTGGAGCGGCACGGGTGCCGTCGCGCAGCGGCGGATGCAATGCCGCCGCCCGACCTGCGCCGTACCGCGCCGTCGTGCTCCCGTCGTGCTCCTGTCGTGCTCCCGTCGTTCTCCGACGCGCGCCGACCCTGCGCCGTCGTGCGCCGACCCTCGGCCGCCCGGTGTTCGGTCTCGGAGCGGCCCGGCGACGGCGGCGACCTCGGCGACGATCGGTCACAAGTCATTCTGTTATGCAGAACAAGAAAAAAACCGCATTGCGCTGGCGGGAACGAGCGGCTAGAAAAGGCGACGCCGAGGCGGCGGAGTACCGGGCCACACGGCACGCCGGTGGATCGTGAGTCGAGACGGAGGGGGCACGATCCGCCGGCGGCCGGACCCCACTCCCCGGCCGGTTTCATGTACCTCCCGCGTGCTGCTGGCGCGCCCGCTCCTCTGCGGCGAGCTCGATGACGACCGCCCTGGTCGCGGCCCGCGTGGCCCGGGCACTGTCGAGCCCGAGCCGGACGAGCCGGAGAACGGACCTGGGCTCCCGCGCGACGAGGCGTGCCGCCGCCCGAAGGTCGGCGCGGCCGTCGGGGCGCAGGATGGCGGCGACCCCGGCGGTGAGCGCGCCCGCCGTGTCGCTGATCGCGCGGACGACGTCCCATGGCACCCCTCTCGCCTCGGCCGCCGCCACGATGGCCGCGGTCTCCATGTCGACGGCCGTCGCCCCGTCGAGAGGCGACGGCGAACCGACGCCGACGCCGACTCCGACGCCCTCGACGGTGACGAGCACCCCGACGCGCGTGTCGGACGTGCAGGGCGCGAACGTCGTCTTGGTCCCCGCGTCGACGACCGCCGCGGGCCGGACGAGATCGCCGACGACCAGCGCGGGATCGACCGCTCCGGCGACGCCCGTCACGAGCAGCTTGCGCGGTGCGAGCCCGTCGAGGACCTGAGCCGCGCCGGTGCCGGCCCGTGCCGCCCCCACGCCGACTACCACGGCGACGACGCCACGGCCGCGCCACGCCGGAAGGCCGAAGAGTGGCGACGCGTGGAGTCTGAGCGCGCGGACGAGCGGTCGCAGCTCCCGCGGCATCGCCGCCATCACCACGACGTCACAGGTTTCCGCCGGCCGGCTGCTCACGGAGCGCCTTCGTGTCACGGAGCGCCTTCGTGGCGCACGGCCCGCGCTGTCGCGGGGCGAGCCGCCGTCGCGCTCCGGCCTAACGGGACCGCGACCACGCACCGACGCGCGACAGGCGGTAGCTCTGCGTCTCGTCGAAGTGCTGCGAGCCCTTGCTCGCGTGGATCGAGATCAAGACCGCGACCACGTAGCCCCCGTCCAGCTGGACCTGCGTGCGGTACGTGCCGGTGACCTGTGCGCGTGCGGCGGGGGAGACCAGGCTCTTCGCCGGCTCTGTCCTGTCGTAGTACGACCCGCGCACCGAGAAGTGGTCGAGGGAGAGGAGGCGGTTGACCGGCCCGAGCACGCCCGAGGCCTGGCTCCCGCTCACGTGACGGCTGCCCTCCAACTTCCCGCTCGGGCCGTGCGCCACCTCGGCCAGGTGGTCGGGCGCCCGGAACGCGAACGAGATCTTCACCCCCGGGTTCGACGATGTGGTGTAGGTCCCTGTGACGCGGCCGGCCTGGAGGGTCGCGCTCGCTCCGTCGTGGACGGCGAGGTCGGCGCCTGTGGGCGCCTCGAAGGCCCCGAGGACCGCCCCTCCCGCCGCGAGGAGCCCGAGCAGTCCGACGAGGAGGAAAGCGAGGGGAAACCGACGCACCGTGTCAGGGTACCCGCCCGCCCCCGGTCCGCCCACCGCCCGCCCCGGTCCGCCCACCGCCCGCCCCGGTCCGCCCACCGCCCGCCCCGGTCCGCCCCGCTTACGCGCCGGTTGCGCTCTTCAGGAGGTCGACGAACCGGCTCGTCGACCGTGGGAGCGAGAAGCGGTCGAGGCGGCGGAGCGCCGCGGCGGCCAACCGCTCGCGCAGGTCGGCGTCGTCGACCACCCGATGGACGGCCGTCGCGAAGCGCAGGGGATCCTTCGTCGACAGGACGAGGCCGGAATCGCCGACGGTCTCGGGGACCGCCGTCACCCCGTACGCGACGACGGGCACCCCGTGCCCCATGGCCTCGACGATGGGGACGCAGAACCCTTCGTGCTCGGAGGCACAGACGAAGACGTCGGCTGCCCGGAAGTACGCCTCGAGCACCGACGAGTCGACCGAACCGGTGATCTCGACCGCGTCGTCGAGGCCGAGCTCGCGGATGAACGCGGCGAGCGCAGGGCCGTAGCGCTCTCCCAGTGGGGAGCCGACCAGTCGAAGGCGCGCGGCGGGGTCGTACACGCGTCGGTAGACCGACAGCATCTTGACGAGGTCGTGCGGAGCCTTGTGCGGCGACACCTTGCCGACGAAGAGAAGGTCCGTCCCGCCGCCTGCCTTGGCCTCGTCGAGGCGGCGCACCGTCGCCCCGTCGGGAGACGGCCCAGCGCGCACCATGTCGATCAGGAGCGGCACGACTGCGGTCCGTGCGTAGCCTGCCTCCACGAGCTCCAGCTCGTTGTAGTGCGAGTCGGCGACGGCGAGCGCGACGCGCGCCGCCAGCCTCGCGAGCTGCGCGCGGCCGAGTGAGGTCTCGTAGGCGACGGCAGGCTCCCACGGTGCCAGGAGCTCGGTCGGCGTGATGTTGTGGTAGTTCACGAACACCGGCTCCTCGCGCGTCATGAGCGTGTCGAAGACGGGGCTGCCGATCGACGCCTGGTAGAGGAGGAAGCGGCCCTGTGCACGGCGGCCGATCGCACCGATGGGGCGGCCGATCTCGGCCATGTCCGGCGTGCACGTCCCGTAGTAGATGTCGGACTCGATACCTGCGGCGCGCAACGAGTGGGTGAGGTTCACCGTGTGCACCCCGATTGCATCGCGGCTGGCGAGCGACGGAATGACCTGGTCAACTCGCACGGGGCTCGAGTGTAGGCAGCAGCGGCGACCGGCACGCGCCGCGTGCTCCGCGTGCTCACCGCGCTCGCCTCGCCGGCTCGGCTCGCAGCCACGAGCGCCGTCCGCTACGAGCGCCGTCCGCTGCGAGCGATCGTCGGAGCGTTACCATGTCGCATCCCACGTCCCACCCCCCTGGCATCGTTGCGCCGCGCGTCGGCCCTCCTCGCCGGATCGGCGCTCTCGGTCTCGTTCGTCCTCGTCCTCGGACCGTCTGCGGGCGCGGCCTCGCCTCCATCGGCGATCTCGCGGGCGAACGTCCCCGTGGAGCATTCGACGGAGGCGACGATGCCGTCGGACACCGTCGACGTCCGCATCGCCATGACCGAGAACGACACATCGGTCCTGGCGGTGTCCTCTGCACATGACCTCGTCGCGACCGGGGCCACAGGCGCGACGGCAGTCAGGTACACGCCGGAGGGGAACGGCAATTGGGCGATCGCGACGGGAACGGGCTGCAGCGGCCCGTGGACGACGCTCCAGACAGCCGTCGTCAAGACACCGCTCGTGCAGGCCCCGAGCACAGGGGCACTCCTCACGCTGTGTGCCGACAACCGCACACCGCTGCAGGTGCAGGGCACGCTGAAGGGCGTCTACAACTCGGCGGGCGAGGCCCGGACCGTCAACACGTTGCCGCTGGAGGACTACGTCGCCGACGTCGTGCCCGGTGAGTCCATCTCGGACTGGGGGAACGTGGGCACGGCGGGGCCGCAAGGTCACCCCTGGGGATTCCAGGCGCTCGAGGCCCAGGCGCTCGCGGTGCGCTCCTACGTCCTTGCCTCACCGGGCGGGTACGGGGGCTACGCCACAACGTGCGACCTCGTGTGCCAGACCTACCGCGGGACGACGTACCTCACCGCGAACAGCACGGCGGCCGCCCAGGACACCGCGGGCGCGGTGATGGTGCTGCCGGGTGGCGCCATCGCGTCCACCGAGTACTCGGCCTCCACCGGCGGCTACACGTCGAGCAGCGCGGAGGGGTCGCCGTTCACATCGGTGCCCGACACAGGCGACGGGGTGTGCCTCACAAAGGGCAACCCCGGTCTGTGCAACCCCAGCCACGACTGGACGGTGACTGTCAAGCTCGCCACAATCCGCGCGCATTGGCCCGCCGAGGGGACAACACCGACGGTCGCGGTCGCCGCGCGCAACGGGGACGGCACATGGGGCGGCAGGGCGACCGAGCTGTCCATCTCCGGCAACGGCACCAGCCAGACGGTGACTGCGGCTGCGTTCGTGGCAGCGCTCGGGCTCAAGTCGAACTACTTCACGATCACGCAGACGACGGGCCAGCCCCTCGTGATCACCGGTCACGGTTGGGGCCACGGGATCGGCATGGGCCAATGGGGGGCCTTCGGCTACGCCGTCGGCACAGACAACGGCCTGGGCAACTGGACCTGGCAGCAGATCGTCGACCACTACTACGCGCCGGCCACGGTGGGCACGCTGCCGGGCTCGGGCACGCCCTCCTTCTCCGCCACCCGGATCTACGGCGCCACACCGGACGGAACGGCGGCCCAGGAGCTCGAGCACCAGTTCACCTCGGGTTCGGGGAAGTGCCCGGGCTCCGGGTCCACACGGCCCGTCGTGCTCGCAACCGACGAGGGGTACCCCGACGCGCTGGCGAGCGCACCCCTGGCTCGTGCACTCGGCACCGGGACGCTCCTCACGCCGACGACACGGCTGTCGTCGGCGACCGCGACAGCCCTGCGCGACGAGGGGGTCACGCGGGTGTACGTGGTGGGCGGCCCGTTCGCGATCTCGACAACGGTGCTGGCGGCCCTTCGCTCGACGCCGGCGCGGGCCTGCGGCGGCGGGCCGGGCACCGGTGCGGACATCGCGGTGACACGCGTCTTCGGGGCGACCCGGTACGACACCGCTGCCAAGATCGCGGCGGCCGGGGCCAACCTCGACGGGGTGGGCGCGATGGACCTGGCGGGGGCGTACGCGGGGACGAACTCCACAGGGGGCGACGGCCGGTACAACACCACCCCCGGGGCGGCCTCGAGCGGCCCGGCGGGTTCGGGCGGCCTCCCGACGGCGATCGTCGCGACGGGAAGGGGCTTTCAGGACGCGGAGGCGGCGAGCGCCCTCGCCTACGCCGAGCGTCTCCCGATCCTGCTCACCACACCGAGCACCCTTTCGCCGCAGGCCTCCTCGTCGATCGCGTCGCTCGGCGTCCGCCAGGTCGTGCTGACCGGCGGCCCTCTCGCCGTTTCGGACGGCGTCGTCGCGTCGCTCGAGCATCTCGGCGTGTCGGTGCTGCGGGTCGCGGGCGCCGACGCCACCGGCACCGCGGTGGAGCTCTCGGAGCTCGAGGGGGCGCCGTCTCCCACAGGGGCGGGGTGGCAGGGGACCGGCGCGCTCACGGTCGTCCGGGGGAACGGCTACACCGACGGACTCGCAGGAGCCGTCGTCGCGGCGGACGGCCCGGGTTCCGTCGCGCCCGCACCACTCGTGCTCACCGAGTCGCCGACGACGGTCGGCAGCGCCCTCACGGCGTTCCTCCAGCTGGCCGGCGTGACAGGCGTCGGCGGCGTGCGCGTGTCCCACCTGACAGTGCTCGGCGGCACGCTCGCGGTGACCCAGACAACGGTCGACCAGATGGCCAAGGATCTCTCGGGCTGACGACGAGCGTTCGTGGCGGCCCCGACGGCGCGGTCGGCGGCGGCGGCGCCCGTGGTGACCGTGGCGCTCAGAGCTTCGAAGCGGCCGGCACGAGCTGCTCGGCGGCGATCTCCATGGTGCGCGGCTCCCACACCCGGGCGAAGGCGCCATGGGCGACCTCGATGCCGAGGCTCGCGAGACGCTCGAGGTCGTCGAGGATCTCGGGCACGCGCGTCCCGCCCTCGCCGAGGTCGAAGCGGTAGGAGACGGTCTTCTGGATCTCGTCGTAGTCGCGGCCCTCGCGTTCGCAGTGTGCGCGGAGCACGTCGAGCCGACGCTCGAGCCGGTCGTCGTTCCACAGGTTGCACGCCTGCGCATACCGGGCGACGAGCCTGAGGGTCTTCTTCTCCCCGGACCCGCCGATGAGGATCGGCGGGTGCGGGCGAGACAGTGACTGGGGGGAGTTCAACGTGCGCCCGAGCCGGTAGTGCTGCCCGTTGTAGGGGGCGTCGACCTCCGACCACATCTGCAGGCAGATCTGGAGCGTCTCCTCCAGCCGTTCGTAGCGCTCGGCGAGCGGCGGGAAGAAGAGGCCGAGACCCTTGGACTCCTCCTCGTTCCACGCGGCGCCGATCCCGAGCCAGGCACGCCCGCCCGTGAGGACGTCGAGCGTGGTCACGATCTTGGCCAGCAGCCCGGGGTCGCGGTACGTGACGCCGGTCACGAGCGTCATGAGCGACGCACGTTCCGTGCGGGCGGCGAGGTACCCGAGCGTCGTGTAGGCCTCCAGCATCTCGTGCTCGGGCGGCCCGATATGGCCGATCTGCCAGACGTGGTCCATGACGCTGATCCGGTCGATGCCCGCCTGGTCGGCCGCCGCCGCGACGTTCCCGAGCTGCGTGCGCAGTGACGACGGACCCTGTGGCCAGGTGAAGTCCGAGAGATGAAGTCCGAGTCGCATCCCCCCGTTCTACCGGCTGCCGCTCACCGGCTCCCCCGGGCGTGCCGCTCGACAGGACCGGACAGCCCGGCCACCTTCCCCAGGCGTGGGAAGGCGCGCAAGCGGCCGAAACGGCCGAGCCTGCCGGCGTCCACGCCATGGTCGGCGGCCTCCAACAGGCGACGGTCCCCCCGGCTGTTGCCGTAGGCCCAGAGTACCGGGTGTGCGGCCCCGAGCCCCTGTGAGCGGATCCACCCCATGAGTCGTGCGTACTTCTCGGCTCCGCGGCAGTTCTTGCCCTCGTAGCGACCGGTGAGCAGGTCGCCCCCCATGGCAAGGCGCGTGGCGAGGGCCGCGTCGGCGCCGAGCAGCGCGGCGGCCGGCCGCACGTAGCACTCCGGGGAGGCGGACACGACGACCACATGGTGTCCCTGCTTGCGGTGCCACTCGAGCCGTTCCCGGGTGTCGGCACGCAGTCGCCGGCGGAGATGGGCCTCGGCGAAGGCCGCGCCGATGCGGTCCAACTCGGCGACCTGCACGCCGGCCAGCAGGCGCGCGAAGAGGACCTCCTTGGCGTCGTCGGACGCGGTGCCACCCACGATCGCCGCGTGCGCGAGCCTCGGAAGGTCCGAGAGCAGCGCGCGGGCGACGGGGACGACGCCGCGGACGCGGACGAGGAACCGGATCACGCTGCCACCGTGGGTGAGCGTCCCGTCGAAGTCGAACGCCGCCACGGTCGGGCGCGCGCCGTCGGTCATCGAGGCGCCTCGTCCCGGTGCACGAGCGCGGCGCCCCCGCGCCCCTCCCCGGCACCGAAGCGCCGCGCCCCGGCGAGCGTCTCGCCGGTCTCGACGACCGCCCGGCCACGGCGAGCCTCGTTGGCGGCCGCCGCGCCCTCGGCGAGCGCCCACTGCTCGATCGCCGACATCCGGTCGCTTCGTAGGCACGCCTGCGGGAACGCCGAAAGCTCGCTCGCCAGGGCCAGCGCCTCGTCGAGTGCGCCGCCGGAGGGCGCGAGCCGCTGGACGAGGCCGATGGAGAAGGCTTCTTCTGCGCCGACGGCTCTGCCCGTGAGGATCATGTCCATGGCGCGGGCGTGGCCGATCAGGCGAGGGAGGCGGACCGTCCCGAGGTCGACGAGCGGGACTCCGAAGCGACGGCAGAAGACGCCGAAGACCGCGCCGTGCGCCGCCACCCGGAGGTCGCACCACAGCGCGAGCTCGAGACCCCCGGCGACCGCATGCCCCTCGACCGCCGCCACCACGGGCTTGCCGAGCGTCATCCGAGTCGGGCCCATCGGGCCGGGGCCGTCCGCACGCACCGCCCTGCGGTCGCCCGCGGCAAGGGCCTTCAGGTCGGCGCCCGCGCAGAAGGACCCGCCTGAGCCGGTGAGCACGGCGACGTCCGCGGACGGGTCGGCGTCGAATTCGGCGAAGGCCGCCCGCAGGCCCTCCGCGGTGGCCGAGTCGACGGCGTTGCGCACGGACGGGCGGTCGATGGTCACCACCGTGACGCGACCGTGTCGGGACACGACCACGGTCTCCCGGCGCATCCAGGGATCATCGCGCGGCCCGAGATGGCGGCCGTGCCGCGGGGCGCCCACGGCCCCGCCGCGCGCCGGGCAAAAGCCGACCCGCCGGGTAGACAATCGGACGGGCACTGCTAATCTCGGATGGTCGAGAATCACCGTGTCCACGCAGCGTCCAAGGCAAGTTCCACGATCAGGAGGGTCCATATGGCGATTCAACTCGGAGACACCGCTCCGGACTTCACGGCGGAGACCACGGAAGGCACCATCCACCTCCACGAGTGGCTGGGTGACGGCTGGGGGATCCTCTTCTCCCACCCGAAGGACTTCACGCCGGTCTGCACCACCGAACTGGGTGCGTTCGCCAAGAGGAAGGCGGAGTTCGACAAGCGCAACACCAAGTTGATCGGGCTCTCGGTCGACTCCGTGGCGTCCCACAACGACTGGGCATCCGACATCGCGGACACCCAGGGGAGCGCGTTGAACTTCCCGGTCATCGGCGACGAGGACCACCGCGTCGCCGACCTCTACGACATGATCCACCCGAACGCGAACGACACCCTCACGGTTCGCTCGGTCTTCATCATCGGCCCCGACAAGAAGGTGAAGCTGACCCTCACCTATCCGGCCTCGACGGGCCGCAACGTCGACGAGATCCTTCGCGTGCTCGACTCGCTGCAGCTCACCGCGGGCTACCAGGTGTCCACCCCGGTCAACTGGAACGACGGCGACGACGTGATCATCGCGCCGGCGATCAGCGACGACGAGGCGAAGACCAAGTTCCCCAAGGGGTTCAGGACCCTCCGGCCCTACCTCCGCCTCACGCCGCAGCCGAACAAGTAGGCCCGATCGCCCCGCCCGTTTCGGCGTCGGCCCTCGGGCCGGCGCCGTGACGCGCACGGCGAGGCACCGGCCGCGCGAGATCGGCGACGGGAGGAACGGCGAGGGGCGACGGACGTCAGCGGCCCCACAACGTGGGATCGCCCGCCCACTCGGTCGAGCCTTCGCTCGTCCCGAGGACGTCGGCGCGCAACGCTCGCTTCAAGAGCTTTCCCGCCGGATTGCGCGGCAACGAGCTGCGCCGGAACCACCACCGCGTCGGGACGTTGAACCCCGCCAGACGCGCGCGGACGTGGTCCGAGAGCTCGTCGGCGGTCACCTTGTGACCGGGACGCAGCACCACCACCGCACCGACCTCTTCCCCGAGCACCTGGTGGGGGACGCCGATGACCGCGCAGTCCGCGACCGCCGGATGGGAGAACAGCGCGTCCTCGACCTCGACGGAGTAGACGTTCTCACCGCCGCGGATCACCACGTCTTTGGACCGGTCGACGATGTACACGAATCCCTCGGCGTCGATGCGCGCCACGTCGCCGGTGTGGAGCCACCCTGTGGTGATGGCCCGGGCGGTGTCGTCCGGACGGTTCCAGTAGCCCCGGACGACGTTCGGGCCCCGCAGCCAGAGCTCGCCTGCGGTGCCCGGCACGAGCGCCGGGGGGGAGGACCCGGAGAACCCCTCGGGAACGACCGTCGCGTCGACGACGGGGAACACCCGTCCCACACTGTCGGGCCTGCGAACGTAGTCCGCGCCCGAGTTCCACGCAGCTGCGGCCGACGTCTCCGTGAGCCCGTAGCCGTTGCCCGGTTGCCCGGTTTTGAACGCCTCCCGGATCCGTCGAACGAGGTCTGCGGGCGCCGGGGCGCCGCCGTAGGACACGGAGCGGACCGACGACACGTCGCGCCGAGCGAGCTCGGGAGAGTCGAGGACGCGCATCACGACGGTCGGGACCCCGCCGAAGATCGTCACCTTCTCCTTCTCGATCAGCTCGAGCGCGCGTTCGGCGTCGAAGCGACGCATGAGCACGATCTTGGATCCCGCCGCCGTATTCGTGACGAGGACCGCGTGGCAGCCGGTCGCATGGAAGAGCGGCACGGTCAGCAGGTAGCAGCGCTGCGGGGCGTCGCCCTGGTCGCCGGGCGCTTCTCCCCAGCGCGCCTGGTTCATCATCTGTGCGAAGAAGAGGTTCATCAGGTTGGTGCAGGTGTTCCGATGACTCCCCACGGCACCCTTGGGTCTCCCCGTCGTCCCGGACGTGTAGAAAATCGTGGCGTCGTCCTCGGGGACGAGTTCGACGTCGGGGGGCACGGCGTCGTCGGCGACGTCGCCGAGGAGCTCCGCGAAGGTGGGGCCGATCGTCGCAGTCTCGTGCGCAGCGTCCCGGTCGGTGGCGTCCCGGTCGGTGGTCACCACGCGTCGGAGGTCCGGCAGCTCTCCGAGATGCGGCGAGATCCGCTCGGCCCGTTCCGGATCGACGAAGGCGACCCGCGCACCGCTGTCCGCGAGCGCGTAGGCGAGCTCTCCGCCGGTCCACCACGCGTTCAACGGGACGACGACCGCGCCGACGACGGCAGCGGCCCAGAACACCACGACCCACTCGGGGAGGTTGCGCATGGCGATGGCCACGCGGTCGCCCTTCTCCACCCCGAGGTCGCCGCGCAGCCGGTGGGCGAGCGCCGCCGCGAGCCGGTAGTGCCGCGAGTACGTCGTCCGCTCGTCCTCGTAGACGAGGAAGTCGGCGTCGCCGTATCCGAGGGAGAGGTCGAGGACCGACCGGAGCGACGGGGGAGCGGCCTTCCACGCCCGCAGCGGCACACCCCCGATCTCGACGTCCTCCATCTCGAAGAGCTGTCCGGGCGCCGTCAGGCGGGCGCGCGCCTCGTCGTAGCCGAGGTCCCCGATCGCCGGCTGGGAGCCCGGCGGCTCACCCGGGTCGGTCATCTGCTCTGGAACACCGTCCGGCGGTAGTACTCGAGCTCGGCGACGCTCTCTCTGATGTCGTCCATCGCACGGTGGCTGCCGTGCTTGTGCGGCGCGGCCGCGAGGGCGTCGGGGAGCCATCGACGGGCGAGCTCCTTCACCGTCGACACGTCGATGGACCGGTAGTGGAAGAACCGTTCGATCTCGGGGAGGTGGGCGGCGAGGAACCGGCGGTCCGTGCCGATCGAGTTCCCGCACAACGGCACCGTCCCGGGTTCGGGGATGTGGGCGCGCAGGAACTCGAGCGTCGCCGCGCCGGCTGCCTCGAGGGAGAGCGTCGAGGACTCGATCGCGGCCAGGAGCCCCGATCTCGTGTGCATCTCCCGCACCACGTCGCTCATCGCGTCGAGCTGTCCCCGGCTGGCGCGGACCACGAGGTCGGGACCTTCTGCGACCACGACCAGGTCGTCGTCCGTCAGCAGGGTGGCGATCTCGACGATGCAGTCCTTGGCAGGGTCGAGCCCGGTCATCTCGAGGTCCATCCACGCGAGCATTGCCGCCAGAGGCTACGCGGCCGGTCAAAAAGGGGCCATCCGGCCCGGTCGGATTACCATCGCCGGGGTGTCACAGCTCCTGCGGATCCCGCTCCACCGGCTCGATCCGGACCTCCCTGTGCCCTCCTACGCCAGGCCGGGCGACGCTGGTGCCGACTTGTACGCCAGGTCCGACGCCCTCCTGGCCGCAGGCGGGGGCCGGTCGCTCGTACCGACTGGGGTGGCCGTCGCCATTCCCGAGGGTTACGCCGGCTTCGTGCAGCCCCGCAGCGGGCTCGCGCTCCGACACGGGGTCACCTGCCTCAACACGCCCGGCTTGATCGACTCGGGCTACAGGGGAGAGCTCGCAGTGCTCCTGGTCAACACCGACCCGAACGAGGACTACGAGGTGCGGCGGGGGGACCGCATCGCCCAGCTCGTCGTCCAGCCCGTGGTGCAGGCCGAGTTCGATCCGGCGGACGAAGCGCTCCTCCCCGACGCGGTCCGCGGCGCCGGCGGGTTCGGGCACAGCGGTCGGTAGCCGGGCCACGGGGCGCGGTTCCGAAGTGGGGCGGAGCATCGAGCCGCTGTCCGGCCTCGACGCGACCTTCCTCGCAATGGAGACGTCGACGAGCCGACTGCACGTGGCGGGCGTGTTGGTGCTCGACGCCCCGGGGGCGGGCGCGGCATCCGAGCCCGGAGATCGCGCCAGCCCCCAATTCGAGACCATCCGCGCGGTCGTCGGTGAACGACTCGACCGGGTGCCGCGTCTTCTGCGGCGAGCCGTGCGGGTCCCGCTCGGTCTGCAACGACCCTTCTGGGTCGACGACGCCGAATTCGATCTCGACGCGCACGTCCGGCCGGCACGGGTCGCCGCACCGGGTGGCCGGCGCGAGCTCGACGGGCTGATCGGCGAGGTCCTCAGCCGTCCGCTGCCCCTCGACCGGCCGCTCTGGGAGATGGTGGTCGCCGGAGGGCTGGCCCACGGACGTACTGCCGTGGTCGCCCGGCTGCACCACGCGATTCTCGACGGCGTGTCAGGGGCGACGGCCCTGGCGGCCTTCCTCGACCTCGAGCCGAGGCGAGGCGGCGGAGTGCGAGGAGCCCCAGCGGGTGCCTACCCTTCCGCCCGCGGCTCGCGCCACGCCGGACGCCCCCACCCGTCGCACCGCGCGCACCCGCTTGCCGGTGGGCCACACGACCCGCCCGCGTCCGACGTGTGGCGGTATGCGGCGACGTCGTTCGCACACCAACCCGATGCGGCGCTCGAATTGCTCCGGCGCGGCGTGGACGCCCTCGTCGGCGTCACGAAACAGAACCGGGAGCTGTCGAGCCGCGGCCTCGGGCCTCCCCCCGCACCATTCAGTGCGCCCCGCACCTCCTTGAACGGCAGCGTGACATGCGACCGCCACGTCGCGACGTTCTCGGTGCCCCTCTCGGACTTCGAGCTCGTGCGCGCTGCACCGGACGTGGCTCCGCCAACGCCTTCACGCGACCGCAGCGCGACGGTGAATGAGGTCATCCTCGCTGCGGTCGGCGGCGCCCTGCGCCGCTACCTGCTTGCTCGCGACGAGCTCCCCGACAGACCCCTTGTGGCGCTCGTGCCGGTATCGACCCACGGCCGTGCGTCGGTGCCGGCAGCTCAACGTGCGCAGATGGGCAATTCCGTCTCGGGGATGCTCGTTCCGTTGGGCTCCACCCTCGACGATCCGCTCGAAAGGTTGCGCGCCGTGGCGACGGCCTCCCGGGTGGCGAAGCTGCAAGAGGACCTCGCGGGCGGCGAGTTCCTCGAGTGCCTGTTGCAGGTGGTGCCTCCGTTCGTCGTCTCCGGGTTCATGCGCGCGGCCGGCAGAACGCGGCTCTTCGACCGGTGCTCGCCGCCGTTGAACGTCGTGGTGTCGAGTGTCGTCGTGCCGGACGTCTCGTTGTGGTTGGCCGGCTGTCCGGTGTCGGCCATCTATCCGGCCGGCCCGGTCGCCGACGGTGTCGGGCTGAACATCACGAGCATGACGTACAAGGGCACGGTCCATTTCGGCGTGGTGGCGTCCCCTCGTCTCGTCCCCGACGTCGACGAGGTCGCCACGCTTCTCGACGATGCCGTGGCAGAGCTCGTCGCAGCCGCCCTCGACACCACCCGCTGAGGCGGTCGTACCTGGGGTTACGCCGCGGACGACGCTTCGCGGTAGAGTGTCCGGACACACGCGGACGTGGCTCAGTTGGTAGAGCATCACCTTGCCAAGGTGAGGGTCGCGGGTTCGAGTCCCGTCGTCCGCTCCAATTTCGACTCGTCAGAGAAGGCCAGGACCGCCGGCCCGGCGACGACAAAACCCCCGCGCGGGGCCACGGGACCGGCGAGCGGACGGCGGCGACCGGCGGAGAGGGGCCACCGGGGACGGGGAGGGGCCACGGCGGGGACGGGCGACCGTGTTCTGCGTTTGAGACGAGCGAAGAGGAGCGCTCGCGATCGTAAGCGCCCGGCATGGAGCAGACCGCAAAGTGGCTCGCGTAACCGGCGGTCGGGGGCACCCTCAGCGCTTAGTTGAGTTGCGCGTTATGGGACGCGTTTGACAGGGCAGAAGCAACTCAACCGGCCCAATCGTGCGAACGGGGTGGTCGGTTAGCTCCTCCTGCCCCTACATCTTGTGGTCGGACCACTGGTAGCCGCGACTGACGGCGGCCTCGGTCACTGGACCGGTGGCGACGGCCTGCTCGAGGAGGCGTCGGAACAC
>Ga0307374_10002548_pt1 | contig 32252 bp, 30 predicted proteins | sample OX3MG_FD_202532 | JGI IMG/M metagenome (GOLD analysis project Ga0307374, IMG submission 202532) | Soil microbial communities from Risofladan, Vaasa, Finland - OX-3 | ecosystem: Environmental > Terrestrial > Soil > Coastal area > Acid sulfate soil | place: Finland: Risofladan, Vaasa | collected... | reverse complement strand
AGGAATCATGTCATCAGAGTCGTAGAACATGACCGTTAATCAGGGTTTTTATGATAGTTCGACACGAATCGTCTTCAGCTTCCCAAGCTGAGAACGCGAGTTCGATTCTCGTCGCCCGCTCCAACCAGCGTCATCCCGAGCCCAGACTTACCTCGTCTCGATAGTTACGGCGTGTCGAAAATTTCGTGCGTACCGATGCGACGCCAAATGACGTGAGGCTCACCTGACATTGTTGGTTCGCCATACTCGAAGGTTGCTCGACCATCAGCGGCCCACGTCATTTCGAAGATTCCCGAGGCACCTTGAATGCCCTTGATGCGAAGTCCTTTACGAAAGCCACGTTGCCCTTGCAAGTCCTCCACGAACTGAGCGATGGCCAAAAGAAAGAGTGTCTGCTGCTCCTGGCTCAGGCCATCGAAGTCTCTGCCGAACCGAGCCAGCCATGCGTATGTTGGCAACGTTCCTCACAACTTTTTCGGCCGGCGCGTTGGCTTCGATCGCTTGCGAAGCACGTCCAGCAACTCTTCGCCGGAAGCGAAAACACTGACATTCTCGGCGGAACGATCGACGTCGGCATCGCGCTCGCCAGCCTGCCAGTCAGTCGTCCAGAACCATGCTTGAGTGGCATCGATCAATTTCTGTGGTCGCAGGAGGATTCCTTCGGTCGTGATTTCGGCATCCAAGAGATCGCCTTCCTCCAGATGCGCGGCGCGGCGCACATCGTCAGGAAGTGTGATTTGACCTTTGGCTCGCACTGTGGTTCTTGACATGTTTCGAATCATACCATTGGAAATTCTGAATGTACGATTTTCGTACTTTTCTCTGTGCAGACGTAGTGAACATTCGCGCAGGGTTATCAGATTCCCAAATTGAGAACGCGGGTTCGATTCCCGTCGCCCGCTCCAAGAGGATTTTTATCGAAAAGACAATGAATGCAGGGACTTTCAGTTGACCAGAAGTGACCGAGGTTGACCGCTGCTGCCCGTGTTACAGGCCCATATATGCCCGTGGTATGCCCGCAGTATGCCTGAAGGGTCCCAGGGATCACTTCGAAGATGGGCTCTGTCCATCCAAGACCGCCCGGCCTACTCATGGAAAGGATAAATAAAATCGGCGTATTTGACCATCAGGCAAACCCTGAGGTCTCGACGACAGTGCCATGCCGATGAAAAAGCTACCTTGGTCGCCCTGGTCGCCACGAACCGATCACCAATGCAGGCGATCACCTTCACGTCCTCCCCCGTCATCGTCATCACCCGGTCCGCCAACAAGATCCGAGGGGCCACTTGCGACGTCAGAAACCGCCGATGACTTGGCCGCCGTTGATCGAAATTGTCTGCCCTGTTAGGAACGCTGACTCTGGACTCGCGAGGTAGGCAACGAGGTGGCTAATTTCACTCGGATCGGCGTATCGGCCTAGTGGGATCGTCTTGAAGTCCTCCGCCAATTCCTGCTCTGTTAACTCCGCACACATGCGTGTAAACACCCCACCGGGCGCCACTGAGTTAACAGAGATCCCCTTCGGACCCAGCTCTTTGGCCAGATTCTTAGCGAAAGCGATCAACGCTCCCTTTGCAGCGCAATAGGCGTAAGAGTGTCCAATACCCACTTGACCCCATATCGAACTGATAATAATGATCCTGCCAGATGGACTCTTTTCGATATGCGGCAAACACGCACGCGACGTATGCAACGCGCCGTCAACGTGGATGGCAAAGGTACGTTTCCAGTTCTCGTCATCCGTCTCGGCCAGCAACTCGTTCGAATCAGTATTCCCAGCGTTACTAACGAGGACGTCAATCCGACCGGCCCACTCAACGAACCGAGCAACCACCTCCTCCACATCATTGCGAATTGAAACGTCACATGTCAACGCGAGCGCCGCGCCGCCGTCGAGAGTTATCTCGTCGGCGACTCTCTTGGCTGCTGCCTCGTCAACGTCGACGACCCCTACGAGCATGCCGCGACGTGCGAGTTCGTGGCTGTGCGCTCGGCCCATGCCTTGACCAGCGCCCGTGATCAATACGGCCCTGTCTAATGCTGCCATGTTCTCCCCCTGTCCACTTCTCGCAGAAATGACGCACCGGCCTATTTTCCCTCGCCGGAGGACGAAATCACCATCTGACGTTACCCTCGATCGCTCGATGAGCCGCTCGGCTCGTTAATTCAGCGGCGTGGGTAGATGTTATGTCATCGTCGACCACCATATTCTCGCCAGTGATGAGAGAGACTCGGTCTGATTACACGAAGACCGCGGACTCAAGATTGACCATCGGCATGCCCCTGGATGAGCGACACATGGTCGGCCGCGGTTGCCTCGCACAATTAGAGGAAGTAGAGCCGAGAGAGTCGGATGGAGCTCGCCGGCTGCGACGTGATGGGCTCCCCGTTGAGTGCGACTATTCCCGTTCGCGGATCTACCTCGACTTCACCGAGCGTAGTGTTTCGCACCATCGCGGCGGGCCCGATCCCGCGGGTTCCCCTCACCGCAACGCGTCGTCGCCTGGTAGGCATTCGGTCCACGCTGTCCCCCGCGGCTTCGGCCACGAAGGCAACCGATAACTCGGCAGCGGTCGCGCCCATGCCGCCAAACTGGGGTCCGAACACGAGTGGTTCGGAAGAGTCGATCGTGGCATTGGGATCGCCGGTCACGCCCCAAGCCGGAAACCCGGCCTTCAGCACAAGCGTCGGTTTGGCACCAAAGTACTTCGGGTCCCACAACACGAGGTCGGCCAGTTTGCCCACTTCGATCGAGCCAATCTCGTGACTCATCCCGTGAGCAATCGCGGGATTAATCGTCAATTTCGCCAGGTAGCGCAGAATCCGCTCGTTGTCGCCCATCTGGTCGCCGTCGAGAGATCCGCGCTCATCCTTCATTTTCGCAGCGGTGGCGAACGTACGCCGAAAAGTTTCTCCAGCACGTCCCATTCCTTGAGCATCCGAGGACGTAATCGAAATCATTCCGAGATCGTGCAGCACGTCTTCGGCGGCCATGGTCGTTGCCCGCACGCGATCGCGGGCGATCCGCGCGTCCGAGGCGACGTCGCGGTGCAGGCCGTGTGACGCACAGATCATGTCGAAGTGCTCAGCAACGGCGTCGCGGCCGTAAGGCAGGGTGGGGTTCGTCGACGAGCCGATCACGTTGGCCCGACCCGCCAAACGCATCACGTCGGGGGCGTGACCGCCGCCGCAGCCCTCGATGTGAAAGGCGTGAATAGTGCGCCCTTCCAGCACGGCAATGGTGTCAGCAACACTCATCGATTCGTTCAGTCCATCAGAGTGCAGCGCCACCTGCACGTCGTAGTCGTCGGCCACGCGAAGAGCCGTATCAATAGAGCGCGGATGGGCACCGAGATCCTCGTGCACTTTGAATCCGCACGCTCCGCCCTCTTCTAGGGCCTCGATCAGCGGTGCGGGATTCGACGAGGACCCGCGAGCTAGAAACCCGATGTTCACCGGCCACGCATCAAAGGCCGAAAACGCGTGCGAGAGCGCCCAGGGTGAGTTGACGCCAACCCCCCACACAGGACCGAACTCCTGGCCAATGATCGTGGTCACCCCTGAAGCGAGAGAAGCTTCCATTATCCGGGGCGACATCAAGTGCACATGAGGATCAATGGCTCCCGCGGTGACGATCAGTCCGTCGCCCCCGATGATCGCGGTACCCGTTCCCACAACCACGCCAATGTGATCCATGGTGTCGGGATTGCCGGCTCGACCGATCGCCGCGATGCGACCGCGCCGGATGCCAATGCTGACTTTGTGACAGCCCGAAACAGCGTCCAGCATGACGACGTTCGTAATCACCAGGTCGCAGGTCTCCGCCACCGAGGCTGCCTTGAGGTGCATCCCATCACGAGCAGTCTTGGCGAAGCCCACCATGAACTCATCGCCCCGAACCTCGACGTCAGACTCGATTCGCAAGTGCAGCCCCGTATCACCGAGGTGAATCAAATCGCCGGCAGTCGGACCGTAGACACTGGCGCGAGTCGGGCTCATTGGACCGTGTCCAGATACCCGCAGCGATGCGCCTTGTCCAACGCCGACTCCCTGGCGCCCGGTATGTCAAGGGCGCCGTCGACGAGTCCGGCGAAACCGATCGCCACCCGCGAACCTCGGATATCTACGAGTTGCACTCGAACAACCGCACCGGGATCAAAACGAACTGACGCTCCCGCGTCGATGGCCAAGTGTCTGCCGTACGCCGCGGCACGGTCGAATCGAAGTCGGGGATTGACCTCAAAGAAGTGATAATGGCTAGTCACGCTGATCGCAACGTCGCTTTCATTCACGACGTCAATCTCCGTGTCGTAGTCGCGCGTGAACGCTACGTGAGCCTCACGAATCGCCCTCGGAGCGTGAGCGGATGTTTCGTACACGCTTTCACCTTCGAAAAGACGGAACGGATCATGGACGACAATCAGCCTCGTGCCGTCGTCAAAAGTCGCCTCAATGCGAACCTCCTCGACGATGTCTACGACTCCCTCCAGGACGTCGTCGGGGCCAAGCACGTGACGCCCCTGCTCGATGACGTCAGCGAGTCGCATTCCATCTCGAGCAGCTTCGGCAACCGTGTCGGCGATCAGCGCGGTGGCCTCAGGAACGTTGAGTTTGAGTCCTCGCAAACGTCGAGCTCGTGCGAGTTCTGCAGTCGTAAACACCAAAAGTCGATCAAGCTCACCTGGCGTCAACCTCATGAGCAGAACACTACAATCCGCTCACACGATGCGTTTCGACAATGTTCAAAGATTGATTTTGCCGTTCGTATCTGCGATGAACGCGCGCGCAATAGCCAGGACGATGAAAAGACCGACAAAAACGAGGAAGAAAATCCTCGGCGAAAGCCTGGCCCGGAGTCATCGATTCCCAGACACCACTTAAACCAACTACTAAGCCAACCAATGGCCTCACCGCGTGGCGAACGAAGGACATTGCTATTCAACCCATTCGCAACAGGTAAACCTGCAACGGAACACAGCTCAGAGCGTAGGTGGGAAACCGTGGCAGTACCGAAGAACCATCGTTGGGAAATCTGGCGCTGTTGTAGTTCGCAGTTCGCTGAACTTTCCATCATTTCGAGATCCATGACACTTCCATAGACTTTTCTTGTGTAACTCCGATTGGCATCTGTTGGGTGATGCAGTGCGGCCCACCCCCCCCATACGACAGAGTTGCGCCTGGAACACCCACCACTACCCGATCGGGGAACACTTCCCTCAGTCGTCCGAGGGCCAACTCATCAGAGGGCGCTCCGACAAGCGGCATGATGACGGCACCGTTGGCCAAGTAGCAATTCAAATAAGCAACCCCGACGCTATATCGTCCAACCTTCCCGGCTCCAGTGATTCCGAAGGGAAGCACCTCGATAGGTCGGTCACGCGCGTCAGAGGCCGTCTTAAGACGGCGGAGGTTCTCCTCTGCGAAGGTGAAGTTGTCATTCAGATTGTCTTCTGGGGTTAGGAGCAGGAGAACTCCCGGCCTCACGTACTGCGCAATTCCGTCAATGTGGCCGTCGGTGTCACGATCTGGGTACGCGACCAGCCATACAACTTTCTCGACGCCGAGATAGTCCCCGACAACCCTTTCAAATTGTTCCTTAGTAAGGTCGGGGTTCCGATTCGGGTCGAAAACCGGCAGTTCCGTAGTGATGAGCGTTCCCTCCCCGTCGACGAAGAAGGCTCCGCCCTCGAGAACGATCGGTGCGTCGTAGCACCTCGCTCCGAGCACGTTGGCGAGAGACTTGGCGAGAGCGGCATCTCGGTCGTACGGGTGGTATTTGCCACCCCACGAGTTGAACTTGAAGTTCACGACAGCGAGTTCGCCACGATCGCTGGCAACGAAGATCGGTCCGCTGTCACGCGTCCAGGAGTCGTCGATCTCTATCTCGACGATATCGACGTACGAGCCGCATCGGTTACGAACTTCAGTTGCATCGTCGTGACAGCAGATCATGATGACGGGCTCGAATGCGGCGATTGTCCGTGCCGTCTCGGCGTAATCGGATTTGGCCTGCTCGAAGAGCTCAGCCCAAAAGCTGCGTCGTGTCGGCCACGCCATGATGCAGCACTGGTGGGGTGCCCACTCCGGAGGCATGCGAAAGCCATCGGCCTTCGGCGTACTGATTTCGCTCATGACGGTGATCCCTTTTCTGTTGGATTGTCTGAAGACAAGGAACTACGAGACGACGGTCGAGAGTCGGATGTCTCACCGCACAGGGGGCGCAGTGACGGTCTTGGTTGACGCCAAGGGAATTTCGACATCGTTGGCGATACGCTCCGCCTACGACAAGCAGGTCGGCCGAAGTCATGACGCGCCGGTCCGGGGGTGAGTTGCGCCGTCCCTTCGTTGGGCGACGTGACAGGCAACTGAACAACCGGAAAACTCAATGAGGGCGGGCTCGACTTGGCGGCAGACGTCCTCGCTGATCGGGCAGCGTGGCTCGAAGCGGCAACCCGGCGGCAGGTCGAGCGGACTGGTCGGCTCACCGGAGAGTGCGGGGGCGCGTATCAGCCCCAATTGGGGGGCGGCGGCGATGAGAGCTCGGCTGTAAGGGTGACGGGGATCTTCGAACAGCCGCGCGGTTGGCGAAGACTCGACGATACGTCCCAGATACATGACGATCACTCGCTCACTAATATGGCGCACGACCGCCAGGTCGTGGGAGATGAAGATGAGCGTGAGACCGAGCGAGGCGCGCAAATCGGCCAGCAGGTTGAGGATCGAAGCCTGAACCGAAACATCGAGCGCGGCCACGGCTTCGTCAGCAATGAGGATCTCGGGTTCAAGAGCCAGCGCCCGGGCGATCGCGACGCGCTGGCGCTGACCACCCGAGAGGCGCTGCGGCCGCACCTTCAGCACCGACGCGGGAAGCTGAACGAGATCGAGTAGCTCCTCGCATCGCCGCTCCACCTCTCCCGAGGGCACCATGCTATGCACTCGCAGCAGCTCGGCCAGCGTGCGGCCAACGGTGCGTGCCGGGTTGAGTGATGAGCCAGGATCCTGGAAGACCATCTGGATCCGCCGGCGAGTCGCGCGGTCTCGTCGAGCGCCCACCTCGACGTCACCGAGGCGCACCTCGCCGGCGCTGGGAGCGACCAGTCCGACGATCACCCGCGCCAACGTCGACTTACCGCATCCCGACTCGCCCACGATCCCGAGCGACCCTCCCCGCTCGACAGAGAAGCTGATGTCGTCGACCGCCGTAACCACCTGGCGGCGGTGACCGGCCAATCGAGCCTGGAGCGGCGACTCCAGCGCAAAGCGCACGGTCAAGTCCTTAACCTCAAGCAGGCTCATGGGGCACCGGCTCCCTCACGGACGATCGAACCGGGATGGATGCACGCCGTGGAGTGGCCGGGGCCTGCTACTGCGAGGGATCCATCGATTTCGTCGCAGTCAGCCTGGCGGAAGGGACAGCGCGGCGCGAAGCGGCAGCCTGGCGGAAACGCCCGAGGGTCGGGCGGCATCCCCTCGATGCCGGTCAGTCGGGCGGCGGGGTCCACCATTGACGGCGCGGAGCGCCGTAACCCGTCGGTGTAAGGGTGGCGCGGCTCCATCAGAACCGTGTCCGTTGAGCCAACCTCCATGATTCGCCCCGCGTACATGATGGCTACCCGATCGCACAGCTCGCCGACGACCGCCAGGTCGTGGCTGACGAAGAGTAGCGACATGCCTCGCTCTTCCATCAGGCGGCGCAGCAGGCTGAGAATCTGGTCCTGGATGCACACGTCGAGCGCCGTCGTGGGCTCGTCACACAGCAGCAGCCGTGGCTCGGTCGCCAGTGCCGCAGCAATCATGACGCGTTGGCGCAACCCGCCAGAAAGCTCGTGGGGCCACGCCCGTGCTCGGCGCTCGGCGTCAGGTATGCCAACTTCACGCATCAGCTTGACCGCCCCGCTTCGCGCCTCACGGCGCGACAGCCCGCGTCGGCGTAGCGGCTCGGCAACCAGTGTGCCAACGCGCATCGTTGGGTTGAGCGCGGTCATGGGCTCTTGGAAGATCATGGCCATCCCCGGTGGTAGGGAGTGGGCGTCAGTCGTTTCTCCGCGTGACGCCATGCGCACCTCACCTTCGCGGCGCGCGCCGGCCGGCAGCAGCCCGAGGACGGCCCGCAGCGTCAGGCTCTTGCCCGATCCCGACTCGCCCACGATGCCCAGCGCCTCTCCATCGGAGACGGTGAACGATACGGCCTCTACGGGTCGAGTCGCCTGCGGGCCACGGCCGATCACCACACCGAGGCCCTCGACGCTGAGTAGGGGCTGGGTGCTCATGCCGTCAACCTGTCGTGCACGCCGTCGCCAATCAGAGCCAGCCCGAGGGCGATGATCGTGAGGGCGAGTCCCGGGAACACCGTCAGCCACCAGGCGATGCTGACGTAGTCCTGGCCGCCGGCGACCATGGCGCCCCATTCCGCGGTGGGTGGTGGAATCCCCAACCCGAGGAAGGAGAACGAGGCCAGCGCCAGCATGGCGAAGACGAGGTCCGATGAGATGTAGATAATCGTCTGGCGGATCGCGATGGGCAGCACGTGCACGACCAGGATGCGCATCTTGGACAGCCCACCGACCAGGGCCGCCGACACGAAGTCGAGGTCTCGAATGCGGAAGATCTCGCCGCGGACGAGGCGGGCGTAGACGACCCAACCTACCGCGGTGAAGGCGATGAGCAGCGAGCGAACACCCGGACCCAAGGCGAAGACAAGGGCGATCATGAGGATGTAGATGGGGAAGGCCTGGACAAGGTCGGCGACCCGCATGACCGCGACATCGGCCCAACGGCCCGTGAAGCCGGCGATCGCCCCCAGCACAGTGCCCAGCAGGCACGGCAGCAGCGCGCCGAAGGCCGCGACCGGTAGGTCGATGCGCGCGGCGAAGATGATGCGGCTGAGCTCGTCGCGGCCGAGCTCGTCGGTGCCGAGCCAATGGTGGGCGCTGGAGCCCAGCAGGGAGTGCAGGGGATCCTGGAGCAGCGGGTTATAGGGGGCGAGTAGCGGCGCCAGCAGCGCCACTAGCACGTAGACGGCGACGATGGACAGTCCGATCCAGATCTTGACGCCGAGACGCCAGCGCGTCCTGGCGACCGGGACGGCCAGCGCGTCGGAGAGGGGAACGGCGGTCATCCCTCGATCGCCACCCTCGGATCGAGCATGACGTTGACAATGTCGGCGACCAGGTAGATGAAGACGATGGCGATGGCGAAGACCAAGGTGTATCCCTGAACCAACGGCACGTCTCGCGTGACGGCGGCGTTCGCCATCCCCTGGCCGAGGCCCGGGAGCGCGAACACGGTCTCAAGGATGACCGCGCCGAAGACGAAGTACCCGGACTGCACGGCTAGCAATGTGACCATCGGCGGAAGCGCATTACGCACGACGAAGCGCCGCTGGAGGCGGACGCCGCGCACTCCCAACGATCGCCCGAACTCCACGTACTCCGATTTCAGAGCCTCAAGCACCGAAATCCGCAGCCCACGAATCATTGGTGGAGCCATTGCGATGCCCAAGGTCAACCCGGGCAAGACAGTGGCGCGCACGTGGTCGACCAAGGTGTTACCGAAGCCGCCTACCGGAAACCAGCCCGTGGGGAGAGCCACAAGGGTAATTAGCATCACGCCCACCCAAAACATCGGCATCCCCACGGCCAAAACAGCAAAACCGCGGATCGCGTGGTCCCACCAACCGTCGCGATGGATCGCCGCAAGAACGGCGGCCGGCACAGAGATGACGAGAGAGATGATCACCCCGAACGTGATGAGCCACGCAGTAACCGGAGCCTGGGCCCCGATGATCTGCGTGACCGAGCTCTGGGACTTAAAGGAATAGCCGAGATTGCCGTGCAGGGCCCTCCACAGATAACTCAGGTACTGCTGGATCGCCGACTGATCCAGGCCCATCGCCTTGCGCGCGCGAGCCACCTCGGCGTCGGAGGCCCGAAGGCCGACGGCCAGGCGAGCCGGGTCCCCCGGGGTGATCTTGAGCAGGAGGAAGACCAGCAGGACGATGCCGAGCAATAGCGGCACGGTCGTGATCAGTCGCTTGACGATGAACCCGAACCTGCCCACATCCATCTCCTGCCTCGGTAACCGCTTAACCTTGTCCAGCAGGTTGCGCAGTTAGCCCTTCCAGACTCCGTCGTAGTAGTACATGCCCCACGGTGTGGGGCTGATTCCGTGGACGTCGGACTGAATGGCGAACAGTTCGCTGTAGTGGTCCAGTCCAAGGCTCGGCACTTCTTGGAACGCTTCGTTCTGGATCTCGGTGATGACTGCCTCTTTACTAGCAGTGGTCGTCGCCAGCTCGTAGTCGCGAATCAGAGTCCCGAGCTTCTTCGTGGGATAGGACGCGAAGAGCCATTTTGTGGCGTAGATGAAGACGATCGGGTCGACGACGTCGGGAGAGATGGCGTTGTTGCCCCAGATTCCCATGTCGTACTTAGGCGTCCCGAACTCGCCGAGGAACGTTCCCAGGTCCTCTGGCACCAAGGTAACGTTCAGCCCCGCCGCATGGAGGCTTCCCTGGACCACTTCGGCAACCAGCCCGTAGTTGCCCTCGACGCTGGGATAGATAATTTGCAGGTGCTGTTTTGCGAGGCCGGTCTGGGCGATGAGCTTCTTAGCCAGGGGCAAGTCCTGCTTAAAGTAGGGCTTGGTGGGCGGAGCCCAGTAAGGCAGGCTGGGGGGCACGAGGCCGGTCGGCTTCTCGGCGTACCCCTTGTAGATCCCCCGTGATATCGACTGATAGTCGATGGCGTAGGCCACGGCTCGCCGGGCCTCCACGTTATTGAACGGCGCCTTGGCGGTGTTGAACGAAAGGAAGTCAGTGAAGTGCTTGGCCAGCACGGTCAGGTACTGCTTCTGGTACAGCGCGGCCTGGGTGGGGGCGACGCCCTCGACGACGTCGACCTGACCCGAGCGGAACTCCAAGGCGCGTTGGGTCGCCTGGGAGGTCAGGCTGCTGACGACCGCGTCGAGGTAAGGGCGGCCGTTCTGGTAGTAGTGGGGGTTGCGCGTCAAGTGGATCACGCCGTCACTCGCCCACTCGCCAACCTTGAACGCCCCAGCCCCCACCGGGTGCTGCCAGAACTCCGACTCCGACTTGCCGCCGAAGTTGTGGGGCAGGATCCCAGAAGATGACCACGTTAGAAAGTCGCTCAGCGCGCTGTTCTCCTCGGTTAGGTTGAACCGGAATGTACGATCGTCGATGGTCGTCAGCGACTTGATGGACGAGTAGGTGGAGCCGTAGTTGGGTCCCGCCTTCCACACCTCCAACGAGAAGGCCACGTCGCGCGGCGTCACGGCAGCGCCGCTGCTGAAGCGCGCGTTCTGGGCCAGCTTCATCGTGTAGGTCTTGGCTGCGGGGTCGTAGTGAAAGCTCTCGGCGAGCCCCGTCACGACACCCTTGCCGCCGGAGGCCGAGCGTAGTAGCGGCTCCATGACCGCCATGTCGAGCTGGTAGGAGGGGTCAGCCGTCGCAGAGTCGAGCTTGAAGCCGTCGATCGGCTCGATTCGAGCCACCAACAATGTTCCACCCCTTTTGGGCTTCAGGGCCGTGGAGGCCCCAGCCGACGGCAAACCGCTGGCGAGGCCGGCCGCGACCGCGATAGCCCCAGCCGATCCGGCAGCCAGAAACTGGCGGCGCGTCAGCGCGCTGGGTGTCTTGCGTGGATTGTACGAGTCAGTCATGAGCCCCCTTGATGTCATTTTCGATTGAAGAAGTCGAGGTTAGTGGAGCTAAGGAAACCGCGTCGGGCACCTGCTGGGTGACGCAGCCCACTCCGCCACCGCCGTAGGCGAGAGCAGTGCTCGCAACCCCCACTACTTCACGACCGGGGAAGAGTTCCCCGAGGAGCTCGTACGCCGCCGCCTCGAAGGAGGACCCCGTCGCGGGAGCGATCACGGCGCCGTTGACCGGGTAGAAGTTCACGTAAGGTATGGCGTATCTGTGCCCTTCGATCGATTCAGTGTAGGGCAGCCAGGGCACTTCGACGACCTCGAGGCGACGCCCGCGCGCGTCTACCGCCTGGCGCAGGCGCGCGAGGTTTTCGGACAGCGGCTCCCAGTTCGGGTTGGACCGGTCTGGTGCCATCTGGGCGACCACCCGGCCGGGCGCGACGAACTGAACGACGTTGTCACTGTGGCCGTCAGTGTCGCGATCCTCGACCAGGCCATGGGCGAGCCAGATGATTCGCGTGCAGCCCGTCGCCTCGCACAGCGCGGCTTCGCACTCCTCCCGGGTCCAGCCAGGGTTGCGGTTGGGGTTGAGCACGACCGACTCGGTCGTAATCAACGTCCCTTCGCCGTCGACACTGAAGCCCCCGCCCTCCATAACGAGGCGGGAGACAAACCGCTCCAACCCGAGGGCCTCCGCGAGACGCCGTGGAACGTCGGCATCCTTGTCGAAGGGCTGGTACTTCTCACCCCAGCCGTTGAAGCCGAACTGCGTGAGGCCCACGCGGCCATCGTCACCGACGAGGAAGATGGGGCCGTTGTCCCTGACCCACGCGTCGTCGATCGGCAACTCAAGGAGAGTAGCGACGGCACCCACGCGCTCACCGGCCTCGGCGGCGGTCGAGGGGTCGGTCACTACGACGACGGGCTCATAGCGCGCCATCGAATGAATAAGGCCCTCGTACTCCTCAAGCGCCACGTGACGCTGACTGCCCCAAACCGGACGGTGGGTCGGCCACGACACGAGAGTCGCAGCGTGCGGTTCCGTGCGGGCAGGCGCTCGAAGCTCGGAGTTCAGCGCAGTCGCGTTCGCCTTCGCCAAGTGCGCGTCCCCCACTACCATTTCGCTCCCCGTCTACTTCCCGAATACGATTCGGTTTTCGATTGAAAACTACCGTAGCGCGACCGAACTTAAAAGTCAAATATGATTTGGTTATGGTCCTTGACTCTAAGTGGGTTAAGCGCCGAAAGGCACTCATCGACGCCGCGCTCGTGGTCCTCGCCGAGCGGGGACTGGCCGGAACGAGAGTAGAGGACGTCGCCCAGCGCGCCGGAATAAGCACCGGTCACGTCCTCTACTACTTCGAGAGCAAGGCGGACCTATTCCTCCAGACACTTCACTCAATCGAGTCAGACTTCCGCGAGAACGTGAGGAGCGGATTCGACACGATGCCGTTGGCCGCTGATCGGTGGTCGTGGCTGCTCGAGGTGGCCCTACCGGATGGGCCGGGTGACGTGCGGCTCCTCCTTTGGCTCGAGGCGTGGGAGCGTGCGCCACGCGACGAGCGCTTCGCCCGGGAGCTCGAGAAGGTCGAATCCCAGTGGATGGAACTACTGTGCGGTGTACTTCACTACGGGGAGTCCACCGGCGAGTTCCACGTTCGCGACCTCGAGGGGTTCGCGGTGTGGTTCTCGGCCCTCATCGACGGGCTGACCATCCAGGTCGTCACAGGGTCGCCCACGATGGACCGCGCTCGAATGCTGGAGATCTGCCACCGGATCTCCAATGCCGAACTCCAATGGGACGTTCCCGTCCCAAGTCCGAGCGGACCCAGTGCGCCCCCGCGTCCGTGATGAAGACAAGACGGTGACGATTGCTCGAGATCGCCGGCTACTCAGCCCGGTAGACAACTCTGCCGTCGACCACCGTCGCCAGGATCGGCAGTTCGGTCACGTCAACCGTGCGGCACTGGACGGGGTCCTCGCCCCAGGCGACGAAGTCGGCCCGGTAACCAGGACGTAGCATCCCCGCCACGTCGTCCTCGCCAATCGCACGTGCGGCGTTGGTCGTGTAGCCCGCCAGTGTCTCGTAGGCACCAAGGGCCGTGCGCGAGCCGATCATCTCGGCATATCCCACGTCCGGGGCCCGACGCAATTGCGCGGCAAAGATCCCGAGGCGCGGGTCAAAGGGCGCGACCGGCCAGTCCGATCCGAGCACCAACAACGCGCCGGATACCGAGAGGTCGCCCGAGCGCATGCCGTGCGCGCACCGAGCGGTGCCGAGTCGCTGGGACCAAGGGTCCGACAGGTCCGGCTTCAACCAGCGCACGTGGATGGGCTGCATCGACGCGATCACGCCCTGGGGCGCGAAACGGGCGATGGTCGAATCGGGCGCGGTCTCGATGTGTTCGATGCGGTGACGAGCTGGTCCTGCGGGAAGGCTGGCGTAGGCGTCGAGCACTTCGCGAATGGCGCGGTCGCCGATGGCGTGGGTGGCGATGCGCAGTTTCGCGTCATGCACTCTTCGCACTGTGCGCCGGTACTGCTCGATGTCGGGCCACATGGGACTACCGCCGTCACCCATGGTGTCGGGGTCCTCGAGCCAGGCGGTGCCGGTGTCGATGACCCCGTCGAGCATGAACTTCACCCCGTCGGCGCGCCATTGGCGTCCCGACCTCACGGGCCCGCGGGTGATCGCCTCAATCACCGATTCATCGGTCGCCGGGTCCACCCAGTAGTGCAGCGCAACGCGCATATTGAGTCCGCCGTTACCTTCAAGCTCTTCGAGAAGGTCCGCAGTTTCGACGCCCCCATCCATGAGGTGCACGCCCGTGATGCCCACGGCATTCTGGCACGCGATCGCGTCGCGGTACCAGCCAATGCGTTCGTCGCGACCGGCGGTCGGTATTATCGCGCGGACCGACTCAATGGCCGACCGCTCGTGCAGTTCACCCGTGGGACGCCCTAGGTCGTCACAGACAATCGACGATCCGTCGGCGAATCGACGCGCCCCGCTCACCCCCGCGATCGCGAGCCCAGCGGCGTTGGTGAAGCCGGTGTGCAGGTCGAGCGCGAACACCAGCATGGGCCCCTCTCCCGCCGCCGCGTCGATGAGGTCGTGGTGGAAATGAAGCCCGCCAAGGGCCGAGTACTCCATGGCGAAGCCCAGGATCCAACCACTGGGCCCGACCCTTCGTCGCTCCTCGGCGAGCATGGCGCGGATTTCGTCGAGCGTGTCGACGCGATCGAAGTCGATGCCCCGTCCGACCTCGGCGCCCATGAACAGATGCTGGTGGCCGTCGGTGAGACCGGGCGTAACCGCCCAGCCCGGTTCGCCGAGCACCTGGGTCGCGGCGTCGCAGGCGTCGCGCACTTCGTCGTCGGTGCCGACCGCAACGATGACGCCGTTGCTCACGGCCATCGCTGTTGCGTGGGGACGTGACGGGTCCATCGTACGAATGTCAGCTCCAAAGAGTGCGAGTTCAGCGGGCATTGTGTGCGGCCTTTCCTAATGCGATGGCTAATGCGAAATGCAGGTCACCGAGTTCGGTCTCGAGGGCGTGGGGCCAACTCGAGAACTTCGACACCGAATGGAGGATGTGCGTGGACAAACTTTCATATGGTGGATCGTTCGCTCACGTTGAGCGAAAAACAATCTGGCCGTCAATCACGGTAAGGAACATCTTCAACCCACTGATCTCTGTCGGGTCGCACCCGAAAAGATCCCCGTCGACAACCACAAGATCGGCAAGCTTGCCAACTTCAAGGGAGCCGATCCGGTCCTCGGCACGCACCGCGTACGCTGCGCCGATCGTGTGCGCGAGAACCGCCTCTTCGAGGGTAATGACCTCGTGAGGCCCGAGCACCTGTCCAGAGATACTCCGACGTAGCACCGCTGCGGAAATAGTATCGAGCGGACGGTACGACACGACATCTGAGTCGCTGCTGAGTACAACGCGAATTCCGAGATCGATTGCGGTGCGGAGGGGTAAGAGCGCGTGAGCCCTCGTAGGAAGCCGTTCGAGAAAATCGTCCCCGCTATCGTGCAGGTAAGTGGGCTGGACAACAGCGATCACCCCGAGTTCCTTCATTCGGGCGAGTAGTTCTGGATTCGGAAAGCCCGCATGTTCAAGTCGAAATCGCGGATCGTCGACCGTGAACGCGCTCTGGGCACGCTCAAAAGCGTCGAGCACTATACCGATAGCCTTGTCCCCCTGAGCGTGGACCCCGATCTGCCAGCCGGCCCGGTGCGCCCGCTCGATAGCTGCGGCGAGTTCGTCGGCTTCCCAAAAGAAGACGCCATCGAATTCACCGCTTTCCCCGTATGGAACGCTAAAGGCGGCGGTGCCGCCAATCAAACTCCCATCACAATAGAACTTCATCGGTCCAATTGACAGCCAGTCGTCTCCGAAGGGACCACTTAGTCCGATCGCTTCGAAGTTGCTGAGTTGGTGAGAGAGCGGCATGCATACAGTGCGTACCAAGAGACGGCCCTGCCTCCGAGCCACCTGATATGCGCTCAGTTCGCGACTTGTGACTTGAGCGTCGCAAACCGTGGTGAGGCCCGCGGCAAGGTAAGCACTCCCCGCTCGCTCAACGGAAGAAACCAGATCAGACATATCGGCGACAACGTGGAAGTTGGGCCCGTGATGTCCGATGTCGATTGCTGTTGGCTGAACCATTCCTATAGCGGTATCTTGGAAGAGCCCCGTGAGCCGCCCCGACTCATCGCGGCCGAGCCGGCCGCCGGGCGGATCAGGTGTCGACGCGAGGATGCCCCGCTCTTCCATTGCAATTGTGTTCGCTAGAACATAATGTCCCGATACATGCCCGATCACGACCGGATGTCGCCCGGTCACAGAGTCAAGATCCCAACGTGTCGGCGTTCGTTCGTACTTCGCATGGTCGAAGCCGTAGGCGCGCACATAGCTGTCGTCGGCTTTGGTGGCAACCGCCTGAGCGATCACCGCAACGAGATCGTCCACCGACCGCACCGCCGGGTAACGAACATCGACGGTGGCGAGCGATTCTCCGGTAGCGAGGAAGTGGTTATGGGCATCGATCATGCCGGGGAGCACCGTCCGTCCTCCTACGTCGATGACCTCAGCGCCGGGGAACTCGGCAAGTACCTGCGCCGTCGTTCCGACAGCAGTAATTAGGTCGCCGTCCATAGCCACGGCCTGCGCCCAAGGACTATCCATGTTCGCTGTGAATACTGCGCCGTTCACAATCACCAGCGGCCTAGGTCGTTGCCGATTCACTTGGCTGCCCCAGACGTGGTGGGTCCGGTGATAACTCCGAGTATCGAAGTCCCATTTGCCCTCAAACGACGGTGCACCTCAGCGCAACATGTTTGCTGGATTCCCGTGGCGCCGACCTCGCTTTTAATGATCGAATCAAGGTGATTCATCAGTCCCATTCCGTAGGACACTAGCCTCAATCCACTTGGGTACAGTGGCTCGCGCGCAATGACAACACCTGTGAAGAACTGACCATGACGTGGCCGAGCAACAACTCTCGTCAGCCAGCCGTTGAAAGTCCGGTCCGAGGGGACGCTAGGTGCAGTCCCGCACGACGCTGCAGGTATGAGCCTGATCCTGTGAATAAGTTGAAACTTTGCTCGGTTACCGATGCAGTCACTTGAATTGATTGCGACATCCTCGTTGGTGTCGTCAGCAGCACAGCGGCTGGTGCCCGAACCCGCCCTCTTCGTCAACATCCTGTAGCCGCCTGCTGGACTCTTCGGAGATGGATTCTTGCCTGGAGAGCGATCTGCGTGCTGGCCGGCCTCGGAGTGCTCAGGTTGACCTGTACCTTTGGATACACTTCGGCGGTGGCGCTCGCGCCCGCAAAGGCTTGCTTGAAGGGAACGAGGATGTCGACGTTACCAGCGTCTGATCGGAGTTCGTTGGGCCGAGTCGCCCTGGTTACTGGCGCCGCGAGTGGCATCGGCGCCAGTGTGGCTCGGTCACTTCGCGCCTCGGGTCACAGCGTCGCCGGGTTTGACTTGGCAGCGTCCGACACCGATCTGTCATGCATCGGTGACGTTACCGATGCCGAAGCGGTCAGTGACGCCGTCATCCGAATCACCGGCGAGCTCGGTGCCATCGATACGGTGGTCAGCGTCGCTGGCTACTACGAAATGATTCCGTTTTCCAAGATCACCGAAGCCCAGTGGACGCGCATGTTGCGAGTGCATCTGGGTGGCCTCACCAACATCGTGCGGGCCACGTTGCCCGACATGCTTGATCGCCGTCAAGGCACGATCGTTGCGGTCTCTTCGGAGATGGCGATTGGTGGCGGCGATGGCGACGCTCACTACGCCGCGGCCAAAGGGGCAATCATTGGATTCATTCGCAGTCTGGCGGTCGAAGTTGCTTCGCAGGGCATCCGAGTGAACTCGGTGGCACCTGGGGCGTGTGACACTCCGCTCCTGGCGGCGGATTCGCCCTGGCGCGAGCATGACTACCTGGACACCTTGCCTGCTCGCAGACTTGCCCGTCCCGATGAAGTCGCCACGGCGGTTCAGTTCCTGGTCGATGATGGCAGCTTCATGGTCGGCGAAGTGATCTCGGTTAACGGCGGGGAGGTGATTTGATGAACGGGGCCGTTCTCGACACGGAGTCAACGACGTTGGTTACCGGAGCCACGCAAGGCATCGGCGCCGCTATCGCTCGTCGCTTCGCCGCTGCTGGTGCCAAACTCGCGATCAACGACATCGCTCCTGGTCCAGCGATGGACGCCATGGTTAAAGAGGTGGGCGGCGTTGGAGCCCCCGCTGATATCTCGGATCGGGCTCAGGTTAAACAGATGGTTTCGACGCTCGTTGAGACATCGGGACCGATTGGAACCCTGATCTGCAATGCGGCCTACATGACCGTGGCGCCCTTTGCCGAGCAGTCGGACGATGACTGGTGGAAGGTCGTCGATACCAACCTGACCGGCGCGTTCCACCTTGTGCAACAAGTGCTGGCGTCGATGCGCACTCTTGGAGCGGGTCGTATTGTGATTGTGTCGTCCTACTGGGGGGTAACGGGATGGCCCAATGCCACGGCGTATGCCGCCTCCGAAGCAGGCCTGGTAGCGCTCATTAAAACCCTTGGTCGTGAGCTGGCACCCGAAGGGATTATTGTGAATGGTATTGCTCCTGGCGTGACAGCAACACCGCGGCTCGAGGTCGACGCTGAAGCCGCCGGGGTCAGCGTGCTCGAGATCGAAGATGTCTACGCCCGTAATATCCCGGCGGGTCGTGTCGCGCGGCCTGACGAGATCGCGACGGGAGTGGCGTTCTTGGCGGACAGACGAATGGGGGCCATGGTGGGGACGATTCTGCAGGTTAATGGCGGCGAAGTGCGAGGTCGAGTATGAGCAGCCCTCGCGACATCGTCGGTCAGGCTAACGGTCTGGAAGCTCCCCGCTACGCCAGACTGTTGAGCAGCCGCAAGTTGATGACGATGGTGCGCGGATTCCTCGATGCCGATGTTGTCGGGGCCGATGTGGTCGAAGTCGCACCAACCTATGACCATGCTGAGATTGCCGGGATCGTTGCGACGAATTTGGCATATGGACGTGCGGCCCTTCTTGAAGCCGCCCTCACACGATGACCGACAGTTTTTGCACGAAGTGGCCTTCCGGGAAGAGCGCGGCAGCCTCGTTCTGTTTTGATCTTGATGCCGAATCCGTGGTCCTGTCGTTCGTACCCCAGGCAGCATCTCGGATGAGCGTGATGTCGCACCAGTCCTACGGGCCGTTAACGGGCGTGCCTCGCCTGTTGCATTTGCTCGAACAGCATGGGATCAAGGCGACCTTCTTTGTTCCGGGCTATACGGCGCATCGTTACCCCGACACCGTACGAGCTATCGTCTCGGAAGGCCACGAGATCGCTCACCACGGCTATCTTCACGAGCCTCTGGGCGAGGCCGACGAGGCCTCCGAAATTGGGTATCTCGAGCGTGGCATCGCCGCACTCCAAGAGGTCGCCGGGGTTACGCCAGTTGGTTATCGCGCACCGTCGTGGGAGTTGAACTATCGCTCGGCCGCGCTTCTCCACCAGCGAGGCTTCCTCTACGACTCGAGCCTCATGGACGCCGACAATCCCTACGAGCTAGCTACCGGCCATGGTACCGACAGCATCGTGGAAATTCCAATTCACTGGGCTCTAGATGATTGGGAACAGTACTGCTACGTGCCGGACCTGTTCGGCAGTGGCTTGATCGAGAGCCCCGCGAAGGCTCGAGAGATGTGGTCGCTGGAGTTTCAAGCCACGACCGCCGAGGGCGGTTGTTTTGTGCTCACCGCTCACCCGTTCCTGACGGGACGCCCTTCGCGGGCTGCTGCCCTGGCGCAGATCATGGAAGAGGCAGTGGCCGCTCCTCAGGTGTGGGTGGCAACGATGCGTGAGATTGCCGAACATGCTCGCGCACAGGCACTGGCTCCACGACTGTTAACGCCGCCTACGATTTGATATCTTTGCCACTCCAAATCATTGCGAACGACAGCCACGTGTACCAACTCGATGGACGAGGTCTCACATGGCTAACTTTGTTGCATCGCTTTCGTCTATCGGATTTGCTCGGGTGATTTCACTTCATACAACCCACGTGGCTGACAGTTAGTTCTGACAAACCGCCTGGATCGGTCACTTTGTCATACCGCACGTTTTAAAAGGGGTCAGTCAAACCGATTCCTTGAGCAACGCCGGCGGTTACGTGCGGTTACCCCCGAATACCGGCGAACTGGAAAAGACCGCATGGGAAGCAACCGTCGACTCATTCGACAGCAGCAACGTAGAGCCCGCGTCGGGCTCGCCGTGCGGACAGAAGATAGTTCGCGTACCGTTCGCCTGATCGGCCATTCGCCACAAGCCGTCTCGCTCGGTACTATTCGATTCGTTCGGTCCGCGTAGACACCGAAGGGACTGTAGTGCCATGAGCCTGTACAGCAGCATGGTGGCGGAGGGCATCCACGAGAACCGTGGACTGTTGCCTTAGAGCACGAGCGTCAGACTTCTGAAATATCTCGCCCTCTGCGGATCGGACACTTAACGATTGAACCAACGAGAGGAGGCATCGTGGATATTGTCCACTACCGATGCGCGGGTCTCGACATCTCCAAGAGAGACGTCAAGGTCTGCGTGCGAACCCAAGAACCTGATCGAGCCAGAGCTACTTCCAAGGTGACCACGTGGGTCGCGGTGACCAGTCAGATCCTGGCGCTGCGCGAACACCTCATCACCGAGCGAGTGACGTTGGTCGTGATGGAAGCGACCAGCGTCTACTGGTTATGTTGAATTCAACATAACCAGTATTATGTTGCGGCCCGGATTATGTTGAATGCACCTCGATAGCCCTTGGCGTGGGCGGTGATTTGCGAGAAGTTTTTAACATAATCACAGGGCTTCTAAGAACGCCAGTAACGCGTCAGGTGGTCGATAGCGCCCGGAGATGACACCGATCGGCGTCGTTCGTTCCAAGGCTTTCTCCTTGAGTACCAGGTCGGCGTGGATGTAGATCTGGGTCGTTTCAATCGATTCGTGACCCAACCACAGCGCGATCATCGAGATGTCGTTGCCGGCGTGCAAGAGGCGCATCGCCGCCGTGTGACGGAGCACGTGGGGCGTCACTTGTTTGGACTGAAGTGACGCGCAACTCTGCGCCGCCGTCGCCGCGTGCCGCGTAACGAGCGCACCCACGGCGTGACGACTGAGTACGCCTCCGTGGGTGCTGGCGAAGAGCGGTTCGCTGTCTCCGTCGCCACTTGCTCCCATGAACTCCTTCAACACCGCAGCCGCTGTCTTCGAAAGAGGCGTTACTCGTTCTTTTCGACCCTTGCCCGTGCACCGCACGTGCGACCGGACGCCAACGATCACGTCACCTCGACACAGTCCCACGAGCTCCGAGACTCGCAGCCCGCTCTGTAGCGCCAGGAGGAGGAGGGCGTGATCCCGGCGCCCGATCGTGGTGGTCCGGTCGGGCGCCGCGAGCAACGCCGTCACCTCGTCGTCGCTCAGAAACGAGACGAGCGCTCGGCGCGAGCGTTTCGCCGGAATGGCCAACACGCGCTGAATATGCGCCGCGTGCTCGGGATGACGCAGCGCGGCGTAGCGAAACAGCGAGTGAATCGCCGCGAGGCGAGCGTTGCGCGTGCGTGCACTATTGCCTCGATCGACCTCCAAGTGGTGAAGGAATGATCCGACGAGCGTCGCGTCGAGGTCCTTGAGACGAAGGTTCGAGGGTGGCGTGCCAGTCTGATCTTGAGCGAAGGCGAGCAGGAGCCGAAAGGTGTCGCGGTAGGCCTCGACCGTATGGGGGCTGACGCGGCGTTGCCCGATCAGCCGCTCGGTGAAGAAGGCCTCCAACGTGGGAGCAAGGGTCACGACTCCACCTCGTAGACCACTTCGAGGCGGGTCACCGCCTGCTCGAAGAGCTCGGGCGTCGCGGACAAGTACCAATAGGTGTCAGCCGGATCGACGTGACCCATATAGGTCGACAGCGACGGGAGTTTCGTGCCCACGTCCACTCCCTCGGCGTTCCATCTCGTGAGCACGTTCACGGCAAAGCTATGTCGCAGATCGTGCACACGGGCCCGACGTGAGGGGTGAACCTCAAGGCCCACGTCGGTCACGAGCGCGTGGAAGGTTCCCGAGAAGGTGCAGTGGTGCACGCGCTGGCCGGTCGGTGAGGCGAAGAAGGCGGGACCCGCTTGCGGTATCAGTTGATCGCGCTGACTCGCGTAGACCTGTAACGCCGCCACACAGGTTGGGTGCAGGGGGATGAGGCGACGCTTGTCGAATTTCGCGTGACGAACGATCAGCACACCATCGGTGAAATTCACGTCACCGCGATCAAGGGCGAGGGCCTCGCCGACGCGCAGGCCGCTCGCCACGAGCAGTCCAATGATCGCCTCGGTCGTGAGAGCTCTGCGGGGCGAGGGGATGTCGCGGGCCGCCGCCATCAGGCTCCTGACCTGCTCGTTCGAGTAGAGAAAGGGCGTGGCACGCTTCTTGCCGCGAGGAAGCAGTCCGATCGGCGGGACGCCGGTTCGCGGATCGAACGCGTGCAGGTAACGCGCGAAGCCGCGCACCATGCCGAGGCGACCCGAGCTCCAGGCCGGGTGGCAGTCCGTGGGCGAGGTCGCCCAGGTGAGCGCGAGTTCCACGGTCACCACGTCAGCGCCGCGCTCTTCCATGAACGTGACGAACTGCGTGAGCAGGTGGCCGGCCTTTTCCAGCCGGTAGCCGAACTCGCGACGCATCGCGAGATAGTCCTCCAGTGATTGGCGTAACGTCATCACGCCTCCGGCCAGGGCTGGGCGACGCCCGCGAGTGCGCGGTGATCGATTTTGGCGTAGATCGCCGTGGTGGCGAGACGCTGGTGACGAAGGACCTAACCGATCTCATTCAGATTCGATCCGGTGCGCAGCATCTCGCTCGCCGCGCTGTGGCGTAGAAGGTGCGCGCCCACTGGTGGTAGTCCCGCTCGACGGCACGCCGCACGAACGACGTCGCTCACGCCACCACTTGAGAGAGGAGTGAGTGGCGCCAGCATCCGGCTGAACACGTTCGGATGCTGACACGACGGACGGCCGTGTTCCAGCCAGTGGGCGATCGCTTCACCAACGTCGACGGGCAGTGGCAGGCGGTCGACTCGAGCACCTTTGCCTCGCACGCCGAGCTCGCCACTGCGCCAGTCGACGTCACGAAGTTCGAGGTTCGCCACCTCACCAGCTCGCAACCCGAGTCGCACCAGCACGGTGAGGATGGCGAAGTTTCGTGCACCCGTCGCACTGCGCTGATCGCAACTCTCGAGCAGCGAGCGAACGTGTTCGGGTGCCAAGGTCTTGGGTAATGACGACACGCGCCAACTCGCAACCCGGGGCACGGCCTCGGACAGGGAGCCAGTCGTCAGTCCCGCCACCTGGCAGTAGCGCAGGAACACTCGCAGGCCCGTCGCGACGCGATTGGGATTCTGGTGACGACACTGTTCGCTCGCGAAGTCCAGTACGTCTCCGGCCGTGACGCCCGTGAGGTTACCGGTCACGTCGCCGAGTTGGTCCACGAACGTTCGCGCCACTCGCACGAAGTTGTCGAGTGAACTCAGCGCCAGGCCGCGCTCTTCGAGCAGGTAGCGCTGGTAGGTGTCCAGCACGTGCTCGCGCGGTGTAGCGATCACCGCCGCGGGCACCGACACCACGCCCTGCGAGCGCAAGTACGTCAGCAATGGCGCCATGGCTTCGGGCGAGATCCATTGCGTGTAACCAATGGCGCGCCGTGCCGCGAGAAAGTCCTCGCTTCGCTCGGCCAGTTCCTCGGCGCCGTAGCCGCGCTCTTGTAACCAGCGACTGGCGTGCGCCAGCAGCAGGACGTGATTGGCGACAGTGCTGGGCCGATAGCCGATCGACTCAAGTTCCGCGCTATATCCCGCGACGTAGGGCACTAAGGGACCCGCAGCCTTGGCTCTCGACAAATCTCTCCACATGACTTCCTCCTTTTCGAACTGCATTAGAGGAAATCTTGAGCGATCGTCGGGGCCGGCGGATTATGTTAAAAACTTCTCGCAAATCACCGCCCACACCAAGGGCTATCGAGGTGCATTCAACATAATCCGGGCCGCAACATAATACTGGAAGCCCTTTTACTACCTCCTCGAAGAGGGACCCTTTGAGATCATGTTGGTGAACCCCCGGCACGTGAAGAATCTGCCTGGTCGAAAAACCGACGTCTCGGACGCGGCGTGGTTGGCGCAACTTGGCGCCCACGGTCTCGTGCGAGGTTCGTTCGTGCCACCCGAGCCGATTCGCCAACTGCGCGACCTCACGCGGATGCGCACCACGATTATTCGTGAACGCACTCGTGAGATCCAGCGCCTGGAGAAGTTGATGGAGGACACGGGGGTGAAGCTTTCGTCGGTCGCGACCGAAATGCACGGGGTCTCGGCGCGGATCATGCTCGACGCCCTGGTGGCCGGTGAACGCGACCCGGTTATCCTCGCCGACATGGCCAAGGGCCGACTGCGAAACAAGATTCCCGAGTTGACCGAGGCACTCACCGGGCGATTCAGCGAGCACCACGCTTTCTTGGTTCAGATTCAATTGGACCTCATTGACCAGAGGGCGAAAGCGATCGAGGAGATCACGGCGCGCATCGAGGTGATGATGGGACCTTTTCGCCAAGCCCGGGATCTGATTTCCACGATCCCGGGGATCTCGACCAAGGTGGCTGACGTGATCATCGCCGAGACCGGCGCCGACATGAGTCGGTTCCCGAGCGCCGGTCACCTCGCCTCGTGGGCGGGTGTGTGTCCGGGTTCGAACGAGTCCGCGGGCCGCGTGAAGTCAACGCGTACTCGTCCGGGCAACCCCTACTTAAAGGGTGCACTCGGGATCGCGGCCCTGAGCGCGTCGCGTTCGCACGACACCTACTACGCGGCCAAGTATCGGCGGATCGCTTCGCGCCGGGGACCGGTCAAGGCCGTCGTGGCTATCGAACACGCCATGCTCATTACCGTCTGGAACATGCTGCAGACCGGAGAGACCTTCAATGAACCCGGTGGTGACTTTTACTCCAAGCGCAATCCCGAAAAAGCGAAGCACCGCGCCGTTGACCAACTTCGAAACTTGGGCTACACGGTGACGCTAGAGCCGACGGCTGCTTGAAAGTTCACTATCTTCGCGTCAGACCCCCCGTCAGTTGTGTCAACAACCTGACTGGGCAGAACAACTACGCAGCGCCGCAAGAGAAGGTCCAGGAGTCTTTGTGCAGGTGTGGGAATATCGATCCCATGCGCATCGCCCCTTACGCCCGCATTTTAAGAGTGCCGGGGGTGCGAGCCCTGTACTGGCTGGCGCTCGTCGCCCGCATCCCTGTCACTGCGGCGCCCATCGCGTTGACCCTCAGGGTGGCCCTCGGTTTGCACAAGGGTTTCGCCGAGGCCGGACTCGTGGCGGCGGCGGTGGCCCTAGGGATGGCGTGTGGCGCACCCCTCCTTGGGCACCTGGTCGATCGCCGCGGCGCTCGCACGGTCTTGATCATCACCACGGTGTCTCAGGCGGTCTTCTGGACACTGGCCGGCAGGCTCCCCTACGAGTGGTTGGCCGTGGCCGCCTTTGTCGGGGGCTCGTTGTCGGTGCCGGTCTTCTCCCTCATCCGACAGGCCCTCGCTGCCCTCTTGCCCGAGCGAGACCTACAAGCCGGGATGTCGCTCGACGCCATGTCGGTGGAACTCTCGTACTCCATCGGCCCGGCCCTCGGCGTGGCGGCGGTAACGCGCCTGGGATCAAGCGCAGCCATGTTGGTTATCGGGGTAGCCGTGGTGATCGCCGGCATCGGGCTGATATTTTTCGATCCGCCCACCTCTCGACGCCCCGAAGCGCATGCGGCGCCCGTCGTCGCGGAAGATCTACGTAGTGGGATTGCACTCGTTGAAAGAACAACTAGCGCGACGCCGGCGGCGAGGGCCTCGTCGGCGAGATGGCTCACTCCGATAGCGATCGCTGCCTTGCTGGCCGCGTCCGGTGCCACGCTGACCTTGTCGGGGACGGACATCGCCCTCACGGCGTCCATGCGGGGTTTCGGTCACGTCGGCCTGCTCGGCTTGGTCGTCGCAGCGTGGGCGTTTGCCTCGATGGTTGGGGGCTTCATCTACGGGACGATATCGAAGCGATGGGATCCACTTCTCCTCCTCGTACTCCTCGCCAGTCTCACCGTCCTGATGGTCTTGGCCGGGTCGTGGTGGGCGCTGCTGCTCCTGACGCTCCCTTCGGGTCTGTTCTGCGCTCCGCTGATTTCCTCGACCGTCGAGGTGATCGCCGGTTCCGTCCCGCCCGAGCGACGAGGGCGGGCCCTGGGCGTGCACACCTCTGCTCTGATGCTCGGCAACGCGGCTGGTGCTCCTCTCACCGGTGCGGTCATCGACCGCGCATCACCTGGCGTGGGTTTCGTCGCCATAGGAGTTCTAGGGACCGTATTGGCAGTAACTGCCTTGACCGTTCGCCATCTTCGAAGTTGAAACCCAAAACGCTTGACCCACCATTTTTACAAGAAACTGCTTACAGACTTACTGCCCCACGGCTTATAGTCGTGACATATTGCCCGCGTGCAAGTCCCACGGCACCCCTACTGACGCCGGGTTCCAAAGTTCGTCGGTGGAGGTGTTGAAAACACAACCGAGCCTTTTGGACGATTGAATCCTTTAGCAACCCCTTTAGCAACACCGGCGATTACGTGCGGTCACGCCTGAACGCCGGTGAATTAAAACCCCAATATTGCAACCGTCTACGGTCACCAGTGAACGTCAGCGAACCGAAACAACCGCATGGCATGCTGATCACACCAGGGGTTGCACGCAGATCTAGTGACGGTACAACCGTCTCTCGAGCCTGTTCGTCCGGGTCTGCAGACAGGCGACATCGATAGGAACTTAGTGGTTGAGCGTCGACAGGTCCCGAATGACACAATTACTTGATAACACTCGAAAGGAGGGTGCCGAATTGGACGAGCTCCGAGTACTACACGTCGCTGACCTGCACATCGACAGCCCGATGCGAGGTTTGGTCCCCTATGAGGACTCCCCGGTTGAGGCGATCCGGAGCGCCACCCGCTCCGCTCTACGGTCGATCGTCGCCGATGCGATAGAACACGAAGTCCATCTTGTCGTCATTGCTGGCGACCTCTATGACGGGAAATGGCGAGACTACAACACCGGAATTTTCGTGGTCAGTCAATTGGCGGAACTGAACGACTCCGGAATCCCCGTCGCCATCGTTCTCGGGAATCACGATGCCGAGAGCGTCGTCACGAAACAGCTGCGTTTGCCGCCCAACACCGTCTTACTCTCTTCGAGCAAACCCGAAACGTGGGTGGTGGGCGAAACCGGGATTGCGGTGCATGGGCAGAGTTACGCCGAGAGGGCAATCTTCGAAGATTTGTCCTTGGGCTATCCGAGCGCTGACCCTGGACTCGTGAACATCGGCATGCTTCACACCTGCTTTGATGGAAGCATCGGGCACGAACCGTACGCACCGTGCACTCTCGACGGCCTTCGAGCGAAGAACTACGACTACTGGGCGCTCGGCCACGTACATGGCTACACGTTGATTTGCGAGGAGCCGCTCGCCGTGTTTCCTGGGAATCTCCAGGGCCGAAATGTCCGAGAAACCGGTGCCAAAGGTGCGTGCCTCATCACTTTCGAGGATCGGCACCCCCGAGTCGAACGCTTATTGAACAATCTCGTCAGGTGGGAGCGCGTCAATGTCAATGTTTCGGAGGCGAAGAGCCTCGACGACTGCCTCGATCGCTGTAGGGACGAATTGTCGAAGGCCATAACTACAGGTGCCGAGATCTACGCGATTCGTGTTCAGTTTGCTGGCTCGTCCCCAGCCAACCGAGTACTGCGAAGCCAGTCGGAACACCTCACGGCCGAAGTCAGAGCACTCGCGAACAACCTTGGCGGAGCAGAGGTCTGGATTGAGAAGGTTGTCGTCTCGACAAAGCCAGTGCGGGGCAGTCTTCAATTCACGGGCGACGGAGTCGCCGGCGAGATTGGACGGGTCCTCGCAGATCTCCAGAGCGACGTTCCGTCGCTCGCCAGAGCCGACAACCCAATACTACCAGAACTTTCAAGCCTTCGAAACCAGCTGAGAGCTGCGGGGCCGGAAATGAGCGATTCCCTGAATGACGAGGACCTCGGCGAGGCGCTCGGCGATGCAGCTGAATTACTTGCCGCACTGCTGGGTGGCGAGGAGCGAATCGATGCGAATTGATCGTCTGGATCTCACAGCGTTCGGAATCTTTACGAACGAGAGCCTCGACCTTTCAAAGAATGCGCTCCACGTAATCCACGGCCCGAACGCGGCTGGAAAGTCGACAGCGCGAGCGGCGGTGTCGAACCTCCTCTTTGGCTTCGGTCGATCGTCTTCCTACGCGTTCATCCATCCGCTCAACCGACTCCAAGTAGGTGCGCGCATCGTTGACAAGGAAGGCAAGGTGCTCGACGTTATCCGCTACAAGAGGGACCGTGACGATCTAGTCGACTCGGGGTCGCAACTTCCGATCAGCCCCGGCGAATGGTCCGCGTATCTCCAGGGTGTCGGCCAGGCAGATTTCGACCGCATTTACACCCTCGGATGGAGGGAACTCCTCGAAGGAACATCTGCACTGCTCTCGACGGGCGGTGCACTAGGCGAAGCGCTCTTTGCGTCTGGGCTCGGTATTCGTGAGTTCAGCACGGTCCTGGACGGTCTCCAGTCCGAAGCGGAAAAGCTCTTTGCGCCACGCGCCCAGAAGCTGGTCGTGAACGGCGCGCTAAAATCCGCGGAGGCAGCTAGGAAGGAAACGACCACGCTGTCCGTTCGCCCAAGTCGTTACGACACGATACGACGAGATCACGACAAGTTCGTCACAAGACGGCGAGGTCTCGCCGATGAGCGAATTGTTCTAGACCAGCAGATCGAACGTCTTACGACCCTGCGCGGAGTCCTCCCACAACTTCGAGAACGAACCCAGAGAATCGACGAGCGAGATGAGATCCTGAAGGCTGGACCTGTGCCACCAGCAGCGTGGGCCGCACGCGTAGAGGCGGCGCTGGCCGCACGCAGCGATGCTACGCGCGAACGGTCTGAGGCTGCCCGTCGGGGCGAGTCTGCGACCAAAAAGCTCGCGGAACTGATGTCCGATCCAGAAGGACTTGAGATTGCAGAGGATGTTGATTCTCTTGCTGAAGAGATAAAGGCATACGCACAAGGAATCTCTGATCGTTCTGGACTGGAGCAGGGACGTTTGCAGGCTGAGCGCGAAGGGCTGAAGGTGCTCAAGACGATCATTGGGGGCTCACCCCTTATTTCGGACCTCGACGCAGCGTTGCCGATCGTGGAGAATCGGAAGGCCCTCGCTTCCGCACGCGATGATTGGACGAACAAAGGGTCAAAACTCTCTCAGACACGAGCTGCAATCTCCACCACTGAAACCGAGTTCGCGGATGTAACCGCATCTCTCGATGATCTCCCGGCTTCGACAGACGTAAAGCCACTGCGGAGCATGTTCAACGTGGTCTCTCGTCGGGGTGACCTCGACGCGGTTCTCACGACCGCCCAGACTCATGACGCTAAGACTCGCGCCGAACTTTTTGAGGCCGCCAGAGAGATCGGTCTCACCGAGGATGGAATTGCAAGCTTCCTGTCTCGACCGCTCCCGACCGAAGCCGAGGTTGAATCCATCCTTGAAGAGATCGAAGGCTACTTGAGCAACGCAAGCGCTGACGATCTCCGCTCGACCAATGGCGACGCCCGCATCGCAGATCTCGACAAGCAACTCTCCTCACTAGCCCTCGAGAGTGACCTCCCGACGGAAGAGGATCTGACCGGTCGCCGTGATCGACGGCGCAACCTATGGGAAGTGGTAAAGGCCTCTTGGCTCGGGAACGAAAAGGTCGCAGTGGCGGAAGAGTACGTCGACCAACCGTCGCTGGCGGTTGCGTTTGAGCGCTCAACAGAAGATGCCGATGAAACGGTTGATCGGCTTTGGAGGGACGCCGATCGCACCTCGACAAGAAACAACCTCCTGGCCCAACTGGAACGTGAGCGCAGCGATCGCACTGCCTCGCTCCTAGATTCGGAGGAGTCACGCGAGAAGGCATCCGCTGCGTACAAAGAATGGACGGCGAACTGGACGGGGCGGTCGCTGCCAATCTCTCACACGTCGCTTCGCTCGTGGTCTCGAAACGTCGCAGATCTCAAAAAGCGCTACGCCACCTGGACCGAGGCGAAACTGACACACCGAGAGGCATTCCGCGAGGTTCGCGACGCACGCGGACGGATTGGTCGCCTCCTCACCAATTGTGGAACCAGCGCTGGACCAGTTGGTCGCGACCTCGCCTCCATGCTCGACATGACAAGAGCGTTTCTTGATGCTGTCGACTTGAGGGAGTCCGAGCGCAAATCCCAGGAGAGCGCTAAGGGGACGCTCCTTCGGAGGTTACCGAAGCAAATGAAGGCTGCTAGCGAAGCCGAAGAGTCGGAACGATCAGCGGCGGAACTCTTCCAGTCACTCAGCTCTCCGTACGGTGCGGGAGTCGCATCACCCATCGAAGCGGGAGCACTTTTGGGCCAACTCGAAGACCTTGATCAGCGTCTATCGCTTCGTGCTGAGCGCGACGGGCGCATCACCGGAATCGACGGTCGCTCGGTGAGGTTCGAGTCAGAGACCAAGAGGCTGGTCGAAGCAATCGCAGGGCCCGCAATTGATCACTACGCTGCAACGGCGAGGAGCATGGTCCAGCGGGTCAAAGTTGCCCGAGAGGTAAATGCAGCCCGGGCCCCCCTATTGGCGAGTGAAGCTCTGGCGATCTCCGAAGTGGATGAAGCTGATGCAACGCTCTCAGGAATTGAAGAGGAGTTTCAGCTCCTCGGGAAGGAGCAAGGTCTCGCCGACCTTGACGCCCTCGGCGAGCTTGCAGAGCGAGCGAATCGCGTTGCACAACTCGACGAGGAGATTGCCGAGCGCGAAGGATCGCTGGCTCAGCAGGGTGGAGGCATGCCCATCGAGTTACTCGAAGCCGACGCCAATGGGATGGACTTCTCCCAGATCGATGCTGAGATTACCCGATCCCAGGAGAGGCGAAACGACCTCACCGAGGTTGAAGGTGGCGCCGAAATTGAAGAACGAGAACTTGACCGACAACTCCGAGAGATGGATGGTTCCGACAAAGCAGCTTTGCGCTCGGCAGACGTCCAATTTGAACTAGGAAAGGCAGAAGAAGGTTCAATGCGTTTCGTCCGCCTTATCTTGGCCCGGTACCTCGCGAACGAAGCGGTCCGCCGATACGCCGAGGCCCACCAGGATCCGATAATCGAGCGCGCGAGCACACACCTCGAAATGCTGACCGATGGAGCCTATACAAGGGCGGGAGTTATTGAGGATCCCAAAAAGACAACACTCTTGAGCGCCGTCACCGCAGGTCAAGAGGAGTGGCAGATTCATGAACTGTCGTCCGGCACTCGCGACGCCCTCTACCTCTCACTTCGTCTTGCGGCGCTCGAGGCAGCTGTCGAACGCACCGGCCCGATGCCAATAGTGCTTGATGATATTCTCGTGAACCTAGACGAAGAGCATTCGGCGGCGGCATTGCGATGTTTCGCGAATATCTCGTCGACATCGCAGGTTCTCTTATTTACTCACCACGTGCACGTCGTCGACCTTGCGAAGAGTGTGCTGTCGAGCGAGCAACTCGCAATCCATCACCTCGCCGCAGCATCGTCTCGATAAGGGCTCTTCGCCGATGATGTCGCTTCCGATCGACTTCGGTCAATGACTAGGCAAGCCCGAACGGCGAACCGCTGATACTCGCTCCCCTTCACTTGAAGGCTTGGTCTCCTTAGTGCCCGTAGAGTGCCCGCGGCCACTAATGACAAATAAGTCGTCACCAGAAATACCCTTTTGATCAGTCTTTTTACTTCTCCTCGCTACAGAGCACTACCACCCTTTCAAGGTGGCGGCACGGGTTCGAATCCCGTTGGGGGTGCTCGTAAAACTTTGATGGTCTCCGTTCCAATCCCACATTGTTGAGATGATTCGCCATCGCGCAACCTCTGAAGAC
>Ga0307374_10002546_pt1 | contig 32260 bp, 32 predicted proteins | sample OX3MG_FD_202532 | JGI IMG/M metagenome (GOLD analysis project Ga0307374, IMG submission 202532) | Soil microbial communities from Risofladan, Vaasa, Finland - OX-3 | ecosystem: Environmental > Terrestrial > Soil > Coastal area > Acid sulfate soil | place: Finland: Risofladan, Vaasa | collected... | reverse complement strand
TCGACGCCGCCTCGGTCACGCATCGAGATCGACAGACGTCCCCGCGTGACCGGGGTGGGCGGTGTGGCACGCTTGGATCCAGGGTGCCCCCCGTGGACGTGGCGCTGCGAGCGGTCGGCAAGGGGGGCGGCCCAGAGCCCGGCGCTGCCGAGATCGGAGCTGGAGGCTGAGGCAGCGATTCCCAAGGAAATCCTTAGAAGCAGCGACCTCTGCTCCGGCGTGTGAAAGCGCAGTTGACGTGGATCCTTTGAGGCTGGTCGTTGTTGACGCGTTGCCACGCTTGAGATGGGTCCGTGACGACTTGGCGACGGCCAAAGGCCCAAGCATCACCTACGGTGAACAGATGGGCAACTCGACTCACCGCTCGGTCGCGCACAACTCCCGCGGTCAGACTACCGTCGGGCAGTTATCCCGCTCCGGCGGCGCGAAGAGCGGCAAGCCCTCGCCCTCGACCCATGCACCCCCGAAGTCGTCCATCGCCGATCTCCTGAACGGGGAAGCCCGCCAGTACGTCCTGGCCGACCAAGCCAGAGATGGGATATTTCTGGCTGATGGCCGAACCGGTCGCATCGTCGACGTCAACGCCAGCGCCGTGCAGCTGCTTGGATACTCGCGTGCCGAGCTGATCGGAGCTCCGGTCTCCAAGCTGGTTCGCCCAGAGGACAGAAAAGCCCAGCGAAATCGCATCGCCGCTGCGACCACTGAGATATCTCTCATTTCCCATACCCGCTATCGCCGCAAGGACGGATCTCTCGTCGACGTTGAGATACAACAGCGCTGGCTTGAGGATGGAAGGATTCTCGCGGTGGTCCGCAGCGCGGGCCAGCGTGGATTGGCGGAAGACCAGTACAGCCGAATGCTGACGCGCTTCGACCTTTTTGTGGCGACCGTGGACCGCGAGGGGCGGATCTCCTACGCCAATCCGGCACTCAGCGCCCTGACCGGATGGAGCGTCAATGAGCTGATCGGTCGCCCCGCCGGCGAGCTTTTCCCTACCGCGTCCCCTCAAGGCCAGAACCAGTCCCTCTCTGACGAATTCTGGGCCGGCCACCTAAAGGGACTGCTCACCACCGGGCTCGTAACCCGGTCGGGCGAGAGTCTCGTGGTAGCGGTCAGCGCCACCCTGCTTCAGGACCAGTACGGAACCAACGTGGGAGCCGCCATTTTAGGTCAGGACATTACCCAGGACCGGGCTGCCCTGATGGAGCTGGAGCGAGAGATACGGGAACGAGCGGGCGCGGCCGCCGGCATCGCGAGACTTCAGGCGGGCGGGTCCGCGGAGGAGACGGCACTCGCCATCTGCACAGAACTCCGCGGCCTGCGAGGGGTGGACCTCGCGCTCGTGATTGCCTTCAGCGCGGACGGCAGGGCGACGGTGCTGGCAAGTGACGCGCCTGATGACATCCGTCGGGAGGTGGCAGCGCCGGCGCCAGCCGCCCGAAGCGCGTACCTCATAGAACGTGCAGGCATGGGCCCCTGGGTGGAGCTCTGGAAGGAACGGGCCGAGGATGGCGACTACGGCGCGCCGTTGGCGAGAGCTGGGGTCCACAGCTTCTCCTACGCTCCGATTCAGTACGCGGACAGAACGCTCGGATTGCTGGCGGTGGGCTCCCTACACCGCGACAAGGGCGACGCCATGCACGACGACCTGCCGGTGATTGCCGAGTTTGGCCCCGCCGCCAGCGCGCTCCTGGGCGTGGACCTGCACGCGGACCGGTTGGTCGCCCAGCTCCGCAGCAGACTCGGGGAGATCGTAAGGAACCACGAGTTCGATCCGGTCTTCCAGCCCATTGTCGACGTCGCCACCGGCCAGATTTTGGGCTACGAGGCACTCACCCGTTTCGCCGACGGGGAACCCCCCGGGACCCGCTTCTCGGCTGCTTGGAGCGTGGGATCGGGCGCGGATCTAGAATTCGCCACCCTGGATCGGGCCATCCAAGTGGGCCGAGATCTGCCCACCGGCCGATGGTTGAACGTCAACATCTCACCGAAGCTGCTGGGTCAGCCGGCCAAGCTCCGGGCCATCCTGGACCAGGCCAACCGTGCCCTTGTCCTGGAAATCACCGAGCACGAGGTGATAACGGACTACCGTGCTGTGCGGAAGGCACTCCAACAACTCAGCCCGATCCGCATCGCGGTCGACGACGCGGGCGCGGGCATCGCCAACTTCGCCCACATCGTGGACCTTCAGCCCGACATCGTGAAGCTGGACTGCGGCCTGGTTCGCGGTGTTGATACCGACCTCGCTCGCCAGGCCATGATCGTGGCCCTATGCCATTTCGCTCGGACCACCGGCTGCCAGCTGATCGCCGAGGGCGTGGAAACCCGTGGTGAGGCCGAGACTGTCAAGTCACTGGGCGTAGCCCTAGGCCAGGGTTATTGGTACGGCCGCCCCATGGCGGTGGAAGCCATCAGAGCGGCTCTCAAAGCCGACCTCGTCCTCGCAGGGCGCTGAGGAGACGGTCCCACCAGAGGAAATCCTCGGGGACTAGGCCGGCTGAGGGCGGCGTGCGCTGCCCAGGTATGGGGTGGACTAGTGACCTTGCCGATTGCCGGGCTGCCGACGGTCGGGCCAGTGGTCGTCGCGCTTGCGATGACGGATTATGCCGAGGTTGGTCAGATCTCACGGTGGCTGACGACGTGCAGGTGGGGTTCGAGGTTGGGCAAGGTCGGACGCGGACCGGCGGCCCACTTGGCGGGGCTGGGACCAGCGGTGCGAGCGGCAGCGCAGCACCGGCCGGCCGACCTTGGCTAATTGCAACCATCGGCTGTCGTCGGTTGGGGGCAGGGGCATTCGGAACTGATCCCGTGAGCGGCTATCGATCTAACACCCCGGATCTGCCGACCAGGTACCGGAAAGCTGGGATCTCGCACAACCTGTTGTCTTTGCCGGCCGTCCTCTGGCTCCGAGCCGGCTGCTTTGCCTACGGTCGCCACGGCCTGGCTGATCACGAATGGAGGTGGGCCACCTACTCCGCCATCAGCGGGGTCGCCATCGCCGGCACCTTTGTTTCGGCCATCCGCGGCTTTAACCAAGACGATCGCTTAGTCGACAATGCGGGCCTGGTCTAGCGGGTGGTAGTCCGCAGCGGCTTCGCCTGGATGAGCTTGCCCGCCGCCCGACTAGGCCGCCAAAGCGCTACAGACGCCCCGAGCTGACCCGCGGAATGACCCGACTGGATACCTTCCGGAGTTCGCCGTCGTATACCGAATGGCGCCAGTCATGCTTTCTAGGCGCACACCCGTCAGGATGACAGAAGTGAAGTCGTTTCCTATGCCCCGGAACCTCATCGACTCAGTGAAGTTGGACGATGACGGGCGCCGCCGAGCTTGGCTGATCACTGTGTCAAAGACTGTCAAGCACCTGGAGCAACGTTGGTCCCTGACAGTCGGCGAGCCCTTTCAGCCCGGCGGTCAGACAGCCTGGGTTGCCCCGGCCAGAACCGCGGCCAGTCGCGACCTGGTTCTCAAGCTTGCCTGGCGGCATACCGAGGCGGCCCACGAAGCCGATGGGCTGCGCGCCTGGGACGGAAACGGCGCTGTCCGGTTGTATGCGACCGAAGAGTTCGACGACACCATCGCACTGCTGATCGAGCGTTGCGTTCCGGGCACCTCGCTGGCATCGCTACCCGAGACGGAGCAGGACACCGTCATCGCATCGCTCCTGCCACGGCTCTGGCGTGAGCTGGAGCCCGGTCACCCCTTTCGACCGCTGCAGGACATGTGCGAGGAGTGGGCCGACGAATTCGAGCTGAAGGCCGCCGCTCAAGGAGCGAACCTCGACCCAAGTCTGGCGCGAGAGGGCATAACACTGTTACGTACCCTCCCGGCCACCGCCGAGCGGAACGTGCTGCTGTGCACGGATCTTCATGCCGCCAACGTGCTTGCTGCGGAGCGAGAGCCGTGGCTAGTAATCGATCCCAAGCCCTACGTCGGCGACCCCACGTACGAACCACTGCAGCATCTCTTAAACTGTAGGGAGCGACTGTGGGCCGACCCGGGCAGTTTAGTCCGCCGAATGGCCGAGCTGCTCGATCTCGACGTCGACCGGCTGCTCCTTTGGTTATTCGCTCGCTGCGTACAGGAGTCCCTCGACTGGCCCCCTCTGGCCGACATCGCTCGCCGGATCGCACCCACCTAATCGCCAGAGATCGCAGCCGTCGGTCACTGTGCAGCGAGGCTTTGGCGATGGATGGGTTGCTCCGGACCGGCGCCGTCCCAGAGTAAATCCTTACGGGGGAGCCCCGTTCATGAGTCCGAGCTGATCTGGATCGTTTCACGGGGTCCCTTCAGGGGTTAGCGGGGCGCGCCTACCCCTGAAGGGGGCTCACCTGGTAGCCGGGACTCAGCACGATTCGCTGACGTCAGACCGACGGAGCGCCAAAGCTATTGCTGGCTGGGTCGCCGGGCTGGGCTGCCAGATAGATGAGTGCCAGCCAACCAAGCACTGGAATTATGCCGATCAACCACCACCAACCACTACGGCCGGTATCGTGAAGCCGTCGGAACAAGAGGGCTAGACCTGGAAAGAGAATGGCAAGAAAGAAGATGTCGGCTAGGTAAACGAAGGGGTGAACGGCTAGCTCCAAAACGCCGAGAACTACACTAATGATCAAGTTGACAAGGAATGGCTTCCAGTACTCGCCTAGGTTGGCTCGTCCTTCAAAACCAAAGTAGTTATTCACCATCTTCAGGTAGGCTTCTTGGTAAGTCATCGCAGCACTCTCCGTAAACAGTGGCGGTATTGTACGCGTTCTTGCGCCACTCAGCAGCAGGTTAGAGACCACTTCCGCAATGCTGGCGGTCTGCCGTTTAGTGGGCGCCGGCCAAGGCGTTGGTTTGACAGCGTATTTGACAGCCATTGGTGACAGTTCGGCCCGTTTAGGGCCCCGCACCCGAAAGCCACCCCGCCGAAGCCCGCGGTTCCCAGCCGGGTGGGGTCCGGGCCTTCGGTGTGGCCACGGCGTGGAGCTGCGACGAGGCAGCTGACCGCCCGGCCAGGTCGGTGAACTCGCCGGGGTACTCGTGGCGGTAGCGCCAGCCGCACATGGGCTGGCGCTCCTCCTCCGGCATCTCCGCCCTGATCCTGGGGCACCCGGCCCTTCACCAACGTCCAGACCGCCCTTCGCTCGTAATCCAGCCGTCCGCGTCGACAAGGCTTCAGCTGCGGTGTGACTCGATCCAGCGCACGCCAAACTCCACCAAATCCCGCTGCGGCATCAGCGGCCCCCGGGCGGCGCCGACCGGTCCCTGGCGCTCCACTTCACTCTCCTCCGACAAGGCTTTGCCGATCTCGGCAAAGGCGCATCGTCGATATCCAGATCCTTGAATGCAACCCAGCGCCGCTCCCCCGCGAAGTGGACGGGAGCTCCCCGGCCCTGCAACCGGGCTCTCCCAGCGGCGGCTCATACAAACCTTCAGAGCTCTTCGCCCGCGATGACGGCGTCGTAGCCGGGCAGGGCCTCCAGCTCACGTCTGACTAAGGGCCCGGCCAGGACCGTGAGGAGGAGTCGCAGCTCGGGCGTGTCCAGGCGGTCGCGGTCTACCAGGAGGGCACACTCCTCCTCGGAGAGGGGAACGAAATCAAGGCCGTAGGCCAGCGCCGCCGGCTCAGTGGTGACCCCGACGTCGGCGGTTCGGCTGGCCACGGCACTGGCCACCTGCAGATGGCCGGACGCCCGGCTGATGTATCCCGGCAGTCCGTCACCGCCCACCCCCAGTCTCTCCAGCTGCTGGTCCAGCAGGCGGCGGGCCTGCGCGCCCGGCTCCCGGTTGACCCAGCGCAATCCGCGCTCCACCGCATCCGCCAGCGAGCGCACTGGCGGGCTCAGCGAGGAGCGCCCCACCAGACCCTCGCGCCAGCTGGCGAAACCCACCGAAGCGAGCCCGCGCACCCGGGGGCGCCGGGCGCGCTGGGCGGTCGGATAGTGGACGCCGGCGGCGTGCACCAGCCCCTCCTGAAGCAGTCGAAGCGCCTCGTCGCTCCCACAGGGCCACCAATCCAAGGACCAGCCATCCCCGGCGGCGGCGATCGGTCCGGCCAGCAGCGGAAGGGCGGGATCACAACCAGCCACCAGCAGCGAGCGCCCCGTGCCCCAGACCTGGGCCGGGGCGCCCGCGGCAGCTAGCAGCCCGCTGGCGGGTACGAAGCCGGGAACCATGACCTGGTCCCCGTGGAGCGGCTGGCCCACCCAACGGTCCCAGACCCGGGTGATCCGGGCCCTTCCCACCTGATCACCGGGGAGGATAGAAATGGCCCGCACCGTTTGGGCCCTGGCGTCGGTGGCGAATAGCTGGTCGACGCTGGTCCCGAGCGCCCTGGCCAGTTGCAGGGCCACCGCCAGCGATGGTGACCACACCCCGGCCTCGGCGCCGGTCACCGCCTGGCGGCTTACCCCGCAGGCGCCGGCCAGCTGGCTCTGGGAGAGACCCGCTGCCAGCCTGGCCAACTTAAGTCGGCGCCCAGCCTCGAGGGCGCCCGGAGCGGGGGCGCGGCGGAGCGGGGTCCGTCCCTCAGTCACCGGAAGGCATCCCGTCGGTATCGAAGATCGGGGCTCCGGGAGCTGCGAACCACATCTGGTCGCCAATCTGCGCCGGCCGGTCGGCCAGGCACCGGAAGCGCCCAGCCCAGCGGCCCACGGCCTCCAGCTCGAGCTCGATCCGCGCCCCTTGGGGCAGCTGCCCCACCACCCGGGCGGCTATCTGCGCGCCCTCGTCGGGACCGGAAAGGGGCCGCACCAGGTCGGGGTGCAGAGCCATCTTGCGATCGCCCGAGCTAAGCCAGCCCCGGTATCCCACCAGCTCCGCCACCTGCGCTGTGGCCGGCTTCAGCACCAGCTCGCGAGGATCACCCATTTGGAGCATGATCCCCCGATCCAGCACCCCCACCCTCTGCGCGAAAGCTTGGGCCTCCTCCAGTTGGTGGGTGACCAGGATCGCGGCCGTACCGGCCTCGTTGACCTCCCGGAGCAACAATTGCAGAAGCTCCAAGCCCAGCGGACGGTCCAGGGAGTTGAAAGGCTCGTCCAGGCAAAGCACCTGCACCTTGGCCTGCAGAGCCCGGGCCAGGGCGACCCGCTGCGCCTCCCCGCCTGAGAGGCTCTTAGGCCGGGCCCCCAAAAGCGCACCCAAGCCCAGGCGCGACCCCGCCGCGGCAGCCGTGGCCAGCGTCACTCCGCCCGAGTAGCGAATGTTCTCGATCACGGTGAGGTGAGGGAAGAGTCCTGGGTTCTGACGGAGCAGCCCCACCCCTCGCCGGCCGGCGGGCACATCAGCGGCCGGCAGGGCCGCCGCACTGAGCCGACACTGCCCCAGCCAGATCTCTCCCCGGGTCAGGTGGAGCAGTCCGGCCAACGCCTCGAGGGTGGTGGTCTTGCCCGCACCGGACCTCCCCAGCAGCGCGATCCGCTCACCGGGCTCAAGCTCGAAACTGAGGCGGACAGGAAACGCCCGCCTGGCCACCTCAAAATCGGCGACGAGCATGGGCACTCCAGAGGTAGGCGCCGACCGGCAGGGGCAGAGCCACCACTAGCAGCACCAGGGCAAAAGGAAGCGCCGAGCTGAGTCCGGTCTCCTGGAGAGTCGTCCATATCTGCATAGGCAGTCCGAACGGGTGGTAGGCGATGATCAGGACCGCCCCGAATGCCCCCATGGCCCGGGCCCAGGTCACCGCCAGCGCGGTGGCTAGGCCGGGGGCGGCTAGGGGCGCGGTCACCCGCCGCCAGGTCCGCCAGCGGCTGTCCCCGAGCAGCGCCGCCGCCTGCTCCAGCTCGGGGTCGACCGAGGCGAAGGCCGCCTCCGCCCCCAGGACGTAGTAGGGCACTGACTCATATATCTCAGCCAATACCAGGGCGAAGAAGGTGTCCGAAGCGGTCAGGTTGAGATGGCTGAGGGCGGCTCCTATTGGAGTGGATGGCCCCGCCATGAAGATCAGGAGCAGTCCGATCACCAGCGGCGGAGTCAGCAGAGGGAGGATCACCCCGATCTCCCAGAGCCGGGTGAAGGGCAGCCGGTCACGGGCCAGCAGGTAGGCCAGCGGGGTGCCAACCAGGAGGATCACCGTCAGGGCCAGCAGCGAGGCCAGCACCGAAGTGACCAGCGGCTGGAAAGCTCCTGGTTGACGGAGGGCATCCACGACTGCGGACGGGGAGAGGTGGGCCAGAAGCGCGATCAGCGGACCTAGCAGAGCGACCCAGACGATCAAGGCCCCGACCAAGGCCGCCAGCGTGCTGGTCCTGACGCCGATGCCGCGCGACCCGGCCAGAGCGGGTGGGACTGTCAGGGCTTTTTCACGAATTTCCGCAGCGACTGGGGAGCGGCTGAGCGGTCGCCGAGCAAGGTAGGAGCGAGCAGTTGATAACCCTCCTTGGAGAGGAGCTGCCGGCCCGTGGAGCTGACCAGGAATTCGACGAAGGCGATGGCGGCTCCGGGGTCACTGCCTTTTATGGCCGAGGCCTCCAGGTCAAGGAGGGAACCGTGGACTAGCTGGCCGGGGGCGATGGTCAGAGAAGCCTTGGCATAGGCCGCGATGTCGCTTGGGTCACCGAAATTAATGCTGGCCGGAAGCGAGATGTAGGGAAGGCCAAGCTGGACCGCCTGGGGGCGGTAGGCGCTGGCGGCGTCCAGCTGTCCCGCCTGCAGGGTCGGCTCAAGCGAAGTCTCAGAGAAGATCTGCGAGCTGCCGTTGGCCCCGCCCAGATCGGCGCTGGCGGTCGCCTTGCTCACTCCCAACTTCTTCTCGGCGAGGCGGACCATCATCACGAACCCCTGGCCCTGCGGGTCCACCGCTGGGTCGGTCCTACCCAGCCGGAACCCCGGGCTGGCCATGAGGGGGAAAAGGTCCTTGATGGGCAGCTTGCCCTTGGCGATCCTCTTCAACTCAGCTGCGTGGGGTCCTGTCGGGTAGTAGGCGACCACCAGAGGGCTGGCCGCGAACCGGACTGCCCACTTGGTGAATTTGGGCTCTAAGAGTGCCATCGGGGCCGCTCCCACAGGTACGAACACGTTTGGTCGGAGCTCACCCGCCACGATCTCCTGAGCCAGGCCCAGGCTGCCCGCGGACTGGCCCTGGTACTGGTACCCGGTTCGGCTGGTGAAGGCGGGACCCAGGTACTTGTCCATAAGCAATTGGAGTGAGCCGGCGCTGGCGACGTTGGCGAGACCCAGCGACCCGCTGGCGCTGCCGGGGATGGCGGCAACCGCCAGAGCCGCCGAAACCACCAGGGACATGACCACCGCCGTGCCGACGCGGCGCTGCCAGCAACACAACATTCCGCTAGCCTAACAAGCAATCCGCTAGCCTTGCTTGTCTACCAGGCACAAGTCGGGGACCGCCGCCAGCGGCACTCGCCTGAGTTCGGCAGGATCAGCTGTCCGCGCGACCGCGTATAGACTGCGGGCGTGGCCGATCCTCCTCCGCAGCCCAACCCGGAGAACCCTCCGGGCAGCGCCATAGATCTGCTGGCTTCGGATCAGCGACGCGACCACACGGTCGAACTGCTCAGCGCCGCTTGTTCCGACGGCAGGCTGCAGTTGGAGGACTTCACCAGTCGCTTGGAGACGGCCCTGGCGGCGCGCCGGGTCGGAGAGCTAAACCAGCTCGAGGCGGATCTCGGCGCCAGTCCGGCGCCAGCATCGCTGGCGGCCCGCGCGGCGGCCATGCCCACCGCCTGGTTCGTGGCGATCATGTCCTCGACAGCGCGGCGGGGACGCTGGATTCTGCGGCCCTCATCGCACGCACTGGCGGTGATGGGCGAGGTGGTACTGGACCTGCGAGGAGCTGAGGTGGCGGGACTCTGCAGCCACGTCACCGCAATAGCGGTCATGGGCTTGGTGAGGGTGATCGTCCCGGAGGGGATAAATGTCGATCTCGATGGTCTGGCGGTGATGGGAAACAAGACCTTCCGCGGTGGCGACGCCCCCCCACTTCCCGGTGCGCCCACCGTCGCCATCACCGCCATAGCGGTGATGGGCGAGGTGACCGTCGTGACCAAAGGCCCCCGGGCACCAAAGCTCCCGGGCGACCAGCCGCCGGCGCCGGTCAACTGGCTCGACCATGGTCAGCGAGGGCAGTACATAGGCAGCCCGCGTCACCTCAACGGCGGGGATGACGAATAGTCGATCGTCGCACCGGTAGTGTCGTCGGCCGTCCCCTTCTGCAAATCGGAGACGTGCGATTGACGCTGTCGAGTGGGTCTTTCGCTATCCGAAGCCGAACGCAGCCGTCGAAGAGGTCCTCAGAACGACGGGCGCGCTGCTGGTGGGCAGGCGCAGCTATGACGTGGGGCGGCGCGCGGGCCAGATCAAGGAGGCCACCAAGCCCTTCGGGGGGGCCCGGGCAGGACCGCAGTTCGTACTCACCCACCAGGCAGGCGTCGGCCCTGCAGACCCGGCGATCACTTGACTATCCGGCGATATCCGAGAGGCAGTCGCCACCGCACTACGGGCTGCCGCTGGGAAGAACATCACGGTCATCGACGCTGATCTTGCCCGGCAGTGCATAGATGAAGGGCTTCTCGACGAGATACTGGTCCATCTCGCGCCTGTGCTGCTTGGCGACGGGATCAGACTGTTCGGACTTCCCGGTACCGCACCGGTCAACCTGGAGACGATGAGTGTCGCGCAATCAGGGCAACTGACCACCCTTTGCTTTCGTGTCGTCAGCTAGCGTCAGCCAGGATGGAGTCAGCTCGCGGCTTGCAGTGCGGTGTCGCCGAGCACTGTCGCGAGCCACCCACGGCTGGCTCGGGTTACCGCCTTGGTCGATGTGGCACCCAGCAGATGTCGAGCGTGTCAACCCGACGCAGGTGGTGCCAGCAGGGCGGCGGCGACCGCGTCTATCTTGGCGGCCAGGATGAAATCGTTTCGGGTCAGACCGCCCGCGGCGTGCGTTGTGAGTTCAACCTCGCAATAGCCCCAGCCCAGCCTCAGGTCGGGATGGTGCCCCTCGCGCTCGGCCAGCAGGGCCACCCGGGTGGCCAGGGTGAAGGCGGCAGCGAAGTTGGGGAAGCCAAAGCGCCGGTCGATCCGACCCGTCCCCAGCAGCCAGGAGCCGTCCAGTTCCGCCAGCAGCTCCCGGGCCTGGTCGTCGCTGAGCGTTGGGGTCTTGCCGCTACACGCCTGGCAGCGCTCGCGAGCCAGATTCGACATCGGCTAACCGCCGACCGGCGAGAGCTGACCCGAGCATCGTTCCAGGATCCTGGCGGCGATCGCCAGCGCCCCGGCGTAGGTCGCCTCCATGCCCTCGAAGTGCAGGCCACGCGCCCCCAATGTGCGGGCCTGCGTGTAGGGGGTGTCGGAGGCGTAGTGGATGACTCCCACCTCCATCGCCGGTCGGGTCAGGTCCACCTGCTCTCGGTTGGGATAGCGAGAGCTGTCACCAGCCTCGAAGACTGCGCCGAGATAAGGGCCTGCCTCCATTTCCACTACGGTGTAAGCGTCGCGGTAGTAGCGTTCAAGATACCCACGATTCTGCAGGAAAGTGCTGCGCACTGAGACCGCCCGCTGACGGTCCAAAACCGACCGCGATGTGACGAACGGGGACAGCTGAGAAAACGAGAAGCAATTGTTCAGCCAGTAGGTGTTGCCGCTCTGCTCGTCGTGGACAACGTCGCAGACCATGACGTCGCCGACATCGGCGTTGAGGGTCGCCGCCTTGCCCAGGACGTAGACTCCCTCGACGTGCTCGGTCGCCTCCATCACCTGGCGGAGGATGTGATAGGCACCCAGTCCCAGCGGGTATTGGATGTTCAGGATCACATGAGGGTCCTGCCGCATTGCCTCGGCGGCGGCGCCGGAGATCGCCAGCCGGGGGTCGATCCGGGAGGGGTCCAGCCGATCGATCACGATCAGCTGCGCCGCCACGTCGGTGCCGGACTGGGACGGGATGTGGAAGATCCCCGTCGAGCCCTCCTCAACGGCCCGGGATTCGCGCTCCCCCGGGTGCGCCTTGAACCAGCGCCGGGCTGCGTAGTAAAGGAAGTTCTCGGGGGAAAGGCGTGAGCCCGGCTGGGCCAGCTCGGATGCGATCTGGAGGAGCTCCGCGTCGTCGGACTGCTCCACCCATCGGGCCACCTCGGGGGCCCGCCGGCGGGCGACGCCGGAGAGCAAGTTGACCAGACAGTGGGCGTTGCTGCTGACAAAGTAGAGCGGACGGTCGAGCAGCTGCTCCCGCCGCAACACGTCCCCCAAGGGGCGCCACCATTCCCTGGTGGCCCGAGCGTAGCCCACCTGGGAGCCCCCCAAAAGTTGGATGCCCAGGTCGAGGGGACGCTCGGCCACGCTGGAGAGAAAGTCGGCCATCCTTGGCCCGAAGAGCAACTGGAGGCGCAGCCAGTCGTCCTCCGAGATCCCTAGTAGCGACCGGGCCTCGGCCGCCTCTGTTACCCGGTCCAATTCGCCCGGCGATTCCAGGAGAGCGTGGGCCTTGTTCCACTCGATCTGGAGCGCCACCAAGGTGGGCACCAGGTCGTCCATGTCGGAGCTGCTGGCGAGCGCCACCGCCAGGGTGCGGCGAGCCGGGTTCCACCACCAGCGGCGGCGGCGGCCGGCGGCCGCCACCGGCATCCACTCCGAGGGAATCGAGTCGTCGGCATGGAGGAGCTGGTCGGGCGACTGACCCAGGCGGACGTGCTCCATCTCCAGGACCACCGGGGGCAGCCGGTGGAGGGCATAGAGCAGGGCCCCGCTGTCCAGCTGGGGCTGGCCCCCCAGCGGATGCAGCGAGGACTCCATTCCTAGGTGGACCCGCTCCAGGGCCTGGAGCCGGATCTCCCCCGACGAGCGCAGCACGGTGAGATAGGTGCGGACGTAGAGCTCGACCTGCTCTTCGCCGGGGGCGGTGCTGGGCGGGGCGACGGTCACGGCTGAGACTCCGTCCCAACCGGGCGGGGACCGCTCGGACCTGACCGTCCCGCGCCCACCGCCGCCGCCGGCCTCACCGCGGAAGTCGGGTGGACTCGGCCCAGCGCACCGGGGTCCCGGTCGGCAAGGGGTCGTGGCTGGGCAGCCGGGGAAGCACCCTTACCGTCATGCCGTAGTCGCCGGCCTCCGCCAGCACCAGGCTGCCCAAGTAGCGGTGGTTGCCGTTGGAGTGAGGCTGGTCGGGGACCATGGGCTCGACGCTCGGCGAGATCAGACGACCGTCGTCGCCGATGGTCCCGTGGAGCAGCTCCACCTGAACATCGTCGGGCGCGAGGGGGCCAAGCTGCACTAGGGCCTCGACCACCTGCTCGTCCCCCGCCGAGTAGGTCTCACCGGGCCCGTCAAGGGAGATCGCCCGGGCCGAGACCCGGACCTCGGAGAAGTCCCGTTGAACCCGTTCCCACCAGACGGTTCGTTCGCGAGCGGCCCGGTGACGGTCGACCGGAATGAACACGGCGGCGTCCACGGCGGGCTGGTACATGACACGCACGTAGTCGGCCACCATGCGCGAGCCAAGCACCAGCGGTCCGACCGTCTCCAGGGAGTGGCGCACCTTGGCCAGCCACAAGTGCGGCAGGTCCTGGGGCCCTCGATCGTAGAAGGCGGGGATCACCTCCTTCTCCAGGGTCTCGAAGAGGGCATCGGCTTCGCGCCGGTCGCGCTCGGACTGGTCAGCAACCTCCTCCGAGGAAGTGATGGCGAATCCGTTCTCCCCGTCCCATGCTTCGTCCCACCAACCGTCGAGGATGGAGCAGTTGAGAGCCCCACTGAGAGCCGCCTTCTGGCCGCTGGTGCCGCAGGCCTCCATCGGGCGCCGAGGGGTGTTCAACCACAGATCCGAGCCCTGGCATAGAGTCTGAGCCAAGGCCAGGTCGTAGCCCTCAAGGAAGACCACGTGAGAGCGCAGCTCCGCGGCGTGGGTCGCCTTCGAGAGAGCCTGAATGATCTGCTTTCCGAGATGGTCGGCAGGGTGGGCCTTCCCGGCCAGCACCAGCTGCACCGGCCGCTCCGGGTCTAGCAACAGGCGGACCAGCCGCTCAGGCTGCGAGAAAAGAAGCAAGGCCCGCTTGTACGGCGCGACCCTTCGGGCGAATCCGATGGTCAGGGCGCGGGGCCGGAGCACCTGGCGGGTCCATTCCAAATCCGCCTCGGGAACACCGCGCTCCCGCTCCGCCTTCTCCAGACGGCGCCGCACATCGTGGATCAGCCGGATCCGGCCCGGCTGGCGAGCCTCCCAGATCTCCTGATCGGATGCCGCTTTGAGTCGGTTCCAATCGACGGCCCCGTGGACATCCCAGCGGGGGCCTAGATAGCGAGGGAGCAACTGGGCCATCTCCCGAGAGGCCCAGTGACGGGCGTGGACCCCGTTGGTGACAGCCCGGATGGGCACCTCATCGGGAAGCAAGTCGGGCCAGAGTCCGGCAAACATCCTCTGGCTGACCCGGCGGTGCAGTTTCGAGACCGCGTTGGCCTGGCCCGAAAGCCGAAGACCCATAACCGCCATGTTGAAGGGATCCTGGGGCGCCTGACCGGGAAAGTGTCCGAGCTGCATCAGTCGGTCGGCGGTGACCCCAACCGCGCCACACCAGCCCTGGAAGTAGCGCTCCATCAGCTCTCGGGGGAAATGGTCGATGCCGGCTGGCACCGGGGTGTGGGTGGTGAAGATGGTTGCGGCCCTAGCCGCCTGCACCGCCTCCTCGAACAGGAGTCCCTCCTCCTCGACCAACCGCCGGATCCTCTCCAGCACCAGAAAGCCCGCGTGGCCTTCGTTGCTGTGGAACAGCGAGGGCAGCTCTCCGGCCAACTCCAGGGCTCTAACCCCGCCCATCCCCAGCAGGAGCTCCTGGCGGAGCCTGTGCTCGATGTCGCCTCCGTAGAGGCGGTCAGTGACCTGGGCCAGGTCGGGCGGGTTGCCGACCCCGGTCGTGTCCAGGAGGTAGAGCGGTACTCGGCCCACCTGCTGGCGCCAGACTCGCGCTCGCAACAGCGAGTCGCCGAGCTCGAGCTCGATCAGCCGGTCGCCCACCGGGACCAGTCCGCTCTGCTTGGGATCGAGCTCGCGGTAGCTCTCCTGCTGCCAACCGTCGGGATCGAGGTGCTGGTGAAAGTAACCCTGGTGGTAGAGAAGCCCGACGCCGACCAGGGGCCAGCCCTCGTCGGCGCAGACGCGCAGGTAGTCTCCGGCCAAGACCCCCAGCCCACCCGAGTATTGAGGGATCGTCTCACTGACCCCGAACTCGGGGGAAAAGTAGGCGACCGGGGGCATCGACCCGGGAGCCAGGGGTCCGGCGGGGACGGGAGCCTCCTCCACGCTGAACCGCTCAACGGCGCGCACACGGACAAGGTAGCGGCAAGCCGGTGCCGCTCGCCTAACTCTTCTCCAACCAGGCCTCCCGCGGGACGGGGTCGGCGGTCCCCTCGGCTAAGATCGCCCAATGATCAGCCAGGGGGATCCGGAGGTCGACTCCTCCAACCCCGACACCACCAGCCGCTCCCGCGCCTCCCATGACCAGGCGCCAACTCGGGCGCTTCTGGATTTCATGACCCAAGGCTGGGACGTCGCCCAGGACGATCCGGCCCCGGCCATCAGCGGCTCGGAAAACTACCGAGCCCGGCGCGAGGAGCTGTCTCGTCGCTTCCCGGGGATGCTGATAGTGGTGCCGGCCGGAGTCGAGAAGGTCCGCGCCAACGACACCACCTATCCCTTCCGGCCCGGCACCGACTACCTCTACCTGATCGGTGAGGGAGAGCCCGACGAGGTGCTGGTGCTGGAGCCGACCCAGGGCGGCGGCCACCACGCCCAGCTATTCGCCAAGCCGTCGGCCGACTTCACCAAGCCCGACTTCTTCACCGACCGGGTGAGGGGTGTGTTCTGGGTCGGACCCGGGCGGGGACTGGAGGTGACCCAGCGCCGACTAGGTGTCGACGCCCGGGCCATCGGCGAGCTGGCGGGGGTGATCTCCACCCACGATCGCGGAGTTGTGCTCCGCGGAGTCGATCCCCAGGTGGACCGGCTGGCCGCCGACCTGGCCGGGCCCGACGGCGAGCTGGCCCAGCAGCTCTCCGAGATGCGGCTGATCAAGGACCAGTTGGAGGTCGAGCTGCTGGAGGAGGCCTGCGACCTGACCCGGCAGGCCTTCGAGGATGTGGTGCGGGCCCTCCCCCAGGCCCGCACCGAACGGGACGTGGAGGCGGCCTTCTTCGCCCGGGCCCGCGCCGCCGGCAACGACACCGGCTACTCGACCATCGCGGCCGCCGGGAGCCACGCCACCATCCTGCACTGGACCCACAACACCGGGCTGGTCCGTGCCGGCGAACTGCTGCTGCTGGACGCCGGGGTGGAGAGCAACCGCTACTACACGGCCGACGTCACACGGACCATGCCCATCAACGGGCGCTTCACTCCCGAGCAACGCCGGGTCTATCAGCTGGTCTATCGCGCCCAGCAGGCGGCCTTCGCCGAGGTCCGGCCGGGAAACGCGTTCCTGGCTCCCGACCGGGCGGCGATGCGGGTCCTGGCCCTGGGTCTGGAGGAGATGGGTCTGCTCCCGGTCAGCGCCGAGAAGTCACTGGAGGAGGACAGCCAAATCCATAAGCGCTACACCCTCCACGGCGTCAGCCACATGCTGGGGCTGGACGTGCACGATTGTGCCCGGGCCCGAACGGAAGCCTACCGACAGGGGACCCTGGAGCTGGGCATGGTGCTGACCGTGGAGCCGGGGCTCTATTTCCAACCCAACGACCTGACCGTGCCCAAAGAGCTGCGGGGGATCGGGGTGCGCATCGAGGACGACGTGGTGGTCACCGCCGAGGGTCATCGTCTGCTGAGCCACGGCATCCCCTCGGCGCCGGACGAGGTCGAGCGCTGGATGGCCGGCATCTGGGCCGGGAGCAACGCCTGACAGTCATCGGCCGCGAGGCCGGTGGCCCCTTGCTGACCATCTCCGATCGAAGTCGACTGAGGCGGCTCAGCCGCCGCTGAGCGCCTCGACCAACTCCTCCTGCACCCAGCTGAGCAGGTGCAAGGTGGCCAGTGGCGGGCGGCGGTGCTCCTGGGCCGTGAACTGCTCCTCCCACCCGTCGGTGGTGATGCCGAGCCGTTCCGCCAGGGCCAGCCGCAGCAGGTTGAGCGCCCGCAGCCAGGCCATCGCCTGGTCGGCGGAGAGCAGGATCCGCTGGTCAGACTCGAGCAGGACCCGGACCTGGCCCAGATCGGCCGACCGGGAATCCGCCAGGTCGGTGCCGACCAGCCGCTGGAACTCCCTCTCGTACTCGGGGTCCTGGTAGGCCCGGGGGCTGGCCCACTGCGAATGCTCCACCAGTGGTTCTAGTCGTATCAGGATCTGCAGAAGGGCCCGGCGCTCGCCCCGGCTCACCTTGAGATGGACCAGTTCGCCCTGTCGAATGATCTCAGCCAAGTTCAATCGCGGGCCATGGTAGCTTGGAGTCCGTGAGCGTGGAGTTGCGCCACCGCCACCTCAGCACGCTCTCGTGGCTCGGTGGCCACCACCGCCTTGCCCTCGTTGTGGACCTGGAGCATCAACCGGGTGGCAGTCGTCAGGTCATAGCCGAAAAGGCGCCGGAAGACGAAAACCACATAGCTCATGAGGGTGACCGGGTCGTTCCAGACGACAACCTGCCAGGGCCGGTCGCGGCGCTCCGTGATCTTCTTGTCGACTCTGGTCTCGCCGACCACCAGCTCGTTGATCGCACTCACCGGGAAACACGGTAGCGCGCCGAGCGCCCAGCGGTGCCTCCACTACTCGACGACGGTCGCGTCGGCCACGGCATCCGCTACCCTGACCGCGATGCGCGGCGTCGAACCAGCCTTGGCTCCCCAGCCCCTTCCAACCCTGCTCCGATCTGCCCGCCGAGTCGTCACAGCGAGCCTCGGGCTGGGCCTGGCAGTGGTGCTCTCCAGCTGCGGGGGTGGGCCCGTCTCTTCCCCCGACCCCGGGGTCGGCTGCTCGGTCACCGTCCTGATTCCCAGTTCCGGGAACACTCTCCTGGGAAGCGTCCGGGCCCAGGCCGGAGGGATCAGCTATGACTTCGTCCGCAACTCCAACACCATCCCGGTGGCATGCGGTGAATTGGCGAGCCTTTCGGTCACTGCCGCCGATCCCAGTGCCCACCCCTTCACCGGTTGGAGCCTACTCGGGAGGAGCAGCCGCGCCACCACGGTCACGGTCACCGTCGACGGACTTGTCTCAGTCCGGCCCGACTTCAAGGTCGCCCGTAGGCCGGTGAGCACGCCCACCCCCAGGGCGACCCTCTCCCCCAGCGCTGTTCCCAGTCCCAGCTCCGCCACGGTGACCTTGGACCAGTGGGTCTCCTACGACGCCGCCGCCAGGACGGTGACGTGGAAGTTGGTGGCCGCCTACCAGGCGGTCAATCACGGACTCAGCTTCGACGGCGAGTCCAACGGCGCCATGAAGGTCACGGTTCCGATCGGCTGGAGCGTCACCGTCAACTTCAGCAACGGCGGCACCATCAACCATTCCGCGGCGGTGGTCCCGCCTGCGGGGACGACCCTGGTCTTCCCCGGCGCCGAGTCCCCCAGCCCAATGCAGGGGACCGCCCCCGGGGCGACCGCGATATTCACGTTCAGCGCCAGCCAGGCCGGCGGCTACCGGATGGCCTGTCTGATGCCCGGCCATGAGGCGGCCGGAATGTGGGAGAGCTTGACAGTCTCCACCGGTGGCCTGCCCACCGTCCAACTTTAGGGATCCCGGCCCGGGCGGCGGGAAGCGATCCGGTGGTTCTGGGCCGGACTTTGGAGCTCGGGCTCACGCCACCTCGACCGGCTGACCAGAACCTGGACCAGTCGGCTTAGCCGAGCCGCGGCGATCGCCGGGCTCGGGCGGACGATACTGACCAAGCCGTGTTGCCCAAGGAGGCCACTCCCCATTGAATCCCCCCCAGATCCTGCCGACTCACATCCGAGAGGGGCTGGCCCCGGGCGTGACCTACCTCATCCAGGGTGAGTTGGTGCCCATGCTTCACTGCAGCCTGGACGGCTCCATGCCGGTTTACTTCGAACACCATGTGGTGCTCTGGAAGGAGCCCCAGGTGGCGATCAAGCTGAAGGCCGCGCGAGGAGCAGTCCGGCGCATGGTGGCCGGACGCCAGGTGTTCCTTACCGAGGCCAAGGGCCGGGGCGACATCGCCTTCTCCAGGGACGCGCCCGGGCACGTGTTCCCGCTGGATCTTCCTCACGGAGCCGCCATTCTGGTCCGGGAGCACCAGTTCCTGGCCGCCACCGCCTCGGTCAGGTACAGCGCCAGCCACCTGCGCGGGATCAGCAATAACCTCTTTGGCAACAGCGGCTTCTGGGTCGATCGGTTCGAGGCCCGTGACGCTGACGGCGTGGTCTGGCTGCACGGCTTCGGCAACGTCTTCGAGAAGCAGCTGGAACCAGGCGAGGAGATCGACGTAGAGCCAGGGGGCTGGGTCTACATGGACCCCGAGGTGAGGATGCGTTCGGCCGTCTACGGGCTGCGCACCGGCCTCTTAGCCGGGGTAGGTGAGCTGATCTTCAACCGGTTCCGGGGCCCGGGGCGGGTGGGAATCCAGACCATGTACGTTCACCTGCCCAGTTCGGAGTGAACCAAAGGGTCGACGCCCTTTCCCAAGGCCCCCCGCGACTCTTGCCCAGAGCATGGAAGCGAGCCGGTCGCTGCGGAGATTGTGGAAGACCTGGGCCGTCGCCGGACAGTCCATCACCAGACCAGCGTCCCCGAGCTTGGTCAAGTGCCGCGGGGCGACCTCCGGCGCTGTCGCAGCTGCGGGCGCCAGCCCGGACCCGGACCAGCCACAGGAACTTCAGCAGCTCCACCTCGCCTGGAAGACGGCCATGCCGCGACCATTAGCAACTACCGGCGCCGAGGCCTTCGTCCTACGATCGCGAGGCCGAGAAGAAGGGCTGTGGCGACCCACTGGCGACGTACCGCACGAGCCGGTCCAAGACCAAGGCCCAAGTCTCAGCCGTGTGGCCCAGGTCGGCTTCCCCGTACCCTTCCTCGAATCCATAGTGGCGGAACACCACGACAGTTCTGGAGTCGGCACTGGTGACTTCGCTCAGTTCCCACTCCCAGGTCGAACCCTTCCAGAACGGGAACCCCGAGGTGACTTGCATTCGGACGAGCCTGCCTGGCTCGGTCGCCACGTTCGCCTCCAGATCAATAGGTGCCTCGTCGAAGCCGAACCGGGCACGGTCTGCTGAGACGTCGCAGTCAGCCGTCCAGAAGGCCCGCTGCCCGTCAGTGGTCGAGATGATCTCGAAAACTCGTTCCGGATCGGCGTCTACATCGACGGCGAGTGTTATCGATCGGTTCATGGGTTCTCCCGGGCTCGGGCGAGCAGTTGCCAAAGATTACGTTAGGCATACCTAAAATAGCGGTGCTCACCTGGCGATGGACACTCGCTCTGACCGTCGAGCCGGGAGCTGCCCGAGTGGTCGTGACGTATGACGAGGCGGACGGCGGCGCACAGCGGATACTTCAGGGCACCGGCAGAAGCCGGGATCGGCGGTCCGCCCCGAGCTGGTGGAGGCGCCCTGTCCGCCGCAGAGGAGGAGCTTAGATGACGTCGCTGGCCCGGCCGGTGGGTCTGGGACTTGCTTCCCACGGGGACCTCCGGGATGCGGTCCGGCATGCCCAGCGCGCCGACGCAGCTGGCCTGGAGTCGGTCTGGTTCCACGAGTCCTATTTCGAGCGTGACGCAGTGACCTACGCGGCCATGGTGGCCGCCGAGCTCAGTCAGGCCAAGATCGCGATTGGGGCCCTCAACCCCAACACCCGCCATCCAGTGTTGATCGCCATGACGATAAGCGCCATTGACGATCTGGCCCCGGGACGCACGGTACTGGCGCTGGGCTCGGCCCTGCCGCTGCGCCTGGCCCAGCTGGGCATCGCCTACCAGCCTGACCAGGCGATCGCCAAGATCGAGCAGACCATCTCTGAGCTGCGCCAGCTCTGGCGCGGCGAGCGGCTGCCCTCGGGAACCCCGGGGCTACCCGAAGTGGAGCCGATGTTCCCCCCGGTCCACCGGGTGCCGCTCTGGGTGGCCGGCTACCGCCGGGCCTTCCATGAGCTGGCCGGGCGGGTCGCCGACGGCTACCTGGCTCGTCCCGCCGAGCCGGTCCAAGGGATCGAGGTTGCCGTCCGCCGGATCGCGGCCGCCGCCGCCACCGCCGGGCGTCCGGCCGGGGCAGTGGAGGTCGGGGGCTATCTGCTCTCCCTGGTCGACACCAGCCGCAGAGCGGCCCTGGACCGGGCCAAGCGCGAGCCGTTCGTCATCTACATGCTCTCGGTGCAGTCGGATACGACCATGCGGCGGGCTGGTCTTGACCCCGCCATCCGCCAGTCGGTGGCGGCGGCCTGGCGAGCTGAGGATTACCACCGCGCCGCCCAGCTCATCCCCGACGATGTGGTGGACGCCTTCATCCTCTGCGGCACCCGGGAGGATGTGGCCGCCGGCGCCGAGCGCTTCCACCAGGCCGGGATGACCCTGCCCATCCTCCAGCCGGTGCTACAGGAGGACGATCAGGTCGCGGCGGTGGTGGAGGCGGCGGTGCTCTACGGATCCGCCAACGCGGCGGCGCCCGCCTGGGGCCGCCGGTCGACCGCCCAGGCGACCGCCACCGGCCAGGTCGGGCTGGCCCGACGGGCCCGAGGCTGGCTGGAGATAACCCGGCCCTTCAGCCTCACCGCCTCGGTAGTCCCGGTTGCGGCGGCCGGAGCGCTGGCGGCAGTCCAGCACCGGTTCTCCTGGCCCCTCTTCGCGCTGGCCCTGGTGGCGGGGGCCCTGCTCCAGGTGGGCACCAACGTCGTCAACGAGATCTACGACGTCCGCAAGGGCGTGGACGAGATCACGTCGCCCCGCGCCAGCCAGGCGCTGGTGACCGGGAGGGTCCACGAGCGGGCCGCCTTCGTCCAGGCTGGACTGGCTTTCGCGGCCACGGCCGCGATCGGGATAGTCCTGATCGCCGTCAGGGGCTGGCCGCTAGCGGCGATCGGGGTCGTGGGGCTGATCGGGGGATGGGGCTACACCGCTCCCCCGCTGCAGTACAAATACCGGGCCGCGGGACTGCCACTGGTCTTCTTGCTGATGGGGCCCGGCATGGTGCTGGGCGGCTACTTCGCCATCACCGGGACCCTCTCGCTGGCGGCCGGTGTGGCCAGTATTCCGATCGGAATGCTGGTAACCGCGATCCTGCACGGCAACGAGTGGCGCGACATTGCCGAGGACGCCCGAGCTGGGATCAGCACCATCTCTATCAAGACCGGCCGCCGGGCTGCTCACGACGTCTACGTGGTCCTGCTGGTGGGAGCCTTCCTGACCCTGGCGGGGGCGGTGGCGGTGGGGGTCCTGCCCCGGCTCAGCCTGCTGGCGTTGCTGTCTCTGCCGCTGCTGGTCCGGGTGCTGCGCGCCTCGGAGCTGGGCGCCTCCGGGCAGCAGCGGGCGATCGCCATGATCGACCTCGAGACGGCCCAGCTCCACGCCAGCTTCGGGCTGCTGCTGGTGGCCGGAATCGCCATCAGCGTCGCCTGGCACCCGGGCAGCTGAGCCGCCGGCGGTGAAGCTCCCCGAGCGCCCCAGTCCAGGGTTGGTCGCTGCCAGCCTGCTGGTCGCCTACGGCGCCTTTGCCGCCACCTTTCGCGGGCCCCGGCCTCGGTTCTGGCAGCGGATGTCCCGGACCGCCCTGCTGCTGGGGACGACCGCGATCATCAACCAGGAGAGTCTCCGCAAGCAGCGCCCTCGAGCTTCCGACCTGGCCCAGGGTGCCGCGATCGCCGCTGGCCTGTATGGAATCTTCGCCGTCGGGGATCGGGTCACCAGAGCCGTCATGCCCACCGGGAACGAGGACATCGCCAACATCTACCAGCTGAGGCGGCTCCGGCCTCGGGCCGAGCTGGCGTTGCGGCTGGCACTGGTGATCGCCCCCGCCGAGGAGCTCTACTGGCGCGGCCTGGTGCAGCCAGCACTGGCCCAGCGCTACGGGCGCGCCAAGGGAGCGGCCGCCGCCACCGTTCTCTACGGCGGGGCCCACCTCTGCACCGGCAACCTCACCCTGGTGGGAGCCGCCACCGTCGCCGGTGCCGGCTGGTCGGGGCTGGCGGCCGCGGGGGTGTCCATGCCCGCCCTGATCGCCAGCCATGTCGTCTGGGACGTCTGGATCTTCCTGGTGCGCCCGACCCAGGCGGTGGCCGAAAGCGCCGGGCTCGATTCACCCTGACCTCGGGACGGTCCGACTCCCCGCGGGAGCGTCAGTTCAGCCCGGGCCTGGGTCGGTCTGGGCGACCCCAGGTCAGCGCGGGGGCGGGCCTGAGCCCTGGCTCGGGCTGGGATAGCGGCTGACGACTACCAGGTAATAGAGGCACACGAAGACGGCCCAGGCGCCGAGTGTGCGCCCCGGCGAGTGGAGAGTTATCCCGACCAGGATTTCGGCCACGAATCCCACGGCTAGTCCGTAGATCACCTGGATCTTGCCCTGGACCTCGCCCTGAAACATCCGCCCAGCCCCGATCAGGCCCAGAGCCGCGCCCACCATGTCGGTGACCAGGCTCATGGTGGCCAGGAAGGGGATGCCGGCGATGATCGTGCTCGAGGCCAGCAGGTACAGCAGGTCAAAGAGGATCCCCATCGTCGCCAAGATGGCGATAAACAGCCCCAGGGTGCGGGCATTGACGCTGACCCAGGCCGGCGGATGCCGAGCGAATGGCGGGTCCAGCAAGAAGTTGCCTCTATCCTCCACCGCTTGTCCCCCCAGCGCTACTCCAAGTCGGCCCCCGCCTGTGGAGCCGATGTTGCGCTGCCGACGGGCCAGTGGTCAAGGAAGCAAGACGATCTCAGCCATGCTCGGATCCAACCAGCGATCCGGTGCTTCGGCCACTTCGGCCATCTCACCCTCGGCCAGCCCTGGCTGCGGACATCCACCCGCGACATTTGCCCAGACGGAAGTCCGCGCCTGGCGACGGGACATCACCGCACTTCGGGTGGACGCGATCGTGAATCCGGCCATTCCCCCGGCTGGGCGGCGGACTCGAACTGGTCCGCGCCTGCCCCTTGCTCGGGGGTTGCGAGCTCGGGGGCGACAAGGAAACCACGGGCTATCGACAGCCAGCCGCCTTGCCTGCGCCAAGCTGGCGCCGAGGGCCTTGGCCTGCCCCGCTTTCTCGACTGGGATCTATGGCTACCCGCCTGAGCTGGCGGCGCAAGTCGCCGTGCGCTCAGTTCCTAGCGTGACGAAGGCCCTTCTTGACGGGGTGGGCCTGGTGGCCTTCGATACCGAGACCCTCCGGCTCTATCGCTGGTTGCTGCCAGCCTGACCGAGCGCCGGCCGGGAGCACCGACCGGCTTGGTTCGTGGGGCGACCGGAGCTTGACTACTTAGCTCGACACAAGTCAGCTACCATCGCGGGCGTGGTCCGCCCCGTGCGCTTGACCTGCCGGTGAGCAGCCCGGCAACCCGGTCGGAAGGATGGCTGCTCGATCCGGCGGCCCTTGGAGATAGAGGGCACCCGCTCCGCGCTGCGGAACCTGGGTGAGGCTATCTTCGGCACCAGCCGGTGCGACGACGTCGCCGAGCTGGTCGGGTTGAGCGAGGCAGTGATGACGGCCGGGATTCGAGATCTGGTCGAACCCGGGCTGATGGGGCGCCCTACGTACCGGCAGCCGGGGCAGCGGGTTGGCCAGCAGTCCCGGCTCACCGACAAGGTCGGGGAACTGCTCCCGGCTCTGGCCGCCCCATTCCACTGGGGCACCGGCTCTGGTTCGATCCGTCTATGACGGGAATGAATTCAAGCGTGGCAGGGGAACCGGAGCGAGAGGTGCGCTGATGCTGCTGGGCCGCGGAGAGCTGGGCCCCATCCCGGGTCGGCGGGTCGCCATCACCGGTGTCGGCGCGGTCAGCAGTTGCGGGGTGGGAGCCGGGGCCCTCTGGGACGGACTGATCCGAGCCACCGCCAGCGGCGAACGCCGGGTTCCCGACTTCGACCCGGCCCGCTGGTTCGGCCCCAAGGAGGTTCGCCGTCTCGACCGCTTCACCCACTTCGCGGTGGCTGCCGCCCAGGAAGCCCTGGACGACGCCGGCGAGGTCGGAACCGAGCCGGAACTGGCAGGCGTGATCTTTGCCAGCGGGGCCGGGGGATTCGAGACCCTGATTGAACAGGTGCGGACTTTCGACGCCCAGGGACCGAGACGGGTCTCGCCCTTCTTGATCCCGGCCATGATGGGCAACGCCGGGGCCGCCAGCATCTCCATGAGATTCGGCTGGCAGGGCCCTTCGGAGTCGATCACCACGGCCTGTGCGTCCGGCTCCCACGCCATCGGTGCCGCGGCGCGGCTGGTGGCAAGCGGACGTTGCGACGTGGCCATTGGCGGCGGCGCTGAGGCATCCATACACGAAGTGGCACTGGCGGCCTTCACCAACATGAAGGCGCTGTCCTCCTCGGGCGAGTGTCGTCCGTTCGACCGCCGCCGCGACGGCTTCGTGATTGGTGAGGGAGCGGGAGCGCTGGTACTCGAAGAGTGGGATCGCGCAGTGAATCGCGGCGCCCGCATCTACGCTGAACTGAAGGGCGCCGCCAGCACCTCCGACGCCTACCACATCACGGCGCCGCAGCCCCAAGGCGACGGCGCCACCTTGTGCATGACGCTAGCTCTCGCCGACGCCGAAGTTGAGGCCAGGGAAGTCCGACACGTCAACGCCCACGGCACTGCGACTCCGCTCAACGACCTGGTCGAGGCGCGCGCCGTCAACCGGGTGTTCGGTCTACTGGGACCGCCGGTCACCGCTAACAAAGGAGTCACCGGCCACAGCTTTGCGGCCGCCGGCGCCATCCAGGCGGTCGCGGCGGCACTGACTATTCGGGCCGGCGTCATCCCTCCCACCGCCGGTTACGAAGAGCCGGATCCCGAGATCCGGCTCGATGTCGTGAGCGGGAACCCGAGGGACTGGCAGGCAGGGCCGATCCTTTGCAACTCCTTCGGCTTCGGAGGACACAACGGTTGCCTGGTGCTCGTCCCACCACTCGCCTGAGCCGAGACCGGCTCCCCAGCTGGCTTGCTCCCCGCTCCAGACGCCCGTCGACTCAGGCCCAGGAGAGATTGATTCGAGACTTGAACCGATCTTCTAAGATCCCGGCATGGTCGGGTGGCTTACCCCGGTGATCTTCTCTCCCGCGCCGCGCTTGAGCCCGTAGTGCCGCGTTGAGACTCCGGGTGGGACTGGCGGAGCGCCCACGGCATCATCAGGATCGGTCCCTGGTCGATTTGCAGCAGGGATTATTTGGGGTATTTGATGGAGTGGGCGAGTTCGCCCGGAGCGGTGAGGCCGCCCAGCTGGCGGCCCAAACCATGGCCGAGGTGTGTCGCGCCAGTGGGCATGCCACCATCGATGCTCTGGTGGCCGGCTGCAACCGCGCCCACGATTTGATCAGGGAGCGTGGTCTAGGCGCCACCACCGCCACCGTGGCCTGGGTGGTTGGCGCGCGGGCCCTCTACGTCTCGGTGGGTGACTCACGTTTCTACCACCACCATGCCGGGCTTCCCTATTTGGAGCAGGTCACGACTGACGAAGGCGAGGGCAACATCCTTTTCAACGTCCTGGGCTGGAAGTTCGGCGGCGACGGTGTGTCACTGGTAAAGCAGAGTGGAGCTCGCAGGCTGCGCTCCAAGGACAAGCTCCTGCTGGTGACCGACGGTATCACTGGCGACTTCGCGCCGGACTTGCTGTCGGATCTAGATCTCAGCGCCGCCATCGCCGGAGATGATCCGCAGCGGGCTGCCGAAAGGTTGCTCGAGGTGGCGCGCAAATGGGATGACCAGACCGCGCTGGTCGTCTTCGTCGACTGAGCGGAACCCGCAACGAGCGGCTCATCAGCCTACCCAGCCAGCCGGCGCCGGGCCCTGCGCCGGTTCGACAGCGACCAGGTTCCCGCGTCTGACGATGCAGCCCAAACTCCGGCCATCGTGAGCGTGGCAGCAACGATGTCTTGGGGCCCCGAATGATCGGAGTGCCAATGCTTTGGCTCCGCAGCGGAGCCAAGCGAATCAACGCGCTGGTCTATGACAAGGATGACGGCGGTTACGCCGTCATCGCATCCAATGGAGGGTCGGAACGCGCTCCCGGGTGGTTCGTCAATTTGTGCGTCCAGCCCAAGACGGAGGTCGCGGTGCCGGAAGACCGGGAGTAGGAATGGCTATGGCGGCCAGAGAATCGGGTCAATCTCGATCGTTACCGCGTCTACCAGTCCAGGACCGGGCGCCCGAGTCCACCGTTGGTTAGTCCCTCGTGATCCGCAGACACGACTGGAGTGGCCGGATCGTCTCGGTTGGCTACTGCTGCCCGGACCCCGAGCCCCGGAGCCGGCGGTAGCGCCGGATCAGCTGGTTGGTGGAGCTGTCATGGGACAGCTCCGGTTCCGCCTCGCTTTCCAGCTCGGCGATGATCCGGTCGGCCAAGATCTTGCCAAGTTCCACTCCCCATTGGTCGAAGGAGTCGATCCTCCAGATGGCCCCCTCGGTGAAGGTCTTGTGCTCGTAGAGGGCGATCAGCTTGCCGAGGCTTTCCGGAGTCAGCCGATCGAGCAGGATTGAGGTGGTGGGCCGGTTCCCCTCGCAGACCCGGTAGGGGATCTGCCACTCAGGGCTGCCCGCCTTTCGGAGCTCCTCCGCCGAGCGGCCGAAGGCCAGACCTTCGGTCTGAGCCAAAAGGTTGGCCGTCAGGAGATCATGGTGGCGTCCCAGCGGGTTGAGGGCCTGGCAGAATCCGATGAAGTCGCAGGGGATCAGCCTGGTCCCCTGGTGGATCAGCTGGTAGAACGCGTGCTGACCGTTAGTGCCGGGCTGGCCCCAGATGATGGGAGCGGTCTGGTAGTCGACCGGTGTCCCGACCAGGTCGCAGTGCTTGCCGTTGCTCTCCATCTCCAGTTGCTGCAGGTAGGCAGGCAGCCGCCAGAGGTAGCGGTCATAGGGAAGGACAGCTAGGGTTTCAGCGCCGAAGAAGTTGCTGTACCAGACCCCAAGCAGTCCCATCAGCACGGGCAGGTTGGCTTCGAAGGGGGCGTTCCGAAAGTGCTCGTCCATGGCGTGGAGTCCGCCCAGCATCTCCCCAAACCGTTCGGGACCGATGGCGATCATCAGCGACAGCCCGATCGCCGAGTCGTAGGAGTAGCGCCCCCCGACCCAGTCCCAGAACGGGAACATGTTGGCGGGGTCGATGCCGAACCGGGCGACACCGTCGAAATTGGTGGAGACCGCCACAAAGTGCTTGGCCACCGCCAACTCATCCCCACCCAGTCCCCGGACCGCCCAGTCTCGGGCCGTGGTGGCGTTGGTGAGGGTCTCCAGGGTGTGCCAACTCTTGGAGCACACGATGAAGAGGGTCTCGGCGGGATCGAGGTCCCGGGTGGCCTCGACGAAGTCGGTCGCGTCGATGTTGGAGATGAACCGCAAGGTCAGGTCGGGCTGGGCGTAGTGTTGCAGCGCCTCGCAGGCCATCATCGGCCCGAGGTCGGATCCACCGATTCCGATGTTGACGATGTTGCATATCGGCCTGCCGGTGTGGCCGGTCCAGCTGCCGTCCCTGACCCGGTTGGCGAAGTCCGAGACCCGGTCCAAGACCTGGTGGACCTGAGGCACCACGTCCTCACCGTCGACCAGGATCGACTCGCCCCGGGGCGCCCGCAGCGCCACGTGGAGTACCGGCCGGCCCTCGGAGACGTTGATCTTCTGACCATGGAACATGGCGTCGATCCGTTCCCGCAGTCCGCAGGCCCGGGCCAGCTCAAGCAACAGGGGCAGGGTGTGGTCGGTGATCCGGTTCTTGGAGTAGTCGAGGTAGATTCCGCAGGCCTCCAGGGTCATCCGCTCGCCGCGGCTGGGGTCGGCAGCGAAAAGGTCGCGCAGCTCGAGATCCCGAACCTGCTCGTAGTGACGCTCCAGAGCCTTCCAGGCAGGACGCTGCCGCAGGGGAGTTGGCTGGCCCGTCACCGGTGAGCCTTGAGCCGCCTCATCGGCGATGGCACTCATGTCAGCGCCCACCCGCGATCTGGGCCGCCTTGCCGTCGATGCAGTCGAGCAGGTTGCGCCAGGATTCGTCGAAGGCCTCAGCCCCCTGACGCTGCAGGTCGGAGGCCAGCTGCTTGGGGTCCAGCCCCGCCTCGGCCAGCTGCGACATGACCTGGTCGGCGTCCCCGCCATCCCTAGGCAGCAGCGCCCGCAGGGTGCCGTGCTCGGCGAAGGCCAGCAGGGTTGCCTCGGGCATGGTGTTAATGGTGAGGGGCGCCGCCAGCGCCACGACATAGAGGACGTCGGGGGCGGTCGGATCCTTGGTGGAGGTGCTGGCCCAGAGCAGGCGTTGGGGTCGGGCCCCTAGGTTGGCCAGCCGTTGCCAGCGCGGGGAGTCGAGCAGGTCGCCGTAGACGCGGTAGGCCTGGGCCGCGGCTGCGATCCCGACCCGATTACGGAGCGGCTCGCCGACCTTGCCACTCACCGCCGCGTCCCAGCGACTAACAAAGAGCGACGCAACCGAGCCTACGTCTGGGTCCAGTCCCGCTTCCACTCGCCGCTCCAGACCGCGCAGGTAGGCCTCGGCCGCGGCAAGGTATTGCTCAGCTGAAAACAGCAGGGTCACATTGATGGGCACCCCGGCGAAGGTGCACTCCTCGATCGCTTTGAGTCCACTTTCCGTGCCCGGGATCTTGATGAACAAGTTAGGACGTCCGGCCTGCTGATGCAACCGGCCGGCGGCCTGGATCGTCGCTTCGGCGTCGTCGGCCAACAGTGGTGAGACCTCCAGGGAGACCCAACCGTCCAACCCGGCGGTGCGGTTGTGGATGGGTTGAAAGAGCTCGGCGGCGGCCCGCAGGTCGGCGATGGCCAGCTTGAAGAAGATGTCCTCGGCGCTCTCGCGCCGGGACAACCCCTGGGCGATTTCCTGGTCGTAGGCACCACTGTGCTCGATCGCCTTGTCGAAGATGCTCGGGTTGGAGGTCAGCCCGGTCAGCGAATACTCGTCGATGTAGCTCTGGAGCTTGCCGCTGGTGAGCAACTCCCGGGTGATGTTGTCCAACCAGAGACTCTGGCCGGCTTCGTGCAATTCCTGAGTCGGCTTCATGGCTCCTCCCCGGCATGCTGGATTGGCACCGAGCCAGGCCTGGACAAGGGTTTCCCACCGCCTGCCCTTGGCGCCGGCAGGTAGGTCATCAGGTCTCGGGGAAAGATTCGGTCAGCGATTCCAGCACCCACACGCCGCCGGCTTCCTTCAGCTGCTCCGCGCTGTAGTGGCCGGTGGCGACGCCGACCGAGATGGCGCCCGCCTGGTTGGTTGCGTCCATGTCCCTCGGGGTGTCCCCCACCACCATGACCTCGTCTTTGGCCAGCCCGCGCCCGTGCAGCCGGGCGGCCTTGCCAATGGCCATCCGGGTGAGCTCAGTGCGGTCTGGCGAGTCGGATCCATAGGCCCCGAAGATGAAGAACCGGTTGAGGTTGCCGGGCATCATCTTGGTCCTGGCGGCGCCCTCCATGGCACCGGACACGACACCGAGGATCACTCCGGCGTCAACCAGTCGGGAGAGCGTCTCCACGACCCCATCAAAGACTCGGTACTGCTCGGAGTGCCAGATGTCCTCGGCCAAGTGGAGCAGGTACTCGGAGTAGATGCGGACCATCTCACTGGGGCGGGGCTTGCGCCCCAGCACCGCCTCGAAGGTCTCGGTGCCTACCTCGGGGTCGGTCTCCCCGGCTGAGGTGTGCTTGCCGATGTCCGCCTTGACGCCGTAGAGCTTGTCAAATGCGTAGGCCCAGCTCCGGGCCCCCGAACCACCGGTGTGAACCAGCGTCTCGTCGATGTCGAAGAGCACCGCCACCGGTTTGGTCATTTGGACTCGCCTCCTGGGACGCCTAGCCACTCCCCCCTCACCTGTCGGCCGCCTTCTCATCATGGCCACCGAACTGCTTGCGCATGGCCGAGAGGGTCTTGTTAGCGAACTCGTCGAGTCCGCGTGAGGAGAAGCGGGAATACAGGGCGGCGGTCAGCACCGGGGCCGGGACTCCCTCGTCGATGGCCGCGACCGAGGTCCAGCGGCCCTCCCCCGAATCCGACACCTTCCCCTTGAATCCGGACAGGTCCGGTGACTCCTGGAGGGCTATCGCGGTCAGGTCGAGCAGCCAGGATTCCACCACGCTGCCACGCCGCCACAGCTCAGCCACCGCCGTGGTATCGATGTCGAAGCGATAGAACTCAGGCTGCTCCATGGGAGCGGTCTCGGCGTCAGACGCCTGCTGGCGGGCACCAGCGTTGGCATTGTGGAGGATGTTCAACCCCTCAGCCAGGGCCGCCATCATGCCGTACTCGATCCCGTTGTGGACCATCTTGACGAAGTGACCGGCTCCGTTGGGACCGCAGTGCAGATAGCCCTGCTCACACGGGCCCGGTTTTCCCTTCCGCCCGGGTGAGCGCGGAGCCGCACCCACGCCCGGGGCCAGCGACGCGAAGATGGGCTGGAGCTGCGCGAAGGCTTGGTCTTGACCCCCGATCATCAGGCAGTAGCCGCGATCCAGCCCGAAGACCCCCCCGCTGGTGCCGCAGTCGACCAGCCGGATCCCCCTCTCGGCCAGCTTGGCGGCCCTGCGGATGTCGTCGCGGTAGTAAGAGTTGCCGCCGTCCACGATGATGTCGCCCTTCTCCATCCGGCTGGTCAGCTCGGCGATGGTGGAGTCGGTGATGCCTCCCGCCGGCACCATCACCCAGGCGGCCCGGGGCCGGGTAAGTTTGGCGACGAAATCGTCCAGGGAAGCGGCTCCGGTCGCCCCCTCTGCCTCCAGCTCATTGACGGCGGCTGGGTTGACGTCGAAGACGACGCACCGGTGCCCGTCCCGCATCAGCCGGCGGACCAGATTGGCTCCCATCCGCCCCAGACCCACCATGCCGAGCTGCATCGGCTCACTGCTAGCCATGCCTTCCTCCTTGATGATCACCGCAGCTGCGGACTTCAGATGTCCCCATCACCACCGGCCGATCCCAGCCAAGGCTGCTGCCAGGCGGGATGCCCTGCGACCAGCAATTTGGCCTGAGTGGGCCCCCATGATCCCTTGGCGTACCGCCGCAGCGGGGGCGGGTCGTTCAGCAGTGGCTGGACAATCCTCCAAGTCTCCTCCACGCTGTCCTCCCTGGTGAAGAGGCGGTGGTCACCTCGCAGGGCATTGTCGAGCAGGCGCTCGTAGGGGCTCAGTGGCTGAGCCAGGTCCTTGGCGAAGGAGAGGTCAAGATCGACCGACTGCGAGATCCGGCGGCCGCTGCCCTGAGAGGTGAGGCTCAGCCGCAGCCCCGGGTC
>Ga0307374_10002545_pt1 | contig 32262 bp, 29 predicted proteins | sample OX3MG_FD_202532 | JGI IMG/M metagenome (GOLD analysis project Ga0307374, IMG submission 202532) | Soil microbial communities from Risofladan, Vaasa, Finland - OX-3 | ecosystem: Environmental > Terrestrial > Soil > Coastal area > Acid sulfate soil | place: Finland: Risofladan, Vaasa | collected... | reverse complement strand
CCCACTCAGCTTGTCATTGAAGTTGCACTTCAGAGTTGAAACCGCCGTGTATTTGATGTGATCTCCCGTGATGTTATCGACTAATCTGCCAGGATCTGGGAATAAATTAATCCACAAGGTATGGATCGATACTTCACAGCGACTCTTTCGCGAAGTACGCCGCCGCTTTCCTAAGAAACACTCACCGTCTCCTGCAAGGTGAACCCAAATTCTTTAGCCCGTCGATGTAGTTGTTTGATAACGCGCTCCCGGTACTTATGTTCGTAGTGCGTAGCCCCAGGATCTTTATAATCCATCCCGAAACGCATGGTGTTGTAGAATAGGATAGCAATCTTGCGCGCGGTCGCCGTCACGGCTTTAGCTTTCCCAATACGTGCAGACAGGCGGCGGTAGAACGCACCGAGTGCGGTGTTGGTTCGCCCAACAGTCACGGCTGCCAACCGGAGGTTCGCGGCCACGCGGTTAGTCGTCTTGCGCGTATGGGATGACAATACCTTGCCACCGCTGATCTTGCAGCCCGGGGAGAGCGTTAACCAGGATGTAAAGTGCTTAGCCGATCGCCATCGGCTGAGATCGGTACCACATTCAGCGATCAGGCGCAGCGCCAAGTAAGGGCCAATGCCGTGAATCTGAGTGAGATCAACGCCCACGAGCTGGTACAAGGCCGCACGCACATCGAACTTAATGGCGTTCGGTTGGGTGGTACGGTGCCGTGCCATAGGCAGCGGTGTACTCGGCTGTACCTTCTTGGCGTTGAGCCCGGCTAGCGCCTGCTGGATCTTCGCATCGCATTCGTCGACGCGAGCCTGGTAGAAGTCATAGAGTGCAAGCGCTTGCGCGAGCGCGAACACGTGCTCGGGTTGATAGTTTCCCACTAAGGCCGCACACACCGTTTCCGTACTGGCTTTGCAACGGACATCCCGCATTTGCGCCAATATCTTTGGATCACGCTGTCCGTCGACTATCGCACGGATAATCTTCATTCCCGTCACGCCCGTGACGTCTGCCACAACGTGATGCAACTGAATGTTCATGAAGGTCAATGCTTTCTGCATATGTTGTATATGCGCGGCCGCATAGTCGAGGTGCCGCTCGCGAAGCCGCAAGTAGACTCGCAACGCAGCGATGGCCCGTCCGGGCCGGAAACTGGCGCGCAGCAACCCGCAGGCGTGCAGGCGCTGCAGCCACTGTGCATCGTTGACATCCGTCTTTCGCCCCGGCACCGCACGCGCCTCCCGGGCATTGGCCAAGATCACCTCGATCCCCCGGCTTTCCAGCATTTCATATACCGGTACCCAGTACACACCGGTGGATTCCATGGCGACGGTCTCAATACCCCTGGCCACGAGCCAGTCCGCCATGCGTTGCAGATCACCGGTGAAGGCCTGAAAAGTCTGGACCGGGTCCTCACACCGATCCGCTCCCACGGCAACGACGTGAAACCGCGATCCGATGTCAATGCCCGCGGCATGCTCATGAATGACCGGTATTCCGGTCGGGTTACCTTTATGATTGGACATGCTGTCCTCCTGTAGGTTGTAAGCGCCGGACGGGGGACTCGGATCAGATCATTTTCCTAAACGGGGTCACAAAGCGTGCCACCACAGCTGAGTCCGCAGCTTCCCCTGGGCCAGGTTTTTTGACGGGGACGTACGCCTCCAAAAAGCAAATGGCCACTGTCCAAGCGTGAGTTCAATTCTATCGACTGCTTGTTTCACAGCATATGGGGCGCGGGCTGCGCGCGAAGGCCGTTTTTTAGGATCTCATTCTCCATCTTCAGCCGCTGGTTCTCGGCCCGCAGCCGCGAGAACTCCATCTCCTCCGGCGTCACCTTCCTGCTGCTCACCGTCAATTTCCCTGCAGCCGCCGCCTTGCGCCAGTTGCTCAGCGTCTGCTCACTAATCCCCAGTTGCTTCGCCACGGCCGCCGGCCTTTGACCGCCCTGTACCAGCCTCACGGCTTCCCGTTTGAAATCTCCCGTATAGCTTTGCCTCGGAATCTTGTACATGTCGTAACCTCCATAGCTGTATTATCTACCGCTATGTCGGTATCCGAAATTCAGGGGCAAGCTCACATGCTTGATCACCTATGGTATCCATTAGTAAATGGATTAAGGGGAGTAAAAGTCTATGAAGACTTTAATGGCAATCTTGATTTTATTGGCTTTGGGTCTTGCTGGGTGTTCGACAGCGCCAATGAAAGTGCCTCAAGTTGACCAATATCATTCACAGGTACAACCCTTACCAAAACCTGACAAAGCATTGGTGTATTTTTTCACTTATACGAACATAATATTAAGTGGGTCTTTTTTGGTTCCAACCTACACTCGCGGAAGCGCCCGTTATGCAATTCTATCCGGTGATGATAATTGAAAAGAAATTGCCGTGCTTGGCTGTGGCTCGCATTATGCTGTTCCAGCAGTACATCATAACTGTGGAAGTTATACCTATACCTATCTCACACCGGGCCTTTATACATTGACTGCAATGTTTATTGAACACCGGGGAACTGGTGAAAGTATCACGGTTCCGTTACAAGGTGGTCAAACATTCTCAAGACATATCTTTGGTAGCCACACAAGCACCAGATGCTATTGATAGTATGCAACCCTACAAATATTGTCATGAGTATAGCTGTGATATTCCTGACGAAGATACATATAATCCGGTGTTTGTAGCAGAGAAAGAAAAACGCGCCGCAGCAATCGCGGCACAACAAGATAAGAAACTACAAGAACAACTTAATTGTACAAATACTGAAATGCGCGAAGGAACGTGTCAGTCATTCACAAACCTTATGAGCAACTATCACCGCTATTGAATCAGATGTTACTTTTGTAAAATCAGTGCTCTTTGCATTTTTTATTTCTACCCCGAACATTGTTACAGGCATCTTGTTAAACATCATATCCGTGCAAATAAATATTAATTTTGCAAAACGTGCCTTGTAATTAGAATCAATAGACATAGTTGGAACATCATACCAACCTTTAAACTTAGCGCCAAAACTTATCTCCATAGACTCAATTTGATTATAACCGGCAAAGTATAATTTCTTATCCGCGTCTTCTCCCACGTAGGAATATATAGGCCAATTACTTGGTTTACAAACTTTGTCGGCTATATAGGCAATTGATGCATCTGGTGGGATTGTACGGAATGCTTTAACCTCAGGTGGGCCATTTCGTCTACCATCAATCGTCACAGGGTAGGCAATATATGTTGAGTTGTTACAATTAATAGCTTGAAGGGAATATGACGCTTGATTATTTGAATCAATTAACATTGTCGGTATTTCATAATATCCATGAGCGCGTTTGTCGGTTTTCTCCAATTCTGTTACTAAATTATATGCAGCATATATGTGTGCTTTATCTCCGGTTACCGCTACTGATGTCCATACAGCAGACCTATCTGCATGTGCCGATATAGGAACCATTATTAACAATGCCAATATCTGAGAGAATTTGATTTTCATTTCGCAACGTAACTATGTGTATTGTGGATATTCATCATAATACCAAGGCGTGAGATTCACTTGCCCTTTTAGGGCATATGTATACATAGCGTGTGCATTTATAAATACCAACGCAGATATCGAAATAATAAATATTATTAGCCGCTTATTGGTCATAATATTTGAAACACCTATGTATGGTTATCTGATGATATCTTTCGACACTGCCCCCACTTTTGAAACATTAGCATTGAATCACTGGTGCTGTGACCCTCCCATGTGTAACTGCCTGATGACCGGTCTAAATGAAACTTCCAAGATACGTCACCATTATCTTTAATTGGGAATGAGCCATGAGTAAATACGTCATCATTTGAAAACGAATCGACAGTGCCAAGTGTCAAGACAGTATCACTTTCTATTTTCTTACTTCTTTGGTCGAGAATTATCTTAAATGGTGGTTCTTCATGAGCAGGTTGATTTTCACCACCGATTCTACTTTTCATAGTACAAAGTAACGGTATGCTTTTGAGAAGTGGTGTAAATGAATCTGCATTAGAAATCATTACATAAACTACCAATGAAATATTGTATGTTAGTTCCACAGAACATCCATATCGGATGCGAGATTTACCAATTTCCCATTCAAGTGTTGTATCTAACATCATTGATGTTGAGTCATCTGCAATAGTTGTTGGTTGTCCCAATTTATTACGCAATAACGTTTCAATATCTGCGCAAGCCTGCCGTTTAAACTTTCCGGTGTTATAAATTGCAATCTCCTGCACGCCAGTACGTTTGTATACTCTATATTCTGCGTGTAACGTAACACCAGTTAGTGAAATAGATGTGGTACGTATTACGTTTTTATCTGGAAAACCCTGAGTACCATGATATGGTGACCATTTCTTAACGAGTCCCACAATATTTGCATCATTTATCCAATTTTGTGAAAGGAGATATTGTCGATTGAATAGATTTATAGGCATAGATTGTAATTCTGCTGCCGCAATAGATGCAGCAGGAATAACCCAGTAAAGCAAACATAAAACGATAAATAATTTTCTCATGACAACAACTACTCAGTAGGGTGGAGTGTCGTTCTCAATACATTGGTTATATTCGTCTACTGCATTATTGTAGTCATCAGTAGCGCTTTGTAATTCGTTGTATGCTTCATTATAGTGGTCAACAGCACTGAGGAATATTGCTAGATAATTGAGTTTAATCCCTCACGATTCGACGGGTTCAGTTGCAGTACGAAGAAAACCGATTGCATACATATGGCTTCCCATCGATATTGCGAACACAAACAGGCCGACGAGCAGCACTGTGGCCCAACTGACCGGATGAGGTGGCGTCTGTCCAGCATACATGCCATAAGCAAAAAAGCCAGCTATGGACCCCCACAAAGCAGACATAATGCATGAGAATATCATTGCCAACTTTCTGAAAACCATTACGACCAGCAATACCATGAATGTACCAAGACCCCCTGCTATGTAATCCCAATGGAACCAGTGATGAAGCCATAGTGATGCAAGCACACTAACAAGTAGTAGCTCTAAAAAAAGAAATTTGAAATCACCAAAGCCGATATAGGTCTGAACACCTTGTGCGACTAATCTATCGTTACCTTCACTCATTTCAGTTCTCCTAAGGTAGGCACTTAATTGTCAGTAAGTGACAAAATCTGTCACTTGTCCCATTTATTACGCTGGCGTCTAGTATGTTCGCGAGCGATATCATGGACCGCAAATACTGGTCCTTAAATGTTAAACAAGTCGTTATTCTCTTTGGATTATGTCTGATTCGTATATACCTCATGATTCTTCATATAGTAGTAGATGCAAATCGGATGCCAACGTTAAGACCAATCAGAGCGGGGTCTGAGAATAGGCCACGAACGGCACTACATGTGAGCTTTCTGCTCGTCAATGTTCGGCTATTCGATCTTGCACAAAACATTGCGAAATTAGAGTTAATTTAGAATAGTCTATCCTGTAACTATTAGATTCGTGCCCAGAAACACTTTATGTGATTCTGTTGGACACCGCTAACGTGCCGATATAACTTGTTGCGCGCGAGTGATAGGATGCTTCTACACAATCACTGATGCTACGCAACTGTGTTAGGTTGTAATGCTGATACTGGAAGGCGTCTATGTCCGCGTGTGCCAGATTTTTGCCACGCCAGGATGTGCTGAGATTGATTTACTGACTATTGAAATACGTTTTGGCATAGGGCAAGCGCCGTAAGTGACTGATTTTAATAGAACGTAAATAATTACACTTGATTCGTAATGCGGGGTCGGGAGTTCAACTCTCTCCGCCGGTACCATAAAATCAAAGGGTTACGAAATTAGACGACATCTGTCCTTACTTATGTTGACATTATGTAGACAATCAAAGTCCAGATATCTAACGATCTGTCATATTTATATACACAAGTACTCACATGACTCCTACATTGGACAGTGGTGTTGCGGGCAATGCCTTTATTGATTGTCAGAATTGTGGGTATTTCTCACTTACGCGGAATGCGGTTGATAAATGTTGACTCGAAATCATGGAATTGAGTTATCGTTGCTGGCGTGTGACGCAAGATGCGTAACTAGATCCACTGGTCTGATTATTTAATAGTTGGGCTTCTTTTCAACCAACGGCGAATATAAAGATATGGGACATATTTCTTTCCTCACAGGTAAGTTGAACAAAAGCCATCAATCAATTGATGAGGCACTTTACGAGTTAGAAAACACATCGGTGATTTTTCGTGAGGCTTGGCAACGGGTGCCACCTGACCTCACTCGTGCAGCACGAGTCAGCGCAAACGCAATGGAGCATTTAGACCACATAGCGAACGAAATCCTTAGAGCGAGAGATACAAGAATGGCCAAAGGCACATACACCAGCTCTCAACTTGAGGTTGAACTTAATATCAAGCGCGGCTTGATGATCTCACCAGTTACAGCAGCACAACAACAAGCAATGATCGACGCAGGACCAGGGCAGGGTAAACTTCCTGGACAACCTAATCAAATTACGCTCGAGCGATTGTTAAACATAATAAAGCATCGACACCATCAGTCAGCTAACTTCCGCATCCAATCAGGTCGACATATCTTTGTGATAAATATCGACAAACCAAACAAAACCCCAGACTCAATTGCGGAGTTCGATGTAATCAATTTCTGCGAGCACTGCGTTAATGCAGCTAAACATCTCTGACGGATTCTACAACAAGTGGCTAGCGATCAAGCTCACCCAACTAGTCTAACCAATCGTTCTGGTGCGCCGCCCTCGGCGTCTGATGAGTTCCAACATTGGGCAAAGATATTCGCATGGTCAAACAAGTAGCAAATCCACGACTAATCGACGTTTTTGGTGCCGACTTTTCTCAAGACGACGTCGGCTTTGCAATCCCGCGCCTTCACAGCGACATCCCCCTTTATGTAGACCCATTTCTTCTATGGATCTCAGACAATCCGTTATACCGTGCTTTGCATGAGGAGATAATTGGTTTTTTCCGGTTAGTCAGTGAGCATATCCGGAATGGTCATGTCGAAGCTTCAGCCAAACTTCTCGCCGGATGCAAGGAACCTATTGCAATGGGTTTGGGCTATGCTTCCGACTCTCGCAAGGGAAGTAATATCGGGCCAAAGCTTATAGGATCAATCCTTCGTACTCATGAGGCTATACCCCAGCTCCGGGAGGGCCGCATTCGACACATAGAAGAGATGCAACTTGTGGTTCCGAGTTTCGCGGAGGACCGTGCGAGCGATACCGCAAGCTCTATTCTTAAGCAGTTCTTTCTGGAGTACACGGTTGAACAAGCTGCGAAGTACAAGATTCCGACTCGAAAATCTCGCATTGGCCAAGTATATGATCCGTCCCGGAGACTATGGGTTCCAGCACCGGAAGTGGCCTTACCTTACAACCCTGTGGATGATACCCCAATTCTTCTCGTTCCGCTCGATATGTTGCGACGGCTGCCATGGATAAACTACGAAGATTACTATCGGACATCGTTCTCATCTCGTATCCTCGAATCCGATAGGCGCGATAAACGTATTGCGAAAGAAGCTGTACTTGAGATTAATTCACGGAACTATATTGAAGTCGAAAGGTATGTATCCGAGAAGGAAAGAATTGGTAACGAGTGCCATCCAGACCCACTATTCTCCCCACTGACTCCAGCAACTATCCGAGTAAGGTATAGGGAACTACGTAAGCTCCCTACTGGCTCGGTGAATGGCGCTGATCGTCGTTACGAAGATCTTGTTTTCGAGCTACTGTCATCGTTGCTTTATCCGACTCTTGAATTTGCTGAGAACAGAGTTCGGACTGTTTCAGGCGCTCACATCCGCGATCTGATTTTCTACAATGATGGCAAGAGTGACTTTTGGCGTGACATTCGTGATCGTTACGAAGCACGACAACCAGTATTTGAGGTGAAGAATGTTCACTCATTAGAGTCCGAGCATGTTAACCAGTTATATCGATATCTAGATGGAGAGTTTGGTCGATTTGGAGTCTTGCTAACGAGAAATCCAATTCCGCGTTCCATAACAAAGAATATTGTGGATCTCCATTCCTCAAAAAGGGTAGCAATACTTGCGCTAGACGATCGAGATCTCGATCTCATGATGTCTCTACTAGATTCTGGTAGAGATCCAACAGATGTCGTGAAGAAGAAGTTTGTTGAGTTTACACGGCTACTGCCAAAGTGAGGGATTTATGATAGATATAGAGACTGCCCCAACAGACGATGACGTCAAGCGATACCTGTTCCTTTCTCCAATGCTCGATTCGGCACTCTCCGAAATGAGGGAATTTGCAAAGAAGAAGCAAGATGGAATTGTAAGTGGGACTAAAATTAAGCTTATCAATCATCTGCTAACCGATATCAAAGACATTGTTAAACAAGAGGATAGTGCTTCGTATTTGGAAATACTTTCTGAGGTGGAACTGCCTCAAAATAGTGATGCTGTTTTGATCTTGGGTCAGTATCGTGCTGCGTTAGATAGCTTCAAAAGCCGCAACTCACAAACAATTAATTACACGAAGACTTGGATCACGAAGGAATGGTGCGAAAATAATTCTAAGGAAGAATGCGAGGAAGATGATGAAAAAGACGATGAATAAGACGAACAGCCATCATAAGTCTCTGCACAATGACCGCTTACAGTCGACGTCGGTGCTAATGCACCGCCGCGATTGAAGCTGAGCGTTAAGTGGATCTATGAGCAATACATCTAGTGATGCGATACGCATTTCACCCAAGTACGCTTCGACAGATTGGCAGGAAATATCCGCATCTGAATCAAGGGACTGGGGTAAGGCGGTCAAGATTGTTCGAGATCGCCTTGTAGGTCGCTACTTGCGATTTGCAGACGAAAACCTCAAGAACCAATACTCGGGGTTCGTGGTCCTTGCCTTGGATTGCTTGCTAGCAGAAACGATCGAGCAGTTCAGGGCCGGTGCGACAACGGGAAAAAATAAGTCTGAAAAGTATATTACGATGTTTTTGTCCAGCCCTCGATTTCAGCCGTACTTCGACAAGGAAGCTAGAAAGCATTTCTACGAAGATATTCGATGCGGTTTACTCCACCAAGCGGAAGCAAAGGAAATGTGGCTGGTGCGCCGAGGTAGTGGCACCATGCTAAAAAAAGCTGGAGATGGGCGAAGTTACATAATAGAAGTAAAGCAGTTTCATAATGCAGTACATAAGACGCTTGAGGACTATTTCAAACAGCTTGTTGACCCGACAGAAGATAAATTGCGTAACAATCTATGGAAGAAGATGAATCACATTTGTCGAATTAGGACGGCTCGCGGACTTTTGTACAAAGCAGAGAATGTTTCAGATTCTTAACGCAGAACTAACAGTGATCAAGCTACAGGAATTGGTGGCTACAGGTAGACTCAAACCAACACGTGTTGACGCCAACTTAAGAATGACCCTACATGTCAATCCCACAATGACCCCTGTTAGCCTTAAGATCCCATGAGCGTCTTAGTTCGCTGCGCTTCAGCAGGGGTCACTCTGAGTTTGGCATCATTGCGTAAACAGGGTCATTCTTAGCTTGGCGCCAACAATACAAACGATTACGCAGCGTACTGGCATTGCACAAACCTAAATAGCGAATACATAGGAATGCCAGCCGTAGTATCCTATCCAATAGTCTGTATCAAGAATCGATCAGCCCCATTTCCGATAGAAATCTCGACGGATCTCTTTGCCGCTTGTTGTATTGGTTCGCATAACTGATTACCAAACATTCGCGGGTCCGGGTTACGGCTACGAAGCAATTTCGACGTTCCTCCTCCATTTCCGCGGATTCTTCGCCTTTCTGCGCGCTCTGCCAGGAAGGCAGTGTACCCTCCACGACACCCGCAAGATATACCGTATCGAACTCTGTCCCTTTAGAAGCATGTATTGTCATCAACGCAACCTCGTCCGGCTTGAGAGGCGGCTCCTTAGATCGCATATCCAACTCCTGCAGGAAACGATCTAAGGGGATCTTGGACCCCGTGGCCCGTCTTATATCCGCGACCAGGTCCTGCCAGGCACGCCCATCTTCTAGCATGTCAGGCGAATGCTTATCTAGGCATTCCGCAGCAGAAATCAATTTTATAGCTTTCTGCATGAACTCCTTCGGAGAATCCTTGCGCTCGTTCAGTGCCGTGAGCATCGTGATGAAGTCCGATGGTTTCTTGCTTTCACCGCCCTGCAGCCGTTTAATCTCGGTGATGAGGTTCACATAGAAGTCCGATTGAGTTGATTCAGCCCTTGCCTTGATGTCTTCCGCACTGATCGCGACATTGACTAGTTCTGCGATTCCTTCGGTTACCTCAGTAAGTACATCCTCGTCACGGTTGCGAATGCACAAGCGAAGGATGTTGTAGGCCAGACCGTATTCCTTGGACACAAAATCCGCGCGTCGTTGCACAATCCTAGCAGCCACTCCAAGGCAATCCAGCTCAGCCTTAATCGGTTCGATGATGTATTTATTTCTGGCGAGGACAGCAATAGTTTTTCCGGGCGCTAATGTGGATTGAATGGCTGTCGCGATACCTTCCGCCTCCTCGTCATCTGAGGCGTAGTGCACGAGCTCGAGAGCATCGTCGATATTGGCAGCGGCCTGCAACTTACCGGAAATGGTCTGAAGCTTCTCCTGGTGCCGGCTCTTGTTATGCGCGATCAGTCTGTTCGCGACCTCGACGATTTCCGTCGGGCACCGGAAGTTCGTGGGTAACTGATAGAACTTCGGCGAGAATTCTTTGGTGAACTCCTCGATCCGCGCAAAGCTCGCACCGTTCCACTGGTAAATGATTTGGTCATCATCGGCAACCGCATAGATGTTCTTGAATTCAGCGCCGGCGAGGGCTTTGACGATCCGGTACTGCATTTCATTAGTGTCCTGGAACTCATCCATCGACCAATACTTGTACGCGATTCGCACGTTCCGCGTGACGCCCGGAAACTTCGATGCGAGTTGATAGGCCTTCTGGAGGATGGAGTTAAAGTCGAGGACATTCTGGGCGCCGAGGGCCTTATCATAGACCGTGTACACCTGCCCGATCACCGAGGCCAACTCTTGGTCATTGATGTACTTATTAGCATCCTCCGGAGCAACAAGACTTACCTTCAATCGATCCACCAACGGAATCATACCTACATCCTGCTCGTTGTAATCACGCACTGCCGCTTTTAGGCCAGGTACAGGCGCGATAGCCCGAGCCAAAAACCTGCGCCGATCATCATCATTTGACAGGATCAAGAAATCAGGCTTAACACCAACGTGTGATCCATGTTGCCGAAGCAACTCTGTGCAGAAGGAGTGGAAAGTGCCGATGAAGGTGCGTTCAATGAAATCCGGCGCAATCTTCTCGAGGCGTTCCCGCATCTCCGACGCGGCCTGATTGGTGAAAGTTAGGGCGAGCACTCGGAACTTTGCGTCTGGGGTATTCCGTAGCAGTCGGGCCACGCGAGCTGTGAGCACCCGGGTTTTGCCAGATCCTGGACCGGCTAGCAGCAGAAAAGCACCGTCATTCCAGTCCGCCGCCGTCTTTTGGGCGTCGCTTAATTCGGCATAGTATTTGTCAAAGGCGTTGGACGTCATTTGTAGACCACCGCTGTTTCTATATACTCCAGCACCTTAACGATCTCGTCAGGGATATGCTGCTTAGTGATTTTGTTAGCAGCAATCATTTCACGTATCGCCAAAGCTGTCATCACCTTGTCCTTCTTCAAAGCGGCGACAATATCATCGGCTATAGGCTTGGTACCGCCCTTCGGGTAGAGTCCAACTGCCTTCATCAGCTCCCCGCTGATATCCGACGTAAATTTGGCCACAATGGCGTCTTCAAGCTCTTTGTCCTTGGGGAATCGTGTGACGATTCCCTTGAGGAATTCATCACTGAACTCTTGGCTCTTGATGTTGCCCACGAACTTGTCCCCACCACCATCTCCATCACACAGGACCGCCCAAGGGAAACCAAAGGTTCTGGCCAGCGATGCGAACGCACCGGCCGGCCCGTTGTTCTGGCAATCGATGATCGCGACGGCGTGAGCGTCGAGATTGCCGATTACCAAAGGAGCCATGGCATTCAGTACGATGTAATCCGACTGACCCTCTGTGAGAATCCACTTGCGCGCAAAGAAAATATCCCCACGGATGCGCTTGGCGCGATCGCCCAGGCGGAGCAATTCCTCTTTGTCGATGTGATCCAGCGCCTGTTCACGAAGTGCAGCGATTAGCGGGTGCATGACAGCACGATCCCCCGCTGTCGTGTAACACGCTAGCAACTCGCGGTACTTATCCTCATCGATCCTCGTCTTCACGATGAGCTCAGTCGTGCCCTCGTCGTACGACCAGACCGCTTCATATTTCTTGGCCACCGCTTTGATGGCGTCATTGGCGGTGAGCTTCTCACGGATTTCACGCCGGACATAGAAGGCCTTGGTGACACCACCCACCTTTCTGAGCAACCGTATTTTGTCGAACGGCACGTTCTGCAAGAAATAGGGCGAATGTGTCGTGATGATCTTTTGCCCCACGACTGAATCCAACTCCTTGTAGAGTGCTCTGGTCGCTTGGGGATGCAGGTGAGCCTCCGGTTCCTCAAGCAAGAGAATTGGCGAACTTTGTTCCTCGAACTCGTCCGTCAAGACGTCGTTCACGAATGCCCTAAATACATTGATCACGGCCAGCGACTGGACGCCCTGGCCGAAATGGCTCAAGGGTAGCCACGGGTCGTCCTTGGTGGACCTGAGCAGCAATTCGGTCTTTGCGATGAGGTCCCAGATGCGCAGGGGTAACGCGCGCAAATCGATCGCGTCAACCGAGCCTACGGGCATGACTGATTTGAGTTTTTCGAGCTCCTCCTTGATGGAAGCGAACTTCGGGTCGCTCTGCAGCAACTCCTGGTTCAGGGCTTCAAGGTGTTTCGATATCTCCTCCCATTTGCCACCCTCAACGTTGATGGATTTGATAAGTTTCCCCCAGAACTGCGAGTTGTTGGAGAACTCGTACTTGGCATCGCGCATCGCGGAGAGACTGAATACCGGGACGTAATCGAAAAACGTCATCAGGTTGGTGGCCCTCGCGGTTGGGGCATGCATCGGGGCACCTTCGGCATTGACGAAGCACCATGTGGGCTCGAAGAGCTTCACGTCCTTGTTGAATGCAAATTCCGCTCGGACTGTAACGGAATTCTGTCCAGTAGTGGCGTGGGTCTTTAAGGCGCGCATACCGTTGAGGTCAATAATGATGTCCTCGTGCCATTCCGATGGGGCCGCCTCCTCGAAGTCGATTTCAATGCGGATCCCAGGGCACTCCTTGGGATCCTTCTGGTCCTTGCTCAGGTGGAAGTCGTATTCCTCGAACCCTGTGCCACGCAATCCCCAGCGATGGCTCAAAGTGAGCCGTAGCGCATCGAGCACCGACGTCTTACCGCTGTTGTTCTCACCAATGATGACAGTCGTGTCGTCTAATTCGAGGCCGAAGTCTTTCAAAGAGCGAAATTCCTTCACTCTCAACCTGTTCGCTCTCATGCTGTTACCGCATTAGAAGTGGTCAGCATCGAAACCGTACGAAACTCTTCAATGTGCGTCATTTGTAATAACCGGTAATTAAGACAGTCGTCATTAGTCCACGACCGTTTATGTCTCTGTATCTCTTATTGAGTTGAATATTTGTTTTGCAAGAATCGGAAACGCGGTTGCTTGAAATTCGTGATCCTCCATATATCGTGTCACGATCTTATCGTTTTCTGACATCCGCTCAATCATTAATTCTTCAATTAGTTTCCGTATGCCAAGCTCAAATTTGTCGAGCGGGTTTGCCTTTGCTGTGTCAATTATGTGTTGATCTTTGCAAGCCTTTTCCTTGATCTGCTCGAAGAAGAGTCTGTCCTCTTCACTGAACTGCGTTCCAAATCGCTCGTTGAGAACTTGAATAATCTCCGAAAGTGGCACCTTCTCATCAACACCCTTGCCGGTGCCGACATCCGTTGGCCCCTTGACATATTGCTGCTCTCCTTCCTGGAGCTGAATCGCTCCGGAATGCACACGTTCCAGTCGGTAATATTGCAACTCGACTTCGTCTCCAACCTTAATGAGCGTATTATCAAGGCTAAGTGGCAAATGCGGCAACAACAGTCGTCCATAGCTGTAGAGCATCTCGAGGTCAGGGTCAGCATAGGGAATTATCTGACTCAGAAAGCTGTATAACCTCACATAACCAGTCATCTTATCGCGGAATATTCCTCGACTTTCCATGTCTTTAATTGCTTTGAAACGATCTACTGCAGGCTGTAAATGCCGCTCCATCTGAGCGTGGTCAGCTGGGACTTGGCGCTCCGAAGGTTTGTAGAATATCTGCGCGAACGCCTCGACTTCGCTCCAGTGATACACCTGCATTTCGTCTAACTCATGCTTGATTGCTTCGAGCCTCGTAGGATCTGCTACCTCTGCCAATTCCGTCTTGTCGTAGTAGGGTTTGAATGCCCTGCGTATATTTTCTGTGTCATTTACAAAGTCGAGCACGAATGGCGCATCTTTGCCAGGGATCATTCGATTAAGACGTGACAGGGTCTGCACCGCTTGTACACCATCGAGCCGCTTATCCACATACATGGTGTGGAGCAGCGGCTGATCAAAGCCAGTCTGGTACTTGTTGGCAACCAGAAGCACCTGATAATCGGAGGTATCGAATTTTTCTGGTAGCTGCCCCTCACCGATGTGACTACCAGTTACGACGTCTATGTTCATCCCAGGTTCAGTGTATTCAACGCCCGTATCGGGATCGCGCACCGTGCCGCTGAATGCGACCAGGGGCCGGATCTCTTTGTATCCGTGCTCAGCAAGATAACGCTCAAAAGCGAGCTTGTAACGCACCGCATGCAGACGAGATGATGTGACCACCATCGCTTTCGCGCGCCCCCCAAGCCGCTGCATTACGCTACGTCTGAAATGCTCAATTATGACTTCGGTTTTCTGCTCAATATTGTGCGGGTGGAGGCTCATGAACTTGGCAAGCGCACGAGTAGCCTTCTTCTTTGGTAGGTTTGGGTCTTCCTCAGCTGCTTTAAGCAACTTGTAATAGGTGGTGTACGTCGTGTAGTTCGTAAGCACATCGAGAATAAAGTGTTCCTCAATAGCTTGTCGCATGCTATAGAGATGAAATGCTTCAGGTTTTCCACTTGCACCCATCCGACCAAATAACTCGAGCGTCTTACCCTTGGGCGTAGCGGTAAACGCAAAGAAGCTCAGGTTTGGTTGCCGCCCTCGAGAAGCCATAACTTGATTCAGGCGATCTTCCCAATCCAGCTCTCCCTCGGGATCTTCGGTACTACCCGCACTAAGAACTGCCTTGAGTTCCCTCGCTGTCTCACCTGTCTGACTAGAGTGCGCCTCATCGACAATTACGGCGTATTTGCGCCTCGTAATTTCCGTCTCCCATTCTTTAGCTTGAGCTTTCTCCTCAGCAGTAGCCTGTTCCTGTGTTGCGGCCCCTGCAGCATGCAGTAAGCCACGCAGTACAAATGGGAACTTTTGTAACGTAGTAATGACAATCTTTGTACCATCGATCAAAGCTGCTGCTAGCTGTTTGGAGTCTTGGTCGATTGCCTTTACAACTCCGTGAGCATGTTCTATTTGATAAATCGCATCCTGGAGTTGTTGGTCCAGCACGCGACGATCGGTTATGACCACTACACAGTCGAATACTTTGTGGTCGTTTGCATCGTGCATACTTGCCAGCCGGTGAGACAGCCAGGAGATGCTGTTGGTTTTGCCACTTCCGGCTGAATGCTGTACAAGATAATTCTTTCCAGAGCCTTCCTCGCACGACACTGCAACAATCTTCCTCACTGCATCGAGTTGGTGATATCGAGGAAAGATCATCTGTTCTTTGACTATAAATCGATACCCACCCTGACCATCATCGATTTTTACGTTCTTCTTCTCAATGAACATGAAATGTCCAATAATGTCGAGGAAGCTGTCGCGAGCTAGAATCTCCTCCCAAAAATAACCTGTACGATAGCCAGATGGATGTTGAGGGTTACCCGCACCGCACTGAATTTCGCCTGGATGGCTGCCACGATTAAGTGGTAAGAATGCTGTCGCCAAACCAGCGAGACGTGTGGTCATGTGCACTTCGTCTGGGTCAGCAGCGAAATGCACCAATGTGCGGCTCTTGAAACCAAACAACGGCGCCTTTGGATCACGATCTTTCATATACTGGTTGACGGCATGGCGCCAGGTCTGACCCGTGTTGGGATTCTTCAATTCGCAGGTTGCAAGCGGCAAGCCATTTAGGGCGAACAGGAGATCCACCGTGTCATGTTTACCAGGATGGCAGGGGACCTGTCGCGTGACAGTCAGCTGATTCTCGCTATAGAGTGCGAGTATTTCTTCGTTAAGTCCGTGTGCTGGTTTGAAGTAGGCGATCTTAAGGGTCTTGCCATAAAACTTAAAACCATGACGAAGAACATGCAATGTCCCTTTGAGGCTTAATTCCTTGACCAGCGTGTCTACAGCGAGCTCCTCTAATCCGCTGCCGTGTAGAGTGCGTAACTCATCCCATACTTTCTGCTGTGTCTGCGCTAGAAACGCACAAACACGATTAGGGAAAAGCGCGCGTTCAATGTCCCATTCAGCTACCGACGCAGCCGTCCACCCTGCACGGTCATGCAACATTAGCTCGACGTAGGATTCGAAGGCGCGCTCGTTTATCTGTTTGCTCATCACTGCGGCCCTAAAACGATGCCGGCATATTCGCATACTCGGTGATGTAATACTTCTCTTACCTCAACGTGGCTCACGCGTTTATACCCTGCGGATAACTCTTGGTGATTTCTACATATTGGCGAGTAGCGTTTTTGCGAACGTCAATCTTGCCGGTGACAGCGGCGGTAATCAATGCCGTACGGTATTCCTGTAGGCGCTCAATAGCGGTTTCGACTTTGGCAACCATCTGGTCAATCTTAGCGGTTTCGCTGTCGAGGAAGTCGGCGATGGTGCGTTGTTCTATAACATCTGGGAAACCAGCAATTATTGAACCAATGGTATCCGTATTAAGGTTGAGTTGAGTACCAAGCTTTCCAAGTCCCTTATAAGGCTCCCCAGAAGCAAATAAGTAGTACAGAAAGCGTGTCTCGCCATGCCAAAATGGGAAATATACAAAGCCGTCATGTATGCAGCATTTAATAGCAGTAATACACGATTTCCCGACCGAACCAGCGATACTGAGAAACAATGTACCGGGCTGGAGCGGTACGCTAAGTGACCGACCTAATTCCGACAAGCGTTGCGTTGTTTCATACAGGTACATACCTGCTGCACTCACATCAGCAATCCTGACCCACGCATACTCGCCTTCGTCATCGAAATAGATATCGTTATCAATGGGACGCGGTGATGCACCTCTTAATACTGCGGACTCCCATTTGATTGCCTTCACATTCCAATGCTCAGGAACATCGCCGAGCCATTCAATGCCAGAGGGTTTGAGCTTAGGATTCGGGTTGAAACCCGCGGCTCGGGCCGCATCCGGAGGAAGACCCTTGGTGGCTGTGCGCGAGATGAGCGCGGTACGCTTTTCCTTCAATCGCTCAATCAGCGTCTGCTTCTTTACCATCAGCATATCGATTTTCGACGTCTCGCAGTCGAGGAAATCAGCGATGGCTTGTTGCTCCGCCAACGGGGGAATAGGAAGCCATGCCTCGCCAATGGCAGATTTCGGCAACCCGAATCGGGTTACTCCTGTAGCAGCGATTTGAAACTGTTGATTTATAGCGCAGGCTTGAAAAGCCCGGAGTAAAAATCGTCCGTTTAGGGTTAGGGGGTGAGAACGCACAATTGCTAAGTGATACCCACACACGAGGTCGGGCGCACTCTCAACAACAATCGCGGCAACGGCTATGTCACTCCACTCTTCAGAATCCTTCGTTATCACTACATCGCCCACCCTAAGTCCAAAACGCTTTATCTCGTCTAGGCTTGCTGTAGTCTCCATTAATTCCATATTGGGTTTTATGTGTTCGTGGTAATACACATCAGTGTAGTTACACAATCGAACGGGTAACTCATCGTCCGCAGGAATCTTGTTAACATTGCTTACCCAGTATGTTGCAACGTTTTTAAGGCGTTTTACCTCCCAATGTTCTGGCACGTCGCTGAGCCATTCAATGCGACTTGGCTTATACTTTGGATACCGTCGCTGCGTCACGAAGCCGCCTCTTCTTTCAGACGCTCCGGGCTCCAGATTTGCTCAGCAAGCCGCCGATAAAGATCTTGACGTGCGTCCAAATCTGCCTTGTTAAATTCACCGTGGGCCAGGAATGGCAGCGTACTGCTCTGTATAAATCGTTTGAACCCTGGGTTATGGTCATAAGCTTGTTCGTGGAGGCTGCGCGCTAGCAGATTCTGTCCAAGGTAATGCTTGCGCTTTTTGTCGTAAGGTAAATCACCATAACTCGCATTGAAGCTCTTCGGCAGTAGCAGCAATCCACCAATGCGATTACGATACTCCTGGAACTCACTCGGATGTCCAAATTCTTTGGTATGGCGCTCAGGATGATCTGCCCAGATGTGCTCGATCTCATACCCCTTCTTGCCTCGCTGTGCGTACTCGGCGTAGTGCGAAGCCATGCCGGACCGTGTCTCCAAGTAGTCGGTCATGCGCGCTAGCAGTCGATGAATCTGGCGCCCATTCATGCCGTGCAGCCTGAAACGATCATTACTTGCGAAGGTCTCGCCTTCCGCACCGAGCCGCTCGAGCAGTAATGCGGTCAACTCTTCCGCACTCTTGCCCCGGATGTCGCGCATCGCGACAAACATTGCATACTGCATCGTTGAGTAGTCGATCGCCCGCCAGTTCCAGATACGCCGGTTAATCAAAATGTCCAGCCAGTCCGCCACGACGCGTAGCTTACGCAGCGCTGTAGCCTCATCGTCTTCGACACGCAGAGGCGCCAGCAGTACCGCGTATTGGAGTGTGAAGTTATGCTGGGCATTGAAATAGACACACTCTAGCCCCGGTGTCAGCGCATCACCTGCGCGCCGCAAACGTTCGTACCAGCGGCTGTAGAACGCGAAATCACGCTCGATGAAGCGAGCAAACTCGGCGCTTGCTTTGAGCCCTAGTTCCTTTTCGTGGTCGCGTACCCAACGGTGGAATTCGGTCCCTATGAGGTCAAAGTCCTGAGGCTCCGCGGCACGTTTGCGCTCTCTGATGCTCTCAGCATACTGGCTACGCAACCATGACTTAATGCCGTCCGCGTCTTCGTCCTTGCCAATCTCGGTGAGCGCCTGCACACGCTCCTTCCAGATGCCACTGGCGCGTGTGCGGCGGTCGTTTTCTGTGATATTGGCAAGGAGATAACCCTTTAACATATCCGCCGGGGTTAGGGAGAGCCCGCGATCATTCATGGTCTCGAATATCGTGTAGGCGTCGCCATCGGAATAGGCGGTAATTTCGATCAGGTGCACATTTTCGATCAACCAGTCCACAAAGTATGGCAGCGCCGCACCGGAAAGCTCTTCGGGAAACTGTTCCTCTAGCTCTGCGTAGCGCGCCAGAATGTTAGATACGGATTCTGGTGCATCTACATAGGAAAACTCTTCACCAGCATAAAGTGCCTCCATGCATGGATTGCGCTCTTGGATATCGAGGTTGAATGAACGCTTGCCGTACTTCTGCGAGAGAATTAGGTCGGCAAGTTGGCCTTTCTGCTCTCCGTTGGCAAGCCGATGCTGGACGAATATCAGCAACAGGGTGAGTGTTGTAAGGCGCTGCTGCTCATCGATGATGAATTTTTGTCCATCCTTGTCGCTAACGATGATTGAACCCAGGAAGTAGTGGCCATATTCGGCCACGGCGCTACGCTCATTGCTTTCCTCATGGCTCTCCAGGAACTTGTTTGCGAGGTCGTCGATCAACTCAGCAACCTGTTTCTGTTGCCACTTGTATTCACGCTGGTAGTAGTCAATGGAATACTTACGTCCCGCAAGCAACTCACGGATTGTGCGGCCCTTGCCATCAATCTCGCGGGGCGTCCGGCTCGCTGCAATCATGGGGCTGTTTCCTTGCTACCGGTTACGCCGCTCAGGAGCTGCATGATTTCCTGCTCAAGACCCTTGATGTCTGCCTCAATGGTTTCAAGCGGTCTGGGTGGCTCATACACATAAAAGTGCCGATTGAATGGTATTTCGTAGCCGACCTTTGTCTTACTTTCGTCAATCCAGGCGTCAGGTACGTGAGGCAAAACTTCACGTTTGAAATACGCCGCGATGTTCTCTTTGAGCGGTACATTCTCTGTGTCGCGCAGTTCCGCATCGGGTTCGGGCTTGCGCTGCTTGTCGCGGCAGATTTCCGCGGTATCGTCACGCTCTCCAAGGGCGTTTAGTACAGCTTTAAGTTCAGAAGTAGATAGGTGAATCCCTATTTCCCCAGCTGCTTTTCGCATACTGGAAACAAATGATTCCCGATCTTTATAAAGTTTTTCTTTTGTAGTCCTGCTGAAAACCAGCAGGAAATCCCGGATAGCCTCCTGCCTCTTTTCACCGGCTGCTATTTCCGCCAGGCGTGCCTTCTCGTTCTTCTTGTTGCTGCTGGCGAGATTCCTGAAAATACTTTCGTCGACTAGCCGCCCGATACGCTCAGCCGTGGCTTGGAAGTTTAGCCGCAAGGGGCGTTCCACGGTAATCTTATTGAAACCAAAGTCATTGTTATCGAACACCTTACAAACAACACGTTCCCGCTCTACGGGCTGCTTTGTAACCGGGTCCTCTTCGATGAATCGGCGCGTGTCGCCATTCAGAAAATTGCCGAAGATCTTTGTCACTTCAGCAATTTGGTCGGGTTCGCTGGCCCGATCCGCCGGATCGCCGATCTTGTTGCGTTTGTTGCCAAGACTCTTCTGCATCTTCACAAAGTAGTTACGTGCATCTACGAGCTGTATTTTCCCCTTGCGTCTAGACTCCTTTCGGTTAGTGAGGATCCATACATAGGTTGAGATACCCGTGTTGTAAAAAAGCTGGTCTGGAAGCGCTACGATGGCTTCTAGCCAATCATTCTCGATGATCCATTGCCGAATATTACTTTCACCGCTACCGGCGTCACCGGTGAACAGCGGCGAACCGTTGAATACGATTCCGATGCGGCTGCCACCTGCCTTGGGCGCGCGTATTTTGGACAACATGTGTTGCAGGAACAACAAGGCTCCATCGTTGATGCGTGGCAGGCCTGCACCGAACCGGCCGTCGTAGCCGAGTGATTCTGCCTCGTGTTCGATGAATTTCTGTTGCTGCTTCCACTCCACACCAAAGGGTGGATTGGCCAACATATAGTCAAAGGTAATCTTCTTGCCTTTCTCGTCGCGTGCAAAACCGTCTTTTTCAAAAGTATCTTCCGAACGTATATTGTCAGCATCCTCGCCTTTGATGAGCATGTCGGACTTGCACACGGCCCAAGCCTCGTCGTTCCAGTCCTGGCCAAAAAGGTGCGGGTTGGCTTCGGCGTTAAGGTCGCGAATGTATTTCTCGGCGACCGAGAGCATGCCCCCGGTGCCACAAGCCGGGTCGTAGATTGTCTTAACCACATGGCTCTTGCGCAGATCTTGTTCCGGCGAGAGCAGCAGATTCACCATAAGCTTGATGACCTCGCGTGGCGTGAAGTGCTCGCCCGCCTCCTCGTTTGATTGCTCTGCCCCGACCCTGATCAGCTCCTCAAATACATACCCCATTTGCACGTTATCGACGCGTTCAGGTGACAGGTCAACGGTAGCAAACTTCTTGATGACCTCATAAAGGAGGTTCTTCTCCGACATGCGTGTAATCTGCTGCTCGAAGGTGAAGCGCTCCATAATCTCCCGAACATTAGGTGAGAAACTCTTGATATAAGAATTCAGATTTGGTGCAAGCTGGTTTGGGTCATCAAGAAGCTTGGCCATGTCAAGCTTTGATAAGTTATAAAATGGTCGCTTGGTGACTTTCTGCAACAAGCTGCGGATAACAGTATCAGGCTTGTTTCTCACTTTCGGATATTCGACGAGCACCTTGGCCTTTGTAGGCGCCAGTAGGCAATCGAAGCGCCGCAGCACCGTCAACGGCAAGATGACTTTACGGTACTCGTTACGCTTGTAAGGACCGCGGAGAAGATTACAGATACTCCAGATGAAATTAGCGAGCTGAGAGTGGGTTTCAGGGCTCATCTTAGAAGTCCTAATTTTGCGCGCGCTCGCAACAATCTAACGATCTATTTCTAGGTAGTCCCAATTCTAATCCATAAATTCGGCTGTTTTCTTTACGAGCTCAGTAGCAGTAATTCCAATAGCATCAGCGAGACGAAAAATTGTCTCAAGACTGGGGTTTTTGAGCCCTCTCTCTAGTTCGCTCATATAGGCGCGATCAAGGTCGCTTGCCGTAGAAACGTCAAGTTGGCTCAGTTTGTGCTTCATGCGGAGCTCCCGCAACGCCTTACCAAATGCCTTTTTTACCTTTTTTGACACCGCTCCTCCTCCCTATTAGGAGTAGGAGCATCGGCGTCTTGACGGGAGGTGGCGACGGGCTATAGCCTACATTTCATTTTTGGTCGTTGTAGGGCGAATAGGCTGTCCTGTGCCACTCCCAATAACTGACCTTGAGGGAAGCTGGGAAATTTAGGTTCCAGTAAGAGGAGCTGTTTTAGAGGCTCTGAGGCTACAAATAATACGATTACAGCAGCGGGAGGTTTTCTTAGGACCAGTATGTGAACGAATAGGTCAGCGAATTGCTGAGACCGTCCTGGATGTACTGGATCCCGATCTTAGGCCTACCACTATTGAACTGTCGCTATTCATTGGAATGTCATGAGAATTCATCACGGAAGACCGATTGGGGATTTTGCCGCCGATGCGGTTAAGGTCCTAAACGAGGCTTGCAAGGTGCTTGGTAGTAGCACCGCCGTAAACCTATGGCTCAACTCGCCTCAGACCGCGTTGGGAGGAAGGGTGCCGGCTGTTCTCCTCTCAAGTGCGAAGGGAGCGGCCTTGGTCATGCAGGAATTGACAAGACTGAAGGCCAATCATTCATCATAGCTCTGGGAAGTTAATATGAGTTTTCCCGAAGAAGTGTCCAAGACCGTAATCCAGCTTCGGTCACTTGAATCTCAATACGTAAGGGTGTCAATCAAAGCATTTCATATATTGGAAAGATGTGATCCAAGCACGGCATCCCTTGCAATCGAAGCTTTCAATTATCGAAAAAGAGCGGCACTTTGGTTTGGTGACCGTAGTTGGCCGCTGGGCAATAAAACTCCGTGGGAGTGCATAGCACTGGGGCATGTCGAGCGAGTTAAGCTAGAACTGATTAGCATTATTCACGGGCTTCCCGTATAGCGAAATGAATAGATTCCGGGTTTTTTGTCTTATTGCCTTCCGTCAGGGATTAGCGCCCTCATAAATACTGGTTCATCACAGCGTCAATTGCGACAAACCAGCCTATCAGGCTTTTTCACTAATACAGTCATGTTATTCGAGCAACAATGTTGGTAATTATGCGGCAGACTGGAAGCACTGCATTATCAAACGATGATGATTGCTAAGGTGCCGAATGACCCAGCATAAAATGGATCCAGAGGAACCGTGGGTGTCCATAGGGTCGTTGGGCGAGTTCGAGATGTACGGACTTTTATTACCCGAGAACATAATCTACAAAGGTGCGAGAGACCCGTCGGATGTCATCACAGTACCCGCCTCGATGGCGGTGCGGATGACGTTAAACATACTGAAGATGTGGGATGTCTCAGCGAACGACTGGGGATCTGTTTTGGGTATCACTTCCGAACGCGTTGAAGACTATAAAAAAGGGCACTTCCCGACAGAGACTGTGGATTTGCAGCGCTTGGAGGATATTATTGCGATCTACAAAGCGTTAAGGATAAAGATTCCTGATGACAGCTTGGCACAAAGCTGGTGTTCAAATCCAAATGGATATTTCGATGGACGTCGACCGATCGATGTGATCTTGGCAGAGGGAACCCTGGCAGTCAGGCTACTTATAGAAGGCCTGCTTGGATAAACATTGATTGCATTGTCGATCTAGCCCAATCGGTTTCTTGAGAACTTTCGCATCTATCTCTGGGCGCACGGGGGGGGCGTACTGACCCGCCCCGACAGGCATGGCCATTGCTAATGATAGAAATTTCTGCATATTGCGTGGGTCGACGCAAATAAAAGCGGCGGGTCAAAAGGCGATGGAAATTAACACGCCGATATCTGATGCCAGGTGGGGAGCAGACTATATATAACCGGGTAGAATCACCGGAATGTTGCTTGAAGAGATTTCGGCGGAAGCGACCCTTCGCCGCACGTATTTAGATATCCTAATTTCTTCCTGGAGACGTGACGCTTTGGGAGCGTAATGGGCATGTCGGTTTTGCCACCTTAATCCCTGGCGGTTTTCAGGGCGAAATCAACGACTAAATTTAGCGGTAATTCTCACAACCACCAGCAACCTGGGTCAATGTAAATGAAAATAGCGGTTCAAATGGCGATGAAAATCAACTCTCAGGCAGTTGGAGCCTAGCCTGAGTGGATTTACCAGTCATCAAGCAGCGGCCACGTGATGAATTGGTCTACAGAGCGGCGCTCAAGCTCCGCGCGGAGCCCGTGGCGCGCGTCCTGGCTGGCCGGATCTCCGGCCTAGACGACAAGGAGCTCGAAATCTTCCTCTCGCCTTCGCTCGCGGTAATCCAACCGCCTGAGTTCCTGCCGGACATGCGGAAAGCGGCCGAGCGTATCGCGGACACGGTCATGGAAGGGTCAACGCAAAATTACTGCGTGGATTTTGACAGCGATGGCAGTTCGGCTGGAGCCATATTCCTGAGTGCGATGACGCGGCGTTTCGGTGTGGCGCCTGAGCGCGTGCGCTTCTACATTGCGCACCGTTTGCTGGAAGGCTATGGTCTCAATGCGAAGGTGACTGACCGCATCCTGGCTGACCCCGACCGCGGCAGCCTTGTTATCACTGCAGACTGCGGTTCGACGGATGAAAAACAGATCGCGCGTCTCGCCGCAGCAGGAGTTAGTGTGGTCATCTCAGACCATCACCTTTATCCAGAGTCTGACCCGCCTAAGTCCGCATACGCATTCGTGAGTCCTAGGGCGCCAGGGAACCGCTACGATTCCAACATCGCTGGATGCATGGTGGCGTGGCTGCTGATGTGCGGGGTGCGCCAAGTGCTTATTGACCGCAGATATCTGCCAGCCGACGCGCCCAAGCTTCTCACGGAGCTGTCCTACGCCATGATCGGCACCCAGAGCGACGCGGTTTCGCTCGCTCACTCCTTGTTAAACCGGGCGGTCATCCGGGCCGGGCTCAAGATTGTGAACAAGGGAGAGCTTCCGGCCTGGAAGGTGGTCAAGGACAAGCTGCTTAAGGACGGCAAACCCGCGACAAGCGAATTCGTGGCCTTCTACTTAGCGCCCATGATCGCGGCGGCGGGACGGCTGGACGATTCGATGCCCGGAATACGTTTCCTGACGGCCAGCACGGTCAAAGACGCTGAGTTCTACTATAAAGAGATCGAGGCCGCGAACGTCGAGCGGCGGAAAGTTGAAAAGAGACTCACAATGCGTGCCATCAAGGAAGCCAGGAAGCAGGTCAAGGCGGGTCGCTGCGGGCTCGCAGTGTACCTTGCCGACGGGCATGCGGGCGTGGGTGGTATCTGCGCCAGTCGCCTGAAAGAGATCTATGGTCGTCCAGCTGTGATGATTTCGCCCCGCCCTTCAGACCCAGAACAGGCGGCGATGAGCTTCAGGAGCGTTGACGGGCTTAACATCTACGAGATGTTAAGCGATATACGCGATGAAAACCCTGGTCTGTTCCAGTTCGGCGGACATGCCTACGCGGCCGGAGGCTCAATCAAGGTCCAGAACATCGATTTCTTCAGTCACTGTTTCGACAAGGCAGCGACTACGCGGCTGGCTGGCAAGGAAATCCACCCAGTCATCCTGTCCGACGGCGAGTTACCGCCCGCCTCCATCACGCTCGGCCTGGCGGATGGCCTGGAGAGCTTGGATCCGTACGGGAAGGATTTCGACACGCCGGTGTTCGAATCAGAGTTCGTGCTGCGGAGTATCGACAGCATGGGCTTTAAGCAAGAACACCGAATGTTGATGGTTGAGGTAGAGCCCAATAGGATGCTCAGAGCAGCCTTCTTCAATAGAGATTTCGACCGTTGCGGCAAACCCGCCCTGTTCGCCAAACGGCGGGTACGGCTGGCATATAGCGTGGTATCGAACTGGTGGAACGGCCAGCGGCGGGTGCAGCTCGTCGTGCGTCATGCGGAGATGGTCGATAATCTTGGATCGGGCGCTTGTTGAATCACAACCCCGTGAACTCCGTAGACACAGGAACCTGCGGTGACCCACCACAGATATGCCATGTCTGTTATGTGGTTCCGCCGCGCGCAAATTTTCTATGTCGCGCCGGTTGAAGTGGCTTTTCCAATTCTGTGACATCCCAACCCTTACGATGAGCGTTGTACTGCCAGCGCTCCCAATGCAACAGCCAGCGATTGCGTTCTTCGATAAATCTGATTTTTTCTGATTGTAACGCGGCGATCTGCGCCCTCAACTGCAGTTCATTCCCGGGCACAGCGTTCCGTTTCGCAAGACCTGTCCTGGAAGCAGCCTTCGCCGTGTGGTATGCCTGCATCACTTCCGGATCCAAGCTCAAGCGCATTTTTGAAAAACCTGAATAATTTTCAATGTCGTGCCATGTGAGCCTTTTCTGTACAAGGCTTGTCGAGCGTTCTTGAAGCCAGCGAATGAGTTTCGTCTGCTCATCCTTCGTGTATCGCTTACGATTCCTCTGTTTAGATGATTTCATTATCGATGACCTTAGCCGCTATTTCTTGGAGATGGTATGGAGCCACCTGGATTTACTTGAATGAGCGTTCCATCCGCAATGGAGGTATCTTCGTGTATCCGGATAACCTCTTTGAGGGTTACCAGTTGCCTCTCGCACAATTGAACGTAACCGTTCGCATAATACGCCGCGCCCACTTGTGCTTTAGAAAGTTCTAGAGCCCGCTCAATCTTAGGTTTCTCCTTGAGCGCCGTTTCATAATGATCTTGCCGGCCTTTAATAACATAGTATTCATTGCAATTGTTGTAACACGCCCTGCCTTTTTGGCAAGGAGTCACTGCCCACTCATGTGAGCATCCACCTTTCTCGGTCGTTATGATGCCGTTGAGTTCTGCTGAGAGAAACGCTTCGCGCTCAACGAGCGGTACGCCCCTGGTTTCCATATCTTGAGCAATGTCTTTTACCGGTCCAAACACTTTCTCGATATCCTTGTATACCTGCCGCGTTGGAGGTTCAAACACAGTTGGTTCGTTATAGTCATATACATCGTTCTGAACGGCCGAGCGGCCTAGCCAGCGGGCAAGTACGAGGTTATTTATGCCGGCGCGGCGCCCCTCAGTCGTAACCCAGCGCCGAAACCCGTGACTCTTTGCCGATAGGTCCGGACGCCCGAATTTCTCGAAAACCGACTCTAGAGTTTTAGCTCCCCTTAGAAACACTTGAATATGATGGATCCTCAGTGGTTCTACAATGATCGGACGAGTCGTGCGATTCGAAGCAAACTGAAACTTAAATACTACAAATAATGCTTGGGACAACAAAAGCTCTTGCTGTGTACCCTGCTCAATTACGATTCGATTCCTCATCCACTCATTAAAAATATATTTTTTGACGTCCACAATTCGCGCCATGGCAACGCCAGTTACAGAGGGCTGATATTCAGGCCAGCGTTTAGCCAACTCGCCAGAAACCTGCCAATATATTTTCCGTATTCCGGCATCCATCCTTGTTTCTGCCGAGCTACAGCCCGTTTGCCAAGAAACGTGCGCCCAGTTCAACCATTTACCATGTAATCCGCATTGCCACTCCATCAGTAGATCCATGACACGGTCACGATCAGGCCCCAGTGGAATCCCGTCATTACCCATCCTTGGCGCGCGATTGCCTAAAATTGACAAATTCGGTCTCACTTTGACTCTATTCAAATACTTGATTCCATGCGCCTTAAGAAATGGGGTGAAATGGATACTGGGTACACCAAAAACTTGCCCAAACTCTGCAGCCAACATCCACTCGCTGGAATCCGTGGGGTCTAAACCGGCAAATTCAATTTCCGCGCGCCACGGCAAAGGCGCATACCCTGGTAGTGGAATGCTATCTGGTGTATCACATGCCTCCAATATGGCCGCCATTCGGCGCGCCGGTTCACATAGGATGCGAGCATCCTCGACTGCCCGCTCAACCATCTTGGACGCAACGTCAAAGTGTTTGTCCTTTGGCACCCATGCTACGTACGGTTCGGCATTCTTACGCGGTAGATACCGAACACCAATTACGGCGCCAGATGAGTCCCGTACCAAGCAATCGACCGGTAGTGTGAGCATTTCAGTAATTCGGCGTCCTAATGCAATTTGTAGCTCGATTGGCCTTAGTCTGATCCTCCAGTTGGGGTCGAGCTCCGTTTGGTTCGATAAATCTGCTAGAAAATAGAAAACCTCAGGTTCTGGAAGTAAACGTTTGCGACGCTTCCTAAATGGTTCGCGCTGTCGATCAATAATTTCCGTGCGTTGCAATGGGATTCGCGTTTTATAACCTATACGAACCGAAATCAGACCGGCCGCGTCAAGAATCGTACCTACTGACTGAAGATTTTCCGCTGAGCCCCGTGCAGTTGCATGGGCAATATGATCTTGATCCTGATCAGGTAATTCCCAGCGTTTAATCAAATCATTTTCAACCTCCAAGAAGTCATCCATGCATAGATCACACGGCGATGTGCTTCGCGCGACGAGTTTCGCATAGAGCATCCTGAGGCTTCTCACACTACGAAAAATACTCCCATAGTCCGTTGTGGGGTTCTGAATGAAATGATGAATAACGTAAGCTTTCGCGAAATCGTCAAAAGACGGTGCAAATGCTTGTAGCTTTTTAGCGCGGTCTGCTAATGTCCCGCGTTTTTTTGTCGTGCTAGTAGTAAACCATAGAAGATAAGTCCTTCGAGCGTTTGTACCCGTCTTATTTTGCAATCCATCGAAGATATTCCAGTACTTGCTCTTCCAATCGTTCATCAGCACACCGTCTTTGGTAGTCCCCAACAATGCCATATGGGATTTGGCTTCGCGCACATATGCTCTGAGATTCTTTTTTGCGGATTGTCGCACTATGAATTTCCAGACTTGGACTTCAGTCTTCCCTGTTCTAAGCATATTTGTTGCGCATTTATTAACGCCAGCTCAAAATCATTCAACGTGGACTCGGGGGTGTCCGGTAAGGCACGAAGACGTTCGATTTCGGGCGACAACCAGTCCACAATTGCCTGATGGTCAGCATCTTCCCATGCGCGAAACTCTTCACAGATATAGCATGACACTATAGGAGCCATACCACATTTATAATTTCCACCACAGCCACCGAGGCCGGGCAATTCGCGCATGTCGTCTGTCACCATCTCAGGCGGGGGGAACCGACGCATCGCCGCGCCGCCCAACTCATTTTCTGTGTCTCGCGACACTACTTTAATTTTGATACCAGCAAACGCGTTGATTATGGTTCTATAGCCAGTGGGGCCATCCATCTTGCCCAACTTTTGGCCAAGCTCCTGACCAATCGTTTCGCGTGCGTTGTAATAGACTAGGACGGATCTAATGTCGCTGTGATCCAATAATTCAGCAAGAACCGCTGGCTCCAAAGATTCAGCTTTGTTTGTGGCGAACGTATAACGCAAACGGCGCGGTGCCGGATTTAACTTCTTCCCGGTGCGTACCGAAATGAGTTTATTGCGATTTACAAATCGATTTAGTGATTCTGCAATATAGTTAGGATGTCGCTTATAAGCCCATTGACGCATTGCTCCCCGTAATAGCTGTACAACGGGCTTCGGTCGCATCAGTAGCGGACGCTCACAGCCCGACTCCGTCACAATTTCTTGATTTTCTTTTTTCAATTGTTCCAAAAGGGAACCAAGCTTCACGCCTATTTTGCGCCGTCGCATTTCACTTCTCACAGCGTTGCCTTTTCGTTTGACGCGCGGCACATCAAGTTGATAAAACTTCTCGCCGTTACTAGCGACAAATATCTTCAAATCATTTTCCAACAGCAAGACGGTTTGCTGAGGCCGTAACCCCATACCATAGGTGAGCCAAGATGACACTTGTTCTGAAAGTGGGCCAGCGTCTCGCAAAAGCATCCCCCTGAACTGCAATTCTTCCAACCGAGTCAGTGGGCCGCTACCGGGGTCCCAGCTCATTACAGCCTGCCCGTTACGACGCTGTGGTGCTTTTATCTTTGCCAATTCAACGCTGAACTTTTTGTCAAATCCCGGTAGTTCGTACTTGAGACTCCAGCCATACCAGCCCCGTACACGCTCTAGATAGGATTCAAGCCGGTTTTTACCTTCGCGTTGGTCTGTCATCCTTCGATTCTCAATAAAGGCCATGGCTACCGACTGGAGCTGCTTACAGATAATACGATTATGCTCAGCACCCGCCGAATATTTAGGCCATTCGGTAAATTCTATGAGTTCACACATGACTTTAAAATCTGATTCGACTGTTGCAGGCGCAAAGTTTGCAACTCTGTATTCAAGCCAAGCACGAAATGCGTACTCAATAACAGGTGTAATCTTGACTCTTGTCCAATCCAGTGGCCGGATCCAACCGAAATTCAAGTACCATGACTCCGAGTTGAGAATTACCTCCATACCATTCTTGTCGCGAAGTGCATCGCGTAATGGCGGGAGTTTATTTGTGTCAATGAACCTCAATAGTTCGGATTTATTGTGATTCATAAAGTCGCCACATCAAAGATTTCATCGTGAATGGAAATCAATGCTTCATCTGCGGTTCGTCTTATCTCGCCGGAGCTGTACTTATCGCTTTGAAACGACCCATGCGTCCATCCTCCAAGATAGTTAAATAGTAACTTGGCAAATTCTGAGTCGATCTCTTTATTGCGTACCATCTCGCGTAATCGTGCCCGCATCATATCCGCCCAGCAATTACGGAGAACATGCACGGTGAGCACTTCATTGAACTCCGGGTGTCGGCTTCGCAATTGCTCCAATAGATGTTGTACGGCGCGCTTTGAAAGCGGAGCGCCGTCCGGATAGGCAACGAACAGGAAAGGGTGCATTTTCGCCGCGCCAATGTGAGGGCGTACGGTGCGCATGTACTCTCGCAGGTAGCGCACCAGGCTATCGGGGATGGGTAACTCTCGCCCTAGAGTCTTGGCCTCCGGCGCATCAGCACGGGGATCCTCAGGGTCGTCCGGCGCGCGTTCGATAAGCAAAGTTGAACGACGCCGGTCGAGATTCACATGGTGACATTTCAGCAGAAGCAACTCGGAAAGACGTGGTCCGAGCCAAATATAGAGCGCGAACATCACATAGTTTCGCAACCTAGAATTTCTGTTCCATGGGTTCTCCGGGCTGTCTGGATGAATAACCTGAAGAAATCGTTTTCTAAGCGTCGGTGTCAATCCCTCGCGGGATGACGATTTTCCAGAAGGAGGATCCAGCCAGCGAAGCATGCGATCGCGATGCTCCTTAATCCTGACAAAACGCAGATGACTCTCCTTCCGGTCTTGGGGAATGCGTTCTAGAACAATGTCCATCCACCATGTGAGAAAAATTCGGATTGTTGCAAATCTCTGTTGCTGCACAACCCGACCGACGTGCCGTGGAACTCGTGAGTTCTGTATGTTTTCCGTAAAATTCTGACGCAAATAGTCCGCGAGATCCGTGGTCTCAGATGTCCGTATACCTTCACCGGAATTCATGCGCACTTGCAGATCAATGCCCCGATCAAATGCCCAGCGATACAGAAAGCTAATCTCGAGCATCTCCCGTTTTAGGGTCGCGTGCTGACAACGCCCACGTCGCGCTAAAAGCCGCCATTGGTTAACTTCGGTAAGTGGAATACCTGACCTCTTGTCGAGGAGAAACGGGACGCGCTCACCGTTGTGGTCCGTTACGAGCAGCACTCTGTAAGGGCTCTTCCCAGGCACTCTGACTCTCTTTGGAACGGAGGGTAAAGACCCCCGAGAACTGAGACTATCTTGTTTACTAGTTTACGTAAAGAGATACATGTCGCCCTAGTGGTCCGTCACCAATACCCGGATACCGGCGCGACGCGCTGCCTGCACACCCGCGAGACTGGAAATTCCGTTGTCCACGGTGATGATGAGCTCCGGTTCACGCTGCGCGGCCAGCGCCACGATCTC